>Ga0179593_1700319_pt1 | contig 13762 bp, 14 predicted proteins | sample CZODoug2_1_08_16_FD_185931 | JGI IMG/M metagenome (GOLD analysis project Ga0179593, IMG submission 185931) | Vadose zone soil fungal communities from Angelo Coast Range Reserve, California, USA - CZODoug2_1_08_16fungal (PacBio error correction) | ecosystem: Environmental > Terrestrial > Soil >...
TTCGAAAGGCGCGAATGGGGTGGGGAAGAAGAAAACACTCACGGCTCCGAGGAAAAAAATGGGGGGGGAGGAGCCCCTCATCGGAAATGCGAGGGGGAACGGCCTTGCGGTACTTATAGGAAAAAAAGAAAGAAGCCGAAGTGGCGACAAACCGGCGCATTCAGGGCGCTTCTGATAATCCGAGGATATGGAAACCCGTCTTCTGGCTCAGGGAGGACGGGAAGTGCAATATGGGGAAAAAAATCCTGCAGAGCAACAAAATCGTATCTGGTAAGGAGGGGCCCCTATTCGCGGCGATGAAAGGGTAGGGGGAAAAAAGAGGACCCGCTAAAGAAAAAAAGGGTTCTTTGCAGAAGAAAAGCCTTCAAGGAGGGAGAAGGCTATGGGGGGCGCGCCCTGACCGGGGCAAAAAAGTAAAGAGTCAAGGGGGGGGGCATCGGGGAATAAAACGGCAAGATCATTGGCGGAGTCAAGGCGCAAAGGGCAGAGAGTGAAGTAGAGGGGTCGGAAAGGATCTGGAAATCCTTGAAATCTCTACTCCATAAAACGAGAAACACCCAAACGTCCGTGGGAGGGGGAAGTGCGTGACCGAAAAGGTCGAAACCTGGTGGAAGAGGGACATGCCGGAGAGACATCTGTTCAAACGCGTAGAAAAGGGAAAAGAGGGGGGCTGCATAAAGGGAAGGCCTATAACGACACGCCAGGGAAGGGGAATAAGAGAATGTCACAAAAAGAACGCCTTATCACCCATTGAAATAAAAAAAAACCCCAGAAAGAAAGGACAGTGGCCGGGAAAGGGCGATCCTCTTTCGAAAAGGGTGAGGAATTTCAGGAAACTCTTTGGCGACGGGGAAATTGAGCCCTAAGTCGCCTAAACACTCGGTCGAGGATTTTGACCCTCGGGGGGAGGAGCTTCGAGGAGAAAATGCAGATCTAGGTGAAGTTCAGGGGGGTGAAGAAAAAATGAGGCCCTTCACGGGAGCAGTAACTCAATAGGGGGGAAGGAAAGGAGGCTTTGAAGAATTTTTCACTTCACCTTAACTGGGTCGGGAAAATAGAAAAACATCAAGGCGCCTTCCCACTGTAAGAAGCCTCTTTTTTTGAAAGGGGGAAGGGGGAAAAAACTCCCGCGCAGTTGGGCTCGGGGGGGGGCTTGAGCACGGGAGGCTGTGGTCGCTCAGAAGAAAATCTGAAGCTTGCGGAAAAGGAGGGGGAAGAGAAATGGGATGCCATCCTGTATAAAGAAGGATCTAAAGGGGGTCAAGAAACTTGGCCTATGGACGAGTCAGTGATCACAAGTCCAAGGGATAACAAGTCAAGGGTATCAAAGGAAGGAAAGAAGAGGGAGCCAACCGTTCTACCACTCGCGCTAGAGGACGTGAAAGAAATCCGCGGAAGGAAATGGCGATCGTCCGCTTTCAAAGGAATCGCTGAGATCCTCCTAGAAGAAAAGGAGAGGAAGTTATTGTGGAGGGGGGGAGAAGGTCGACTCGACCTCGACCATTGGAAAATCGGAAAACGTCAAGGATGCCTCCTTGGGCGAGTTTGGAGGAAGTCGGTCTTGGGGAGTCAAGCCCAATCGCCTGGGCGCGCAGAAGTCTGTCGCCAGATCCAAAAATGAAGGAGGGTTTCCAAGACAGGCAAAACAAGCTCGGCACCTACTTGAGAAGAGCCGTCTAACAATCTGCTCACTCAATGGGGAGGTTGTAGGATCGCAGAGCCGCAATATTTAGGACTTCGGAAAAAAAAGGGGTTCGGCCGAAGAAGAGGATCATTCCGAAGAACCACTATAGGAGGGGGGAGCGTCCCAATCCCTGCATGGCATGGAAAGAAAAGCGGGGAGAAACTTCAACCAAGAGGAAACGCAGGTCCGCACCCGCGATCAAGGAGGAACATGGGCCCAGACCTGTCCAGCCAATGAGAAAGAAGAGGGACCATCTCGTAGAAAAGAGATTGTTCTCGCCGCTACCCCGATCTCAGCTTGTAGAAGAAGGAGGGGGGGCTTCAGGGGTGCATCCTTGGACATGAAAAAAGAAGAGAGAGATAGAGGTGGAGGTCGAACACGAGACCATGATCTTTTCGTTGATCGGACGAAGGAGGGGGGTCGTGTAAAAAAGAGAACCCTTGACTCTAAATCCCGAATCGACTGACAGAATCCTGAGGAGAGACCATGAGGAAAGGAGGGGATATTCTCGGGGGAGGTCGTTCTTCGGTTGAAAAAAGAGGAAAAAGGGGTGCGCATTCCTTTTCAGGTCGCACGGCCTCTTCAAGGGAAAAGCCAATCCCCCCCACAATTGGGGGGGCCGGGTTTTGAGATAAGGGAAAACCCACGCGGTTCTAAGGGAAATCCTCGCAGCGATTGTGCTCATAAAGGAAGGGGGTAACCGTCTGCCTTAATCGATATCTGAAAGAAACGGGAATATCGAGCACTTAGGAAAAAGAAAGGGGGGGAGGAGGATGAAAAGAGAGAGAGGGAAACGGGAGATTTCTTTAAGCGAAGAAGGAAAAAAAAAGGAAAGGTACTCGGTCGGGCGAGGAGGTTTCGATGCGCCCCGGGAGAAAAGACGGACCCGCGTGGGATAGATTGATTTCAACTGATGCGTAGCAAAGGGGGGGAGAAGAAAATTTCCCCAGTAAAAGTATGCGCTGCCAGAAGAAGAAAAAAAGTATTGTCCCCTTCCTCCGAGAACGGACCCGAAGGGAAAAAACTTCATAAAAAAAAAAAAAATTCACAATTTCTATCGACCGCCAGCCGAAAGAACAGAAAAAGCAATTCTCGGAAGGGGAATCGAGAAACCGCCACTATCTTCACGAAAACTGGCGACTTCAAAGGCGAAGATCCCGAGAGTGAGCGCTTGTTCTAAAAAGGAGAAAAACCGAAGGAACTTATGATCAATGGCTGCCAAAAGCGGGACTTTCATCAAGAGCAAGGGCGGAGACAAAGGTCGAATGATCGCGTGGCAGAACTATCTCAATATCGTTCTCTACAAGAGTGGGATGACGGGAAAAAGGTCTTCACACAGGGAGTCCGGATCGTTCAGAAGGAAAAGTGAGGATTTCAGAGGTTTACCGATCCGAAGGGAGAAGGGCTAACTCTTAAACCAATGCCAGGGTATTGGAAAATCCATCGCTTGGAGCAGGTCTGGGGTCAGAAGAAGGGGGGGAAAGGCTGGGGACGAGGAAAGAAAAACCTATAAAGAAGGAAATCATTTCGCTAGGACAGATGCGCAAAGACAACGAAAAGTATTGTGGAGGCGATAAGAAAGAGGTTTCCGGAGGGGGGGATCAATCGATTGGAAAACCAACACTTGGAAGGAACCCCGGAGGGAACTTCTCGCATAGGAATCCACAGAAATTGAGAGGATACATCCAAAAGCTCTTAACAAAAAAACGGGACTCAAATTCCTTCATAAAATTGTCAAACTCTATCGCTAGACCTCGGAATGGGTAAGAAGATATTCAGAAATAAACTTCGCTGAAAAAAGGCTCATTTACAAAGCGGCACCGAAAGATGGGGAGAAAAAAGCTCTTGGAGAACTGCTGGCAAGAGAGTTTTCTAACATCTACAAAGAAAAAAAGTCGGGGGGGGGTAGGAAATCTGCGGAGTGGTACGAAACCGGTCGGGAGGGGGAAAGGGGGACCCGCTTTGCAAAATCCCTTGGTGTGATCCCTTGACGGGAATGTGTTGACCATTGAGTGGGCCAGGCCAAAGGATGGGGGGGGAGGGAACCAGGGGAGCGCTTTTCGGAGAAACCTTATTCCTTGGAAAGCCCGAAAATCCTGAGAGAAAGAGGAAGCAGATGATTGAACACGACGAACCAAAAGGAAGAAAGTCAAAGGGGAGAAAAGGATCGGGAAAGTCCTGTCAACAACGATGCGGAAGGAGGACCATTGGACGTGCGTCAGGAAAAGAATATCTAGGGAAAAAAGGTGACGTGAAACACATGCTGGAAGAAAAAGGACGGGATCTCAAAGATGAGTTCCATGGCGGCCGATGGGACGTACGCGCGTTTGGAAACGAAAAAAGAAGGACTTCACGAGGCGGGCCGTGACCGCCCGACACGAAAAGAATCCCTCGAAGCTTGTTTTGGCATCAGACTTCTGGCGAAACTGGGGCAGCCGGGTGGGAATCAATACCCAGCGAGCAAGCGGATCGGGATACCGGAGGGGGCGCTTAACCTCGGAAAGAGAATCACAGATTTTGTGAAGTTTTGACCGCCGGGGGTGTTATACTCGGGGTCCAGGCAAGTCGAGAGGGGAGGCGATGAATTTCAGAGATGTGATTGACAGATGAACCAAGGTGGAAAAGGGAGAGACTTTCCTTGGAGGAAAAGTTTCGATTGATGGGAAGAAGAATGCGTCTTATTTAAAAAGACCGTGGTGTTTTTGAGGTTCGCGGATTAGGAGTTGTGGTGTAGGAGGCGAGGGAGACGAAGATGGGAAAGTCATGAAGCCGAGGAACTCGAAAGGCGGCTCTTTGTAATGCGGAGCTTGCCGGTGGAGGAAAAAAATCTTCGTGCCGTGCCGCCCCAAGAACCCCCACTATGGAAAGAAAAGTATAGGGCGCGCCCGTGTACCTTGCTCCCCGCTCCAAACAGGGAAATGCTTTTTGTCGACGCCAAGACCAATCGAAATAATATAGGAAAGAACCAAGCTTTCGGCAGCGAATCAACTGGAAAAAAGAAAAAAAGGAAACTACGACCAGATCTATTTGGGGAGAGCGGAAGGAATCGCCAAACATATGAAAAACAGCACAGAAAGCAGACTGGAAAAAAGCCTTGCGGCTAAGCGGGATCCAAAAGTGAAGTAAAAAAGGGCTTCTGCTGCTAGAGATTCTCAAGTCCCCAGGAAAATGATAGGACAAATAAAAGGTTCCTTACGATGAGGGGCGAACAAAAAAAAAAAAAGGACCAAGAAGGGAGGGGGTCTCGTAAACCCAAACACACTATCCTCGCCCGGAAAGTTGGAAATGACTCATAGCAAAAGAGATGATAATAAGAGAGATTATCACGCCGGAGTCGAAAAAAAGGGGGGGGAGAGGAAGGGAAGTCAACAAGGAAGTGTGGGTTGGAAAGAAAAAAGGCAGCAACTTGCTAAGGAAGTCACGAATTGCCGGGTAGGGACACGCTATCCAGCACTAATCAAGATATAAAGTGGAGAGAAAGGAGGAAGATTTCGATCCGGCTCCGCAAGGCTAGGGCCTGTTACTTTCCTCGATGGAGTCTTGAAAAGGGGCTCTTCCTGCTCAGAGAAAAAAATATGGAGGTTCTCTGAACGAGCCAGAAAGGTCGTCGGTGGCCTCTATATTGACCCGGACAATTCTCTTTTGTAGTCGACGAAATCCGGAAGGAGGTTTATCTTAGCAATTCTATGGTTAGACACCTAACTGTCTCCAAAAAGAAGAGTGGCAAGGCAGGACTTGTTTGGAAAAAGCGGAGGAATTCGCCACCGGGGGGGAATCTAGTCCAATCTCGAGAAACTCTTCTTCAGGAAAGGGGTTTTCAATATACAGGCCTTGACAAGCTCAATAAAGAACGTTGGCGAAGTAAACACCAAACGTCCATTTTCTGGAAGGTCGTCCTGGCTCAAAGACATTCTTCAATGGGGGAAAGAGATAAGACGCAAATAGCGGGAAGGAAAATCGATTCAAGGAGGAATCCGACGAAAAGGGGGGGAAAAAATAGAATTGTCCACAAAGAAACCTCCGTTCTCAAAAGTCCGGGGGAAAAAGAGGGATAAAGGTCAGGACTTGCGAGGGTGCAAGGTTGATTTCTCAAACCAAAAAAATTCGGAGAAACTTTTTGAGACGATCGGGGCCAAACATTCTCTCATTGGGAAGGAGCCACGCAGTCGTGGCCTGTCACGGCAAAAGTGTGCAGAGCTCGGGGGGGGGGGAGAGGGAACGCCCAGAATGCCCACGGAGGAAATCCACTAGTCGCAAGAGGTGATAAAAGTCGCGGCTTGGGGGGGCAGGGCTGGAAGGAAGAATTGTGAAGTACGTAAGAGAGAGAACTCTTCACAGAGGCCGAACCCCAAGGAATCAATCCGCGACTAAGGGGGGGAGTGAAATCAATCGTCACAAGGAGAATTCTCAAAATTTTGGGGGCGGAAGGAACAATCCAAAGGATGTTGAATCTGGATTCTCCGGGAGGGGAGAGATATTCAGGGTGTACGAGAAACGACATCCTTGAAGCGCGCAAACAACTAAATCTGAACTATCATGACAGAGGAGCCTATGCTGTTAAGAAGGGGGGGGTAAAAATTCATATCACAAATAAAGGGGAGAACAATTCAATTTTAAGATCTTATCGCCGTCAAAAAAGAAATCTCTAGTGATAATACCGGAGGGTAGAGAGGAAAGGGTTTCAGAAGGGCCGTGGAGGGGAGACGCCTTGTATCTCTATAATTAGGAAGGATGCCTTTAGGGTCTGAAAGAGGCGAAGAGCGGCGCAGGGAGAAGCGAGGACACTCCGCGCCCGGCGAAAAGTTTCTGTCCAAGGTCGGCACCGGGGTTTACTGAGGAGTAGGGCTGTCACGCTGGGGGGAGAGGAAGACAGTTTCGCCTCCAGGGAGAATCCAGACTGAAAAAATCCAAGCGGCTTAAGAATTAAGAAAACTTGAGGGAAAAAAATCTGGGCCAAGCGGTGGGTCTTGGAAATCGCGCCTAAGGGATCTTCCTGCCAGTCCTAATCAAGGGTGGGGGAAAGAACCAGGCTCCTGCCTTCAAGAAAGGAAACTCAAAGGAAGAGGTGTAGCATCAGGGGAATGGGCCAGTTGGGAATCGTCATAGAAATAGAACCAAAGATAATATAGAGGGAAGTCGAAAAGATCACTAGGAAAAGAAAACGTCCATCCATGCTTGCAGTTCCCACCTCGTAAGGAAAAATCATTTGGAAGACCCCGAGAGAGAGATTCTACTTGGTCCTAACGGATTCGATCGATTGCGAGAAAAAATATCATCAGTTGTGGGGGGAGGAACCGTATCGAGAGGAAAGGAGAAGGATCGGGAAGTCGCAAAGCATAGGGGTGATGGGGAACGAGAGTGCGGATAAAACAAAAGAGGCCTGACGAGCTTAAATCAAGGGGGAATTAGAAAAAAAAAGTTGGATTCGTAGTATTTTATAGAAAAGGGGCTGGCCGTGTTCAAAGGGGGAGGGTAATAGCTTTATTGTCAGGGGGGAAAAGGACGGAGAGTAACAAGAAGGAAGCTGCCGAGGGAGCGCGCAAAAATGGAAATTTCTCATCCATTAAATATCGAAAAACCCGCTGTTCTATCGAAATCCTCGCCGCGATTTTGCCTCCTGAACAACTTTAAGCGCGAAGAAGAAAGAAACAGTGATATATTACACGTAGTTCCATCTAGACAGCAAAAACACGTATGAATTAGGACAAGAAAGGGGTGAAACTACGTGATCGTGGCCTGGTGCTTGGGGGTTTAAAAAACAAGGGGCAAGGGAGCATCAGAGAGGAGGAGCCTTCCGGAAAATAAAGAGGGTTTCTTTACGGGGGATTGAACTTGATTCGACCCGAGGGGACTAAATCCCTCCTGGACCAAATGGCAGAGTGCGCAAATCTAACGGATGATAAGCTCTACAAAACTTCTGCAAAAAGAAGAAGTGAGCTTAATATCAATACTACTAGGAAATAAACGACCGCTCATCGAAAGGGTCTCTTCACGTGGCGCGGAAAGAAAAGACTCGAGCGAAGGGGGAAAGTCTATCAAAAAGGTTCGACCGAAAAGAAGGAGATGGTACTGGGGTCTCGCTAGCTGCCACGCGTCTGGTCTATCGAAGAGAGGGGGAATCTGTCGACCAAGTCGAAAATGCGCCGCGCAGGGGGTCTTGAAAGGAAGTCGGGGCGAGAAGATCTTGAAAGGAAAGCATTGCTGGCGGCAGTGGAAGAAAGGGAAGAAGATCTTCTCTCGGCGGGGGGGTGCGGAGCTTGTTGAAAGGAGGTCTAGCAAAAAGGGGGAGACAACAGCCCCCTGACCAAAAGTATGACTCCGGAGTCATTCGTTTGATGTAAGGGAGAAGCCTTGTGCAGGACCTGGGGTAAAGAGGAGGGAAAAGGAAAATGACGGCCGGAGTTGCTGGAGAAAATGAAAAGGGCGAAAAGACAAGCTGAGACTGGGGCGATTCCTCACGTAGGGAAGGATCGGGAAGGCGGAAAAGACACACCTAGTCGAAAAGCACTGGCGGAAAAACGCGCTCTCCAGGAGGGGGACGCGGGAGACGAAAAAAAAGCGGAACAAAAACGGGGAAAGAAGAGGCAAAAATGTTCAGAGGAGCCGCTTAGATCTAGTTCAGAAAAGAGGAAAAGAACACCCCAAGTCTATGACCAAGTCGGCAAAAAGATAAAAAAGACTGCAATGAAAAGAAAAAGCGCCTCTCGCGATCGAGGGAAAGGAAAGATCAAAATGAGGGAGGGGGGAAAGATATAGCGGTGATCACCGAAAGGGGGGAGAAGGGTGAGGTTATCACTTGACTTGTACCATATGCCACGCATAATTGTAATGAGCGGAAAGTTTAGTGACCCTGCAAAGGAAGACCAAGGGGGGGGAAGTTGCGTAACAAGCAAGAAGAGGGGAGGCTATTCCCGCACATCTTGAGAGGATGAAAAAAGGACTGGTTTTCACGGAAAGAACGTTTGATAAAGGGAGGTGGAAGGTTTTAAATGCCTCTTCAACAACCTATTTGAGTGATCACATGTTTACTAAGAGCTAATTACGAGAAAGAGAGAAAAGATAAAGGGGGGAAAATTCGAAAATCCGGGGGAGAAAGGGAGCTATATAAGAACCTGAGGGATTCGGGAATAAGGGGAGCTTACTCAGACAATGGGCGGAAATCGCAAAGATGCCAGGAATAAGGGAGAACTTTACCCAAAAACCTCGCGCATCCTACGCAAGTGGTTTTTGGAAAGATTAGTAGGGCCGCAAAAAGGGATGTGTTTTAATCAATTAACGAGAGGCGCCAAGCGACAGGGGACTAAAAGAAAAAATGGAAGAGGGGGCTGTGTTTTGGGAAACGAGGGGAGGGGTACCTTTCTCTTGGGGTCAGGCACAGGGGGAAAAAATGCGAAGATGAATCACAGATGTGCTCAGGTGATACGAGTACCGAGCGAGGGAGGAAGACTACATGGGAACCATGTTTTCAAGGGAGAGGGGGAGGGGAAAAAAGAAGACCGCTTCTGAGTGAAAGGAGTTGGGAGGGAACCAAGGAGTCTTAGATTATTGAGAGTTCAGGACTTGTGGGAGAAGGAAAAAGTTTCAGAAAAAGGAGACCGATTGACGAGGAGGAGGAGGAGAGAGCTTGACAATGAGCTAGGGATGGGGGCTACAGAACACGTCGTCTTCAGGGGAAGGGAGGCTCTGAAAGTGGGAGGGACCAGTTTCGTTATCTTAAAGTCGCCCGCTCAAAGCGATACTCAAAGAACAAGCACTGGGGGGAAGGGTAGAAGGGAAAAAAGAGGTCAAGAGGAGAAAATAATGGTCTTTGTCTCTACGCAGCCGAGAGACCATATTATTTGTGGAGAGTCGGTAATGATCATAAAGAGAAATTCACAAAAGAAATCCACCGGCCATGAAAGGAGAAGATTATACCCTACGCGAAAAAGGGGGTGTTCGCCACCAAAATCTTGCTGGCTAGGGAGGTGGGAAAATGCCAACGGAAAGGACTGGGGGCGGGGAGGGGGGGTGCTGTACCGATTCTGTTAGAAAAAAACACTTCCTCTAGATAGAAAAAGGACCACACAACGCCACAACACTACTGACGGGCAGGGGGCAGGGATCATAAAGACAAGAAAAAGAGGATTAAAAGATAGAGGAAGGGTACACGCCGCAAATCGGAGAAAGGATATTTTTGTTTGAAGAGGGGGCCAATCAAGAGGGGGGGTTTCAGCAAACTGCGCTGTGGAAGGGGAAGTTGTCGAACTTTATAAAAGAAGACTCACATCAATAATCCTAAAAATGTTCTCATTAGCCGAGGAGGGGAGAAGGTCAGAGGGAGATGCCAGGGGTACGGGGATCTTGTCAGAAAACTTTTACTTTCAATGGGGAGGGACCGAAAAGCCTCGCTTAAGGAAGGGGGGCCACCTGAGAGTGAAAAAAGGAAAGAGGGACTGACGTGGGTTTCCAGAAAACAATTCTATGGTGAGGGTCTACTTAAAATCCAGACAAGCGTTGGAAGAAACTCCCGAACTGCTGAGAAAGGAAAAAGGGGTTAATATCAAGGAGAGAACGAAGGGGGGGGTGCAAGAGGAACCGTCAAAGAATGGAAGAAGTCCAATCTCCTCCTCTGCCTCGGAAAGAGGAAATTAACTGTTTGGGTATTGTCCCTGGTCGCGAGTACTAAAATGAGAAACAAGAAAAAAGTGCAAAACCTTGGATCAAGGAAAAAAATAAGGACAATGAAGTTCACTCCGACGCGGAATGCTCACGCAGAAAAAAAGGGTGTGACCATTCTTCAAGGAAGAGGGGAGACCCCGACAAAATCGTAGGAGAGGCGGAAGAGAACATCGGAGGATACGAAAGAAGAGAAAGGGGAAGGGAGAAAAGTTCCACAACGGCGGTTGAAAAAAAATCACAAGCTGTGGATGCAAAAAAAAAAACTACCCGCACTTTTCCAGGGGGAAGCCGGGGTCATCACAAGCTGGTGGAAGTGATGAAAAATTGCAAGGGGGAAGGAGGAATTCTTCGATTGCCAAGCACGCGAAGATGAGGCAGTCGGTCGTCAGACTTAGCAGAAAGGGCTTAGAAAAAAGCTTGGCAAGGACCGGCGTTAATCTCCACTATTCCGAAAGAAGGATAATCTCGCACAGCCGTTTGAGGAGGAGTCTGGAAGAATGGTACTGGGGAAGGGAAAAAAAAAGCAAGTCTCGCAAGAGTCCAAAATGGAACAAACATCAGGGTGTTGACATGGAAAAAAGGTCAAGGCGGTTTTTCAAAAAGGTGCAGGGCTGGACAAGGAGAGGGAAAAGGGTCAATCATCTGGAGAGAGAGTCGTGGGGGGGGAAGAGAAAAACTGTAGGAAGGAAAGCTCTCCACCATTAAACGAAAGCTGACTATAAGAAATATTACCAATCATGGGAAAGAGAAAGGGACACGGCAAGGGGAAGGGGCAAAACGCGAAGAACAACCGTGAGAAAAGAGAAGGATGCTATGCCTTTCCTTCGATCGCGCAAAAGGTAAAAGGGAGGAGCTATCGAGAAGACGGAGATCGACAGAGAAGGGAAGGAAGATGTCATAGGGGGACGGGGTAGAGGTAGGTACTAATAAAGGTCCCAACAAAAAAAAAAAAAAAGTAAGATCGAGAAATCCTCAAAAAAGGGAGGCCCGTTTTTTGTTCCGCGGGGGGACCCAGTGAGGGTAAGAAAAGAAAAGAGAGGTTCGCAAGGGCTCCAGAAGGGGAAGAAAAAGGGGGCTGTGTTCCAATCTCTGAAAAAACCGAAAAAAACAACTACGGGGATCGCGCAAGCAGACTTGGTCATGTTCGGAGGGACAAATGATCTGCAAGAGGGGGGCATCCGTGGGGGGGGCTTTCTGCGACAAACGATCGAATCGATTCCGAAGGCCTGAAACCGGATCAGGGGGGGGGAGAGGGTAGAAAAAAACGTCGGCCGAGGAAAGGGGTACCACCATATAATATAGATTACCAAAGGAAGAGAGATCGGCGCAGCAATTGGAGACCCAGTCCGCGTCCAAACCTCGTCGCGCAAGAGAAAGAATCAAAAAAAAAGGTCGACGACGGCTGAGGAGAGAGGGGAGAGGAAACAGCCGCGTGGGCAGCCTTATCATCAGTTTGGGAAAAGGGGAAAGATAGAGGTGGCGGAAGGGAGCTTTGAGGGATGCGCATTTGGAGTCGAAAAGAACTATGGTAAGCGAGAAAAGCGAAAGGGAAAAAGTCCTGAAAAGAAGAAAACGGCGGTCGATAGAGGGGAATGCGGATGAGATTCTCTCATGGCTTCCGTGTTAGGGGAGGAAGGAGCGTAGGAAACCAAAAATTAGCAGCGCATAGGAAAGGTCAAGGAAAATTGAATTTTTAAAAAGGAAGCGGGAACCGGGAAAAAGAGGGAGGCGAAGTGCTCATCGAACGGATGTGCTCACATGCCCGACCGGTACGATAAAACAAAGCACCGTGAATGAGGATAAACTAGTTCAAAAAGTCCAAACAACCCCTGGAGAGGAGTAAGGGCGGGGGCGGTCGGAACGAAAGGAGGTCGTGAGAAGGGGGGAAAAAGGTTCGATGGCGCCCTTCGCAAAGCGTGGGCGGGACACCAGAGAGATTTCTGGGATGCGACAAAAAAGGGGGGGAAGGAGAAAAAGGCCTCAGTGGGAAGCACCTCGGAAAAGGGGGGGGGTAACCTGCATCCTCCTAACCGCCAACTTCTTCACACGGCACCTTAGCAGAGAAGAGACCGAACGCTAAAAAAAAGTAAGATGAAGTTCTGAAAAAGGAAAAAAAAGAAAATACCCAATAGGGGGATCCCGCAAAGGCTAAAGGGGAGAGGGGGGAGACCACCTCTATCTCACTCTAACTGGAAAAATGATGAACTTCCAAAGGGAAAGCTCCTAGAGAAGGAGGAAAAACCGGAGAGAGTCAGGAGTGGAAAAGAATGGCAAAAAACCCCAAGAAAAAAAACCCCCGAGGAGGTCTCTGAGGGATGACTGCAATCATTGGGAATGGAAAGGCTTCCATATAGCGGGAGGGGAGGAACCCTGCGGTCATCTATCTAGGGGTCTAGGAAGGAAGTGATAAAAGAATACCCTAGCCCTCCATTTAATTTTGAAAAAGCGACTCTTTGGAGCTATGAGGGTTGAGAAGGGGAGGCTGCCTCCTAAAAAAGAACGGATGCAGGAAGGAAAGACCCGTCATATCCTTTAGGGTTCGCTCTGGAAGTGCTCGAAGTGTTTCGGGGGAACTCAAAAAGAGGGTGAGAAAGGAACAAAAAGAAGGAGAAGTCTTTTATCCCGCACTTTCTTCAGGGCGACTCTCAAAGGGGGGGTCTCTGGTAGACGCCAAAGCCGAGGGGGGAAGCTCTGAAACGAGAAGAAGAATTTCTCTTGATTGAAAAGAATCGCGAGGGGAAAGGAGGGGTGAGCAGTTTCTATTCAAAGAAGGCGGACGACCCCTAAAAAACTTCAGTTCTGCGCGGCCATAAAAGAGGTTGGGGGAAGATTAAAGCAGAAGAAAGGGGAAAAGAGCCTTCCTCTCTAAGAAATAGAAGCCTGCTGAATGCTTCTCACATATAGAGAGGGCAAAACTTTGGAGAAGGGAGAAATGGGAAGGTTTATAGGAGTGTACAGAAGGGAAACGAGGGGAGGATCGTCGCTTTCGGTACCAGGGAAGACTCTTTCTTGCGGTATGTGAGGAAGAACATCCCATCCGATCGAGAAAAGAAAGACTTATTAAAAGACTGAAAAAAAAACAGATAAAGCAACCATTTGGGAAGAAAAAAGGAGCGGAAAGGGAAGTTGTTACTCAATCCTCTGAACCGATGAAGGAGACGGCGCAAGAGAAAGAAGGATTAGATCTAAAAAAACAAGACAGGGGGAAAATTCACCAGAGGGAGAAGAAAGCTACTGTCTGCTATATGAGGTCATTCTGAAAGTCGCATTGGGCCAAGGCGATGGCGTACCGAAAAAAGTAGAGAGGAAAGGAAGGACGCCGAAGAAGGGGAAATCCGCCTACCGGGGGGCAAAAAAAGAGAAAGAGGGTTTGGAACTTGCTCAAAAGGGAAACAAAACCGCTTTGTTGAAAAAAAAGGA
>Ga0179593_1711232_pt1 | contig 13762 bp, 18 predicted proteins | sample CZODoug2_1_08_16_FD_185931 | JGI IMG/M metagenome (GOLD analysis project Ga0179593, IMG submission 185931) | Vadose zone soil fungal communities from Angelo Coast Range Reserve, California, USA - CZODoug2_1_08_16fungal (PacBio error correction) | ecosystem: Environmental > Terrestrial > Soil >...
CTCTTAATGACTCAGGGGAGGGAGGGAAAGTGGGGAAGAAGAATCTTCACATCGCAATTTTTAGGGGGGGGGGGAAAGGTTTAAAAAAGCAAGGGGGGGAGAGAAAGTCGCATTCTTCACTGGTTGTTATTGATGTCAAAGATCATTTGGAGGGGTTTGGCTGGTTGCTATAGGGACGGGCATACATCAAGAAAGTCGCAAAAGAAGAGAAAGCTGACTTCCACTTAAGAGCCCCTCAGAATGGTACAACCCAAGGGGAAGGGGGAACATGTACCGAATAGATACTTCGCAAATCGAAGGAAGAGAGAGTACGCAAGACCATGGGGGAGGGGGAGGGAAAGCCCAGAAAAACATCTGTGCACGCTGCTAACGATACTTCCATGGGGAAGTTACAAAACCCCCCATTCAATGGGAAGGAGGTTGTTGGAGGAAGTTGGGAAAAGGGACTCTCCGGCGAGGTTATTAGTACTAAGGGGGGAAAAGGGTCCTGGTTTCGAACAACGTCGAAGAAAAATCCATGGGGGTAAAGAAGGGAAGAAAAGGGGTGACATACCTTAAGGATATGGGAAAGTGGCGCTCGATCAAAAGTCTTCCAAGAAAAGAAACCAAGGGGAGGGGGTCGGAAAGAAGGTGACAATTTGGGAACATCGATAGACCACGGCACCGGTCACGGAGTTCGCTTTACCTTAAAAAAAAAGATGAAGCACCGCAGAGTTCTGGAAAGGTCCAACGTAATAGGAGGACCAAGGGTTAAGGGAGAGTTAGCTCTTCTTAACAGGGGGGAAAATAGGGGGACAACTATGGGGAAATCTCTTCATCGGAGGTGAGTTTACAGGTTAACTTCATTCTATCCTCAGTCGGGAACCAAACGCAAAAACGTGTGAGCACCGTGGCAGGGGGGGCAGGGAGGAAAAACACATCAAAGACCTTGAGAGCGTTCTTTGGCGGAGTGAAAACACTCGCTAGAAAAGGAAAGAACAAGATGGAGAAGCCTCAACGTGAGGTTCGTGAGGAACCGAAGTCGCTAACCACAAGAGCAATGAAGAAAAGGGAAAAAAAGGCATGTCAAGGGTTTGGACAGGGAGTAGCACCCAATGGGGCTCATTTAACCTTTGACGAACCGCCTGACATACGGACTTCTAGGCTGTTAAGCAACGAGAGGGGGAACATGGTCACGGGAGAAATGGATTAGTATTCGTGGAAAATTTCAGGGTCAAGGCCGCACCAAGCAAGATCGGCGAGGTACATCATATGTCGAGAACAGGAAGGGGCAAAGGTGCTAAATAAAAGGCAAAAAGGAACAACAACCGGCCAGGAACAGCGAAATACTTTTAGAAGGACTTTATCAATTCCAGGGGCAAAAAGGTGCTTTGAAAAAAAAAGACCCAATCTGCCTTAAAAAGTGGGGGGTCAAAGCCATCACTTTTCGGGGGTTAGTGCAGTGGAGACGGAGGGGCCAAACCATAGGAATATTAAAGTAGACAATTGCAAGGAAATCGGCATTGACTTCTGGGAAGTCTAGGTATTGACGAGGGTGGGAGAGGGGGGGGGCGCACCAACCTTATGCCGTACAAAAACTTCCAAGGAAGAAAGACGGAATCCAAACGGGGATGATGGAAAAAGGGTGAGTTCCGGGGAGTGACTAGTCGGGGACAATAATAACTCCGAGTCAGCCTGACAAACGTTGGAAGGGGGGTCATTACAAAAAAAAAGGACTTTAAGGAGATGAAAGAGAGTGAAAGTATCGCACATTAAAGGGTAGGCACTGCGCTGCCTCCAGAATACAGAGTGTCACAATTCTTAAGGGGGGGGGAAAGGTAGCCTGCGCTGCAAAAGAAGAAGCCAAACAAGAGCCGTCGAGCCAGGAAGGGGTGTGTCCAAGCATCATTGCTTTAACGCCTCGTTGGGGACAATATTCCTCACCAAGAGGGCGTCGCTCAAAAAATGGCTCTACAAATGGGCTCATGGGCTCTTAGTACTTAAAAAAAGTTAGCCCCCCACAAATAAACAACCCCAATTGAAAGAAAGAAACTCCGTGGCTGTAGGGAAAGTAAAAGAGAGACTTCAGGGCTGGGACCCAGATCGACCAATGAGTTAAACAATCCCAAAAGGAACAAAAATATGAGTCAATGGAGGGAAGAAAGTGTAGCGTGCTTTTCATCGCGCCAGCCAGAATATGATTGCCTACAAAAAAAGAGGGAGGGGGAGTGAAAAAAGAAAGAAAACGAGGGGGGGGCAAAACCCGAGGGAACGGGACCGGTAGGACCAACTGTGGATGAAAAAAAAAAAGTTGCTTTTCGCTAAAGGAGGACAACGTCCAGGCAAAAGGGCTATGGGGAGTTACTCGAAGCCAAAACCAAAGGAAAAATGGAAATGGCGCTGGGGGGAAAGGGACTTGGTGAAAAACCAGGGGAAGCAAACCGGTCACGTGGCGGGCTAGGGGGGAAAAAAAAAAAAAAAAAAAAAAAAAAAGAAGAGAAGAAAAACAACTGGGGATTATGATGGAGATATATAAAAGTTGTTGTTTTGTAAAGGACAAACCTCTACGGTGGAAAGGGGGGGGGGGCTAAAAGTGCTCCAGCTGCCAGTTCCGGGTGGTCAGGCGGGCGGACAGAAGGAAAAACCCCCAATATCCTTTAAGAAAAGGGGGGGGAGAACTTCTAGCGAAGTACTGCAAAGTTGGTCAGCCCATTGGAGATTGGGACCTGAGGAAGGACCACCGTTTGAGCCTACCGTCGGCGGGCGAACTGGCGAAAGCTTTCGGTTCAGGAAAAAACTTCAAGGAGGAGGAAGCCTCTAGCGGCTCATGGAGTGGGAGGGGGGGTGGTTTCAGTTGGGATGTTATGAAAGAGATCGAGGGAGGGAGGGTCAAATCAGGGCGTAGCCACGGGAGAGAGAAACGGAGACTGGATGCACGAAACGGGTGAAGTAATCAAGCTCAGGAAACCCGGGAAAAGGGGAAAAAAAGCTTTTTACGGAGCGACCCAATGGGGGGACGCGCTGACAGAAACTGGGGAGAAATAAAAGGATGACTTTGGAACAACAAAGTCCGCACTCCCGGGGGGGGGGAGCTCCATGGGGGGAGGAGGGGAAAAAAGATAAAATCCACCCTTACATAATCCGAAGGGGGGGAAGTGCATGGAAGGGGGAGGCTAGTAATTGCAGACTGGGGGCGCATCCGTGGCAAGGATCTTAAACGGATTCCCGGGGGGAAAAAAAAAAAAAAAAAAATGTTCTGCCACTACCGCTGAACCACTTGCGACTGACATCTACAGGAGGTGTGAAGGAAGAGGAGATAAGTCCACAATAGAACCTACATGAACGGGGAAAAAAAACAAAAAAAAGGTGGCCCATCAGGAAAGGGGGGGGACGGGAGTCCTCTGAAGGGTCACGCCAGTGGATATTGGAACTTCTACCCAAACACAAGAGGGACCGCTCCCTTACAAGAAGAGACGCAAAAATGAGAAAGTGGGCGGTCTGGCGAAGTTAAAATCATCTGATAATCGTTGGGGTGGAATCTCTTCTTGCATTAAAAAAAAAAAAGATTTAGGCAAGGGGGACACAAAGCGGCAAAGGCCGGGTGGTCTTGAACTAACTATTGGGGAAGGAAAAAGGTGCACCGGGACGACGACGTAATGATCTTCTGCAGGGGGAAAAAGGGGTTGAGGGGGAGGAAATACTCCAAGGTGCTGCCGGTTTCATCACCAACTATGGTCAGGGAAGGGAGAGGGGAAAAGGGTGATAGCCTGGGGGTTAAACGCATTAAAAAAAAAAAACCAGGAAGAAGAAACCGGGGGACCGCCGGGGGCGGAAAGAATAAAAGACCAAAAAATCATTGGGTTGGGGGGAAAAAAGTGTCGCGGGGTCGGAGGGAGTACCATTGGGGGGGAAAATGGTGCCAAGTGCCAAAGGGAGTCGGTTCACGAGGGGGGAATTGACTTGGGGGGCGCAAGAAGGTCCGTCTGTGCTAAAAACACAGCAAGTCAGTCGTGACTTGGCGCCAAAAAAGGGGAAAGCCGAAGCCGGGGAAGGGTAGAGAAAGAAAATCGGGAAGCAAGTACAACGCTGGATTGGGAAACATCCTTCCAATCCCACAAGGGTGGAGTGCTGTGAAGAATTGGGGTGGGAAAGGGAGAACTTCTCAGTTGCAGTCGAAAAAAGGGGGGGGGCTGCAAAGTAGTCCAAAAAGAGAAAAAGTTTTCCATTCTTGTCAACCAACTCACAGAGTTCAAAAAGGCAGAAAAAAAGTTAGAATACTAATCGGGGGACCATAAGCTCACTGCCCTTCGGGTTACTTCTTCACCGAGGGAAAAATCTTCATACTCATTTGGGTGTGATAAGGGTGGGGGGGTAATAAGGAAAGGGAAGGTGGTAGGAGATTGTGAACAAAAAACCCCTTACAAACAAAGCTACGAGTTTTTCAGGGCAGATCGGGGGGGGGGGGGACCGTAGACGATGGGGTCACCGAATGAAGAAAAAGATGGATTACCTTTTTCAATCGGCTTTGGCACTGGGGGGGATCGCTGCGGAAGACGTTTTTTTGGAAAAAGTAAAGGGCAAACAAAGGGGAGTAGTTAACCCTCCCTGCCGTGGAATTTGGTTGAGCCAAAAAAAAAGGGGCGGGTTGTTTGGTCAACGAAAGGGGAACGGGTCTCGTTCAGCGAATCGCCGACTGATGTTCGAAGGGGAACAAGGGGTCACCTGGTACGGTGTTGGGGGGTAACCAGTCATAAAGGACAGGTAAGTCTCTCTTAGGAAAGACAGGCAAGAAGAGGGGGTGAAATAAAGTTTCTAGTTAGCAGAGAAAGAAAGGAAATGTCGCGAGGGCGACAACTAGAAATTCCAAGGCAAAAGAAAAATAAACGGCGTGAGGGGAAGAAAGCACCTCCCGTTGAAGAACGGCGAGTAGTAGAAAAAACCCTCGTCTTAAAATTAAAAAGGGGGGGGGGAAACGCACAACGGCCCAAACAGGCAGAGGTTCGGAGTACGGTCAAAAGAGAAAAGGGCCGCGAAAGAAAGAAGAGAAAAAAAACAACGCGTATGAGGGGGGGGAAAAGGAAAAGAGTCTTAGCGGAATTCGCGGGCTACGGAATTGAAGAACTAAGAAAAAAAGAAGGCCAGTCCTTGTCAAGGTGTGGTGAAAAAAGGTAAAAGGGGAAAAATCGGGGGTTGTTCAAGTTCAGTTAAGAAAAAGGGAGGGGGGTTATGTCAAAGCTGTTGTTTAATTTGTTTCGGGGGGTCAAATGGACGGGAAGAAAAGTTCGGCCAATTCCCCTCCGACTGCTGCCACGAAACAAATATTGACAACAAAAAGAGGGAAAAAAATTTCCGATATCTTCGCCGCGGTGATCACAGGGGGACGACTAGGGAAAACGGAAGAGAAACGTCCAGAACATCGTCGCACATGCAGGGAGACGAGATTCAAGGACTTTTACCTAAAAAAACTCAGAAATGGTTGGTGCCTTCAACAAAACGTAACGAACTGGCCTTACAACTTTATACGGGAAAGAAAAGGGGAAGGGAAAGGGGGGGGACCGTGTGGGGGGAAAAAACGTCTTCCGCAGCGATCCATTTTTGAACTCATTGGGGTTTAGAAAGGAAAGTATCATTAGTTACAATATGTCGCAAAACTCGAGAGGGTCGGGGGGCCAGGAGAACCAGACGGAGGAGGAGGGGGAAGGTGAATTCTTGTTGGAACCATGTAAGAAAAAAAGGTCACAAGGTGAGGGAAGTCAAGTTCACAAAAAGTGACTTCAGTCGAAAAGAACGGACGGGTACTGAATTGGATGAAATAGGTACCTAACCGGCTGAAAAGGGGGCAGGGGAAACAAGAAAATTTAAAGCAGAATTTGAGTTGGTAACAAGGGGGTGACTGGAAGTCTTAAGAGATGAAAAAAAAAAGTGGGATCAAGTGGGTTAAACGCAGTCAAAAGGTTTGGGGGGGCGACATTCTTTTTAATCAATAACAAAGGGGGGGGGGATGAGGTTCTTTAAATCAGCTGTGAAAAAAGGTAACTGATTCAAAAAAAGGGAAATTTCGAAGAAAAGACGTGATGTTCGTGCTCCTCATTGAATAAGTCTCGACAAAAAAAGGGGGATGACTGAACTTGGGGGTTTGGGATGGGAGGGGTATGCAACAATTAGGTACACCGAAAAAAAAGGGGGAATAAAGGCTAACTATTGCTATTCGTTCAAAAAGAAGGGCGGGGTACTGGGCGTGCATGGCTGTTATATTCGTTAAAGGAAAGAAGGAACCAGAGACTGCGTAAACAAGCAGTGGAGGGAGGGAAAAACCTGGACTAACAGTGGGAGGCGCATCAAACCTAAGAAGAAGAGAAGACGTTTAGTACTTATGTCCGTGGGGAAAAGAAAGCGCGTTTAGACTCGAAGCCACACGCGGCAAGGGAAAAACGGAGGACTGAAAGAAGAACGCTTGAATGCCGCAGCGGGACAAAAACATTATCAAGGGAAAAATTCTCTCTCCAGCCCGTGAAAGAACAGCGCGGCTTGCTCGGCCGGGACGGGGGCGTCAGCGTGCGCGGGTCGACTAGCGTGAAAGCAAAAAAAAAAAAAACTCACGAATCGGTTAGAGACACATAAAGTGGGAAGATGTTACCCTTTAAATGAACGTTGAAAAGGAAGTCGGGAGTGATGAATGGGCCGCTGGAAGCCGACGAAAAGCCGGACCAGGCAAAAATGGAGCAGGGAAAGGGGAAGAAAATTCATGGCCCGCAGAAAACTGATGTAGGGACCGGGGTAGCCCGGGGGGGGCACGGGCCAGCCGTAACGACTGAAGGGTGACATGGGGAGTCTTTCCGGGTTGAAAAGGTTAAGAGGGGGCAACACGCCCACGCTGGGACTCTAGAGGGCCTAGCCTGGAGAAAGGGGCCGTGTAAAGAATAGTGACTTTACGACGGAAATATTTCCTCTCTCACCCTAGGGGAAGGAAGGAAATATCCGTGAAGATAGACAAATTTTGAGGGGGGTATCTAAAGGGAAGGGATTGACAGGGAAAAGGGCTGGGATAACAGGAAGAAGGAAAAGAATCCGTTGCTAGAGAATCGCTAAACGCCTAAAGCGATACTCCAAGTCATTGGAAGCAAAAAACCTTAACAAAAAATGACACAGACAATAGGAAAGGGGGCAGAGAGATGCAGAAAAACGAAATCAGCGGTGCAAAAAAAGGCTGGTTGGAGCGGGGAGCAGTGGGAAAAAAAAAGGGAAGGTAACCCCGGGGGGACAACCTGAGAAGGAAAGCGGCCCTCTTAGCCTAAACGTCGATTCACACGGAAGCAAGGGGGGTTCTTTTCGAAGGCGATAAAACCGTCCAGCGAAACAGGCTATTGTCGACTTGGGAGAGGCAAACATCAAAGAAACAAAAGAATGGGGAAAAACTGGAACTTTTTAGGCAAAACGGCAACAAAACGGCCAACGGGAAGGGGAAATAATGCCAACAAAAAAAAGAGCTCAAGCCACAACAAACGGGAGAGCAATAGAAGATGGGGGGTGGGTGGAAAATAAGCCAGCTCAGGGGGGGAAGGGGGTGTTTCCTGTGTGGGGGAGAAAAAGCTCACAGAGACAGTAGCCGTATTTTGGGGGTCTTATTTCTTGTCACGAAGACCAACGAAATAAAAGGGGGGGGGAGCGGGCCTTGTAATCTCTTCTTGGGCGAAAACCTTGGGAAGGGTTCCAGAAAGGGGTAGTAAGAAGGGGGAAAAGGGAACTCGCCGTGTTGCCCACCCGGGGTAGGACTCAGGGGTGATCAAGAAGGGAGGTTCGGGGAGGCACCAAGGCGCGGGGTGAAGCTAGGAGAAGTCACTGAAAGCAAAAAAAATTGAAAAGGGAAAGGGGGAGTTGAAGTATTTTTTTTTCGGTTGGGTGAACTGTATGAGTCGAGGGGGTATCCGAATGTCTTAGACCACGGGAAGGAAAAAAAGACTGGATTACCGGGGCATTGGGGAAGGAGAATCAGAGACCAGCAACAGCGAAAATGGGAAAGGGGGGGAGGAAAGGTACGAGAGCTACTAAAGGGGATGAAGGGACCGAATTGCCAACGACGTAAGTCCAAAAGTGAAAATACGCAAAAGGGCAAGGCTAGAACCCTGGCGTCAAAAGGGGGGGGGTTGCCCCGAAAAGGAAAGAAAAAAACATCTATCCGCAAATTGTCCGCAAAACCGAGACATGTGGGTATCTCTCAGTGAATACATGAGTGGAAGGGTCACTGGTCTTGCATCGGTGAAAGGAGGGCCCTGAAATTCAAACTTGAGAAAGGGGGAAAGATCGAGTCAATTGACAGCGGTCATTATAAAACAGACTATAAAGAAAATGGGAACATCGCAAAAATGGGGGAAGAAGGAAAAGGTTGAGAGTAACCGGTAAGGCTTTTTCAAAAATTAGATTTAAAGGAGGTCACTAGGAAAGGGAGCACACCGGTACAGAAGTCAATTGGAAAAACTAAGTTCTTCCCGTGCCGGGGAGAGTTATATGTCTGGGTACCCGCCGCGGCGAGGCACAGGTTGGCCAGGGAAAGAGGGAAAGACAAGGTCAAGAACCGTGTTCTTTCGATATGACGGGAGCCGCTTGGGGCAGGACTCGAAATTAAAGGGTACGAGCGGTGAAGGGCAGTGAAGTTGGGAAGAAAGGCCAGACGCCACCGTGCCCTGGGTCGGGCAGCCAGTCGCAAGGGGAAGGGGAGACTGGTTCAGGGGATAGCCTTCGACAGGTTAACGAATGCTAAAACAATCAAAGGGAAAGCCCCAAACAGGGTCGTGGTGAAAAGAAAGAAAGGGACTGAGAATCCGTGTTATGAAGCGTGTGTCGCGTGATTAAAAAGAAATTCGAAGGGGGGGACCGGAAAAAGTAGTGAAGAGGAAACAGGTTGGGGGCGCACAGGGGGGGGAAGGGAAAAGGACCGCGCGGCGCATCGAACGAACGTTCTTTCTGAACGCCCAGGGATCCAAAAAGGCCAGCAAATGTAATGGGGTGTTATTAGTAGCGAGCCGTATGGAAAGCGCCAGAAAAAAGGAGGGAAGGTACAGGAATTTAACCAGCAGGCAAAGAAGGGAAAAAAAAGTGAAGGGGAGGGGAAGGAACGGGGGACGTGTGGTGTCCGATCCTACGGTTCTCGAGAAACGAATATTGGTAAACTCAAACGGAAGGGGAAGCCGAAAGAGGTCCATTGTGGGGGGAAAGGCCAAGTTTCTCATCCGAGGGAAGGGGAATACTAAAGAGGAATAACAGTAACCGACGTAAGTTGACCGGCTGGGGGCAGAGCTTAAGGTTATAGGGGAAAGAGTAATGGGGTAACCTTTTTCCCTGGGGGGGGGGAAAATCTATGTAACCAGACTTGACGAAAAAACTAAGGAGGGGGGGCAGGGGACAGGATTGGGGGGGGAAGACGTTGAGCATCTATTGTCACATAAGGGGACTGCATTTAAAAAAGGGTCAGGCAGAAGGGGGAAACCTGCGCTGCGTTGAAACCAACAAAGGGGAGGGCCCCGATATTAGAGTGTAGAAAAACTGCTGAAAGTTATAAGTTAAGAGGGGAACTCCTCCACACTAGTTGGCTGGGGGGGTTGTGGGGGGACGGCAGGAACAGGTATCGCAAGTCGAAACAGAAGGGGGTGATGAGTCTCCGAGAAGCACTGGTGTTACAAAAAAAAAAAAAGGGACCCAACCGGGGGAGGGGACGTACCTCTATAAGAGGGGAAAAAGAGCTATTCACGGGGGGAATTCCCGCGCGGGGGTGAGATTATCTTTCTCGGACATTGAGGCGGGAGGGGCGCAAGGGGAATAGGCGGCCAGTCCGACAAAAGCAAAACAATAAAAAAGCGAGGATTGAATCATAAAACCCCGAAATTGGAGGAAAGAAGACGTATTCAACACACATTCAGGACCAGGAAAAATGTAAGCAAACAAGGAAACAGGCTAATGTCAACTCGAATTTTTCAGGGAAGGGAAACTGGGAAAACAAAATGCACGAATCTCAAAAAAAAAAAAAAAGGGGAGGGGGAAGTGAAAAAGATATAGATTCGAGGAATTAAAGACCAGCGAAGGAAAGAAGGGAGATGACAGTCTGTTGCCGGGGGGGCGGTTTAAAATGAACGTGTGTTAGGGAGAGAAAGTTTTCGAAAGGGGGGGAGGGTTTAAGGTAAAAGACGTCGCTTTGAAAATGTGTTTTTTTAGGACGGCCACTCTTCTAGGACCTCAGAGAAAGCAATTCCACTTAGAAGAGAACTAGAAAAAGATTACAACACGCCAGGAGGGTCTATAGAAGTAGAAGCAAGGCTCGCTTGGACACACCCATTCCAATGTACCAGAGGGAGGTGCGATGAAGAAGAGGAGAGGAAGAAGTCATGTTTGACCCAACAACCCCAGTCAAAAGATTGGTGGAGGCAGGCAACAATTTCCTAACTTTCCTTAAGCTAGGGGGGGGGGAGACACTACGGAGGGACGACTTTGAAGGTCGAAAATCAAGAACTCAGAGAAAAGGGGGGGGGACTGGTCTTGGGGTGTGGGTTTTGGGGGGTGTTTTTGGGGGGTTTGGGTTGGGGGGTTGGGGGGGGGGTTGTTGGTGGTGGGGGGGGGGGGGGGGGGGTTGTTTTTTTTGGTTTGGTTTGGTGTTTCATGCATTCAGGAGGACAGGGGGGGGACACGAACGGCGACAATCCTGAGGACGACCATGCAAAAAAAAACGAGAGAAGCGTTAAAATCGAGACAACAGGGTCACAGGAGTCACAGTAAATAAAAACCGGGGGCAGCAGCAGGGATTGGACCAACGAGGCGATGGGGAAAGTGGAAAGGGTCCTAAGAAAAAGGCACTCGGAAGGGGTGGGAGTCATAGGAGGCGAAGGGGAAAATGTGGAAACAGTTTAAAGAAAGGAGAGAAGAAAACGAGAGATAGTACCAACTAACTTATAAGGAGGCACAAAGGAGGCTTGGACGGGAAAAACAGAGGGGCGGGCGCTTTCTTGCGATTGAAAACAATCCGGAAGGCGCGAAGAATTACATTCTTTCAAAGGGAAAAGAACGGAGCAACGACAGGTTCAGGCGAAAACGGGTACGCGGGGGAAGCACACACAAGGGGAGAAAGGAAGGAAAAAGCAAGTGGCATTTTGGGGGGGGGGGGGGGGGGGGGGCTTTTCAAAAGTGAGGGAAAGGAAAAAAAAATAGGGAACGAAAAGCGAAATAACGGATCCAGTCTAGGTCTATTCTTTCAGCACCGCGGGGGGAAAGGGTCGGGACTAAGTGGCTGGGTAGGAAGGTTAAACCTTTCACTGGAACGAACAAAACTAAAGAAGGGGGGGGGTACATCACATCGTGTCTTATGACCAGAGGCAATGGGGAGGGGGAGGCCATAAAAAACGTAAGGAAAAAAGAAAGGAAGGAAAAGGTAAGCGGGAGTCCCGGTGTTTCCAGTGATCAAAGCGCCTTACTCAAGACCCGGGTGCAAAAAAAAAACAAAAAAAAGGATTTGATCCCCCGCAAGCACCGGCAGGGCTTTAATGGAGCCAACGATGAAGAAGGGTATAACCTTAGGGGGAAAAACCGGGAAGGTAGCAGCGCGTCAGGGGGGGAGCTGAACTTTAGGGAGGCAGGGACGAGCGGGTCGCAGCACAAGTCAATCTAAGGGCTGAGACAGCTAAGGACGGGGGAGAGAATAACGAGGAGGGAACACACGGGCAGTTCCGTTTAAAACAGGCTTCTTTTAGTTAAGGGGGGAAGGGGGAGGAGGGAAAAGCTCCGGTCCTGACGGTCTCCTTTGGAAGGGCGGTTCAAAAGCGAAGGGCGCGGGGGGAGAAGGGGAGGAGAATGTCACGATAAGTGAGTTCGCAAGTCCATTATTCATCGCTTAAGAAGGGAAAAGACTGAAAGGGGTCGGCAAGGGCGGAAAAGTGTTCCTACTAGGCTGGGGGAAAAGCGCCAGCTGGTACAAGATCAAGGTTCGGAGGTAGGGGCTTTACAAAGAATAGGATTGAAACCTAAGTTGCCAAATAGGGCAGCGCAGACAGAGGAAACGGGCGTAAAGGAAGATCGGAAAAAAACAAATTCGCGGGGCTGACGGCTTGATTACGGAAAAACCCGTTTCTGTCATCCTCAGAAAAAGGAGAAAAACACGGCTATAGACTTCGGACCGGGAAGACGGGGAAAATCCGGAATAAGAAAGGGACAAAGAAAAGGAAAAAGAAATTGGGCCGCTCCGAGGCATTTCCTTCCTCATCGATGTCACGCAAAAAAGGGGGGGGGGGGGGGGCGTGGGCCGAAACCGAAAGAGGTAGAACCCACCTAGCGGAGGCTAAAAGGGGTCACAAACGGGCAACGCGAAAGGAGGCACACGGGCGGATTAAAGCAAGTACGGGGGTATTTGATAAGCTCCCAAAAGAAAAAGAAACACGGCAGTTGAAACTAAGCGAAATTGAAAAGACACCGCCGAACCAAGAAGGCACGAAAAATTTGGAACCGGCGGCAACACTAAAAACAAGGCCACGAGGTTACTCTTTGGGGAAAAACCATCTCTCTCAACAAGAGAGTAGGAAAAGGGTGTGGTTGAAAGAGAAAAAGGCAATACGAGGGGCCGCGGTTGTGTTGAAGTAAAGAAAAACCATTATCCGTAGGGGGAAAAGGAAGAATGGGGGAATAACAATAGCTGGGATTGGGAAGGGGGGAAGACTATTAAAGACTGCCAGGAAAGAAAGGAAAGGTGGTCGCGAAGGGCGCTTTGCGCCGGGGGGCAGTGTTGCAACCCTTTATAAGAAAGGCAAGGGGGATGGCGACAGAACTTTCGGGATCTCAAGAGAAAAACATGAGAAAAGTGAAGTCTTAGAAGAAAGAGGGCAATTCGAGCGGCCAATGATTTTAAACCTGGGTTTTTTAATTGGGGGGGGAAGTTTGTGTAAATTTCATGGGAGCGTGTCGTCCCAGCGAAAGGCTAATAACCCGAGGGGAGGGAAGATGGAAAGAACGCGGGGTTACGTAATCAGCGAGCAGTGGACCACCCCAATGGAAACTTAGGGGGGACGGATAGTAGAGGATGGAAGGCGCGCTGCACGGTTTCAAAAGAAAAGGACGTACATTAAGTGAAAAACGGAAGAAGCATCACCTTGGAGAAGCTGTTGGGCTGCGTTAAATCCGTATGAAAGAAAAAAACGCCGGCGTCCGAAAAGCTCAGACTATAGGGAGGCAGCGATGCGAACAGTGGCTGGGAAGGAATTTTCACTGTCGGACTCGAATTCACGTATTCAAAAGAAGAGGAACAAAAAGGGCAGGAAGGGGTCAGGCTTACTATAGGCATTGAACGCTTGACCAGGAAAAACATACTGCAAGATGGAAAGGGCCACTTGTGGGTGACGGAAGATCTGGAAGTACGGAGAGGGGAAGTGGGGTCACGAAGGAGATGGACTGTGACATACCCTTGAAAGAGAAGGAATGCAACATTTAAACAGTCACTGAAAACGCAGAACACGGGAAAAAGGGCTGCGAATTATAATCATCTGATAATCGGTTGGAACCAAGATGTGCCATTCAAGCCCACGTTAAAACCAGTGGGGTTGCAGAGGGGGGAAGAATGGACGTGTGCTGATAGGAAGAAACTTGGACCACTGGAACACCGGAAACGCGAAACGAATAAAAGTCGGAAGGGGAAATGGGCTTGGGAAGGAAGGTTGAAAAGTGGGCCCGAAGGAACACTTGGGGAGGCAGGGGTTCAGAAAGTGGAAAGAGAAGGGAGAGCTCTGGGGTGGGTAGGAGAGACTTCGAAGGGGGA
>Ga0179593_1719898_pt1 | contig 13762 bp, 11 predicted proteins | sample CZODoug2_1_08_16_FD_185931 | JGI IMG/M metagenome (GOLD analysis project Ga0179593, IMG submission 185931) | Vadose zone soil fungal communities from Angelo Coast Range Reserve, California, USA - CZODoug2_1_08_16fungal (PacBio error correction) | ecosystem: Environmental > Terrestrial > Soil >...
GAACGACGGTATCGTTTGGTGCGCGTCCTAAGGTTCTCTGAGGGAACGGGAGTAAGGCTACAAGACAAGGACAGTCTGTCAGAATCAGGGGGCCTAAACCGACAGGGACAGAAGGTTAAACCGTCCATCGAAGGTAAAATGCGGATCAAAGTCTTATCGGAGCTAGAACAAGGAAAGCGATGAGCGCACTCCGCTAAACCCGGCGATGGACGACAGACGAGCCATGACCACAAAGAAGCGGAGGGCAGCGAACGCCGAAAATTGCCTTATCTGGGTGCAATCTCGTCCAACCTCGGGCAATACCAAAGACTTAGGGGCAGCGGCAGGGCACGGAGGGGAGGTGGGGTGCGCATCCCAATATTATCGGTGGGCCGAAGAACCGACCCACCGTCCCGGGGAACTCACAGCAGGAGAAATAATCATGCTCTATGTAGAAAAAGGACGAGCCTTCGCCCGGTGACCCCGGAGAGCGAGTCCTCATCTTTGGGACTACGGAGGGTTTACTGCATGGAATGGGGAAGAGTTTCGATCTTCCCGGCGGAAAAAATCGTCGCGGGCTGTCATAAGTCTGCATCTAGGGACGACAGGAGGAACTCTGACAAAGAAAGGGGGGTTAGAAGCGAACTCCTCTGCGTAGAAAATGCAAATTTACGGAAGGGGGGAAGACAGAGGAACCGAGGCAAAAACGAAGCTATCAACAAACGCTGAGGTAAAGCTAGTATACCGTGACACCGAAGGAGAGGTCACCCGGAAGGTTAATTAGGATGCTACAGAGGTATTCTCTACTGGAAGGAACACCGGACATCATGAAGAAGAAGTTCCATGACAACAAGTCTACGCCAGGAAGAAAAAAAATCAAGAGAACCTCATACGTTCGTCTTGGGGCAAGAGGTCGGGGCTGGTCGAAAGAACGAAAAATAGGGGTAAGAGCCCTAAGACGTAACGGTTGCGATAAAACTCGCAGGAACTTTAAAAAAACAGGCCAAAAAAAAGAAAAAACTTACTTCGGACGAACGGAGGGTTAACTAAAGAAAGAACAGACTCTTAATCTGCTGGAGGGGGGGGTGGAAAAGAATAAAGCCAAGGCGAGAGGTTTCACACCAAAAAAAGCGAAAGCGAGATCTGATTTCGCTTCTGGGAGCCGGCCAGACCGCTAAAACGGGCATCCTTAGGACCAAAGTTTCTGCCACCGAACCTGCTCAGTGGAAGATCAGAGAAGAGTCATCCGGTGCGCGAACATATCCTAACTGAAGAGAGACAAGGACGCCAAGAAAATTGGGGGCGTCAGCCCGACATAAAACGTTCAAGGAGGACGAGCATCGTCAAAAATTTACCTCTGAGTGGGATTCCCCTGTCCGCCGATAGCCAGCGAAAGGGGGGGAAGAATACCAATGCCTGTGATCGGGAGACGACCCCTAGAACGAGAAAAAGCCATTCGAGAGGGCCGGTCAGTCAATCCACTACCACAGCCGAGCGATTCACGAAGGGACCACCGACGAAGTGCCCTGGACCTCACACCGGGGAAAGGAGAACCAAAACAGTTCCGCTTATCAAACAGTACCGACGAAGCCAGAAAGGAGAAAAAAGAACGGGGAGGAGGAAAAGCGTAGGAAAGCGACCAGCGGCAAGACTTCGGGTGGAGAATGGGGAGAGCGCCGGACATGAAAGGCAGTGAGCCAGCATCGGTGGGGAAGTTTTGCATACGCTCAGGCTTATGAAAGGAAAGCACACAGACGGATCTGAAGGTCTCTGGCATGGCGTCGCAGAGAACAGCCCAGGGAGTGCAAGAAGAGCGGCGGCCGGGCCTAAGAACGAAGAACTTTAGGGGGACCATTAGTTCTCTCATCGTCCGCACGGGTCGTGCGGGGAGGACGATAAGAAAAAAAAAATAGAGAGACATAGCCTTGTCGGTAAGCAAAACGCATCCAACCGCAGTCAGAGGAGGAATAAAAATGAAAGAAATGCCGACGATGGCTAGCGCCCTGGAGGGACCTCTTGATAAAGACGACAATGAAGGCTACTTGGGGAAGAACTGGGAATCCACTACCCATCTACAAACGAAAAATCTCCGGCTCTGGGATCTAGCGGGTGACCTAGAGAGTGAAAAAGAGCGGGAAAGACAGCCTCTATAATACGACAAAATGATGGAAGATCAACCAGGGAAAGGTTAACCACGGGGTCGTCGCCGGCCTCGACAAAAGGAAGGCGTTGTAACACCGGTCCGTCTTGCTATGTCAAACCAAACTTGGGGCCCTCAGGGATAAAAAGAAGGAAATAACCTAATAAACCAGGTAGGGCAATTTGAAGGCCGTCGGTACAGCGTAGCCGTGGCGAAAGGAAGAAGTCCGAGCTCATTATGGACATCTGACCCTCCCGTCCAGTCTAGGACAGCGAATCCTATCAGTAAGCGGCCTGTAAGGGCTTAGCAGGTGTTAAAAAGAGAGTCGACTACCTCGCAGGGGTAACTTGGAAAAGAAGCGGGCCGGGACACCGGAGAGAAAGGCGGCAGCAGGCGCGAAAGAGCCGGCGAGGAAAACCCCTGAGAGGGGTAACGGGGCCATATGAAGAACTCGAGGCGACAAGCACGCTCTGACATAAGGGGGTGGGGGCGCGGCGAAGACTATCAACTGGGCGTCAAACGAATTCTCAACAAATGAAACCGTAATCACCCGACAAAAACGTTCCGACCCGGCTGGGGGAGGGGGTAAGAACAGGCAACCAGTCTAAAGAAACCAGATCGCTTCAAGGAGCACACACAAAAGCAGAAGAGGCTTAAGGGAGCGGTGCGTCGGCGACGATCACGTGGTACTGAAAAACACGCCATCGTCGATCATCAACGGTGCAATTAACCCGGAAACGTTCGGGTAGAACGCAGGAGCCCTGATCGAAATGGACCACTAAGAAAGGGGAAAAAATAGGGAAGAGTGCCGGCCAAAGGTAACGGCTTGAGCTGCGCGGAGGTCGTCGCAAGGGAGTCAGCAAATGGGGGAAGCGCAGCGTGGCCGAGTGCTAAGAACCCTAAGGGACAAAGAATCAGCGACCCTATGCTAATTCTCGCAAGGACAAAAACCTTCGCAGGGAGTGAGAATAGTTAGAACACGGTCATCTGCTTGTGAAAAGAATCACAGAGGTGCAGCGCACCTAAACTACACGTCTTCTAATCTCTATCAAAGAAATTAAAAATATAAGAAGAACTTGTCGTTGCACGGAGGAGGAAGTCGGGGACGTGGGTTCCGGTTGCGGTCAGATAGATTAACAGAGAGGGGGCGATCAGTTGGCAGTAGAAGGGAATGCGAAGGTGTCCGGAAATGGAATTCGAAACTGGTTACTCTCTCGGCCCTTAGAAACAACCTCTGCCATAGAAAGCGATGAGCGAACCAGGAAAGCGAACGGTCACCCTTCTATACGAATAAAAAAAAAAAAATAAGAACCGGCGCGCGGGGACAGAACTCCCGCATCATGTGGAACTGAGAGTTAAGAAGTCTCACTGCGGTCCGTACCCGCACAGCAGGGAACAGGGGGGGGGTGCTGATCAGTGTATGGGAAGGTTGTCGAAAGTACAGCTGAGGGGTAGGCCAACCGCCCTAGTCACCGTTAGGACCCAAAAAAAAGAAAAGAAAAAAATATCATGCGGACACGGCTTGAGAAAAAGGAAACTCTTCGCCGGGGGAAAGATAAATCAAATTGGTCGGGTCGTGGTGATGCAAATGGGGAGACGGGATCGCCCAGTAGAAAAGCTCAAAAGGCGAGAAGGAGGGGCGCTCGAGTCGAACGAACACGGCTGCCCCAGAGAAAGTGTGGACTAGCCGATGACTCGCCCTGATGAAAGCTGTAGCAAGAAGTTGCCAGCCAGAGAACCACACCATGGAGGTCGTACGACGCTGAAAAAAGTTCACGCTAAAAATGTTAAGGGAGACGACGGCTGCGCTGTCTCAGAAAAAGGGGGACGGGAAGGGGTTCAATGCGCCGCTCTCTGTTCGTACATGAAATGAAGCTCTGAAACACCCACCAGAACGACAGGCGGCGTGGTCGGCTCGGCCTGCGGGCAGTCCAATTGCAAAAAAACGTGTTTGCAAGCAAACGAAAAAGTGCGCTACACGTACAAGGGGGAGAACCCCACAAGAAAAAAAAAAAAAAAAGCCCCGTGACGCGGGCCGAACGTCGGATGAAAGATCCGAAAAAAAGACGGAACGGTGCCCCAAATAGGGGCGCCCCGCCTATGTAAGACTGAGGGCCCGGCCCAGCCGCTGACGGTTGATCGAAAGAAGTCCGGAACGGTGCAATTGGGGACGGCCCCCGTCCCCTTTCATCTGTCCAAAAAAAACTGATAGGGGCCATCTGCGATCTCCTGCGCCTCAATGGAGTAAAAACCGAATAAAGCGGGGACGTGAGAGAAAACTGTCATCTACCTGAGAAATCGACCTCTTGCGTGCGAAAATCCAACTCGTTCGTGGGGATCGCAACATCTCCACCAGTAAAGAGAATGGTCGAAAAGAAAAAGCCAGGAATCAGACTTAAATTCAAACCTACACGCGAAAGAATCACAAAATGGCAAGAGACCGAGACCGAGCGTTAGAAGGGAAAAGGTTTCCGTAAGAAAAATCCGGGGACGGATGAAACAGCACCGATGCGGAAGCCAACGGGGAAGATGTTGACAATGGACCTCACAACCACCAACCCCCACAAAACAAAGGACAAGCCTCGAGTCCACCGAGCACACGTTCCGCCACATCACACCAGAAAGGCGCACGAAAATTAAGAAAAAAGAGAATCAACAACAACGGAGGAGCGTAAAGATACGAGCTATGGCGGGGAGATACTGAGAAAACCTGGTATACAGCGGACGTTCTCTGGAGGGGGGGGGGGGGGGGGGGGGGGGGGTGGGGGGGGGGGGGGGGGGGAGGGGGGGGGGGGGGGACCGTAGGTGGTTGTGTGCAGATGGGAGAAGAGGGTGGCGTCAGGTGTGGGGGGGGTGGGGGCGGAGAGAGGGCGGGGAAAGAGAAAGGTTAGAGGCGGGGGGGGGGGGGGCGGGGGGGGATGGGGGGGGGGGGGTGGAGGGCCCGGGGGGGGGGGAGGGGGAGAACGGTGGGGCGGAAAAAAAACCTTCGACGGGGGAATTCACACGACTGGGCCTTCCAACGGTTCGGTAAGTTGCAGACTCTCAAAAAAATTAGTGAAGGGGGTCAACCGTCAACACACGAATCGGCTTCGGTAAACAGTCAGCACGGCAAGAGAACATCGCCCGCAGGGTAAGGTTGACCAGGATATCGGGCGAAGGTTCCTCCTCGACACACTTCTAGTTCAGGAACTTAAATCCTCGTCCCACTGTGTCGTGCGGGAAGAAGAACCACAAATAAAGCTCGGAAAGGTCGAAGGTTCAGGGCGCGCAACGCACGTCCAGCGCGGAAAACGGCAAGAAAAAGAAAGCCACGCAGGCTAATTGCCAACCAGCTAAAAACCGTCCACAGTTCAAGGTAGCCGACGCCATGGACCAATCCCTACCAGAGGTACATCACTAAAACTCTAGCTTGCGCTTCCGGCTGCCGTGGGAACTCCGAGCAAGGGATGCAACAGACGAAGCGATTACATCGGGCGGTGGGCGGATCGGAATAATCAACTCCGACTTTTCACCCGGGAAAACGGGGGAGAGTTCGCCAGGTGGAAGATCAAAAGGTCGCACCCTGGCCTTCAGTCGGGATCTGAAAGAAAACGAGTGACTTGCCACGTGTAGCAGAAATCGCCGACAACAAGGGTCGGTAGCACGATGTCTGAGGGGAAATCATTAAATGGGCATCGAGGCCGAGGAAAACTAGGACGACGTGGCGCAACAAAGGGGGAGAACGTCGCTAACTGCCTACCTGGAAAAGAACCGGAGGCAGCTGAAACGTGGTTCAGATGGAGACGCGTTGGAGAAGTGAAGACTGCCAAACCAGCAAAGAGGAGAAAACGCATACGGACGTCAGGCTCGGCAACCACAAAACTTGAAAGGGAAGGAAGAGCGCGACCCTCTCTGCTCATCCACGAAGGTGTGCGAGCGAAACTGGGCGATCGAACCGGATCGGGTTCCCGAAGAATACCCGGTCAAAGAAGAAAGGACTAGGGTCGTTAAAAATCCACCACAAACGAATCCCGGAGGGAGGGAGCAAAGGAAAAGCCATGGATCTGGGTACACGGTGACGTCCATTGGTCGCTCGTCGGGAAAAGAAGTTGTGACTACAACCAGCTATCAGCACACGTTGCCACGAAAACAGCGCGTATGAAGGGACAAGAAATGCGAAGATTGACCAGCAGCCAATCAACTGAGTGGGGGAGGGGGAGGGTCAGAAAAATCGCCTTGTTAAAAGAGAGGAGGGGTGGGTAGGCTAGGGGAGGGGTGCGTCCGGCGCGGGTCGGAGGTCTTCGCAGGGAAGAGTCAGCATGTGTTGCGACACCAAAGACTCCGAACGGGCCGAGAGCGTCAAGGAAAGGACCAACCATCTCGCCGGAAAAGTCGCAGTGGTCGAGGGAAAACTATCACAGAAGTCAAAGGGCGGTGGGGGGAAGGGACGGGGGCGCGGCGGGGGAAGTGGCAACTGAAAGAAAGGAAACGACTACGCCAGCTCAACGTTACCGACACGAAAATCGTCGGGGTCTCTACAACAACAACGGATGGTTAGCGAAGTGGATTTCAAGCGTGAGGGCACCAAGGTTAAAGTGGGCTGATCGTCGGTGCAGCAACGGGGCGCTGTCTGGATAAAAAAAAGCCCGATGCGAACTGGGGACACGTCGATATCCCTAGGCGAAGGAACACCGGGGACGAATCTCGTACGGTCCGGGTCGGCGATCGGAACCGAAAGAGAGAAAGAGAGTCGCGCCGGAGCGCTCAACCCCGGACAGATCCGACATCAGCATGGAAAACCGCCGGCGGCACGTCCTCATAAGAGCTTGTCAACTCGTCCGTGGGCGCCCGAGTGAAACTACCGCAAACAAAGTGTCACGGGGCACGGGTAGATCGCTGGAAGCAGAAAGATAGCTTCGAAAGAAAACGGTCAGAGGCGCCTGGACGCCCCTTTCATGCAAAGAAAAATGTGCTCTGCCTGAAGTGACGATCTGCCCTTAGAAAGAACTCGGGACAATGGTTAAACAGATGGTCTACCGTTTCTGGCAGAAGGGAGTTCGAGAACAGGGTGAAAGCTCAGCAATCGTAAAGATCAGAGAGGCGGTCGCGCGGGATACGACCCGGAGAAACCAATCAGGTGGTTGGCCGGCGAGTGGGCCGCTTCTCAAAACCAGGGTTGTCCTCCCTCTGCGAAAGGACCACGACACACCGCTGGGGGGACTAGTACCACAGTTGCCCAGGCCAAGGGACCACGGACCGGGCGATGTCATGATCTTATTAAAAGTGACTGCTTATCGGAAAGGAACCACTTCGGCCCATTTTCGCTCGTCCTAAAAGTCATTACAAGCTACTCTTACGTTTATCGGAACCGGGGCCAGACTGGGGGAGGCGAAAAGTCTGAGGAAGACACTCTTGCCAGTCATAGGGGGTGCGCGCAAGACGGCAAGTTCGAAAACCATCGGATGTGGGAATGAAGCAGCCGTGTCTGGCCTGTCGGGGGCGATCAGAACGGAAGACGCTGTCGTGTCCGCGCATGACGACAAAGCGGTGGACCACGGGGAGGCCATATGCAAACCGAGAAAGCCGTGGGGCGACTAGCTTATTTAGCTCGGAGTCAGAATTGGCATAACGTCATCGGGACTGCCTTCAGCCGTCCATAGGAAAGGAGCCTAGCACCATAAAAGGCTAAAAAAGAAGAGAAGAGAAGGATCTGTACGGTCCGTTGCTGCGAAATCCAACCGAATACCTGCGCCGCGGAGAGAGATGGGCCATGAGTCGCAGAAGAAAAGAATCCGAACGCGTACGAGAACTCATCGAAGTACCTCGCCGGTCGTCTAGTGAGAAACGACAGGAAAGACAAAACGTGCAGAGAAGGACAAAAGGAGGGGATCACCCAGCCGCTGAAAAAGACCGATCGTTCTCAGTGGGGCCGGGGCCAAATCAGCGAGGGAAATGCAAATTTCGACCCGATGCTGTAGAACAAACGAGGTCAGGAACCACCGGATAGAGGAGCGTCCACCGAGGGAAGGGCAAGAAAAAAGAACAGAACGCAAAAAGGCAGTAGGATCCCGCATATCTCGAATCAAAACAACAAAAAAAAGGAGGGCTAAGAAAGGAGAAAAGCGTGCGGGTACTCAGGGAAATGAGTTGACTCGGTGAAGCGGGAATCAGGTCAAAGAAAAGCGGCGGGGACTGGCCGCCATCGCTTAAGTAAGGCAGACCGTCGGGGAAGGGCACGGCCCACTGAGAACGATCGGACTAGGATCGAATTGTCTTCGCGGGGAGAATGTCAAACCCCCAGGGGGGGAGAGGAGGGATGGGCCATAACGAGGAAATCTTCAAGGAGAAAGGTTTGACTAGCGCGGTAGTCATCGTACCGCGGATGACGAAAAAATGGGCCAAGTCGACTAAGGCGATGGAGCAGTTCAGATCGGGGCTCGAAAAAGGAACTCCCAGTCTGCTCGTCGGAAGAGTCAGAGGTAAAGAGGGACATGGCTATGTCCAACCTCTGGAAAAACGGGACAGCTGAAACGGGAAGAGCGGCCACAATGAAGGGGAAAGAAAAAACAGAGACGGACACGATCTCGCGGGGACGGCGTGCCGGTGCACCTCTAAGGGAGCAAATGTGCGGGGCCAAGGACGTCAAGACCGAAAAGAAGGGGGCGGGCCGGGGGATAAGGGTAAATCAACCGACGGGACAGTCGGGCTCGTGACGGCCGGCCTGAACAACTCAAAATAGAAATTGCCTTTGTCTCAAGTGATGGCCGAAGGGCGATGCAAAACCCTGACTATTACTTGGGGAAGCTTCAGCCCACCCGAAAACAAGGCAACGGGCAAATTGTACCTTTTCGCGGCACTAGGGGGGGGGCATCGAGGGGGTAGGGCCATACAGCTATGCCGTAGGCTGATGGTACCCCTTCCATTTCGAGAGCAGCGCGTAAAAAAGACCTGCATACGTAAGGAATTACAATGTCAGAGTCATCCGGGGATCCACTTTTGTCTCTGGGAGAGTCGGGAAAAAGGGACACCGTTGAGGATAATGGCAACTGCGTCCATCGGGGAAACCCCACCAAGTGTTCAAAGCATCGTTAAGAACTCGAGCGACACAAGATCTGACCCTCGTTGTAGTGGTTACGCGGAATTAACAGAGAGGAAACTGGGGACTTTCCACCCAGTCCTCCCTTACATAAAAAAATCACACTAACACTTCACTAAAAAATGGGCAATGCTAAGGGAGTGGACATCATTAAGGGGAGGAGACCATCGAATGAGAGGGCACCATCATCCCGCATGATCTTTGGCACCGGAAGGGAGAAAACCAGGAGGGTGACTCTCTTCTACTAATAAAATCGCGAAAAAAAGGGTCAAGAAGGGGGGAAGAAGCAACCCGTTTATCTGAACGAAAGGGGAAAGAGGTCGGGGAGGAAAAAGACCCCTTAGTGGAAGATGGACCCAATTGCGTTAGGTAAGCCGCGAAAAAAAAGATAAAAGAGAGTGAAAAAAAAAGAAAAACCACACACGCAAGGGAATCGGCAAGAGGAAAGGTCATAGAGGAGTATGGGGGGTCCTATGTTGTCGAAGAAGCGATAAGGGTGTGCGACGAAAGCGATCTCGCCAAACGGTCGCAGATCCAGTCCATTATCGCAACAGCTGGTCAGAAAACAGAAAAAAAAGATAAGGGCACCGGGGATAAATAACGCGCAAATCAGTGAACGAAACATAATCTCTCTCACCAACAAACGGATATAAAGACGACCGTTCGTGAAGGTCTAGTTGAGGTAGGGAAAAAACTGACCCGCTGTCTCATGAAATGAAGCGACCATGGGGGGGAGAAACGCACGGCGATATCCGCTGAATCGAAGTCTCGAGGGAGAAGAAGAACCTCGTGGCCCTACCAGGCTCTAAAGGGATGAGAGGCTGAACCGGATATGCTATCCCAGCACATTTTAAACAGAGGAGGCGAAAAAAGCAAAAGAAGATTGAGCGGTCAATCTAGGGGAGGGGACCCCAGGCCTACCAGAAAAAATACGGGGGGTCAGCGTGCAATCAGAATCGCGCGTGGTCGAGACTGGAGGGTCGCGGAAGACGACCACCGCCTGGACACAGGGGGGGAACCCAGATAAGAAAGGCGTGTTGCGACCTAAAGCTGTTCTGAAAATTTGTGATACGACCGAGCCAGGGGTCCAGAAAGAAGGGCGGCGGGGAAAGTTGGCAAGAGAACCGTTGGGGAACGGGAATGAGGACACCGCTTCACAAAAAACGAGGGGGAGACAGCGCGGGTGCTCGAACGAAGAAGGGAAAAACAGACATTGTGTGGGGGACCTCACGCCGGGAAAAACGGTGCAAAGGAGATCCAAGAGAGGAGAGGGCGCCACCGGAGCCACAGACGGAAAGGGTCTGAAAGGGACAATGTGACAACTGCCATTTGGGGTTTTTGGGAGAGTTGGTTTTTGGGTGTGGTCTTTTGTTGGGTGATGTGGGGTTGGGATTAGAGGGGGGGGATGGAGTTTGGGTGGTTTTTGAGGTTATAGGTTGTCGTGTGTGGGTTTTTTGTGTGGTTGAGGCGATTTCTGTTTTATTGGGGGGGCGGTTGGGGGTTGTTTGGGGGGGGGGGGTTTTTGTGGGTGTGGGGGTAGTTTCTGGGTGGGTGTGTGGTGGCAGTGGGGTGATTTTTTTAGGGCGGGTTAGAGGGGGGGTTGTCTGGTAGGGAGGGGGGTAGGTTTGGGGTTTGGGTTTTTGTGGGCGGGTGGGGGTGGTTTTGGTTTGTTAGTTTTGGGATTCGTTTTTCTGTGGGCGGGTGGGTTGGGGGTGGGTGTTGGCTTCCTATACAAAACCTGAGCAGGTCCTGATCGGAGCGAACTGGAAGAGGGCGCAGAAAGGAAGAACAGGGACGCAGCGTCCCGGGCGGACCATAAAGACGAGAAAGACGACCCAGAATCGTGCTCGAAAAAAAAAGTGAGAGGAAGGGTGCGGGGCCACCTGGCCAATCTCGTGAGGAAGACGGAAAAAGTGAGCTACCAAAGGCCAATCAGCAGAAATGCCTGGCCCGAACAAAGCCCGAGGAGTCGGTTATCTTCCAGATCCGACGGCGCTGATCCAGGACAGGGGGGGCCCTAAGTCGGCGAACCACAAGAACAGCAACCCGCGAGCGGTGAGAGAGATGATGTCAAAGGCGGATGCCGGAAGAAAAAAAAGTGACGAGTAGCAGGAAGAAAAATCCAGCGTGGAAAGAGTCGGAGACTCCAGAAGAGACTCCACTTTTCAAGAACTAAGAGGGGAAACGCTTGGCTTGTAGTCGCAATAGAAGATGGAAATTCTCATCTACCTGGGCACCGTCGATTGTTTGGTTAGAAAAGGAGAGGAAGGCAAACCGGGCGACTATGACTGACCTCCTAGGTCCGCAGGAGGCAGTTCTCAGGATTCAACCCGATTAGCGAAGGGAGTGGAATCCTTACACGCTGGCGCTGTTGGAAAAAATGACTTCACTATACCGTGCCGTGACCCGGACGATCCACGGCTCCGAGTTAAAATACCCTCAACTATGAAGACAAGGGTGGAAGAAGAGGAAACGGAACACGGAAGGCGAACAACTCTCCCACAACACTACTTTAAAGAAAAAACAAATTCCACGCACAAAAAAGCCATTCAGGAGTAGCCCAACTCAACAACCACGAGGCTTAGAAAAGAGAGTATACAAAATTGAAAAGTGCGGCGTGAAAGTTCCTCGGAGGGAAGAGTAACGTTTTTATAGGGGACTGCACCAGAAAAAAAGAACCTCGTCGGGGCACCAACATCTTGAGGAAAGTGTCAGCTCCGAAAAACGAAAGGGGGCAAAACTGTAGACGATCAGGACCTCGGAGCGTAAATGCATGTTCACCGGGAGGCACACTCCGTGTAGATGAAAGGCACCCTTCGTGGTATATCTAGACTCCTGAAAGGAAGAGGTGAAAAAGGGTGACTGATCGGTCGAATATGGCCGCACTTTTCTTATGTCGAGACACCATCGCAATAGGAAGACTAGTGTGAGAGGAGACGTTCAGGCGAAGACACTTCCAAAAAAAGGGGGAATCTTCTCAGTACAAAAGAGAGAGACTATGGCGACGAGCCAAATGGGGGAACAATCGCTGCCCTCCCACATGCAAGGACACGGCTTAAAAAAGGAAGGACCGAAAAAAATCTGACATACATAGCACCCGATGAAGAGAAAACGTGCCAAAAGTTTAAAGATCGAGCGTAAGAAGTTGAAGCGGGCCAACTAAAACGTCGTCATCTGCTGTCGCCGAATGTCAATAGGCTCCAAAGTCACGAACGGGGCTTAAACTGTCTCCACAAATCTAATGGGTTCGAGAATTCACTGGCACTGAGGGCATATGCACTACGTGGGGGAAAGGGTTACTTCACTTCATCCCTACTAGCAGCGCAAAAGGGCGGAGAGTGGGTCTTCGGTAAGCTCGGAGACTTAAAGTATATGCCGAGCGCCCTGAGGGGACCTAAAGGAAAAAAAAAATTAAATCACAGCTTCTCTAATCAGGACCTGTCCGGTGGGCTGACCAGGGAAGCGAAACAGCCTAGGGTCTCGAGACACGCAGCGCGCCGTACAGTCAGAAAGAATCTGAGAAACAGTCCGCTATTCACCACAAACCTGAAGGGTCCATCCGGGGATGGAAGGCCCTCCAAGAGGAGCGGAGTATTGGTGACGCGGCATAAGGCAAAGACTCGACAAAAAAAAACTTACACGCACGACCCCAGTCCATCTTACAAAAAAAAAAGGGGCAGGAGGGGGAATCGAACCAAAGACAAGCTCGGCCTCGAAAAAAAAATAGACTGCACGGTTCAGAAACCTTCGTTGGTCAGGGAAAGGAAGAAAAACAGCTTGTGACCTAAAAACAGAGTAAGCCACACTCTATGATACCAAGGAGCCTGACACCCAACGGAGATTTTGTACCTCAGGGTGGATGGGGAAAAAACCTCAAAATGACATGAATAAAATCCGACTTTTGGCAACTGCTTTTGAAGGAGAAAGCGTTCGGTAAATCCAGGTGGACGAGCCCTGAGGCACGGGTCTTCAACTTTCTAGTATTTCAAAGGGGGCGCCTGTCGGGTTGAGAGGGCAAGTTAAAATGTAGTCTCTTTCAAGGTTTTACCCTCAGGCTCTTATCTCTACCGGGTAAGGGTTCTTCAGGCATCCGCATGGGAGCAGAAGGAGGCACGTCTCCAAAAAAACTCACAAGAACCGAGAACCTGGGCAATGAAAAAAGTATTCTATAGCGCTCCGGGAGGAGGATTAAGAAGGTTGGAGATTAAAAATTGTCGCACGGTGACGCTCGGGAGCGGGAAGATAGGGTCCGTTTGCCAAAAGGTCATCATGGCCTGCAGCCGACTGCGACTGAAATGAGAAAAGATCGACTTGCTAACTGACGACTCCTGAAAACGGTAGAGAACAATCTTCCAAAAACGCTATAGCATGACGACTGGAAAAACGAGAAACCGACAATGCGAGCATCAGTCTCAACGGACAAAGGCAAGAAAAGAAGGAGAAGTTCTTTTAGGCTGGTCAGATCGGCACGCAAGAGAAGAGAAAGAACTGCGTCCTGTTGGAGAGGCACAAAGAGCGGATTCGTGAGCGCCTAAAAAACTGAAGAGACGAGCCAACACCTGGAAAGA
>Ga0179593_1343084_pt1 | contig 13760 bp, 13 predicted proteins | sample CZODoug2_1_08_16_FD_185931 | JGI IMG/M metagenome (GOLD analysis project Ga0179593, IMG submission 185931) | Vadose zone soil fungal communities from Angelo Coast Range Reserve, California, USA - CZODoug2_1_08_16fungal (PacBio error correction) | ecosystem: Environmental > Terrestrial > Soil >...
ATAAAAATTTGAAAGGGTCGGGCAATGGGTTTCAGGCGGTGATGGGAGAGCTCGAGCACGTCGACGGGGACTGCACACCTGCAAGAACTGCATGACGACACGCCCGAGATCCAGTCGCTGTTTGAAGAGACCTCAACGAGTTCCGACGAGAAATCCGGGGAAGAAAATCAGGGTACTCCCGGCGTCGACAAATCCACTTCTTCATTCGAAAGAAAAGGGGAATTATAATGCTCCTTCAAGGGTCCGAGTGCGAAACCAGTGACCTCGGCTCGAAGGAGACCTTCAATGAGAAAAAACTCGGCAGAATTAGAGTCGGGGGAAAAAACTCATCGTCGCTGAGTCCGCGTTTGAGACGGGGGAAATGAATCTTAGGGGAGACAGGTAAGAACGAAGAAAGACTGGATATGGGAGAACCAAGGCTGTAAGCCGCCAAAGGACCACCTGGGGGGACTAAGAGAGAGATCAGAAACAAGAGTCCGTCCTGCGAACCGATAGGGATGGAGGCATGTTCACTAGGCGAGCGTTCCTTGGAATCAAACGCTGCGAGCCGCTTAGCGACTTACAGAAGGAAGAACCCCCGGGAAAAGAGTCAGCCCACGGTCCGATTCCCGACGGGGGGTCGGGCGAACCAGAAAGAGTCCTGGAGCAAGGAGAGTCTTCGAGGCCTCTTTTGAAGGAAATACCATTGCGTGGGGGATCTGAAAGGATTATCGCGGCGAAGACGAAAAGAAATGGTGGACTCCTCAAAGGATGAGGTCGTGTCAAAAATGAACCACGCAGTATTGAGGTTTGCAATTCTTCAACGCTCCTCAGCATGACGTTCTCATCTGGTCGTCGCAAAGGGCGAATACATAACCCAAGCGGAAAGGGAGAGAGAACCTATCATCGAAAGAACCACCGAGCGGTAGTGAATATAACTGAAACGATGAGAGAATGGCGGAAGGGATGGCAAAGCAGTATGAAGGTGAAGTCCTGAGGAGGAGGGAAGTACGACTGGGCCAGGCCTACAACGGCCCGGGTCCCGAAAGGGGAACTGCTCAACTCAGAGCAGCGAAAACTAGAAGGAAAGGGGAGGAGAATAAACTTTTCGTACAACATATGACGATCACGAAAGAGGGGGATAACCCAAAGGGAAAGACGGGAAAAAGGATGAACACAATTCTTTCCCGACGTGGACATTACGGAGGGGGGGACTTGAGGGCAAGCTTCCAGGATGGCGCAAGGACAGCGGAAGGGAAACTGGGGACTGGTGATCGCCAGAGCCCACGATCAAATGTTTCAATTACGCGTACTTTTAGCGGACCGATCAGGGGGGGATACTAGAGTCAGTTCAACGCTAATTCAGGAGAATTAAAATGTAGGCTTGAAAGTAAAGCAGATTCAAATTGGGCCTTCGAGTGGACGGAAGGGGGGGAGAAAAAATTGGAAAATGAATGGAGGGAAACGGACCCGTGAAAGGGAATATGGGGGCACAAAGAACTGTGAGGGGGGAAAAAATTCGAATCTACTAATGCGGGGAGGAGGGGGAGGGAAATGTACTAGAAGAACGAAAAAAAAACGGATCAGTTACTTGCATTAGGGGGTGGGACGAGTACCACTATTCAATGCCAATAAGAAATAATGGGTGGGATAGGTACGAAAACATGGGAACTTCGGGTTGAGGGGAAAAAAAAGGAAATTGGTGCGACTACAATATTTTAGAGAAGCGCGGAGGAGCCCTAGAGGCCGGGACTCTGCCCCACGGAAGACAAGAAGGGGTCACTAGGAACCCTAGATTCCGAAGGTTCCCATGCATAGGTTGCAAGGGGGGGGGGCGCGGGAGTTTTAAAAAACATTGATACACCCAACCAACGCGTGAAGCAACCACCGCGAGATAGAAGAATGGAACGGCCTGACCGCCCCAAATGGTCCGATAGAGTGAACAAAACAGTCCTTCCGTGACAAATCCGAGGAATGGGTGGGGGATTCCCCAGAAGTGGGCTATTGACATAAGTCCCATTTGTAAGGGAGACAAGGGAGCGGGTTAGGGAAGGCAGAGAAACCTCAAATATTTCAGTAAACAGGAAATCCGAACTATGGAGAAAGAAGAGAAAGCAGGACGAGAGGGGCAAAGGTCGATTTTGAGGGCGCGGCGGCACGATAAAAACAATCCGAAACGACGGGAGAATGGCAGGAAACAAAATCACTGGCGTAGAATCGAAAAAAGAAAGGCAATCTGGTTGTCCGGAAACGAAAGGCAATCAACCACAAGCGACGGGCAGGCCAGAGCGAACACAAGAAAAAGAAAAAAGGGAACTGGAAGAAAAGAAAAGAAGAATCAAGCGAACATCACCGCACTCAATCTCGCCGCACGCGGTCCCCCGTCAAGGCAGGGAAAACGGAACGGCGAAGAGGCATTGGAGTCCATGAGGGGGGAAAGACTATCCTGAGATCACCGTCCAAGAAACGCGAGGAAATTCAAGGCAGAATAACAATTGGGGAAGTACCTACGAGAGATTTCGAAGGGCAAAACCTAAGGGACAATTTAGGAGGGGAAAAGAACTTAGCGGGTCGCGCAAAAACTGATATCGGAAAAGATACAGCAAAGCATACGGTGTCACATGAAGGGGGTGAACGGGTCAGAGGTCCAAACAAACAGCGGAAGTGAGCGCGTATGAGAAAAAGGTTCCTGAACTGGGTGAGGGGAAAAAACAAGAGAAATAGCTGCTGTCCGAAAACGGTAGAGGGGCAACATAAAAAAGAATGAAGTGGATGGAAGGTGGAGGAAATACGGAGGACAGGGTCTGACATAACTATAACTAATGAGGAACAAACGTCGCTAAGAGGACCAGTTGAGATTTCTTACTTCCGTCGCAACTGAGCAAAAGGAAAACTAGCATTTCTGAAAAGAAAAATCGCGTGACAACCGCCAGGAAAAAATTGTCCACTGTTACCAAGACGGGGGAAGGCTGAACGGAATCGGGCGAACTAAGAATGGGGGGGGGGGGTAGCTTTACAACCCCAAGAGTGCAGAGACCGTGCAGCTCTCCGAAAGGGGGGCTCGATAGCGCACGACCAGCAAGGGAAAAAGGTCGGGCAAAAAAACGTCACTACTACTGCCGCAGAGGTGTCGAAAGTAGTGGAAAAGTTGATAGTGGAGCAAGCTTCTAACACAACAAAAAGGGGAGACGCAGAATAAAAAACAGGGGGGCCGAACGAGGTGGGGGGAGAAGGGGACGGAGTTCTCGGGCCTCGGGCTAAACCTGACCCATAGCTGAAAAGCTTGAAAAAGGAAAACTAAAAGATGAAAAAAAAACGACAAGCGGCAATGCGAGCCGAAACAGACGAGGCAATATTCACGGAAAAAACAAAGCAAGAAAAAAAAACTTCGCACGACTGCGCCCAAGGCGAGAAAAGGAAAAAGAAACTGACAGCGGAAAGAGAACAGAAAAGGATTATATCAAAGGTCGATAAGTCAGCAAGCACCTACAGCCTTTTAAAAAGCGAGGGGACGTTGTCAAACAGGGGGCAGAACATTTTGGCCACTGACTGTGGAAAGTGGAAGAAAAGTGGAAGGAAGGAAAGAGAAGGTGGAGGCACATTATCGAAGGGCTGGAGAAAGAAAACGAAACCAAAAATCAGAACGGGGGGGGAAAAAAGTAAGGAGATTGACCAAGGAAGGGGGGGGATTGGCCGTTCGTGGTCTTCGGCAGAGAGGGGTAGTTGGGTCGGGGAAAGGAGTTACAGGGGCGTCACGAAATACTCCAAAGCGAGAACAACAACAAACCGGATGAGTCTTCCAAGAGAGAATGTGGAAGGGGGTCAAGGGAAGAAGAGGATCCTCAAAGACAACAGTCAAAGGCCAAGAAGACAAGAAGGCTGCAATGAAGCATCGTCCATTTTTTTCACCGGGACGCTTGTTTGGTGGAGGGACGGTGGCGGGCTCAAGAAACGATTCGCTATGGGGTGGCGAAAAAGGCCTGTAGGGGGGGGCAATGAGAGTGGACCCTCCAACTCATGGGGGGGTCCCTGGGTTGGAAATAATTGTGTTGGAAAAAGGACATCCTGGTTGAAAAGGAGGAGTTCTGCAAACCTGTCGAGAGACTTTCAAGTTACTAAAAGACCGCGGTGAGTTTTAAAGAGGGGTGCTGGCACGCAAGGAGAAGTCAGGGTGCGAGATCTTTTTTCTTGGACGTGAATGTTTAGTCAGCGGGCGTTTGAGGGGGGAAGAGCATTCCGTGCCGCAGTGGGTTTCTGACTCAAAGAGGACGGTTAGCTTTTGCCCGTGGGGAAATGCGCGTTTGTCAGGAGAAAGCAGAGGGAAAGGGGGGACGAGCAGAGCCCATCTCTGGAAAAAAATGTGTTGTGCCAGTTTGGGGTCTTCGACAAGAAAGAGAGGGGGGGGTGCGAGCTGCGACTCTGCAAAGTTGACAGGCAAGGGAAGGGAAAAGATCCTTAGGGAGATCAAATTTGAGGAGCAGTAGGATTTGACTTTTGTTTGGCAACGAAAGGGAGGGATCTGGTCTGGGGCGCAGAGAAGAAAAACTGGAAAAAGACCAGCGAAAAGAGAAAGGGAAACGTCCTTTGGCGGGGGATTTAGGTTTGGGTTGGTGGCCGCGTACATCACTCAAAGGAGATCGAAGGGATAGAAACGCATCCGCGAAAACGAGATTGCGGGTAACATGTAAAGGGTGAATTCGCAGGGTGTGGCAAAAGCGATCTGGGGACCCTGATATGGGACAGATTTTGGCGAAGTGAAAGTAATTGAATACTAATTCTCCAAGATTGGACGACGTTAGGGAGTGTCGCAAAATAATAAGATGTTGAATGAAGACTGGAGGAGGGAGAATAGTTCCATTAATCAACGTCCTCTAGGAGGTTCTGGTTCCACCCGCTAATGCAAAAGGTCGAGAAAATCCGAGAAGTGATCCCAAGCAAGCGAATTACATTTACTGCGGGGCTCATGAAGACAGGCGTTTTTTGGGGGGGGTTGGGGTTCACGCTGAAGATAGCAGGAAAGTATCTGCTGTGAGCGCACACAAGGAGGAATTGCCGGGAGGGGGGACCGCGGGGGGGGTGGTTATGGCCCTAGAAATCAGTTATGAGAGCTACCCTGAGGGCAACTAATTCTCCGGACGACGAAAGGCCCCTGACGCCATTGAAGCTTGTTGAACGTTCGAAGCCCTAGGTGGGAGGAGTAACTCTCAAAATAATGGGAGGAGGGGGGAGATGCACGGGGGGGGGGGAAGGTCCTTACGGAGATGCTTGGGCTGACGTGAAAATACGAGGAAAAGGGGAGAACTGTTCGTTTTCCAACGCTCAAGACGGAACGGACGGGCGGCGCGCGAGGCGGGTAAACCCGGAGGAAGGCCGCAGCTGATTGGGATGGGACCGCAACCGCTAAAAGGGCGAGATGAAACTGGAGGGTCCTCCTGGGGCTTGTTCGCTGAGATTATTTCATGGGTGACCGGAAAAAAAGCCATGTTCCCGGGACGAAATCTCTGTTTGATGGAAATCAAAGGAGCTACGGCCCGAGCCTGGGAATACTCCAAGGTTCACGGGGGGGGGGGCCTGGAAGTTCCTTGTTACCGGGGACACATATCTGTTCCTGGGATTTGGGAATTCTGCTCCACGGTAGCCTCTAACCGGCGGTGCGAGGCCTGGGAAAACAAGGGGAAGTTATCGTAAGATAACATGTTCTTGAGGAAAGCAGTTTTTAGTAGTTGGAAGCTAAGGTTCGCTCCTGGGGAGAGTTCAAAATAGAACACATCACGCGCGTAATTGCGTCGTCAGGGGCGGAGGAAAGGAGTGTTAGGAAGGGAAAAGGTCACAGTACTCTGTTGAATTGTCGCGTACTTTAGTCTGTGCTGCTGCGGAATTGAAGAAAAGGAAATAGGAAGGAGGGGAAACTGAAGTAACCCCTGAGGGGAACGCCTTCTGTTGGATGCAAATCGGGGAATCAAAAATGCCGAGGCGGGGTTCTGCACGGAAAAGTGGGTGTTTAAAGCGTCACTTAACATGGAGTGGCGGTTGAAGGGGCCAAAGGTCGGGGGGAAGATCATCGGTCTTCTGGGGGAGTTCACGCGGCGCAGGGGGGTATGGTTGGTGTGGTATGACAAATTTTCAGATAAAAAAAGAAAAAGGCCCAACTAGAAAACTAGTCCGCATGGCAACAAGAGAGTTAATGGTCTGGTACCGTCTTTACCGCTATTATCAATGCATCAGGATCAGAAGGGAATGGTGGGAAGAGAGGTTTTTTCTCATCAGAATCTTCATTCGGCGCAGTCGGGACCACGAAAAGAGGATGTCGGACTCACATCAGGAAGTGGGACAGGTTCATGAGACCCGAAAGAAAGTGTTGCTTCCTTACCGATCCAAATCTGCGTTGATTCGGCCGGAAAGGGGAGGATAGGGGGGATTACCACTATCCGAATTCAAAGGACGGAGTACGTCGTTTGAGGCAATCTCGTATTGCAAAGGAGATGATAAACGTCGAACTACATTATTGATCATATTTCACTCAACAGGTCTTTGTGCAACCAACTTCGCTTACAGACTGGGGGAACCGGAAGGAACCTGAAAGGAAAATGACCTTCCCCCAGTTAGCAAGGTATAAAAAAAGGCGGCTGACTGGGAGTTAGATACAATAGAAAAAGAATAAATCTAAGGGGTTTAACAAGGAAAGGAATCAGCGAAAGGACAGCATTCAGAAGAGAAAGTTCAGGCAGAAAAATAAGAGATATGAAAAAGGGGGAAAATCTACCTATTACTGGGCACGGCTGCGCGATCATCAAGCACCGGGGTGACGAGAAAGATGGTCCTTCATAATCGCCATCAAGCGCCGCTATCCATCAGCCGGAAATGTGCACTGAGGGACCAAAAGGGGAAAGGACGGTTAAAAGCGTCTGTCCCTTGGTTTGGGATTGAAAACAAGTTCTCTTCTTAGCATATGGGAGCCCGTCGGATCCATAAACCGGGAAGGCGCGTCGAGATAGTGATAGCATTACCTTGGGGACCCTTGCACGTTTCATGACTCAAACGAATCGTGCCTCCGACGCCGCCGTCACTGATAAAAAGGACTTGGGGGACTAACTCTCGACATTCTAAATAGGTGCGCTTCTCGTCATCAGGGACAGCTAGGGGTTGAGGGGCAGAGACGGAATGGGGGATCTCTCGAGATGGGGTAGAAATCTGATCGGAGTTCCGGAACAGGTGAGACGCAGCGAGAAAAGAGACGCGGGAGGAAAGCGTTAATGACGCCAAAAGAATCCGCGTGCCGCATTTGCACAAAATTCCTCTGGGAGAAAAAGGAGCATTCGGATCTTCGCCGTCGCCCTCGGGGCTCTCCTACACCGGCACGGGTCTATAGAGCAAGGGACGGGGGAGACGACTACGGAGTCCTGTTATCCAGGGAGACGTTTTCTTGTCGCCCTGATCACAGAGGCAAAGCGTCACCGGGGAGGGAAGAGATGCAAGGGGGAAGTTGAAACCCTTCATCAGGATAGAAGCGTGTGGGCGGTACGTACACGGACGGGAAGAAAAGGACCTGCAGAAAACCGTATAGGGCTCAGGAACGGAATCCGCTGTTAGATAGGGAGAGAAATGACAGGGGGGGTCAGGCGGAGTCCCGGGGGGGGAAAAGATCCCATTTCTTTCTACTGAGCCCCGACGGCAGCTGCTCTGAGTATCAACGAGACGCCGCGACTCTGAGAGGGGGAGACCACTATTCCGTCCTGCGGGTGCGCACGGGGTTAATGTCGGCGCCTGTCCGTCGGGCGGCACGGTCGCGCAGTACGGTAATAGAGAGAGAGAAAAAGTGGTGGGGGGAATGGGGGGAATTACGACCGGGGAAAGGTCCTACTCCTGGGAAGCTGAACCCTGGCTTTAACTTCCTTTCGGTCGCGGCTCGGACCGGCGGTCAGAAATTCACAAGGAATGAGCGAGGGCTTTCTTACGGGCGCTTAAAGTGACGGTGTGACTCATTAGGACGGGATAGAAAATCTGACTCACGAAACACGCCTTACCTTCACCACATTCAAATCGCGGGAGGGCTCAAAGCCCATGGGGTTTTGGAGAAGAATGTCTCGGAGAACTGATAGCGCCGGTATCAGAACCGGACTGAGTAGATGGAATCTTTTTCAGGGACGACGGAAAGGCCGGGCGCGTTTCTCATCAAAAACCTTCTACTTTGTGGGTTCCGCGGAAGGGGGGGAGGCTGATCCAGGGCTTGCGACCGCCAGGGAAAATTCCATGGAAACCTACCTACGACTTGAACCGTAACTACAGAAAAAAGGAAGCCGATAATGATGGAAAACGTTTTGAATCGCCTTGGGCTGGGGTCTTCTCTCACCTGATTTGACGGGGGGGGCGGGTAACACACCGGGGAATGGGGGGGGAACCAAGAGGGAGGTGGAATCTTCTCGATTCCCAAACTCCTGACCTTGCCGAATCCGGCGTGATCAGTGGCTTCAAAGAATGAGGAGCAGTTAGGGAAAGCACAGTCTGCGGACACTGGGGGAGGGGAACGTTAAGTTCCCTAAGAAAAACGGACGGAGTCAAAGGTTGCGGAACCACCGTAAAAATGAAGCAGTTTAATCATAAAGAGAAAGACTGAGGAAAGAAACAATCGAAATCGGGGAGTTTCGCTGGAAAGAAATTCTTAGGAAAAAGTGAAGGGGAATCGGTGCCGCCGACCATCCGGGGCGTGCCGTACTTTCTTTTCGAGAACCGGCTTCCGGGACGATGGGGACCTCGAACCGGGTTACCACCGCAGGAGAGGGTGATCCGCGGCTGGTCTTGTCAGAAGGCCTACCGAGTGGGGAAAGGAAGGGCAGTAGAAAGCCAAACGGCAAAAATCATGGCGCAAGAGGAGATATCAAAAAAAAACGAGTATGGGAAAGAGATGATATCCCTGCGCAAAGATGGCCAGGGCCGTTTCTCTTTTCTTACTTAAAGTAACTGGCCAAAGGAAGGAGGCAGCGAATAGAAAAGAAATCAGAGCAGGGAAAGGCTGGGGTATCCAAGGTCGATTGCCACCAATCTTCCCCGGAAAAAAAGGGTCGACATCAAACGTGAGTCACGTAGCCAGGGGAGAGGATGATGAAAGAGACTTAACCGGCATCCGTGCTGGGAGGTCGCGCCATCCAGCCGCTTTGGCAGGGGAAGCAGATGAGCTGGAGGGGGGGGGACCCTTGCATGAAGGGGGAGGTGGGGACCGCACCTGTCTCCGGGGAAGGCAGGGTTCTTTCTCGACCTTAAACGGACTCCTACAATTTCCGCAGTGATTGTTGGAATCGAACTAAAATGGATTTGCCGAAAGAGAATCAGATGATGAATGCACGGGGACGGAGCCAGTCACGAGATGTACCGACAACATACAAGAAGGTTTCAACCACCTGCGGAGTTGGAAAGAAAAAAGAAAGGGCAAGTAAGCAACCACCAAGACCAAGGCTGGGGAAAAGCGAGAGTCATAAGGATAACTGAATCTCCTGGAGGGACGAGGACGGAGACGTCTTCGGAGGGAAATGGGCCCAGGGGAAAGAATCGCAAGCCTTCTCAGCTCCACCCCACGTCCAGGTCTGGGGACAAAACTAGAAGTGTACAGTCGACCAACTAGAAAAGGCCTGGAAAGGAACAGGAAAAACGCGAGCCATTCTCCTTGGGAAGACTAACATGCTGAGATCCTGCTCTCTGATACAATCGGGAAAACTTTGGCTGGGCGCCCTGGAACGCTATGGGAATTAGGGGTTCCTTCTGGAGGTGAAGAGAGATCACTGCTAAGGGATGCACCCTTGAATATCTGCTTAATAACTCCCGTATCTCCGTCCTGGGGGTAAAATTACGGACCACCCCGCGGCAAGGGGGGAGCCTCGCACGGGAAAGGGCAAAAAAGGGGTTAATGATAACCGGCGTCGACCCCGTCCACTTCTTCAGTCCCTATGGATGTGTTTAAGAAGGATCTCCGTCCCGCCGAACCCAGTGACTCCTCAGTGCAGAGAGAAGGGACTAACCGTGAACCAAAAAAAAAACCGCGAATGTCCGACACAGAGCTTCGAGGGGGAGGATAGGGGGGAGACGGAAAAGCTTTGCGGACTGGGGATAGAGAAAAGAAACTACTTAATACCAAGGGAATCAACTACCACCTTTCTACTGGGGGGCCGAGAGACAAAAGGGACGAGGCCCGGCCGGAGAAGGAATCAACGGCTCGGAATTCAGCTCGGAGTAAGTGAAGGCCCGCCAGCGGAGAAGCCTCTTCCGGGCGACTTAGCGACTTCCACACCAACAGGAGATTCAACCAAGGGGGCCCTTGCAGACGGTGGAGGAGTGGACAGAAACTTCTGATGTATAAAGGGCTACGTCGTCCAGGGCCTCTTTGCTCAGGGAAAGAAAAGGTGCGGTGAAAAGGAGAGCGCGGCGAAGGCAGACATGCCGAATGGGTTTGTAAGACCTCAACCAAATTAGGGGAGGGGGGTCAAATAATGCAAAATCGGAGGGAGGTTAGGCAGCTTCACAGCTCCCGCGCGCCCGGGTAGATGGACGGAGTCGCCCCGTGCCTTAAGATCAGAGCTACAAAAAATCGACTCTCAGCGCAAAGGAGGAAACTGCACACAACCCCTGAGGTTCAGGGGGTATCATGCAAAGAGGACGAATGTGGGAAGAAAGGAAAAGCGGTATGAATTACGGCACGTTCGTCGGGAGGCAAGTTGGATTGTGAGGAACTGATAACATGAAGAAGGACCTGATGAAACGCACAGAAGATCTACGCGCGAACGGTTGAGGGAGAGCCTGAACCAATATGCGAGCAACGTCAACGGGGGGGTCCAGAAAAAAAGGGGAAGAAGACCCGGTTCAACGTTCAAACGTGCAATGGGGGAACCCTTTCAAAGACTCCCGGAGAGAGGGAGCGTGGGGAAGGACATCTTGCAGCGTAAAAGGGGAGGATGAGAGGGGTCAGAAGCAAACGAGCTGGTGAGGGGGAAATGGCTCTTATGTTTCTCTCCGGAAACTGCGAGGTGCAGACAAGAAATTCAGCGACTGAATTCATGCTCATGTTAAAAAAGACTGGTAGGCTTTCAATTTGTAATATGAATCAAATTTCCGCAGGCGAGGGATAAGTGCCTACTGGGGGGGTGGGCCGTGAAGGAAGAAGGTCAAGAAAGAACCAGGTCCTGCTTTAAGAAGAAGTTGTGGCAAAAGAAGGGGAGGAAAAGACTGAGATCTAGAAGGGAGGTAGAAGGGCGAATGAGAGGGAATTGACGAGCTTCGAAACGACGGTAGCGATTATCTCTTGGTCTAGATGGACACGACGAGGACAATCAGAAGAAGAGGGATGGAGTGTGATCGGTACGAAGGAAAAATGGGCTTGCGGGGGAGGGAAAGGGGTCCAACTGAATTGGAGGGGTGCGACGACCTCCAGTTGGCGCAGGATCACAGGCGCACGGGATTGACCTCTTCCCGGAGACCAAAATCTACTGAAAACATGTTACGAAAGAGAAAAATAGACGGTCACGACGGCCGACAAAGTCAAAATAATTGTTGGCCAAAAGGACTACTATAGGTTCGCGGTGGGCGCGGGGCCGAACTTGAATACAAAAAAACCCCGAAAAAACAAGGCGCAAAGGAAAAAACAGACGATGATAGGGCATGACGGCCGTCAACCCGAAAACCAGTCCAGTGATCTCCTCAGGAAAAACAAGTTCCGAAAAATCCAACAGGGGGGGGTACCCAGATTGAGCCCAAGCCTTACACCCTCATTGGGAACTCCTTATACAGGAGGAAAAGCTGGGTTCGACCAAAAACCAAAAAAGACGAAAGGCAGACCACTCACCTAGGGAGAATACAACCTAACACTATGGGGAAGTACAGCACTGAAGCCAGCAATTGGGGGACTCTCATTGCTGGGGAGGGGTTTTAAAAGCGGGGGGAGGCGCACACTGCTGGACAAAATAAAACGCAAGAGCACGAAGCTGAGATCATGAAATTGCAAACCGGACAGGCCGAGCCAACCCGGGAACCGCGGGGGGGGGAACTCAAAGGAAGAGGCATATCTTTTTGGCCGGAAACAAACTGCCGTCAGGCAAAGAAACAACCAACGGCAAATGCCGGTTACCGGCGCTGGCAAAGAATCCTTTAAAAATCCACCGCAGATAGCCGGAACATTCGGGGGAACTATTAACAGAAATAAAAATCGGGGGGGCAAAAAACAAACCCGGGCGTCGAACAAGCAATCTAGCGCGCTCAGAGGGGACCCAAGAAATAGGCGGCAGGGGCGCGGAACTACCGGAGGGCAGTTAAGAGGGATACGCTTCTTTAGCGGCGGGTACGAACAGATTCGCAGGCGGACACCGTCCAGACAAAAACAGCACGTAAGACTTAACAAACATGCTAAAATAAGACATAAGGTAGCGGGGTGCACGGGAAGGAATCAATCTTTCTGCGTAGGAGAACAAGAACGTCTGTTGCCATTGGAGGCGTATCTTCGTTCAAGTGCAACATGAAGCGCTCTTTAAAAAGGGGAGGGAGTTTCAATACGAACGATGGACATGCAGACAAAGAAAACGCTGGGTTAGGGGTGTGTCGCGAACAGGTCATAGTTTCACTGAGGGGTATGATTTCCCTGGTTCCTCTGTACACCGGGCTGATTGGGAGCTGGAGGTATTCTCGGGCTTGGGGGTTCAGAGAGGGTCCCTCCGAATGGGGCAGGAAATCAAATCCGCCTCAGCAGGCAAGTTGATGAGGGAGAGATACAGCGGGGCTCATTAAGCGAACTATTTGGGCAAACGTCTGACTAATAAAAAAAAATCAAAGGTTACATTCCGTCAAACTCTTAGGGGGAAAAAACTCGACTGGTCAACACGATCGCTTTGGGGCAAAAAAAAACGAGATCCTCGAAGGGCACTGCCCAGCCGACCCAACTGCAATCAAGGTGGGTACTGAGGGGGTAAACTGCTACTGAGGCGAGATGTGACGCCAACCCAAACCTAACTGGCGCACACAAAAAAAAGGGGAACTGTGCGGAGCCGTCGGGCGGGCCAACATCGGTCTCGATAAGAACGAAACAGCCAGCCGCGAGTCGACAAAACAAAGGAAAGAGACGACTACCTACACATGTGCGACTAACCAAAAAGGGGTAAAGCCGGGCCCCGGTCAACGTCGACAAAAACACAGCTGGGGAGTGAAAAAACCTAACACATTGCCGCACGTGGGGAAGTAATCGAGGGAATCGCAGAGGGGCTTAATGCTGACAACAGCGATGTACAAGCAAACAAACAATGAGAGAAAAAGGGAGGAAAGGGGCGGGTGCATGCGCGAAAAAAAAAAAGCAACAGCGGCAGATTACACGTCAGTCTCAACCCAGAACCCTTCGCCAAAATCTTCAGCAACTCTCCAAAAGTCGTACAAAACATTCCCGAGGGAAGACCGGAGGGAGGGCGCCAGGCGACTCGTCAAAGCACCACACGGCAAAACCAGGGAAGCGGGGGCCGTGTACAAAACAAGATTCCACTTTTGGCACAAAGGGGACAAGTTGGAATTGACATCAAAACAAGCCGAAAATCAATGCTTCGGAAAAGTAAGGGAAGTCGATGAATGAGAAAGAAATCTCGCACGCCAACAGGAAGCGGAAACCCTTGGGCATGTGGATGCCCAGTTCCGATTTGTCCGTTGTCGAGTGGGTCTTCGGACCTGTGTCTAGGGGGCTGAAGGGGATGAAGTAAGAAAACAATCCAAGCTATAAACAACAATAGGACAAGAGATAGATTTGAGGGATCGTGACGCCGAGT
>Ga0179593_1527414_pt1 | contig 13760 bp, 22 predicted proteins | sample CZODoug2_1_08_16_FD_185931 | JGI IMG/M metagenome (GOLD analysis project Ga0179593, IMG submission 185931) | Vadose zone soil fungal communities from Angelo Coast Range Reserve, California, USA - CZODoug2_1_08_16fungal (PacBio error correction) | ecosystem: Environmental > Terrestrial > Soil >...
AAGTCTTGAGGACAGTCAACAGCAGAAACATCAGATTTTCGAGAAACAGCGAGAAAAAAAGAAAACATACGTGGGTGGAAGAGGGTCCAACTTAAGGCCTAATAGAAACGCAGGCCCCCAAATCGGCGCGCGGGGAACCTCCGATCAAGGATCGGAGTGGTCTGAAGGTTTAAAAACAAAAGGCTAAGAGAATGGTGGTGATAAATGAGAGGACTGATGAAAAGGGGATAATTGGGATTATACTCCAAAATGCCATGGAGCGATCGATCACTGCTTAGGGACATTGCAACAAAAACTCCCAGACAGAATCGTCCTGGAACAGAAAACACTAGTAAAAATATACGGCGAACTACTAAACTCACCGTAATGGCACGCACTTTCTCCACAAAAGCCTCAGGAAGCAGCGTGACCTGTCCTCTCCCACGGCACCGAAAAAATGACAAGACCTCTGCCGTGCCTAACCAGGGCAATTTATATGTTAGCATGACTTCACCGGAGTGGTGGTGGAGGGGGGGGGGGGAAACTAAAGAGGGGGTGGGGTCGGGGGCGGCCTTTGGGGGGACGTAAAACATCAGACTAGCTTTGATTATGCCTGAAACTAATACAAAGGGGAAAAAAAAGACTTTGCAACAACCCAGGTGTCTTATAGAAAGGAGTAGAAAAAAAAAGGCAAGGGAAGGCTGGATCGTGGTCGTACCCGGAGGAGCGCGGGAAGTTAGGATTGCACCCGGTTGGAAGTAATGCAAAACCAACTGAACCGTCAGCGCAACAAAAAAAAGTACAATCATTTGCCCCGCAGAGCCAGAATGGCGCAGGTGAGACGGGAGGATTTAGACGGACGCGCCCATAACAACGATCCTATCAGCAGGATCCTCTTCAACGAAAATTGCTCGCACTGGGGAGCACAAAAAACAGTGAGGCGAGGGTTGGAACAGGAGACCGAAAAAAGGCATAACACGTCCCACCAGCCAATTACGAAGGCAGCCTACGAGCGGCAAGAAAAAGATTAGTCAGACAAAAGGCTCGCCGGTCGGGGTAAAAAGCATCCTAAAGGGGGGTTGAGAGGTTGCGACGAGGAAAAGGAACCGCGGCAAAAAAATGTGACATAATACTGGACGATAAACCGGCATTCGCAAAGGGGGGAGGCCTTTTGCAAGCTTACCAGGAAGGATGATCAAGCGCGGACTGGGGATGGACACAGGATGAAGACTACTTGTGTTCGAACATATAACCCTTTGTGACCAAGATGTGAAAAGTCTAAAACAATGGACAGGTCTCTACTAAGGAAAGAGACCGACATGGATAAAGAACAAGCCGCCAAAGATGACTTGGCCACTCCAAGCAAAACGGGGAACTGTGAACTAAGACTGTCCCATCCCCAGTAATGCGATGACTAGAGAAACTGGGACTGAGGGGAAACGTCAAATAGCAACCGTTTCATGGAAAGTCCTACAAGACAGAGAAGCCTGCTTTCCCTTTGACATCTTCCGTGACCGCCTGCGCAAAAATGGCGGCACTGGGGGGAAAGGAAACTCTACTGGAAGGAACAGATGGCCCTGAGGGGCTACTTGCTAGAAAAGAAAAAAGCACCCTGCTGGAAAGCCTCGCTGGGCCCAAAGGAAGAAGCACAACTGTGGGAGACCACCTAAGGAACCAAAAAACTCCGTTTCCGTCAAAAGGGAAGAGCGCTCAACACAACGGAGGGAAAAAAGGGGTATCTAAGGGTGACGGCAACCGGAGGGAAGAAGTTACGAGGAAAAGCCAGGTTCCGAATATCCGAAATTTTAAGGACCATCTTCGTCCAAGGAACCACGGGTGCCTGGGGTTTAAATCGGTCCATATCATGAAAGAGAGTCGGTGGGCAGAGGCAAAGTCGACCATTAACTGAAAAGGCCCATTGGGGGACTGTGAGCCGTGAGGCCTAATCGGGAATGGGAGGGCCAGACAGCCGGAGAAGAGCGGCGTGGGGGAAGAAAAAAACTTTCTATCGCGTGGAAAACAGATATTAGGAAAAAAAGCAGCGCCGTAGGGGATGGTCAGGGTTTGAAGGGAAAGAGGTGCCAAAGGGGGAAGCTGAGGGAAACCAAGATTTATTGTGCAAGGGCGCAATGCCAAACGCCAAAAGGCTGGCTGAGAGAAAATCAAGTAAGCAGGTAATAAAAAGCAAACCCCGGTGGCCGGGGTCCATTTTGACAAAAACAGGTCAAGTTCACTGGGTCCGCAAAAAAGTCACGAGCGTCGGCAAAAAGAGAGAAACAGCAAGTCAAAAGGGCGCATCGGGCCAAGAAGAAAATTTGGGGGGGAGATTGGACTGTAACCAGGGAAAACACCGCAGCGGGGGAACAACAAACGAAAACGCCGCCCAAGATAGTGAAAAGTAGGAATCATGGTGGCGGTCAAGCGACTGAGTGGGTTTGGGGATCTGTGCCTGCACAAGAATGGGCGGTTAATGTACTCAGGTAGGCCGAGAGGAGGGCACCCACGGTATCACCTTGAAATTTCCTAAAAACAGCCACTAATAATGGGGACAGTGGGTCCTTAGAGTCGGAAATGAAGGGGGAAAAGGGGTGCCATCTAGTTTATGTCTGTTCGTCGGGATTCTATGTCATCGGGAAACTAAGGAAATCGCCGGGCGCGTGTCGAGCAAAGAAGGCGAACAAAGAGAAGCCTGAGCTGATAAGCAAAAGAAAGTAGAAGGGGGATTGAAAATCAGGGGGAACCTTAGGGGAGAGAAGTTTAACGCAGCAGTCCAAAAAAAGAATGGCTGGGATTTACAATTACCTTTCATACGGAAGGGGGAGCGTTCGGGCGGATGAGGCGTAAGGAGAGGGTCTAAATGGGGGGTGTCAGGTGAGGGCAAATATACAGTGGGCAAATTTTGACTACGTCGAACCTGGCGTAAAGGGGATAGATAACCCGAGGGTAAAACAGAAAAAGGGATGCTCAACACTTCTCTCACTCGTCACAGAGGGGGGGGACACACAAAGAACCTGCTACGGGAAAGCTGTAAACTAATCCAGAAAAAAAGAGCGGGCAGCGCCGGATGGAAAGTTCTTCTAGATTGAAAAAACGTAAAAACGTAACCGAGTTTTGCTCACGGAAGGGTAAGAAATAATGGGACGAGAAACGTGGGGGTCAGTCCGACGGGAAAACTCAGATGGAAGAAAGGTACTGCTCTGGGGGGACGCTTAGACTTAGTCACATGTGGGACCGTAATCAGGAAAAGAAAAAAAGGGTAAAGGAGGTGCATCATTTAGAACCCCTGAGACCCGAAGTTCCATGAAACTGGCAGTGTCGCAAGAGGGGGGGAAGGGGCGGGGTTCGTACGACCCCGCAGCTAAAAAGGGGAACTCTAGAACATTCTCTTACAGAAAAAGGTCAGAGGCTCAATCAAGTGAACTATACCCACGAGGGGGCGTCACGAACCCGGAAGAAAGGTCTGGCTGTGAGCGTCGCACAGGCAACGAAGAGAAGACACGGAGGGGGGGGTTTTGGGAGAAAAACGCAGGACCAAGGTGTACGTCGGTTGCACACCCAAAAACGAATCGCCAGGGAAAGGGGAAACCGCTCGGGCGAAAAAAAAACAAAAAAAAAAAAAAAGAAAAGGGGCAACTGACAAGGAGACGAAAGGTTATGAACAAAGAAAAAGTCCCGTACGATAAAAACTGGACAAAGAGATAGGAACTCGTCCTGATGGGTGCTTACAGACAGAAGGAAAAAAGGAAAAAAATGGAGGGGAAGGAGGACTGTCAAAGGTTACAACCAGCCCTTCTGGAAAAAGATGGCCCGAAAGACAAACCAGAGGAACGCAGCAAGACAAATGAACGGTCGAAGACAATCCTGGGAAGCGAAGCCTGATTCCGAAACGAGTAAAAAGTCCAGGACTGTTGGAATGTGCCGGACGAGAGAATCTACACGTCTGAGAGGAAAAAGAGCGATCTCGGGCACCTCATATTCACTAAAAAGTGCGTTGCAGTTTACTGGCGAGGTGCGGGCACGGTAAGACGACGGAGGGGTATGTACCGAGATTCGATGTGCTGAAAGCAGCAGGGTTGGGATTGGGGCGAGGTAAAAAAGAAGGGAGAAATGTGACATTGCCAGAGAAGTTCACCCTGTGAAGAATAAAGGGGGGGAGCAAAAAGACAACGACGAGTGTAAAAGAAAGTTCATTTCATGGGGAGGGGAAACCGTTGAGATGGTCACATATTGCGGGAGACTCTGCAGTTGGGGAAAGTACAAAAGCCGGCGAAGAAGGACACTGCGGCAAGGGGTGGCGGGGGGGAAAAAAGAAAATAAACACACTCTCCGTTCCCTTGAGACCGGCAAAGGCCATGGAGCACCCAACTACAAGCGGCAGGATGTTGTCTCATTTTGCCCGCCTATACACAAGCAGACAAAGGGTACCTTTAATTTCGGGACGGCGTTCTTTTACCAGGCGGACAGGGGTTGCCGACCACTTGGGATACCGGAATTTTTCACCATGGGTCCTGAAAAGAAAACAAAAGAACCTACACTGGGCTCAGTAGAAGGGGCTGATGGGGACGGCGGGCCGGGATTGTTTAATACCAAAGTCAGAACCGGGCACTCAGACCGTGAAGGCGGAGGATCGTCAGGCGTAAAGGGAGAGACCAGAGTCTCGGAAAGAGAAAGAGCCTAGGGGACGCCAATCGCAGTGGGAAGTACGGCCAGCGGGACGAAAAGTGTAAAATATCAAGGATAATGTCAGAATCACCAAACAAGAGTGGAAAGACCAAATTGAGTTGTAGCCGGGACCCAGAAATCTACCTTTAAAACACGCAAAAACATAATTCGGAAGCTGAATGAGCAGGTGGGGGACATAGTACACAAAGAGAAAGAAGACGAAACTAAGGGGACATCCGAGGCGCTGGCACGATCGATAGGAACTGGAACACTGCTTCCGGAAAGGAAGGATCGGGTCGAAGTGACTTAACTGATAGGTGGCAGATCAATTGGGTACGGGGAGTGAACAGAATGTTTGAGTCGGAACCAGGAAAGGGATGAGCGCGAACCTCTTACCGCCAAAAAAGCACGCTCTGATTGGGAAAACAAGGAAAAACTAACCAAAGTCTCCCGCCTAATCAGTGGCTAAAAATTTGGGTTTCGAGTAGAAAAAACGGAACTATGATTCGGAAAACGCCCGCACCAGCCGCCAACCATAGGTCATGGTGAACAAATAACCCCTTTTGGTTTAAAATCCGCTGCTTGAACCGGCTCACAGGTTTCCCCTAAACGATGGGGAAGACGCATAGGTCAACAAAGGAGCAGCCAGGAGCAGGAAGTGCCTTCCGGCGGCGTGGGTCAGTTATCGGACGGCCCGGTGGATGCGAACCCAGGGGAAGTGGACTTGGGGTTTACAATCCGATAGCCATCCATTCCTTCTCAAGAAACCGAATGCAGCTCAGCCACGAACAAAACGGCCCAACATAAACACGAATCGATCGAGGAAATGAGCCCTGGCAGTGGACGCAGACCCCAAAATCACGTCCCTGACCTACGGGCGCGTAAAAACTGGACTCACGGGCTTGGGTAATCCTAATCAACCGAACACAATAAAATATACCCATCCAGAATCGTCTACTAAACCCGACAACGCAAGAGCTTGAGGACGTTAACCAGCAAAAGAAAGGTATGCGACGTGGTCAGAACATATTCAGGTCTTTGGTGAGAGTTGAGAGCGAGGGGAATAGAGTCTTCTTTTTCTCGGGAAACAATCATAATGACAAAGAGTAGTAGCGCAGGACGCGCCCAACTGTCAGCCAGGTTAGGGACACTGTTAACTTCCAGATCGGAAGCCCTGAAGGGGGACGGGAAAAAAATTGTGGGAGAGAAGGTCGGTGTCCCGAATAAGGGTTGCCAATAGGGGGGTTAAGGGTCTATGGTAGAGAAAAACACACAGGTGGTCCGGGGGGCGGACCGGAAAGCTCGATCAAGGCCGCATGCAATCGGCGAAAGGCAAAACGCACACTAACTGACTGTGTGCCATCTGCACAAGCGGACAAAGGCAGGGGGTTCAGCTGTTAAACGGAAATGTCCTGTAAGAAACAAGGACGAGGGAATAGGAGATCGCGGGAAGTCGAAGGAGAGTTGAACAGCGGGGTAAACATTCTGGAGAGAAGGGGCTAAAAGAACAGCAGGTGCACTTAGACCACGAAACCTATTGGCTCCCCTACCCGGAATGCTAAACCCTGTGGTTTGATTGTCAAATGTCCTGTCTGCGGGGGACTGGCACCTGCAGCAAACACGATGCTGTAAAAAAAAACCCCAACCCTTGTGTATCTAAGGGGAGGTCGCGACTGAACCGACTACATGCAAAAAGAGACCCGCGAAGAGAGGTGCCCGAAAAGGGCGAAAGTCTAAAGAAACAACTAGGGGATCAGGGAAGAGAAGAGGAGAGGACAGGGGATCCGAGAGCGGGATGTCAACTACGCACGTCTAGCTACTAGGGTTGGCCGAAGAGTAGTCCTGAAAAGTTGTGTAGGTGCTTGTAGCATCTAACAAGAAATCTCGGCCTCAAAGGAAACAAAGATCCGGGACAAGCCATGGCTGTGGGGATTCAAACCGGGCATGAAGCAGAAGATGTGATGGAAAAAGAAATAACGGGGGGGGACCCTTCAGAGGACTTGGGAGGGACGTTCAGGGCGAACCGTGTAAAAATAGCCTTCCCAAAAAAGCGCATCGCAGAGTAAACGATGGTTGGGAATGTTTAATTAAGTGGACAGCGGAAAGAACAGAACGCGTTTCATCTGGAGTGGGGGGAAAAGAGGTCAAATAAAATTGCGGGTGGGAAGATGCCCCTGCAAATCCTTCAAGCATGAGGTGGAGCAAAAAAACACGTTGGCGCGTAAAGGAGAGGAACGAGAAATCCTCAGGTAAAACCGTAAAAAAATTTGTCCGGGACAGAGGACGCGAAAGAAAAAAGAACGGAACGGTAAGCTGCCAAATGAAGAGGGGAGAAAGGACATTTGTGAAAAGGGAAGTATGTACCGGGGGGGTTCAAAGGGGAAGGTAGGCAGCTAGTGAGCGCCAGATAAAAACTAAAAGAGGCATACACCATGTGAGCAGAAAAAAACAAGTCCGAGCTTTGAGGTCTCCTACTTCAAAAAGTGATTTTGCGAGAGGCCTTACACTAGGGGGGAATATATGGTCAAGGGAGGGTTCGGATAAGACCAGCAGTGATCAGGAAAGGGGGAGAGGCATAGGAAAGGGGGGAAAGGACTGCAGTGGGGTTCCGGCACGTCCAAATGCAAGGCCATCCAATCGACGGAGGAGGGGGGGGAATAGGCGTGGTAGCGCCGTGGAAGGGGGAGGAATACTGACGGAAGAGGAAGAAGTGGGCCCCAGGGGGCGGAAGAGCACCGAAAGAGAGGGGAATAGCCTATTCTGCTCCACAAGGAAAGGCGAACAGAAGACGAAATTGGGGAGTGTACAAAGGGGACAGGGAGGTTGTGAGGGATAACATGGGATTAGGAAAAACGGGTACTTTAGGAAAAGAAATTGGAAGGTCGAAGGTATTAACTGCTTGAGGGGATAGGAAATCTAGGAGACAATTCCGACGAACGCTGTGGGGGGGGGCCTAGTGAGGGGGGGTTCCGAGAGCATAAGGATGGGTGCGGGGGAATAAGAGAACGGAACAAGGAAGGTTCAGGAACTAGTTAAGAAGGGAAACTGACAGGGAGGGAAAAAAAAAGATCTTCACGAAGAAGTCAGGTGGTGGAAATAACGTCGCCATGGTCCCCGGAAATAATCTCCAAAAAGGGGGAATGCAAGCGCGTAATGTAAGGGTTTACGCAGGGTCAGTGGGGTGAGTTTCGTCATTCCAAAGGATGTTGTGGGAAAGACAGGACGGATGATTTGCAAGGGTGTGGGCGGTCGTGCAAGAACTGGGGGGGAGGGGGCAGAGGGCAATAAGAAAAATCTCAGAGGAGCAAAGTACTTAAAAGGGGGGGGGGGGGAAGAACTTCATTACTTGGGAAGGCCTGCAGATTAAAGTCGAAGAAAGGTCAATGAGTGAGAAGCATGAAAAAGGCCATCCGTTCCGTGAAGGCGTGTAGAAGTAAAGGGGGTTGGGGGAGTAACGTAACGGCAAAACGCCACGGTCGCAAGAGCAGTGAGGAGGGTGGTTCACCCCTTTAGGCTAGACGCCAAATGCAAGAAAAGGAATACACCTCGGACTCGGAAAGAAACCGGTCCCAAGGAGAGTGGGAGAGGGAAAAACACCATAGAAAAAAAATTGATATTGCGGGGGGGAAGGTAGAAAATGAATGCCGAGCTTGGTAGAGGAGAGGTTCACAGGCCCTTGGATCGGAAAGTAATTCCGTCGCCGGGCTATGGAACGTACTGTCAAGGGGAGAGAACCGAGGGAATTTCGGAATCCGAACAGATCTAAACATCGGGAAGACTGGCTCAGAAAATCAAAAAGGCGAGGAGGGGCTTGCAGAAATCAAGAGAACAGGGCGCCTGCAATTGTTTGGATGTGGAAAAGAAAACAGCAATTATACGGATGGCAAACGCTAGATCGCAACCCGTGGGGGGGGCAGCACAAAACAGGAGAGGGGGCCGAAATCTAAGTGTCATCGGACGCATGGGTAAGTCGACCTCAACAAAGGAAAAGAAAAACGAGGGTTATAAGTGCAAGCGAGGGCTCTCTCTGTAAATAACGGATGAGGAGGAAAGAGGGACGCCAAGAGGCAAGGGAAAAGGGGGGAAAGGGGCTGATTATTTGACTGGGTACGTTTGCTCAGGGAAAGAGCGATCTCCAGAAGTCATTCCTGTCGATTGGTATGGCTAAAGAGGGGTTGGCTGGGGAGGGGCGACAAAATGATGGGGGTGTTTTGGACAAGATGAAGCTAACTAGGGGAGTGAAAATGGATTTGTCATGTATCACCATCGCGAGATGGTGAAAAAAGTAAGGGATGCTGGGGTAAGAAACTGTGTCGAGGGGGGGATGAAAAAAAAAAGGCTACGACTGGGAATACCCCTTGTCGGAAAGAGCCCGTCTGGACGAAAAGTGTTTCGTGGAAAAGTCTACTATAAAAACGTGGGGAAAGGTGACGGCTGGCCGTGCTTATCACTGAGCTAATAGGAGGGGTCGCCTATCAAAATAAAGGAGGTTGTTTTCTCGTGGGGTCAGGTCTCTGGACCAAAAAAATCGAAAAGGAAAGGGACTGATTCGTGACGCCAAGTCGAGGAAGAAGTTTCCCGGAGAAGACATGTTGGACCTCATAAGAACCCGGTACAAAAGAAAAGAACTGGTAGCCGTGCGGGAGAAAGGTATGCTGTACGGTTACGGTTACAACAAGCTCAATGCTGCTGTCTACTGTACGCCACGGAAAGGGAACGCGGGGCGTCATGTTCGGGAAAAGAAAGATGGGTCTATTTGGGGGAAAACTGGGTAGGAAAATTTACTTCATCGACGAACACCATTCAAGATGAAAGTCGACGTAAATCCAAAATACAGGCAATGAAACGAAAATCAAGGGGGGAAAGCCCATCACAAGGAAAACAAGGTTGGTGCTGCTACAAACCTCAGGCTATGGAAGACAGGGAAGAAAGATTTGGATCTAACAAGATAAGTAAATCGAGACCCTGGCCATCAACAGTCTTGCGAGACGGGGATAGGAAAAGAGCTAAAGCTAAAGAGGGGCAAGGTAGAGATATGGTGGCATGAAAGTCGGAGTGACTAGTGAAGGGTATATAAGGGGAGGGTAAAAGGGATTAAAAATGTGAAGAGAGGGACGGCTGCTGGAACAGGGGGGATTAGACTCTTCTCCAACTCAACTATTGATTTAAAAAAAAAAATATAGCAAACTGACGACAAATTCTCGAGCATGAATTAAAAAAAACTCCTGATCGGAATCGCAGAACCTTCCTTTCCTGAAGGTGGGAAACGAAAAGGGACACGTGTTTCCAATTTTCGCCGCACACCCGTTTCAACAGACATTTATTTAGGGTAGTGGGGGGGGGAGGGGGTGACGGGGGGCAGGGGGCGGGTCAGGAGGAGCTTAAGAGATGGTGTAGTAAAGAGGGGGGGTAGACAATACAATAGAGTGGAGAATGGGGAATGGGTGGGCTTAGAATGGGGGGGGGGAGATGGGGGATGGTAGGGATGGGGAAGGAAGGTGGATGAGGTAGTGTGGCGGTGGAGGGGAGCAGAAGGATGATGGATGAGGAGGTGGGTGGGTATGGTTAATGGAAGGGGGCGTGAGGGATGGAGAGGATCAGGGTTGGAGGTAGTAGAGGGGAAGGGAGTGGTGAAGGGAGAGGGTTATCAGGGGGGGGGGGGGGACTATCGCCCTCAGTTAACGCTGGGTTGGCAACTCCATAGATAAATTAAGTCGCTTCACTGGGGGAAAAACAGGCAGACAACTCCTGGTAGGGGATGCGTGCCCAGGGGGGACAAATATGCGACGGCACGGTCGCGCGCTGCCGCGCAGTGGAAATGACGAGAAAAAAAAAAAAAAATGGACCAAACCGCCGAATGGCGCGATCAATGAACCGGGAATGTCGGGACGTGCGAAAAAAATCAACCGAAGTACGGCGTGCGCGGGCAATAAGGTTAGGCGGTCACTGACAGAAAACACAAGTCTACTTCTTCAAACACAGAGGAAAGGGGAATAGCTGACAGAAACCAAGAGGGATTGACTGGAGAACGCAAAAATGCAGAGGCTGTCACAGTGTCAGATGAAGTGCGCGTTTATTTCGTCACTAGGAGGGACTGCAGTGGTGAAGACTAAAAATGACAAAATGGGCAGGCTTTCCAGAGGTGGGGGCAAAAGTACGTCTCTGCTGATGACGCCGACAGGGGAACGACGAGGGAAACCAGGGATTGGGGCGCACATAAAACCCTCCAGGGGACAAAAAGAAAATGGAGAATCTACCAATGGTCCCTGGGCGAGAAAGATCGGAACGAGCGGAAGTCCCAACAGAAACGCACGCTTTCACAAAAAACTCTGCTTTCAAATTAAACAAGAAACTACAAAGGTTTTGACAAACGGGGAAGGAATGATGGATCCACTGAACCGAAGAAGGCTACCCGGCTGGAAAGGTCGAGGGAGTCGTGACACAGATAAAAGTTAAGGGGCAAACAAGTAAAAAACCGGACGCGGGGAGGGATCCTGGGAATGAACGGGGCCAACTCCCAGAAAAACGCACAGAAGGCTTTTTCACTTTGCAGTAAATGGCTGGGAAAAGCCAGATGGGCCTCTATCTTTCTGGACCCACTAACGCACCAGTGAAGGAAGGTAAGGAAAATTCTATTGAATGACACGGTGGTCATCGAAAGGAAAGGAGATGGCAAGGGGAATCACAACAACGGAGAAGGGAAAGAGAAGACGTACTGGACGACGCGGTGTTCAGTTATGGGCAGTAGGCGGCACAGTTGCAAAGCCTCTGTAGGGGGGGGGAGCAGTAGGCTGAAACTAAAATCAGGTAAGTGGGTCAGACAAAGAAGGTGCAAAAAAACATTCTGGGAGAAACGAAAAACTCAAAAGGAACCGGCAAAATGGTTTTGAGCCAACTTGGAGCCAAGCGATTGGCATGGAAACGATCCGTGTATAGCCCGGCAGAAATTTGGGCTATCAGGGGGAGGTTGAAAACCAGAGGCGGCAAAACCAAAGGAGGATATCAAATCTGGGGGTGAACGCGGAGACCTAGGCAAATCGGGGAAAAAAACCGCCGGTGTACAAACAAAGGGATTGAACACGTTCTGTGTGGGGGAAAAGGGGGCGTACCAGACAGGGGATCAGAGCCGTAGATGACAAAAAAAACTTAGCATCAAAGACAAGGGGAGAAAAAAGGTCGCTCACGAGGGAAGGGGTGTGGGGGCGACAAAAAGAACATTCCTGGGTCACTAAAAAAAAAAATCCGCGTCGGAGAGGAATCGGATGACAAAAATGAGAACGCGGCAAGCAACAATATTGGGACAGGTGTGGACGGCACAAGCGCGACTCGTGACTAATAATGCTAACTAAGAGGTTATAAAAAAGAGACCAAGCATTTTTGCGGAACAAAAAGAACCGAGGTTTGGACGCTGCGCCTTAAGAGGGGTGGAAATGTAGCCGGGAAAGTAAAGGAGAAGTGCCCCAAAAAAATGGAGGAAAAGGGGCACCCGCGCAACCAGGGATGGCAAAGTGTCTGGCGAGGGGAAAACGAGCCATAATGATGGAGCGAAAGAGATAGTCTCAGAGGTTAGGGCAGAAGCCGCAGGGCAAAGGACGGGCAGAAGACGGGGGACCGTCGAAAAGGAAGAACACGCACCTGGGGACGTGCCGAACGACTGAGCTAGATGAGGATCAACACAGGAGCTCCTCATAAAAGAAAATGCAAGAGAGAGGGGGAGGGGGTTTTTTTAGGACGAAGAGTGCAGGGTAAAAGAAGATTTTACCTTGAGGCACTGACTGCGGAAGACAAAGAGGACTACCAGCAGAAGAGGGTTGGGTGTGCTCAGGTTACGGTCATATCGAGCATTTGCAGGGAGAGTGGGTGCAAAAACGGGCAAAGTCGAGAAAAATCGAGGTAAGACAGTACAAGGAAGGGGACCACTCTTCCCTCAGGTCAGCGAAGTGGAAAAAAAACCAATAAGGAAATCCAGGGGAGAACCCTGGTCCAGAGAAAGATATAAAAGGAAAAGGGAAAGCCGGGATGACTAAGGTTCGTAGGGGGGGGTACGTTACGATTCCGCTTCCCAAAGTAGGGGGGGGGATATGGCATCTAGAGAAAAGGCGGGGGAGTAGTAATAAGGAGGCGCGGCCCGGGGGGGTTAGCATCTACATTGGGGGGAGCAAACTTACAGGAACATGGGTCCGTCTGCGGAAGGAAGGTCGCAGTCGGGTGAATAAGCATCGGGTACCGAAGGATCACATCGGCAAAGGAGCGGGCAAAGATAATTATAAATCAAAATGGGTTTTTTAAGCGTACGAGAAAGCTCACGGTAGAACCGTGGAAGTAGAGGGGGAGGAGTTTTCCCGGAATCAAACAAAAGCGCCAAAATTCGTGAAATAACTCTAGGGGGGAAGAATTCAAGACAGGGATGTGGGGTTGGGCTTTGTGGGTTTGGGGGTTGTGGGGCGGTTCAATGTATGGGGGGGTCAGGGGGTTGTGGATGTGGACCGATTGGTGGGGGGGGGGGGGTCAGTCTGTAGGTTTATGAGGGGTTGGAGGGGGGAGGGAGGGTGAGGGGGGTACGTGGTTGTGGGGTGGTGGGGGAAGGGTGATGTTGGGGGGGGGGTGGGGTGGTGGGGGGAACGGGGAGGGGGTTGGTGGTGGGGGGGGGTGGAAAGGCAAGGGGGTGGGGATGGTGTTTGCATGTTCTTGTTTTTGGTTGGTGTGTTATGGGAATTGGTATGCTGGACTTTGGCTGCAACGGGGGAGAGAACAGGAAATCTTGGTAAAGGGGTTGAGAGGAAGGTCAAAAAGCAAAGATGATAGAGAGTTTCAAAAGATAGACCTGTCCGTACCTGGGGGCGAGGGTGACAAGGAAAGGAGACATTAACTGACAACATCGATCCGTCGCAGATCTCCAACTAAAAGATGCTCTCCCGACGGGAGAGATGGGAGACATATCAAACCAAGGAGTGAGCCCAGGGATGCAAATGTTTGAACCAGAATCATTCGGGAAACGGCTAACTCGAACCAAGGGGAGCAAAAGAAACGGGACCATAAGTCGGTGAGAGAAGAAGCTTGACGGGAAAGCAACAAAGCCGTAAAGAAACCAACGTTTTCGCAGGGGAAGATGCGGCGAG
>Ga0179593_1580233_pt1 | contig 13760 bp, 20 predicted proteins | sample CZODoug2_1_08_16_FD_185931 | JGI IMG/M metagenome (GOLD analysis project Ga0179593, IMG submission 185931) | Vadose zone soil fungal communities from Angelo Coast Range Reserve, California, USA - CZODoug2_1_08_16fungal (PacBio error correction) | ecosystem: Environmental > Terrestrial > Soil >...
GTACATCATAAAAAAAATTTTTTTTCTGGGGGCCCGATCATCCACACCGGAAAGGGCGCATCCCGCTGGTCCGCGGGAAAAAACACGAAATTTTGCCCGGGGGGAGGAAAAACGCCATCTTCGGAAAAGTTTTCGGCCGCCAAGCACGGAAAAGGTGCGCACGCCTTTCGGGCGCTATTGGGAGGGGGGGACCGCAAAGGGGAATGCGGTCGGAAGGAGCCATCTATGCCGGCACAAGAAAATGCGTGCCTTTGATAAAAAACGCCCAGGAAAAAAAAAAAAAAAGCCTCGGAAAAAAAAAAAGCGATTGCCTGCAGCCGGAACGTGGCCCTGGCGGAGAAGGGGCCAAGCTACGCTGTTTTGGAAGAAAAATGGGTCAAGGGAGGCCGCGGCCCGGGCAGAAAAAAGGAACGGTCCGGCGTTTTCAAAAACCACGCCAGCCCGCGCCGGAAAAACCCAAATGCCGCGGGCTTGTGGAAAATGGCAAGAAAAAATATGTGAGGAGGAAAAAAGACTAATCTTCCCCGGGAAGAAAAGGATGAACTGGGGGGCCGCCCTTCGAGAACCAGGGGGAAGGGCCCAGGGGCCCGAAAGGGGGGAAGGGGTCGCTTTCTTGGAACCGAGGCCGTGCCTGTGAAGGAGACTGGTCACGGTTTTAGAGAATGCGTGAAACATCACGCCCGGGAAAAGAAAAAAAAAAAGAAGGGGGGGGGGGATCGTAAGCTGGCCCCAAGGGAAGATCATCCCCGAGCCCTCGGAGGGGTCTAAATATTCCATACGGAAAAAGGAGCAGAAAAGGGAGTCACCCGCCTTGCGAAAAAAGCTGAGATTCGTGAATTGAAAATTTGCGGCGAGGGAACAACCGAAGCTCGACACGAAAAAAAAGGGAAAAGGAAAGCCGCGGAATAGGGGGGAAATTCAGATGCACGCAGGGAAAGATTGGGCATGGGGAAAAAAAAGGACACGAAAGCGGCAGGAAAAAAAATCCGATGCCATCAAAGGGAAAGGGATTCCGTCCGCCCTGATGGAAGATATGCTCGTCGAAAGGGAACACAACAGGAAGAACGTCGAAAGAAAAAAAAGGGTAGCCATGAACTGCCTTACGTCAAAGGAAGGGCGGCTTGAAATCAAAAGAGTCCATCCGAGAAGTGAGAAAGTGAGACTCGGAAGGAAACTACCGCGGAAATGCCTCTAAGAAATCGTCTCGAAGCCGCCGAAGAGGAAAAGGAACGGCATGTCGCCCACGGGGGGGAAAAAAATCAATTGGAGGATCGTGTCCGAAAGAAGGAAAAGATCCCATTATACACCAATCATTTTGGCCTGCCACCTCATCCGTGCAAAGGGCCACAGGAGAAAGACACTGGGGCGCGCCCCGTAAGAAAAAAAGCCGTGCCTTTTTGCGGAGGTAGACGCCGACCCAGACTTGCCCCACGGAAAAAAACATGAGGGGGGGGGAAAAAATCTAAGGGAAAAGGAGCTGTCTTTGAAAAGGGGGGGGGGGAATAAAAGACCACCCGCGGCGAAGCGGGGACGAGCCGCCAGGAAAAAAAAAAGAAAACGCAATTCCCCCCCCCCAAAAAAAAAAGACATCTCCCCCCCCCCCCCAAAAAAAAGGGTCCGCGCAATTAGGCGGACCTGGCGGGGGGGGAAAAAAAGGGGTCCCTCTCATCTGACGGGGAAGGGATGCTTGCGTGATCAAAGGTTCGCGGTCACCGCGGTTGGGGGGAGCGGAGGGCGCAAAGACTGCTCTCAGGAAAAGAAAGGAGCGTGCCGGCGGAATTACGTCGAGCCCTTTTGATGGAGGTAATCGACCGCCCTTCACGGGTGAAAAAAAAAAAATCCAGTGCAGGGGGGTCATCTCGAATAAAAGAGTGTCTTACAATATGATAGATGACAGAAAAGGGGGGCCCGTGCGCAACCTAAACTAAAAGTCGGGGAGCCTCCAAAAGGGCTCGCCCGAACCGCAAAAAGCCAGCCGAAAAAACCGACCAGATGATCAGGAAAAAAGGGACCTCCCAGAGCCAAAAAAAAAAAGGCAAGCCCCAATCAAAGGGGTCGCTGTAAGTCGATGAAAAAGGAAAAAAAAGTGCAAAGACCCCCCGCAAAAGGGAAAAAGACTCCCCCGCCATGCCAAGCGAAAAGGGGATATGCTCCGCCCGAGGTGGGGTCCCTGGCGATGAAGACCGCGAAAGGGGGGGGGACCTCTGTTTCGGAGAAGAGGGGGTCGGTCTGTAGAAACCGCAAAAGGAGATGTGGTCAGGGAAAGAGGGGTTTTTTCGTGTGCCAAAAGGGTCGGCGCCTAAAAAAAATGGAACCAGGGTGCGGATGGAAAAAAATCCTGACGAATGTGTCGCGACGAAAAAACGCTGAACCCTCGGGGAAAAAAAAGGGGGGGCAGGCCCAAAAAGAAAAAAGGTGTGTTCTCCACTGGATCGTCGACGAAACGCGCCCGAAACGAAAGAAAGAAGGGCCTCTCCCACGTCTGAGGGGGAAAAAAAGGCCCAACTGCGCAAGGAGTCGAAGACGAAAAGGGGGGCGGTCCGGAGGGGAAAACCTTTCGACCTCGAGGGAAACCGCGGCAAGGAAGGGGAGGGAAGGAATGCCAGAAAAAAGAGGGGAGAAAGGCCGAAAGGGGAAAGCACCTTTTACTTTTCCTTAAGGCAAGGGGGGGACGCGGGTTTCGACGGGGGAAAAACACGTTCGATCTCGAGGCTAGGTCTTTTGAAAGGGAGACCGAAGCTTTAGGGAGTGGCAATAGCTGAGGAACGCGGGGAAGCCTTTGCCATGTACGGAAAAGGATCGGTGGGGACGCCTACGTGCCCATCGGGGAAGAAAAACTTTTAAATTCCGCTGCTGCGGAAGAAACACCCTGCCCGTTCGATGGGGGGGGGAGTATGTCGTTGAGCGGGGGAAAGCAGAATGCGCCAGGTCAATTCCCACGAGAAAAAAGGGGGGCGCAGGCAGGATCGCCTTGGTCAAGGAAAAAAAAATGGGGTACGGACGATGTGAGGGACACGAGCTTGGGGGGCGACGTCCGTCAAAAAAGAAGGAATCCGCTTGGTGAGGAGAAAAAAAGGAGGCCCAAAGCCTTAAAAAAAAAAAAAACGCCCCCTGTGATCCGGAAGGGGGTTTCGGCGCTGGGAAACGCAAATAGTCGCAAGCAAGCAAAAAAAGAGACCCGGTGTAACCCAGCGGAATCCAGATGTCCGCAGGACAGCAAACGGAATAAAGGCCGGATAGAAAAAGAGGACCCACAGGGCCTTGAAGCATGCGCCATCAATCATTCATCCAAAAGCCGGGGGTTCCCAGAAAAAAAAGAGGTCTTCATCCTCGAGGTTCCCCATAGCGTGGGAGGCAGATAAGAGGAAATGATAAAGGGCCAATTCATCCTTGGGGGGGACGCGGATACACCAGGGGGAGCATGGGAGAGGGACTGTGGCGGGGATTGCATTGGACGAAACGGGCCGTAACGTAGAACGGACGAAAGAAAGAAAGGGTCCCATTAAGCAAGGGAAAGCTTGCAAAGTGTGTCGGAGCCCACGGTAAAACCCTTCTGGAAGGGCCGCGGAAGGCCCAAAAAAAAGCCGGGCCTCCTAGGGAAAGGTGCGCCAGCGAAGGCGGAATCAGAAAACCGAGGTGCCGGGAAAAGGAATCCGAACCACCACCGAAAAGACATAGAAACCGCGTGGGGGAAAGCCTGAACAAAAAGCCAAAGGGGAAGACAAGCATTGAAAAAAACACGTGCTTTGGAAGCCGCGGCAAAACCAGATCGTGCACGAAGGGCTCAAACCGGGGAAAAAAAAAAGCCCTCGAAAAGAGAGGGAATCCACACCTGATTCCTCAAAGGTGTTGGTTGATCGGGCAACACAAAAGGTGGTGAGAAGGGGGGGGCCGTCTTAGCTTAAGCAACAACAACTAAACTGAGAAACGATCCGCTCGCCGCAGGTGGAGAAAATTTTGGTGCGCGAACGAAGGAAAAAACCCAACCTTCAGCGGACATCCCGCTTTGTCGGGGAACGATCTACAGCGTCGAGGTTTATTGCAGATTTCCCTTGAGAGGGGGAAAAAAAAAAAAAAGGGAAGACCCCGTTTTTTGAAATGGTTGGCGGGCAGGACATCCGTCGCGCCTCAAATCGGGACCGCGAAAAAAAAGGAACTTGCGGCTCGAAGGGGGTTCGGCCTTCATCCTATATGAAAATGGCCGCGAGGGGGAAAAATCGAAAAAAGGGAGAACTTTGGAAACACAGCGGCACCATCAAGAGGGGAGGCCGAAGGCCTTGCCAGGAAGGGGACGGGTCCCGGCTGGAAAAAAAATACGACAAGGGGAAAGAGGTGGCTTTTATAGGATCGGGCCTCGGCGAAAATCATTCCTTGACGGAAGAACAAAAAAAGAACGTAATGAAAAAAAAAAAACCGCTCCGGCATAGGAGCAAGAAAAAAGGCTTGTTGGCAGCATCAAAAAGAAAGGGAATGAACTCAAGGGACACAAAAAAAGGACGATGAGTTCGCCCCGCTCTGGAAATATTGGCGCCTTCGAGAAAAAAAAAAAAGGGCGTTAAAGCAGAGATTTCAAGCAAAGGGGGGTGTAAAAAAAGCTCCCTAAGGGTCCAAGCGCCAGCGCCCCTGGGTCCAAAGGACCATGAAAAAAGAAAAAAATATTTGGGAAGGAGAAAAACGAAACTAGCGATCAAAGCGGGCCCGCCCGAGCAAGGGGGAATCATCCCCGAGCTCGCAAGGGATTGGTCAGGAAAGGCGGTCACCAACACTGGAGAAAGGTCCTTCAACCCGCAAAAAGAGGAATCCGAAGCGAGATGGGGTACGGAAACCAAAGGGCTGTTGCAGGGGGGAGAAGGGAAAAATCCTCCACCAGAAAAAAGTCCCGCGCGCCGAAGCCGCGGGGGGGAAAAATTCATATTGGCACCATGCGCAGGAGGAATGGTGAAAAAAAGACGAAAAAGGAGCGCGGAAACGAAATCGGGGCTCCTCCCATGCCATCAGGAACATCCCTTCGTCCGCCTGAGGGGAGTCGTGAGAAAGAAAAAATGATCGCAGGGGGAAAAAAAAACGCGTCTTTCTGCCCAATGGAAAGAAGGGAAGGGGAGGTCAAGGGCGCCTTGAAAGAAGAAGGCGATTCATCGGGAAAAAGGTGAGGCACTCGGGGGGGTTCGAAGTTGAAAAAAAGAGGGAAATGGCCTCTACAAGGGAGGCGTCTCGAAAAGCAAGGCGCCTTGGACTGGACCGCCCCATGAAAAAGGGTGGATCTGTCCGAAAAGGTGATCCGTGTCGAGGGGGATCGGAGCGGTAAACGATCCAGGAAAAAAAGGAGTCAACTTTGGCGAAAAAAAGGTTCCAGCGTGCCAATAGCGTCGCCGACACATTCAAAGCGGGCCCAGACATCAGATCGAGGAAAAAAGAAGGGAAACGCATGCGCCTTGTAGACGCAGAAAAGAAAAACGAAACCATCGACATAGGGGAGGGCTTTGCCGAGCTGTGAGGGGGGGAACGATCAAGAAAGCCGGCGGAAAGGGAGCAAAAAAATTCGCTTCTACGCAGGGAAAAGGACTCGCCCCCCCCAAGGAACGCATGCACAGAAACGAAACGTGGACGCGCACATGAAGGCACAGCCGAACCGGAAAGTGCCGCCCTCATCGAAGGGGAAAAGGGTCCTTGCGTGAGAAAAAAAAAAGGCTCCGTCGGTCCACCGCAGGGGGAAATCTCGGAGGTCGCAAAAAACGGCGGCAGGGAAAGGTTCGGTCGAGAAAGTGGGGGGGAAGGGCCGCCCGCCCCCTCGGACCCAGGGAAAAAGGAAAGAAAACCCGTGCTCGATGTTATGGAAAAGGAACACAACATAGCTACCTGACAATAAAAAAAGAGGCCGGGAAAAAAAAAAAAGAAGGGAGCCTTTCTAGTCGGGGGGGAAAAAAACCTCCATCAACGGTCCTCAAAAAGCACGTGATCTCTGAACGTTCGAAGTAAAAACGCGTCAGAAAAAAGCCTCACACCTCGGGGACCCCTGCGAATCACGCCAAGGGGTCGCTATGAGCAGGGAGACCATGGAGAGGACATGGTCCCCCCCCCGAAAGCCATGTCCGCGACCGGACGGCCTCGCGAGGTGCAGGAATTCGGGAGAGGAAAAGGTTTGTTTTTTTTTGCGGAAAAGGGGTCGGAGCCGGCGCCCGCCACTTGGGGCAAGAAAGCTCGCAAGCAAAAAATGGCCCCTATGTCGATGGGTCGTTCCCCGTGAAGAACCAGACGGGGGACACAAAAGGCCGAGGGGGGGTGGAGTACGGGCAGCGGTCGAATGTTGGTCGGCCGACAGTGCAAGCCGTCAGGGGGGGGGGGAAAAAAGCGGTGGAAAAAAAGAGTTTGGGTGTGAGAAAAACGCTCCGCCCGCCCACGACGAATGGAAAGGGGAAGGGGGAAGAAAAAAAAAAGGCCGACAAGATGCCGAGAAATAGTTCGGCCGGCATGCTGAAAGAAACGATTGGGGAAAAGGGAGGAGGGAAGGGAGGTGTACGGTCTAACCTGAGGGGGGATCGAGGGCTCACGAGAGCATCGCGATTGGAACTGCCTCAAAGAAGAGGGGAAAGGAAACTTGACAAAGGTGCCGTTTAGCATTTCCTTGGGCGGACAAGCCGCCCCGTGGGTCGAACGGGAAAACACGGAGATCATCACGTCGACCGGGAAGAACGTGGAAAAAAGACTTGAAGAATGCCTGAAGGGAACCCTCGCAGAAATTTTTCGCAAAAGGGTCGCCGCTTGGGCCCTTTGCAAAAAAAGAAGAGCCCAAGGGGGGATACAGCGCCTTGCGTAGGGGATGAACTGAATTGAAGGGGGGTCCGCTGCTGTTCGCGCAAAGGAAACCCTGAAAAAAAACTGAGGTTCGGGGGGGGAATCGGGGGGGAAGTCCTCAACAAAAGCCCCAGTTCCAATTCCACGAGAAGGAGAAATTGCCCTTGCGCAAGAAGCGGGCCTGGTCCAGGGGGGGGGGGGAAAATATTTCTACCAAGGGTGTCGACGAAAAAACGAGCATCCGGGGTGTGTCGAGCATCCGATAAAAAAAAAAAAAAAAGAAAAAGAAGACCGCCCTGGATCGCGAGGGGGGAAAGTGAAAATGGCGAGAAGAAAACAGCCGCTATAACCGTACAAAAAAAAAAAAAGAATGGCTCCCAGGGGGGGGAAGAAGGAAATCGTCGGCGTAGACTCGAAAAAGAAACGACCCACAGGGAAAAACCGCTGCTCCATCCCTGTCTCCGAAGGCCTCCATAAGGAAGAGGCTTGTCCCAGACTCGGTGTGCAGAGAAATTATTGGTCAAGGAGAAAAGGGGTTTGCATCCTTTGGGATGCCTGCCAGCGCCATTTTTTGGGGGGGAACCCAATAAAAAGCCCCGCAGGGGAAAGAATGTGCTTGACAAAAAACGGCCGAAAAATGATATCGCGACGTGCAAACCGACGCCCAGGAGAAAAGCGTAGCTTTGCAAAAAGATAGGCCCAAAAAGAACAAGGCGCCATGCCAAGGGGAAGTGCCGGAGGACCTCCGATTATTGGGGGGCAAGAAAGTTTCTCGGGGGGGGGAAAAGAAAGAGCGGCATGGTTCCAGGAAAAGAAAAGCAGCTACAAGGAGCTCTGCCGCAAAGAACACATAGTCGAGCGAAGGGGTCTCAATCAGCCAAAAAAATCGCAACGGGAATTGTTCGAAGAAAAGAAACGGCAACAGAAGATTCTGCCGAAAAGCCCCTCTACTGCAAACTCCACGGGAAATTCCGGGAAATAGCGACAGGGGGATCTGGCGTCCCGGGAGGAGCAGTCAAACAGAAAAAAAAAAGAGATGAGGGGCGGCGAAGGAAAAAGAGATATCTCAACAACAAAAAAAAATATGAGAGAGATTCAGGCGAGAAATGCCGCACATTCAGAACCAAAGTGGGGACTGTTGGGCGAAAAGCCGATCCTCAAAAAGAAAGCAGTTGGCCGGCAACGGGAAAGGTTGACGATCTAAAAAGAAAAAAAGTGACCGGCCTGTTTGGAGGAAAAAGGTTGTCACGGCTTTTGCAAAAAAGGGGGAGAACAATCACGTGCTGGTGGGGGAAAGGTTGCCAAAAGCCCTTCCAGGCGAAAAAGAAAAGAGGTGTTCGTGCGCGAGGAAAGCCCTATGCGGTCGCTGAAATCAATCTAATGTCCGGCACCCAAGGGAAAAGGGTGGGGACTTGATCCAGAAAAGAAAAGGGCCGCCTCGGCAAAAGGGGGAGGTGGCCGGCAGCCTTGGGGGGGGTTCCCGTGGCAGAAGACGACAAAGGACAAGCTTACGGGAGGGGGGAAGACGTCTCCCTGGGCCGTCGCCGAGGCGGCGAAAATCATCAGACGGGTGGTTAAGGAAGGGAAACAACGGTACGTCAATGCAAAAGAGGGAAAAAGGGAAAGAGGAGCCATGCCTCCCCAGAAAGCATCCGCCGTTCAACTTCTTGGGTCGAAAGCCGCCCCCGGAAATAAAGATGCCCCCGGAGGAGAAGGGACAAGATGACGAACAAAAAAGACCGCCGTGGAATGCCGCAGCGGGGGGGGGGAAAAGCAAGAAAGGGTGGTCGCATGGAAGGGGATCCGCCGACGAGGCCGTGCAGGGGGGGAAAAAATACTGGAAAGATCGCCCCGCGGGGGGGAAAAAACATGCGACTATTGCGTCTCAACCGCGAACCATGGCCCCCGGAGAAGGGGGGCCGCCCGGAGGGGATACAAAGGATCATCCCGAAGCATAAACGGCAGGGGAAAAAAGGGGTCCGTAATATGCCATCGAAAAAACAACTGAGCAGGACCCCGGAATGAGGTCCTTGAATTCAATCCAAAAAATTTGAGAAGAAGGGGGAAAATTGTGACCGGGGGAAAAAGGGGGAGGGCGCCCTTCAACAAAAAAAAAAGGCTCCGACCATCGAGCAGTGTGTGGGAAATCGCATAAGGGTTCAGCAAAGGGGAAAAAAAAAAAGAATGGCACCCCAATGCGCCCTGTATCAAAGGGTAGACACGTCCATAAGAATCGTCGAAGCGCGCGGGGAAATCATCCGAAATCAGCTGAAGAAAAAAAAAGAAGACACCAGCAAGATATGCTTCGCAGGAAAGGACCCAACCCCGGAGGGAAGCGGCGGTCCTCCAATTAACTGCAGGTGTGAGTCAGGCGGCCTTGAAAAAGAAAAAAAAGGGCGTCCGAATTCCAAGGGGGAGGAATGCCGCGGTTTGAGGGGGGTCGAAGTTTTAAGAACCAAAACAAATGCCGAAACATCTCGAACCAGAGGGGGTCAGAAGGAAAGGGCGGCTTGACGGCCCTTCCAGCCGTGATGAAGAAAAAAAAACATGATCGTGTTCTCGCTCGGCGGAGGGGGGGGCAACGTGAACACCCACAAAAAGTCGTCAAGGAAGAAAAAGGAAACGAAGTGCCATATGGGGGGAAAAGGGGGCGACATGAGGGAACAAAGGCGAGGCGCACAAAAAAAAGAAACCATCCAATCTCAGGAAAAGGAGCATGCAGAAAAGAAGACCCTTTGGAAGTAAAAAACCATCGACAGAAAGAGGGAAGAAAAAAATTGGCTTTGCGAGCTGTAAAGGAATGGATCCCTAAGAAAAGAGGCTCCGAACAAGGAAAAAAAAGCCGCAAGGTCACTACCAGAAAATCCGCAAAAACCATCGCGTGGCGCATCGAAAAAACTTACGGGTGGATTATTGAGGAGGAAAAAAAAGAAAAAGGCGCCTGGTCGGGGAAAAAAAAGGGGACGCGGTGTGGCTGGGAACCACTGGTCTCCTCGGCGGGGGGGGAAATCTCAGGGGGGAGCACGCGTCGGAGAAGAAAAATTGTCCGGCGGAAAAGGGAAAAGGGGAGGTGGAGATGTCGCGCAAAAAAAGAGGTTCGCGTCGCTCACGGCACAATGCGGGGAAATGTCATCTCTCTCAAAAAAAAAAAAAAGGGAAAGAGAGAGAATGTACAAGAAAAAAACCGTGCCCGCCTAACGAAGAGGCGTTGCGCCCCAATCGGAAAAACCAGAAAGACAAACGAAGACGGAATCCGAAGGGAAGAGCCGCGTCGAGTGAAAAGAAAAATCCCGAAGATCAGAAAAAAACCGGGGGGAAAAAAAAAGGGCCCGATCAAAAAAAAAGGAGGTCGCGAAGAAAAAACGCCAACCGACCCAGGAAAGCCAGCAAAGCCTCCAAAACCAGAAAAAGGGAAAAAGAGGGGTGCAGAACCTTGTGCGGGGATCGGGAGGAAGAAAATGTTTTTTTCAAAAAGGGGAGCCGGGCGCCTTCGGGGGAGAGCCAAGACAGCTCGCAAAAAGGCATCAAGAAAAAGGGGAAGGGGTTCGGACACGTGCGAAGGGGAGTAGTCGTCCTACAATGCGCAAGGGCGGGGCCGGGCCCGATAAGACAGGGGGGAGGGAGCGCCCCTAAAAAAAAAAGGGTCGAATTGGTAGGAGATGGTCACGCCTTGACCGTGCACGAAAAAAAAAAAAAAGGGGGCCATTTTCCGGGAAAAAGGACCCCAAAGGGAGCGGAAAGGGACGGTTTGTTGGTTGGGGGAAGGAAAAAATGGATCGTCCTACCCTAAAAAAGGGAAGCGCGAACTCATGCATGGATGGTGGCCGTATCCATGGAGAAGGAGACAGGCGACGGCAAAAGGGAAGGGGAAGGGGAAAGGAAGGCTTTCAGAGAAAAAAGAGTAGCGGCATTGTTCCAGAAAAACTAACCTTCCAAAAACAAACTCGAGGAGCAAAAAAGGAAAAAAGGGGGACATTCGCTGATCAAAGGGGAGCCGCCCATGCTAAAATTTTGCAAGGGAACGCAGGGAAAGAAATTACGGTGCAAGGGCGACCGCCGCCGGGGGACTTTGGGCAAGGGGGAGGATCATCACGTCGAAGGAAAAAAGGCGGCGTCTTTCCCATAAAAGGGGGGGAAAAAAAAAGGAAAGGCGAATGCCCGAAAGAGGGGGAAAAACGCGCCCGCCCGATTCGCTTCGCGGGCCATGGGGGAAGGAACCATGCCCATCTAGGGGGGAAGCGCCCTAAAGAAAGCATGAATGGGGGGATGAAAAACTTAATTGAGGCGTCAATCTCGCGAAAGGGGGGAAAGACGATGGGTCTAGCCTGGAGGGGAGGGGGTTTGAAGCGCCGCACAGAAACAGGTCAAACAATATCAATCTTTTCGGAAAGAGGGGAAAAAAACGGCGGGTGGAAAGAAGAATCAGCGGGTCCTGCTCAAAAAAGGGAGGGGAAAAAAAGCGAAGTTGGGGAAACCACAAGGTTCGACAGTCTTCTGCATTATGAAAAAAATTGTATTCGACAAAAGAAAAAAGGATCAGGCGGAAAAGGAAGAGACGCCATGGATCGCGAAAAGGCGCGTATGCGATTCAGTGTTCCAGCAGCAGAGAAAAGGGAAGGAAGGATCGCAGAAAAGAGAGTTGGTACATCACGGAAATCTTTCGGAAGAACCATAATCTAACAATGGAAGTCGGCTGTTAAGTCGGCTAACCACAAGACGTCCCCCCTGGGGGCCGCCATATGTACGAGAGAAAAAAACCAGAGTCGGTCCAGATCCGGGAGGATCCTTTGGGGAGAGGAAGGTCACATGCGCCGAGGATTTCATCCTTGAGAGGTGGAAAGGAAAAAACAGATCCGCTGCAGGACCTCCTAGGAAAGGGGAGGCACCCCCCCCAGGGGGGGCTTTTTTGGGGCATTGAAAGCGTCAGTAAACGGGCCCAATTATACTCTAAAAGTCAAAGTGAAGGGAGGGGGAGCCGATATAAAGAAGCTTTGCAAAAGGGGGGGGAGGAAGCCCTTCAGGGGGGAACCGTCTGCCAAAGCCAAAGGAGGGACACGCCATCCAGCCGTGCCGGCAAAGGGCCTCTTAATTAGCGGAAAGGGGAGAAAGGGAAAAAAAAAATAGATTCGGCATGGTGGAAGAAGCCGAACCAACCAGGAAGAGGGGATCAGAGGAAGAAAACACATTAGGCTAAAAGAGAGCCGAAGGCCTTTCGAAAAAGAGCCACCAGCCTGCTGGGAAACGGGTCAACCGCCCGAAGGGAAAGCCAAGGACGAAAGAAAAGCAGAGGCTGTGAAGAAAACGCCCGACCACTGAATGCCGAAAAGAGATGACGGGGGGGGGAATTAATCGTGCCCGAGGCGTCCGACAGAAAAAAAAAAGGGGGGGGGAATTAGGGTTGTCTGGCTAAAAAAATCCTTTATCCTGGATCTACGAAAAACAGGAACAAAGAGAGATAATATCCATTAACAGCAGCCGCAAATTCCAGAAGAAGAAAAAGAACCAATTTTGGGGATGTTGCGGAGGGGAAAGGCACCCGATAAGTCTAAAATCAGTTGGGGGGAAAAAAAGACCGCCGGTCCGCGGGAGCAAGCGTCGAGGGCAGGTGGTGGAAAAAAAAGGGCGGTTCTCCTCCATGCGCAAGGGGGGTGCCGGCGGGAAAATTGGAAAAAAGCCACTTGCTTGGGGGAAAAAGCCCCTTGCTGCCAAAAGGGGAATAAACAACGAGCGCCCCTCGAAAAGGGTGGTTTCGTGGGAAAAATCCCTGTTCTATGCGGTCGCAGGTCCGGAAAGTCAATCGAAGAAAGCCCACACCATGAAAAAATGGTTTGCTGGGAAAAAAACTTGCGGGAACCATAAGAAAAAAAAAATCATCTGCGCCGGCAGGGAAAAAAAACGGTTCCCGGACTGGAGACCGACACCTTTTTCAAGGAAAAGAGGAAGAATATCGGCCTCCCGGAAAAAAAAGAAGTCGCGATCATCCTGGAGGGGAAAAAAAAAAAACGAAAGCCCTTTTTGTTCACGGGGAGCCCGCCGAAAGGAGAAAGGAGCCCATGCAGGAAAAAATGGCGGCGGAGGGGGGGGGGGGGCCATCCTCTGGGAGTAAGAAATCATGTCGCACGAGGGAAAAAGGAAGAAAAAAGACCGAGAGGCTTTCGCCAAAAAAAACAAGATTAAAAACAGGTGGAAGTCGAGAAACCAGGAAAAGGAAGGCGTCCGCCGAAAAGAAGGGTGGTCGCTGATCAAACACGACGAGGGAGGATGTCCAAGCGCCAAAGAAGGGCACGGTTTCCCAGTGAACATGTGGAACTATTGAGAGAAAAAAAGAACGCGCGAAACTTAGAAAAAAGGGAGTCACTCGAAGCCGGGCCAAAGGAGGCGACTACAAGGATCATCCCCGTAGGAGGCACACAAGCTTAGGGGTCGAATATGGGACAAAAGAGCGTCAACAAAAAGAGATGAGGGAAGAAAAAGGGCCGCCCATCATTGGAGGGGAGCTCGTGGAATTGACAGGAGGAAGAAGGGGGGCGGCGCCACGGGGGAAAGAAGAACAATCCTCCCGCTCAAGCGAGCCAAGTTTTGTTAAAAAACAGCGGGATAAGGGGGAAAAAAATGGTCAGGACAATTCAGAGAAAAAAAAGGTATCACCGAGAGAAGGCCTTCGACTACATGGCAAGGGAAAAAAAGCGGGTCGAAGCAGGAAAAAGGGAAAAAAGATGCCCAGAAAACGAGCCCTCAGAGTCTCAGAATGGCCAAGAAAAACAGAAGAAAGTGGCGCCGTCCGAAGAAAGCCGGGGAACCGTAGAACGTCGGGGATGAGTCGAAAGGGAAGAGTACTGCACCGGGAAAGAAAAGGGGAAAGGGCGTCCTTGAAAATAAGCGGCGATTCTCCTAGAGAGGGGGTCGAGCCTCCCGAGGGAAAAAAAGAGACCGACACGGAAAAAAAAAAAAAAGACAATCTCGACCAA
>Ga0179593_1672361_pt1 | contig 13760 bp, 14 predicted proteins | sample CZODoug2_1_08_16_FD_185931 | JGI IMG/M metagenome (GOLD analysis project Ga0179593, IMG submission 185931) | Vadose zone soil fungal communities from Angelo Coast Range Reserve, California, USA - CZODoug2_1_08_16fungal (PacBio error correction) | ecosystem: Environmental > Terrestrial > Soil >...
GGTGACAGAGGAAAGGCTTCTCGGAAAAGGGAGGAAAAGATTCTAAAAAGAAACGCGAGGCGTCGCTCGAAGGACCAGGGTTCTGTTCTCGGCAACGAGCACTTGCGAAAAAGGAACAAAGGAAGGAGGTTACGAATCGAGCGAAAAAAAAAAAACTAGCCGCCAAAAAGCCATTCACTGGAGAATCTCGGGGCCTAGAGCGAGGACTCTGCAATCTCCTTGTCCGTTCTCTCGCACCTGGTCCCCGGGGCCGCGTGAAACATTCCGGGAAACGCACCACCAAAGGGGGGATAAGATTTACCTCACCCTATGCGCAGAAGTATCACCTGGTCAGACGGACGACGTGTTCCTTATTGAAAGGAAAGACGCGGGAGGGCTAGGGGAGACTGCAAGGAAGTCCTCGCGTCGCTCGGGTCGTATCATTTTAAGGGGGGGGGGAGGCGTTTAAAACCTGGGGAAACTAAACAGAGGACCTTACTATCGAGTTCACTAATCACACAGTCCCACCAGTACGAGGCCACGCCGCGGAGCAAAGGGACGGGTTTCTCGAATGCCCCACTCTCGAGCATAAGGCAACGGGGGTTACCGGGAAGAAAAAAAGACCGAATGCCGGGAGACCGATTGACGGGGGGATAGGAGGTAAGCTATGGCAACCCCGCCGCCGCGGAGAGGTCGGCAATCAAGGGATCCGACTGGAACCGGCGTAATTCCTCGGGGCCAGCGCTGTAAAGAAAAGAGGAGTTCAACGAAAGGAGTCTATCGGGACGGCCACCGTGTCCCAAGAAAGTTTCGAAAAAGCAACACGGAAAAACGCGCAGCGGGGAAAGCCGTTCAGGTGGACAAGGAAACACTCGGAAGCGCTACGCGAGAAAAGCGGGTCGAAAGGAATACCGAACAAGGTGAGGAAAAATCGGGATCACGCGAAGGTTACTGGTGTGCCCAAAGGGGCTTTCTGCCCATCTAGCTAGAATCCCCGAAGGCCTTGAGGGGGGGTTTCATTTCAATGACAGCGAGAGGGGTAGGACAGGGAGGCTCTATCCGGCACGGAACACCTAGGACTCCGCGCTATGCCGCTGGCGAGGTCGGCCCGATCCAAGTTTCCCTTGCTCTGGGTCCGCCGCCTACCCGGCACCAAAGGGGGAGAAACGGTGTAAGCTGGCGAAAAAGGGGACTTCACGAGAAGGAAGGGGGGGGGGGGGGGACTGGCGAAAAACCCCGGGGAGCAAGTTGTAGTAGTGGGAAACGATAAAACACTTCGAACACCTGTCCAGTGAAGAAACCGTGGAGCGAAAGGAAGGAAGGAGGAGCGAAAAAGGGTGAAGGGTGCTTCCAGGTTCGGGATCTCAAAACTTAGAAGAAGTCGGGAAAGTCGGTCGCGGAACGCTAAGCTCCTACTGTCCGATCTACGCTGGAAGGACCGAGCGGCGGGAGCAAAGCCGGGCGCCTCTGTGATAAAAAGCTTTCTAAAGAAACGAGGAGGTAAGGAATCCATAAAAGAAGGGGAGACCTCAACGTAATCCTTGCGCGAACCTCCCGCGGGAGAGGGGGGATGTACCGGAGAATCCTGGAAAAGGCGTGTGCACGTGCCAGAACCGGCTTTCAAAACGCGGCTTCGACGAAAAACAATGGGAAAGGGGGTCCGAGCCCACCCGTGGAGCACTGCTCAAAGCAGTACGAGGCAAGTTCGCCCCACAACGGAAAAAACGGACACCTGCTTCCAGCTCAGGGGAAGCCAAGACAGGAGTAAATCGGAAAGAAGAATCGGAAAGGGGTCGGAGCATCAGTCTCTTCACGATCTCGTTCCTCTTTAATTACTAACGAAAGGGCGCTCGCAGTGTCCGTATGTGGGGCTTCACGCCGGAGGGGCGCTACCTTAGGAGGTAAAGAAATCTGCAGAAAGCAAAGGACCCTGAGAAAAAGTTTCGAAGACTAGTGCCCTAGGCTATAAGAAAAGGGGGGGTCTAGGGTCACGAGTCTAACGGAGCCTTCATGGATTACGGTCCCAGAGGGCCGGGAAGCATCACAACAAAAGGGAATGAGGAGAACGATAGTAAAACAGAGCCGGTCCGTCTCGAACAGAGGGAGGAAATGCCGACCTAAACACCAAAGAACAAGTCTTCTCTATCGATCGAAAAAATGAAATGAAGAACCTGCAGGTCGCGCGTTCTTCCGGGGGGACAGGGGGCCGAACTTAAGGGACCGAGAGAAAGGGGGGGGCCTCCCGATTCTGACTCCTTCGACAGACCTGTACGCGAGTAGGGCCTAAGCTTAACGTCGGGAAAAAAAATGGAAAACGAGGGACTAGAAGGAACCGGACGAAAGAACGGCCGACGCCGCTTCTTCTGGCCGATCCCAGCAGATGAGGAGCTGGAAATAATTCTCCGGGGGAGGCAGGTTGCGCAAATCGACGGCCTGAGGCTCAAACAAACAAGGGGACAGCGGGTACACTGCGGGAAAAACCTGGCCCTTTTTGTCCGAACTCGAAGCGGGACCCGCCGGGGGAGGAGGCTGGAAGGACTTCCTGCAAAGGCTATGCTGCCCGTGAGGAGCCCGTCGAAGAACGATCTCCACGAGAGAATTTCACAGAGGGAGCTTTCCGGAAGAACCAGGGCGAGATCGTTCAGATCCTCCCCACGTCTTGATGACAGAGAAATAAAAAAAAAAAAAAAGCTTCGAAAAGCTTCACGAGCCTTGAAAGCGAACGTGCGTAAAAAACTGGAAGGGGAAGGAAAACAAATAGAGAGAACGCCCGAAGCCAAGAAATGTTCTTGCAGCGCGAATCAAAATGGCTCCCTAAGTGCTCTGGAAGGGAAGGACCGGGCGAAGTGAAGCTCATCCTCGATCAAGACGGCACCACATCGCGGATTGAACTGGTCGAAAGGCCTGTCTCTGGGTCCCGAGCGCGTCAAACCAAGGGGGCAGACGAAACAAGGGGGGGGGGGGAAAGAGGAGGGACGTACACCAGGACCAGGCCGTTGATAAAAGGGATCTCGGAAAACAACATCCGGCTCGTCTTTGGGGAAACGGCGGGGGAAGTCCCGGTCACAGCGAAGGGGAAAGAAGCTTCGGACCCTTCCGCGTCTTCTTCTGCTGGGAGTTGATCTACGAACTCCTTTACTCGCTCTCTCCGTGGCGTTCACAACACGTCCGTAAATCATTGGAGAATAATCGGGTACTCACAGGAATAACGACTGGACTAACGGTCGGAAACAGTGAAGCCTAGGGGGCGAGAATCCCTTTACGGAAAAATATCTGTGGCGACCCGGAACCTATTCGCTCTCTCGGGGTGTGCATGACAGGAGAGTTCAACGAACGACCTCACTCTGTCTTCCGGGGGTTCTTCGGGAAAACATTCCCAGGTCCCTAATCTTAGGTATATCACTGTAGGCAAACCATCAGTAAAAAGAGTCTCTCATTGCCTTCTCTAGGCAGAAAAATTGCCCCCTTCTCGAGGCCTTGCAGAGCTTGGCTCTGGACACGTATGAACCCTTCGATTTCAGTTTACTTGGCCTCTTGGCGCGTTGAAAAACACTCATTCGACACACGGGCTTCCCCAAGACTGAAGACGTGAAAACGGCGAGGAAAAAAGGGCTCGTAAAGGGTGATCCTCGCCCTCGACTAAACTGAAAGGGGAGCAAGAAAACCGCCGTCGTTCGGGGGGGGGGGGGACCTGTGGTTTGTCGGGGAAAGAGTGCGTCGATTAAATTCTATCTTGAAAGAACTTTTTTTCGTTGAAGAAAAAGCGCGTAGACGGGAGAACATTAGGAAGAATCGCTGAAAAAGGGAATTTCTCTGTACTTTAGTAAGAATTCTATCGGCTCAGCTGAAACAAAAACTGGCGGTTTCGGACCAGTGGTATCGATAAAGGGGGAATAATCGGAGTTGAGGGGGAGTTGAGGGGCCATGAGCTCCTCTTGGTTTTGCTTTTCCCGCCAAGGGGCCAAGAGTGGAGGAAAGGGGGTGATCATAGGGCTAACAGAAACTGCGCAGCCCACTCGGTAGAAAAAGGGGGGGTATACTCCATGAGAAAATCTATAGGTAACTTGATGATCTTGCAGGTAGTTGGGGGGGCGCTTCAGGGAAACTGCGAAAAAGTTCTGGACGCTCAACGTGAGAGGGCCATACGTCCTAAATTGCCATTCTATCGAAAGGGGATTTTTACTCTTAAAAAGACTGGGGCTAAGGAGAACCTCGGGCTCACTCGGGACCATCTTAATAAAAAACAACATTATAAAAGAGAGATATTGTACAGGGGAGACTGGCCATGAAGTCACAAAAGGAAAGATTCGGAAAAAAAGGAACCAGCGTGAGAAATTCCCTTTAGGGTTTCTCTGCAAAAAAATGGGAGAAGTAAACACAGGAACCCCGGCTAAGGATAGACGGCTCAAAAAAAGCTCCAAAAGCACTACGGTCAAATCTAGTTCTACTAACAGAAAGGAAGAAGTAACGACCGAGAAAAGTGTCCGTCTCTCTCAAAAACGCGGATAAGGGAACTCTACCTCTTGGGTTTCCAGTAAAGGAAACCGAAACCCAACAGGTATTTGACGTGAAATTCAGGACGCACTCGCCTCTACACACACTGGGCAACGCTTGAAAAGGATCTCCGGTTCGTGCACGACTTTGGAGGCCGCCTTCCCTTGCTATAAAAAAAATTCTCGCTACCGTCAAGCCTCAAAAGAATGCCGTTCGGTTCCTATCTGTAGTTAAATCGTGAGTGGGACGGCCAGCGTTGTGCGTCGGGATTGCTTCTTGACCATCTCACCAGATCATAGGAAGACCCTAATCGGGTACCTTACGATCGAGGGACAAGAACCGCCTCTCCCAGGCTGAACTAGCCAAGAAAGGGGGGTTTAAGGGGGAAACTTTAGAAGAAAGTCCCCGGAGGCGGCAATAAGGGGGAAAGGTCTTCAAAAGGAACTCCTTCTCCTGAGAGTTGAGAAGATAAAACTCTTCTTGGGGGAAAAAGCCCGAGGCCGTCAAACGCTCGACATGGGTACCCGGTAAGAGCGACAAGAAGGGTCAAGGAGGCCCCGGAGTCGCTCAGTAACGTGCCCGCATGATTCTGGGAAGTAACCGACGAACCCCGGCCGAGAAGAAAGTAGATCGCGGGAAAGCCGGTCACAAGGAAACAAGGAAAATAACTAAAAACCTAAGGTGAACATGAGGGTCGAAAAGGATAATAAGGGGTCTCGCGAAATTCTTCTGAACAAGTGAATTTGTGGCCCATATGAACCACCCTAGCTAGACACCGAATCCCCTAGCGTACGTTCTATGTGCATGTACCACTCTCGAGAATGGGAAAGGCTTCGTCGAAAAGACAACCGGACTCCCGAGGGCCCGTTAAAAAGGGGGGTATTTTGTGCCTGTGGAAGCGGCACGGCACACCTGTGCCGGCCGGTATCGAGAGCCGTGACCACCTTCTGTGCGAATGGCTAAGGATTCACGGCTCCGTCTCTGGTTTCCGCAGGGAAGCACGGTTTCAGGGTTTATTTCGTCGGGGGAATGTGGCTCGCTCCTCTCTTCGGGACCCCGTCGAAGGGCGTGCCAGAACCAGGGAAAGATACCCCTCCTAATTATGGAAAAAAAAAGGCGAAGGCCCTGGAGGACTGTAGCTTTCTGCTAGAAAAATAGAAGAACAGGTATAGGAAAGCCGGACTTAAAAAAGGCTGGAGAAACTCTCGCAACAGTCGCTTATCGGATGGGCGCTCCTCTCTTGGAAAACGGCTACCGAAGGCGGGCCTGGTCTAAGGGGGGGGGCTGTAGCCCTCAGTCGGTCAACCTGCAAGAGGGGCTACCGATCCTCCCAGGCAGAAAATCCATTCAAGGAAAAAAAGTCCGTGGAGACCTCCGCGCGGTGGGAAGAGTTTCCGAGACGCCTCCCGGAAGCGCCACCTGGCGAGGGGAGACCGGGGGGGGGAAGTCAGAAAAGGGCCGGCGGGGAAAGGAAACAACCTGGCCGAGGTTAACGTCTTAGGAAAAAGGACTGGAAGGGGGAAAAGAAGCATTACGATTAAAACTGGGAAGGTTATGGAACCTCAACTAATCAAAAAAAGGACTGAAAGTGGACATCGAAGCATCTCCGGATCCCAGGGGCGACTATCCGTAGAATTAAGGGGGAATGAAGGGAGAAAACCTCAAGAGGGGACTCGTCACCGATCTCGATTCCAAGGGACAGAAAGGAGGAAGACTTAACTGTCGGTCTCCGGCTCACGAAGGAATTGCCTCATACAAAAGGGAAGAAACTGAGGGACCGTAAGAATTCACTACCAAGCGACAGTTCCTCTAACGAAAGTGGAAATGACAGAACTCGAGCGCTATAAACTGTGCGTTGGGTGTCGAATAAGGAGGAGGGGCCGTTCTACCTTCCGAATTCTTGAGCTAAAGACTCAGAAAAAGAAACGAACCCTAGGGGGGGAGATCTCAGGAAAAAAAATCCGACCTTTCGACTCAACCGTCGGCCTGATGGCACGGACCGAAATTGAAACAAGACCCCACGACCTGGTGGGGGAGGGCGTAGGTGGTGGTAAGGGAGGGTAAGTACTTCTTCGTAATGCGGGAGTTGTCCGGGCCCTCTTGAAAGGTCGTTTCGAAAAGACCTTCCCTTGCCTCTCTTGAAAAAGTAGTCGCGGTTGTCTTCCCTTAGAAAGGAAGAGTCTCTATTAGCCCAGAGGTTCGCGGGAACGAAGGCAAACGGCGTGCCCAAAAGGACGACGAGCGCGCGAAAGCGGTTAAAGGAATCCGAGAACGGGGACGAGATGAGGTAGGAAGCGACAAAAAGATACTCTTCAAATCTACCGGAGACCATCCTATATTGGCTGGGACATGGGAAATGGGACGTACAGAAAAGTTATTTTGAAGGAAATCTACGGCAGTCTTCAAGAGGCACAAGGTGAAAAAGGGTGGCCAAACGGACAAGAAAACCTCGTGCAAAGGGGGGTAGAGTCTATCCGCCGGATTGTGAAGGCTGCGTACGGGGGACCAGAGGAGGAACGAAATGATCTCTGCCAAAGGTAGTAAGTCGACGATAAATAGACGAAGGAGGTAAAGGGCCGGGCCTTCCTCCGGGACACGGGAAAAGGGTCTGAAATAGGTGGCAGATCTTAAAAAAAGGTAAGCGAATAAAACCTCGGTCGAATCTTCACGATCAAATAGACCCCGAACGCTCGCGCAACCGGGGGAAAGTAGAGAGGACAAAAGCCTAGAAGGGAATCGCGCGCGTGGCTCCGACGGAAAAGAGCTTCGTGAAAAACAAGAGAATGCCAGAAGGGGCGAGACTCCGGACAACCAACAGGCTTTATCGAAGGGGAACATCAGAAAAGAGAGGGAGCCGGAAGCCAAGGTCCGTCGAATAGGGAAACCTTGCCAAGAAAAAACCTCGAAGGTATTCCAGGCAAGAAAGAGAAGCGAATCCTTTTCGCGTCGGGGGTGACCCTTTGAGCGCCATTTCGAAACCTTAATTAGTCTCACTCCTTTGGAGCTTAGGGGGATAGAAGGTGAGGAAAGGGTGGAAAGCCGAGAGGACCTGCCTGGGAAGCAAAAATTCTCGAGCGTGACCTGCAACCAAAAACGACCGAGGGGATGAAAAGGATAACGGGAAAACGCCTGGGAGGCCTTGGAACAATAGAAGGTTAGAAGTTAGGAGGGCCGTGAAAGCCTCGTGGGTCGACAAAGCTGATCGGAGTCGCTAGAAAAAGAGGGTGGGGCGGCGGAGTGGGCGGGACGACGGATTCTCGGCAGGGTGCGCGTATGAAACAGAAACTCGGCAATACAGCAGATCGCAGGGAGAAAGAATCCGCAGGGAAACTCCTTGGAGGCGAAGAGTAAGCCGGGAAACACCATTTCTATTAAAAAAAAAAGGTAGGTAGATCAAAAAAAAATAACTTCGAGGAAGACAGGTCGATTCCTCTCGCCCAGTACACGTGTAAGGCGCCAAGGGGGGGGGAAAAAAGCCAGGAACTTGCACGAATGCTCGAGCGGGGACCGCCGAGCCCAAGTCACCGCATACGAGAAGGGAGGGGGGGGGAAGAAACTTTGAAAGTTTTTGGGACCGCGTTTCCTTTGCAAACGGACTTCTGCGAACAAAAGGGGAGAGGCCGCCTCGCCGAAAACCGCTCCGAGCGGAGGGGAAAAAACGTAAGGGCGCCAGTCTACTTGGAGTAAAGCGCATAATGAGGGGGAACCGAAACACGCTGCGGGGTCGAAAAAATGATGAATCAGGCGGATGGTCCATGAAGGCGCCCCTCGCTGTTGGTGCGGGACCCGTAGGTGAAAGGGGAAAAGGGGGAAAACTGCGTAAACCCGACAAGGACATCTGCAGCTCGTGTTCGGGAAAGAAGCGTAGAGGAATAGGAAGCTTGAGGCTGCTCTGATTTGGGGGAAAAAAGCGATGCGCATTACGAGAAGGATCAGGGGGAGGGAGCGCAGTCTACGAGGAAGGGCTTTGAAGAAGAACCCTTTTCCAGCGCCTCCACTGAGGGTTGGGCGAGGACTATAAAAAGGAGGGAAAAGTACGAAGAATCACAATGAAAAAGAAAGATCAAACAACAAACTGGAGTAGGAGCAAGAGAGAGGATGGTTATCGGCCTCCATTCGGGTCGCAATGCGGGGGAGGTGGAAAAGTAATCTCGAAAAGGGAAGCAGGGGGGACAGGTAGGTTCTCAGAAGGGCACTTGCTCTTCGAACAGCGCGCCGCCGATAGAAGGCTGGAGAAAAAGCGAGCTAAAAAGCCCTGGAGGAGCGGGTGACCCTATCATGCCGCTCTACGGGATCGCTGGCAGAAAGGTTTCAGTCTGAAAAAAAAGTCAAGGCCCAGTAACGCAACCCCGGAGTTGGTTCTCCGGGGCGTTCCCCCACCAACCTCTATGGGGAAATTCAAAAAAAAAGTCGAACATAAGAAAGTAACAGAAAAATCTGGGTCGCAAAAAACCAGTTGTCACGTTGCCTGCAAAAGTCTCTATCGCCTGACACATCCGAAGAAGACGAAAAAGATTTGAAATCGGAGCGGGAAAGCCTCCTGGTCGGCTTTCTTCTACGGGGGACGAACGCTACCTGCGAGCCTCTCAGGGGAAAAGAGAGACACGAAAACCCAGTCAGTAGCGCGAAAAGCCTATCAAGGGCAATGTGAGAAGAGGGGGGGGAGAACAAAGTCCTTAAAAGAAATTGACCTATTGTTCACTTGGGACTCAAAAGGGACCGGAGAAAAGAAAGGTAGAGAGGGAGATACACGCACGACAAGCGCTGTCTTTCAGTAACTTCTCTACAAAATTGGACAGCGCCAGGGGAGATGGTCGAGAGAAAAGACGGGTCGAGTTAAAAAAAGGGAAAAGAGCGAAGGGCACGAGGGGAAAAAAAGAAGCCTAAAGAACCAACCGGAAGCTTAAGTGGACAAGGAGACCAGGGCCAAAAGCGAGGGCCTCGCGCCAGAAAAAGTGTCGAAACAAAGAGAGGAGGCAGGGGCACTCCGAAGAGGGATTCATTGTACAGTTTTACAGGCTCCAAATTCTGGTTAAAATCTAGCCGAAAATCCCCTAGCGGCCGGAATAGGAGCACATAGTGAAGTCCCAGGGTAGCGGGGGGGCCGCCCCACGCATCCGAGTACCCGGGTCCATCCCCGGGATTTAAAAAGAATGGGGAGATTCCAAAGTCACCAAAAGACGCGCACAGATCCGCACAGGGGGAAGTTGTAAGGAAGGAGAACGTTGGTTGAGGAAAGATCAATGTGTCGGAAAATGGATAAAAATTTGAAAGGCGAAACCGGAACTCCTCAATTGAAAAGGGAGAGGTGCGGACCTTGTAAGCAAAAACCGATCCAAGGTGTTGCAAAAATGGAGCGGTCGAAAGGAACTGGCCCCCACTATTTGTCGGGGGGAAAGGAGGGAGGCGAACAGCGCCTAGCTTCGAGGAAGGCGTGCAAAATCAGCAGAAAAGAAGGGCGAAGAGGAAAAACGGCTACCCGCTCTTGAAAGTTCGTCGGAATGGAAGAGTGCGGGGGAAAGATGAATCGAACAAAGCAAAACAAATAGGGGTCAGAAAGCTCTAAAAGTCCGGCGTCCGTAAGGGAGCTAGGTCCGAGCGTTGAAACTAAATGGGAATCGATTGGGATCCCTGGCAGCAAAAAAAAGAAAAAAAAAGATCGCGCCCAACCTCGGTCGACAGTGGAGAAGCAGCCGATCAAAAAAAGAAGTCGACGGGACAACAGCCGCGGTTTCAAAAGAGGTCCGGGGAAACAAGGTCGCCCGTGCTCCGCTTAAAAAAAATCGATTTGCGTACAAATCCACGAAAAAAAAGGGAAGCGCGGCCGAGGAATCTTCCGCGCGGCATGTTATCCGAAGAAACGCGGCGGAGGGAAAGGGGGGGGAAAAGAGACGTCATAGAACCGAAATCTCGGAATCGTGAAGTAAAGGAACCGCTACGAAAGGAGCGGACAAATCTGTGGGGGGTCTCCGGGGGGAATAGGGGCAAAAAACGTACAGCACCGAGGGAAGAACGTCCTTGTCCTAACGAACAGACGCGGAAAAAGGGGACTAAAAAAAAAAACTAGGGCCTCGATGCGAGAAGACCCAGTCGCGGGGTGGGGAGAGAATGGTGAACGCCTCAGGGGTCGGCCGCCGAAACCGGCTAAAACCATCAAGAAATAAGAAAGGGGGAGGGAGGAAAGAAGGATATTTTCTCACGGCTGTGAAAAAGGGTCGAAACGAGGGAGAACAACCGGAAAGAACCCCCCCCGAGCCTTCGATCTCTCAAGGCCCTAACGTCGCGGGACGTCCGGGAGGTCGTCCGTGGGAGGACCGAATTCTTCCCGACCCCTGTACGGGCGCTCCAAACCGGGGGCCGAAGGTCGGAAGGGGAATGAAGACGAAAGTGGAGAAAAAACACGAGGAAGCCCGAAGAGGGTTAACGAGCACGATGCGCCGCGCTCTACTCAAAGCGAACAGGATCTGGAAGAAAGAAGGGAGAGGGGAAGAAACGTCTCTGTGCCGGTCTTTAGGGTTAAGAAAAGAGCTAAGGGGGGGGAGGATAAAATCGATCCAGAGAAGGGGATCTCTAACACCTCTTCATTCGAACCGCTACTCCCAAGGGGAAGAGAAAAAGTAGAAAGTCTCGGGGAAGCGAAAAACAAGTTCTAAAAAAAAAGAGAGGTCTCCCGGATCTCGCCAAGAGAGTGTCCAGGAAGGGACTGAATGCCGGTAGATCTCCATTAGAGGCCCTCTTGTCAAGAGGATAAACGACCGTAGAACAAAGAGCAAGGTAGCAAGAATCGGCTCTCTCCCGAGATATAGGAAGAGGGGCAAACGCCTACGTAATCTCTCGGTCGGGCACGCCTCTGTCCAGAAAAAAAAAACCTTCGAAAAAAGAAGCACGCGCGATCACCACCTGAAAGGAAAAGGAGGCTCAAACGGGTAGGAAAAAAAAACGCAAAACGGGAGAAGAGGCTGGGAAAAGAAAAATACCGACACCGTGAGAAAAGTCCACTCGACCCCTTACTTTAAAGGCACGGACCAGACAATCCGGGAGGGCGGGGGGGGGGGGGGGAACGGGCGGACCGGTCACCGGAGGTAAAACTCCACAAAAAGGGCGGGAAAACGGGCCTGAGCGTCGTAGGCGTGTGCTGTCTCCAAAAGAACCGAAATGAGAGTGAAAAGCCTCGCCAGGGGGCTCTGGGATGTCTATCCGGAGACAGTTGCGAGTCGGAAAAAAAACCTTGAGCCGAAATTGCGCGAGGTCCTTCTAGCGCTGGGCCCAAGCAATAGGGAACCGTCGAGATTGGGGAAGGATGACGCGAAATAGGGGACGTACGTAGGCGCTTCTCGAAATTCGTCGGAGAGAAAAGATTCCCCCACGGAAAGCGAGCGAAGCTATCGGAATCCGATCCAAGCCTCTACCAGAAGGGCGCGCGATACTCCCTCAGAATAGGCCGAAGCCGCGCGGGAGTGGAAAAGAATTCGAGACACCTCGTAAAACGGAAAAATGAACAAGGAGGGGGTCACAAAGAAAACTTCAAATTTGAAGAGAAGTGGCCAACGAGGCCCTGAGAACGCACCGACCGTCTCCTGAAATTGTGATCGGGCAGAAAGGGGGGGCAAGGGAAATCGGGGCCGGAAGGTCTGCTCGCCATTTAGGGGCGTGACCCCTTACGAAATCGACCAGGGAAAGAAAAGGGAAGAGCTACCAGAAAGATTCGAAGGGGAGGATCCGACGGGGGGGCCGGAGGGCCCTCCGTTCCCACGGCTGATACGCAGTTGTCTGGGAAAGAAGACGTCGCGGAAGGGCGGATGATTGCTTCAGGAAGTCTGGCCCCCCCTGGGGGGTTTTTGAGGGGAAAAAAGTGCAAAAAAAAGTGAGCGGGGTAGAAAGAAACTGTGGAAAACTACCTACACGGGCGCAAGATTTTAAGGGAGCGAAAACTTGGGAAACAGAGGAAAGGCTTTGCTATTCGCTCGGGGGGCGAATCGTCGCGAAATCTGGCAAGACCAGAAAGAGGGTGAGGATTCTCGGGGAAAAAACCGCCTTTGCTAAGGGCGCGACCGCAAGTCTGTTCGGTGTACGGCACTACTACTTGCAAAAAAAAAGAGGCTCTACCGAAAACAGAAAAGAAAGAAAGGATCTCAACAAAGGAGTAAAAGAGGGGGAATGTTTTAGAAAAGGAGACGGATCAGGAAAGAAGTATGAGTCGTCAGGAGAACAACTTTTTCGGCGCTCGAAGTCCGGGAAATGGGGGAAAAAAAAGCAACGAGCACGGAAAAAAAAAAAAACTCAGCAAAAGGCTCGTTTCGCGTAAGCCGAAGGATCTCGGCTCAAACCACTACTCAAACGGCCCAGAGGGAGGACCGAATGCCAAAGGCGCCGGCGGGGAATCATTCCTGAAGGTAAAAAAGAAAAAAACAGAAAAAGGACCCGGAAAAGCCCCATCTTTTTTCAAAAAAGCGACAAAAAAAAAACTAAGGAGTAAAAACGCACGAAAAAAGCGCAAAGTGGTTCGCCGAAACGTGGGCACGGAGGGCCAGGGCCCCGTCGCGGAGCACGGCGGCAACGAAAGGGGAGGGGAACGTTAGGGCGCGCGGAAAAAAAAAAAGTCCCTCTCTGGTCGAGGGCGGCTACGCAGGTTCGAACCGAGACAAGTCGAGCTCGAAGAAGGTCCAGGAAGGGAGGGAATAACCCCGAAAGAGGAAAGGGTCCGGGTTAAAAGTTCTCGGAGGCCCTCTCGAGAGAGCGCAATACCTTTTGGGGAGGTCACGGGAAGAAGGAGTTCGGGGAAGTGGACGAGCGGAAGCGAAGTCTTCACTCCCTCCGCTTATGGCCGGGCGTAAAAAAGAAAAATAAAGAAGAAAGAAAGGTGAGAAATGCGCGAAAGGGCTGGTCGAGAGCCGGGATCGAGTTGAAAAAAAAACGAAAAGTGGCAAAAGGGAAAAGAGGTCCTAAAAAGAACCCGGCCGAGAAGAGGGAGGCCGTCGCACCGATCGGCGGGGGAAAAGGAAAAGTAGCCACCCTAGAGGAAAAAAAAGCTCCAGACTGCGTATCCGGAAAGAGGGACAAAAAAATCCTTCGAAGTAAAGTGAGAGGGCTATATCGGGGAGAGGAATTGAATACCCAACTGGGGGGGATGCCCAGGGGACAGGACCGGCAAAAAATCCCGAGCGGGCCCGGGCGGAGGTCAGGGCACTCGAGACCCAGCGGAAACGGAAAACCCCGAGACGGGTGACGAAAAGTCCCCAGGGGGACCTAAGACAAGGGGGTGGACCGGCGCTTCCTAAAGCAGGTCG
>Ga0179593_1282196_pt1 | contig 13759 bp, 17 predicted proteins | sample CZODoug2_1_08_16_FD_185931 | JGI IMG/M metagenome (GOLD analysis project Ga0179593, IMG submission 185931) | Vadose zone soil fungal communities from Angelo Coast Range Reserve, California, USA - CZODoug2_1_08_16fungal (PacBio error correction) | ecosystem: Environmental > Terrestrial > Soil >...
GTTCAGAAAGAAAAAGGCAAAGGGTGGAAGAGGGAAAACATATGGTCCACGAGAAAGGTAACAACCAAGCGGGATGGAACCCTTTCGGGCCGGAACGACAGAACGACGCAAAAGGTCACTAGGAAAAAAAATAACTCCGTCGAAACTTGTAGGGATCATTGACTGGAAAAGACTTCCAAGGTTTGCTTTGGCTCGACGAGTTCGAAAAGGTCATGACCTAAAAGCACCAATTTTTTAGGAAGGAGACGCAAGAAGGGTAAATGTGTTCAGAGGATGAGCAGCTTTCAAGCTTTCAAAGAGAGAAATCCTGCCAAAACCGCAGAAAGAGGCAGGGCAAGGTAGCAACGAACCAGGGAAGAGATCGGCTGGCCGAGAAACAAAACAACAGAATCACAAAAAAAGGGGAATTTGAGGGGGAAAAACAAACGAAAACTATTCTTAAAGAGAAGTTGTGGACGGCATAACTTAAGAAAAAGCGCCTGTTCTGCAAGCCTTCAAGGAAGAAGTCGATGTGAGGGGGAAGCAGAAAAACAAACGAGAGAAACCAAAAATGGCCAAAGAGAGTGATGCGGGCAAAAGTGATAGACTGCTCAGGAAAAGTCGAGAAAGTATGTTGATCGCCTAGAAAAAGAGCCGGTATGCGACGCATCGCGCGAAGGTGTGTAAAGGCGTCTCGGTTTCGGGAATAGTCGGAATAGCCCTGGCTTAAACGCGCTCTCTTCAATAAAGAGAGGCTCGAGGCCAAAGGAGGAGGGCAAGGCCAAAAAATAAGGAGGACGTAAGGACGGGGTCAGTGCCCTGGTCCGAGAATAAAGTCCACAAAGCGAAAGCACCTTGATGATTAGGACATATCAGCTGGGGAGGAAGAAAGCCAAACGCGACTACGTACTAACTAAAAGAAAAAAGGTTTCGGAGGGGGGCGTCAACGACAAAGGGGAGAGGGAGGGTGCCTCACCCAAAGAGAAAGACTCGAGAAGGAAACTATCAAAAAGAAACCACCACAACACCCCTCAAAATGAGGATATCCCTAAAAACAAAAGCGCGCATCTCCATTGAACTCGGGCAAGATTAAGCGCTATCATGATCCTATAAATTCGAAATACGGAAAGGGGACAGTAATAGGTCAAAACCCATTATTCAACGGGCGACTGCAACGGGTCTTTAACCTATAGAAATGTCTGTGCGGCGTTCAACGGGGCCTCGCGTCGTGAGAGGAGACTAAAAAAAATTCGAAAACTCACAACGATTCGCTGTTCCCCTTCTGAAAAAATCGGACGTGAAACAAATGCAGAAGGGGTGATCGACGGATTGAGGGGGGGCGCTGCCCGAGAAGTGAGACGCTTGACCAGCCAGCATTTAGGCAAGTTATAAAGCGAGGCAGGAGCAAGTCAGAAGATTGGACAAGGGACGTAATCGAGAAGGAGACTGGGGGGAGGGAACTGTTCGCGCGAACAGAGGAGTGGGGGAGTCGCTGGGACAAACTGAGCGTCGAGAAAAGGTACCGCGCAATGAAGATTGGGCGAAAGGAGTCGTGGAAGTTTGGGAAGAAAAAGAATCGAGAAATGATGTCGCAGTACTCAACGACGGGACAGCCAAAGAAACGTGCCATACCTCACGAAAACAGAGGGGAGTGCTCAGTTGGGCAGGGACAAGAAGCAAAGCCAATCTAAGAGATAACAAAAAAGGAGGAGGAGGAAAAAGAAGTCTTGGTAAAACAGAAGGGGTCAACAAAAACACCACTAGTCGTTACAGAAGGGGTAAAGGGGTTTGGTGGCATGGGGATGCACGTCGTTGGGAGGGGACCTGCAGACGCAGTCTACTTAGTAGGTCCTCAAAAAGCAAGACTGCAATTTAAAAAGAGCAGAAACTCGAGGGGGACCGGGAGATAAGAGGGGGAACGGGGGGTAAAAAAGCGAAGTCCGAAGAAAAGGGCGGGTCCTAAAGTCGTACCTAAAAGAGGAACCTCCAAAAAAATTCCAGGGATCTTGGTTAAGAGGGAGGAAGAAAATTATTGACGGAGTTCAAAATGTCCCTGAAAATGGCTGTAAAGCACGCTCCAGCGAGAGGCCCCATCATAACACGGGAGGACAGAAAAAAAGAGCTGAGGAGAAAGAGGGGGCCAACCGCGGAAGATTTCGCTCGGGCTGTAAGAAAGAGGCATATTTAGATGGCTCATTTAAGTGAAGACTGGGGCGGGTTAACGCAAAAAGAAAAGAAGGAGATTGAAGGAGCGGAGAACCCTGAAGAAACAAATGACGATTATGAATTTCAAGTCACGATAAATGGAGGACGGAGGAAGGGGAAGAAGGGGATTAGGGAGAAGAAGACGCGGGGATTGGTTATTGAGACCGACGCTAGCTTTGGGAACAGGGGGAGACAACGTATTAGACCAGGTAAGCGTCGCGCGAGGGGTGGAGGGCCGGGGAGGCACCGCGAACGGGGAGAAAAAGGGCGTTTCAGCAATCAAAAAGCAAAACCTCGGGGAAGGAGTGAAGGGGAGAGGGAAGGCAATTATTTGAAAACATTCCATGAGGGGGGGAGAATCCTGAAGCGGTGGGCTTGAGTAGTTAGCAAGGGAAAGAGAGAGGAGGCAAATGAACAGTCAAGAAGTTCATCGGGAAAGGGATCGACGTGGCATAAGAAATGATAATAGAGAGCGGCCAAATCTGTACTCGGACCTAGAAAAAAAAAAGATCCAGGAAACATAAAGCGCACTAAAAAGCAGGAAGAGCGGAAAAGGAAACGGCAGCGGGGTACAACCGAGGAGAGAAGAAACTAGACGAGAGAAACGGCATAAAAATGTCTAACAAAGGTTCCTACGAGATGGAAAGGGGGGGAAAAAGTTGGTGGCCTGCGTAGAAATCATTAAGTCTAGGTGCTAGACGCGTCCAGGGCTTCGAACTGGATGAAGACAACGTCCAACTCAAAGAAAGCGTTGGGGGGAACGAAAGGCCGTGTTTTCTTCTGTCAGGCGGAGGGAAGAAAAGACGAAGAGAGGACCTGGCGCTCGTGTCTACAGGACGGAGCCCTGGGAGGGCTTAGGGAATAGAGGGAAGTATTTCAGATCGGGAAGGGCGTGAAAAAAACAGCAGCAGCCCTTAGGAAAAAAAAGGGAGCGTGGGATCTGAAACATCAGAAAAGGGAGGGGAAAATGAGGGACGAAAGAGAAATGTCAAGATCACGGCAACATTGAAATTTGTCGACATCAGGGCGAACCCCTTCGACAGGGCAGGAGATGTACGGATTTAACTTGAGGGAAGAATCCTAAACAGCAAAAAACCAGGAAGAGATGCAGAGAAAAGACTGTAAGAAAAAATAAGTTTGCCGGAGATGGGGATGCAAGTCCAAAAAATGGGGGCTCCAATCTCCAACACGGAAAGATCAGCAATCAAGAAGAAACGGAGGCATCTGAGACAAAAAAGAAGAGCGCCGCATCGATAAAGGGTAACGAACACAGGGGAAACACGTTTAGTAACGAAGCGAGAGGAAACATCGGCACTTTGTAGGGGAAAGGCTGTCAACCAATCTTCACACCGAGAGGGGGAAAGAACGAGTGAGAAGACAACGCATCCTGGGACAGACAAGCAACATGTTTGGAAGCTACAGCGCAGGGGTCCAATGGGAGGGGCTGCTGAAAAATCAAGAGCTCGGAAAGGTAATTAAAAGTACGAGAAGACCAGCCCTCTTCAGCTCCGAACGGAATAGGCCAGAAGAAAAAAAGAACCAGAGAAAAACGAAAAAGAAAAACAGCAAAAAAATTCACAAACGAACTGAAAGGGAAAGGGAGGGTAGAGTGTGCCTTATGGAAAAGCAACGGAGAAGGCCGAAGTCGCACGGAAATAAAGAGGGGGAAAGCTCCAAAAACTCGACGGCACAAGTTTTCAAGAAGCAGGGAGGCCTCCTGGGTCGGTAGGCTCTGTCATGAAAGGAACCGAAGCATGAGTGTACAAAACCGTTTGAAAGAAATTTGGTAGTTCGAGAGGCTGAAATAGGTCTCAGACGGGGGGGGAAGAATCGGATCCGGAGGCATACCGCGGGGCAAAAAAAGAAAACGCTTCGAAGGGAGGATTCGACGCCAAGTGGGAAGGGGAAGGAAGGTCCTTGCTGAATCCTAGAAGGAGGGGGGGAGGGGAGTAAAAGGGGAAAGAAAAAACCTTCAGGATGCGAAATCATCTGTGTTCCCTGCCATAAAAAAAAACGCTGGAAGGAACTAAACGTCAAAGACGTCGGCGGAGTCGAAAACGTAACAGTGACTCGGTAGCGGGAAAACGAACGGAAGAAGAAAAATAAGATCGACGACAAGCCTTAAATAGAGGGGCAACACACGGAAAAAAAAAAAATCAAAGTACTGCTAGGAAAATAAAAACCCCGCGCCTTACGTCGCAAAGGAATAGAAATAAGGAGCGACTCTCTCAAGTAGCACGTACGACTTAGGGATAAAATTGTAAACAAAAATAGAACGGGGATTCAGGGCAGCAGGATCAAGCAAAAATGAAGGGAGGGTGGTGGGGGAGTTCGCGTTCACTCGAAGCAGCGAATTAGAGGAGCTCCCAAGAGCAAGCCTACCAGGCGCTGTTACTTCAAGGCGCCAAAAGAGAAAGGGGGAAAGACGGTGTGACCAATATAGCAGCAAAGAGGGGGGAAAGCCGACGTTGTGAAGGGGGCGAGCCCTACAAAGGGGAAAAATCTTGGGAACCAGGAGAAAGGAAGGGAAGGACCAATATACAAGGAAAAAGAGGGAGGGTCTGACATGAACGATGACAAAAGAGAGGAATCGGGATCTCGGCGATGTATACTTTCTTCAAAACAAGACTAGGGGCGAGTAGATGCATGGGGGTAACTAAAATTAGGGTGAACGGAACCTCGCGCGCCAGCTGTGACCTATGTTCGACAAGACAGGGAGGCCTGGCCTCAAAGAGGGAGATGACTCGGGAAACTACGGAAAGAGGCAAAAAACAATGTCAGCCGCTCACGAAAGGGGAAAGGGGAGTGCTCGGGGTGCCGGTCAATGCGCGCATAACTCGGTCTGAACAACAACAAACAAAATTCAACTATGGGCTGAGGCGAAGGGGGAAAAAAAACGCACCCCAAGAGAGGTTCGGGGAGGCTGAAGGGGGGGGGGGGGGCCCATTTGCCGTAAGTTTCTGGCCTGAGAGAAATGAGAAGGAAGTCAAAAAGCCCGACTGCAGGGGGCAGCACAATCGAGATCGAGCGCGAGGTGTTTCCTGCGGAAAGAGGGGTAGTGTGCCAAGAGGAGGTCAGCCAAATGTCCGAAGGTAAGCCGAAGGGAGGAAACGAAAGACGAGATTCTCGATTCCGATCTTTGGCTAGGGAACGCCGAGATGTGAGAGGGCAATTGGACACTTCCCTGATTGGCTAACACGATCAGTGGAAAGGCCAATCAATAACGTCGATGAGAAAAGCACAAGGGTGAGAATGAAAAAGGGGGGGGAAAACACAAAAACTTCTCTTCCGCAGGTGTCGAAAAAAAAGGTTGTGAGGCGGACTCAGGGGGGAGAAGATAACACTACTCTGGATGCTGGACAGAAACTCCCACCGACATGCTGAAATGGATGGACCGAGCGAAAGAAAAGTTGGAAAAACTTCAAGGGGCATCAATGGTGGCCAAAAATTCGGAAATAAACCTAAACGGTCGAAAGGGTAATGGGGAGGTACTGATCAGGATTCATTTCGAAAAGGCGCTGTTGGGTAATGTACCGGGGAAAAGATCGCTTGAACTGTAAGCGGGGGTGGGGGGAGATAAGAAAAACAAGATCGCTGCAAAAAGATGGGTGGAATTGCCGAGGAACCCCGAGAAACCACTTTTACTGTCAGCAAAAAATCAAAGCCGCAAAAATTGATAACCTGACGCTTGGAAGGACGTTGAAAGGGCAGGGGGAAGGGGCCCCAAAATGATATGGTTTTCTCATCCTGAAGGATTGGGAAGACGTAACAAATGCAAATCGGGGCAGGAAAATGAACAGGAGGAAAACGGTTAGCGTTCAAAGGCCATCGAGTGGCAGGTCGAAGAAATAAGGAGGGAAGAGGAGAGCGCAGCCACGCATGTAACAAGATCGTATGAAGCACACCAAAAAAGACTGAAGGAGAATATCACCGCGAAATACAAGTCGAAAAGCACCGTTAAGAGAGAGGGGAAAAGCAGAAATAACCTAAGGGCATCGAAACTCGCAATGACAGCATAATCAGACCAGTGAACCCGTATGGAAATGGGTGAAGGTTGGGGAGCTCGAAAACCAGGTAGAAAATGAGAAGGTGAGTCACGGAGCTGAGACAAGAAAGGCAACACAACGGAGAAGTAAGAAGACGTTCGTTTGTTGACGAAAACAGGTGGAGGGACATGGCGCGAGCTGAAAAAAAGCAGGCAATGGCGCTCGTGCGGCCAGGAAAAGAGAAGGGATAGGCAGGCGGCGGAATTAGATTTAAAATAAAAAAGAAGTTTGAAAACATACACACTGGAAAATTGGACCAAGAGAGGGAAAAAAAGGCATCAATAATTTGCAGGGAGAACAAGTTGATCGAACAGAGGGAAATCGTCAACATGGGGGGCTAAAAAGTGCGAAAAGAACAAGTGGCGCAGGCGCTAGGGTGAAGAGGCTAGCGGCGGGATGGAGGAAAGCGCACGGGCAAAGAATGGGGTATCGTTCCCCTGAAATTAGCGAAAAAAGTCACTACATACGGGTCGAGAGGATCAATACGGTGGGGGGCACGCTGACGGATGCAGGATCGATATAAAACAAACAACTTATTGGATTCTTAAATATATATTAGGGGCCGACCTCCGCAAAACGTAGAGAGCAAAATGTGACGGAGTCGCAAAGGAAATCGAAACGAGCCAAGGCTTGTAGGGAAGGCTTGCGTCTGGGCAAACGGAGGCGAAGAAGGGGAAGAGAAGAAGGACAGTTTGTGAATGAGAAGAACGACGTCAAGGGGGGCCGAGCGCGGGGGAACATCGTCGAGTACGATAAAGCGGCTGTCAGCCCGCAATTACTAATTACGATGGCCAGGGGGGGAAGAGGCTTAAATGCAACAGCTAAAAAAAGCGCCTTTCAGATCGGAATGTAAAGACGGACCGCGACGCTGACAGAACCCAGTAAAGGGCCAGAATACCACAAGAAATGGCAAAAAACGCGGGGAGGCTGCAGCTCACCCGAACAGACGCAGCAAAAGGGGACGGTTAGAACAAACGAAAGGTAGGGCAGTACCGTGGAGAGGGTTGAAGATAAACTGAATGAGCAAGAACGCGTCGCAAAAAACCTGAAGGATCGGATGTCGCAATCGCCAAAAAGAGAAACGAAAAACAGAGAATCAAAAGGAGGGCACTGGTTCGATCTTCAATCGAACTACGGTGTTCGGAATTGAGAAACAGGGTTTTACGAGGGCCGTTGGAAAGGGAGAGCGCGAATTTGTAGGGAGCAGGCGGGATATTCTCCAGGAGTTGTGTTGAAGAAGATCAGCAGGGGGGGGAGCCTTCGGCAGCGCAAATCCTCCGTGTCAAGAATGATTATGAGAGGGGCACGTCGCGCAGTGGGAGATGAAATCGTCGACTGTTCAAGGGAAGAGATACGAAGAAAAGAGGGGGAATTTGAAGTCAAAGTCAAAAGCACAACAGTTCAAGGATGAGACATAATCAGCTTTTGGGCCGAAGAACCCAACGACGCTCCACTGACCTGAAAAGAGTTTCGAGAGAGGGAGCAGAACGTTCAACATGGGGGAGAGGGAAAAGTGACTCCGAAATAGCAAAAGACAAGCGTAACCAGAGGGGATCATCTGAAAAAAAATATACGAACACAGGAAAAAAAGAAAACGACAAGATGGGCTTGAAAGCCCTAAAGCCAGCGACAGTTGACTACGATCAAGAAAAGTAAGCGCTCACGGAAAAGGAAAAGGAGAATCGTAAATGACGGAACAATAGGAGAGTCAAACGGGAACGTGACCAAGGAAGAAAAAAAGGTACTGGTGGTGATTCCGCGTGGTCAAGACCAGAGAAGGCGTCGTGAGCTCTCTAAAAGGAAAACTCCTCGAAACTATTTCAAAAGATGGCCACACCACCCAAAGAAAGATCGAAGCCGTGAAGGGGGGCAAAGGAAAACGAAGAAAGAAGGGTGGATTCAGAGACGGGTGGAAGAGCTGCAAGAACTCGCTTCGTGCAACAGGTAAGGCCAAGGTGCCTCCGCGAAGGAAACTACGGCAAGGAAAGAGGGACAAAGAGCGGAATCGAGCAAGAGAAGGAGGTAAAGATTGGTAGAGAGACCGGCTACCGGTTAACTGGGGAACGTTCCCCAAGAGGAAAAAAGGAAAAAAGAGGACGAAGGGACATGGGAACAGGCACAACCTGGTTTGAATAACCAGCGACGCGGAAATGGGCTGTCCCGTCAGTAAAGAAGAAGGAGGGAGGGATCAAGGGGGGAAAAAAAAAAAGGTTACTACAGCCCCAGGGCTCGTTGGCCGGGTCCATTCGATGCTGGCAAAATACTCAGACTCAAACAAACAAAAAGGCTTTATTGTCCCCTAGTCTCTCCGGGGTCGAGCCAAAAAACAAACTCTGAACAGGAAAGGACTCGTTGGGAACGACTTACAATGGGTTGGGTGGGCAGGGAGAAAAACAGTTGAGTGACAGGAGAAACGCATTCTCGGGTCGGGCACAAATTACTGCACGTCGCAAAGCGGAAGAACGCGCGAGGGGCCGGGGGGAAACGGACGTAGTTTTACCCCAGATAACGCAGGAGGGAAAGATCAGAACTGATTAACGGGGAAGAGAATTCCAAACGATCCAATCGTGTGGAATCGGAGAAAGTATCTATGGAGGTGAAAAATTTTCACCAGATTAGAAAGTCTCTCCAATCGGTGCAGCGCAAAGACAAGTAACGTCGAGCATAACAAAAGAGGAAGTCATGCTAAAAAATGGGGGGGTCCAGGACGTGTGAATCTGCGCCTGCACGCGAAGAGTGTGGGGAGGCGGTCAGAGTTGGGGTACTAGAACAAGAGAATATGTGTGGACCACAACAAACCACCGAGAAAAGATATGGCCGAGCGGAAAGAAAAACCCGGGCCAGGTCCGGAATCAAATTTGTGAGCAGAGTAGGAATGTACAAAAGGAAGACGGCTAATTGAAAGCGCTTACTGGAGCAATGATCCGTGCGAAACAATCGAGAGAGGGTTGAATTTGGATCAAGAACTCGGCTGGAGTATTACCTGGGGGGGAGATCTAATAGGTGGGGGGGGATCGCGTGCGCGACATGGTTGGGAGAAGGGCCGACAAACGAGACCCATGGATCAGAAAGGGAGGGCAAAGCCGAAAAGCTTGTGAAAGGGTTCCGGAGAGGGGGACTGTGACTCATGGTGCAATCCAAGAACCCAGAGAGGTTAAAGAGAACGGAAGCGGGGGGCTTGGCGTAGGGGGGGAAAAAAAGAGAAACACTTCCAGGACGATGAAGCAAGGACAAGTCGACGAACGGGATCGTTCCAACGGTCACATGAGGGGACTTTGGCATAGGGAAAAGAGGTAATATAGACCTATAGAACGACAGGAGACCAAGAAGCGGATCCGAGATGACAAACTCGGCCGTAGGAGCAAGCAAAGAAATAGCAATTACGCATCGCACAATTGACTAGCGGGAACGAGGCATCAAAGAAGCTGCATGAAAAGTCGCAAGCGAGCAGAATCTGGAACAGTGACAAACCTCACGAAAGGGGTGACGAGAACGGGTTTTGGGTGGCTAAATAAGGGATCATTGAAGGCTAATGCGAATGGCACATTTGAGCCGGCACTGCTATGTGCTCCAGACAAAACCGGACAAAAATACGGGAGGGGGGGTGCAAAAAAAGGCAAAACGGTGTTTTGGAGCTGCGGCGGCGGGGAGATGACCGCCGAACCGGAGGAACTGGAGAAAGGCGACCGGCGGGAACGGGAAGAGAAGAAAGACGCGCGGAATTGGATTCAAGGCTGAAGAGGCGTTGGACAAAGCAGAACTGAACAGGGAAGCAATGACTTTGGCGGAAGAGAAGTAACCTGGGAGTAGGGAGGGAAAAGGCGTTTACGAAAAACTCGCCGATTGGGAAAAGAGTCTCAGGGAATATTGGGCGGACAAATGGAATGCACAAATAGAAAAAAGGGAAACCGACAGTCTATGGTGCAGAGGTGACTTACGAGGTCCTAAGCAGCAAGTGGAAAAGAAAATGGTCTCGTTACAGTTATGACGGGGGGGAAACGGTCAAGACTCGCTGGGCGAGCGCGACACCATACGTTGGGAACTGGAGAGGAAGCAAAAGAGTCAACAACAACAACGATTAGGAGTCTATAATATAACAGAAAAAATCAAGGAAAACGTAGTGTACGCTCGGACCCGCAAAGTGGACGTCGAGCACAGAAAGAGGGAAACAGGCTGTAGGGCCAGGCTTTCTTCGGACGCAAGAAGGTCAAGAATAGACGGGGAGGAAACTGGGGGAAGGGGGGGGCAGGCATTGCTCAACAAAAGTCAGTTTGCCGAGAAGGTGTGCAGAGGGGAGAGTGTTCGAAGCATGGAGGGACGACAAAAACAAATTTGTGGATGGCCTGAAGAAAAGCGCAGGGTTCCAGTGTAAAAGGGAGTGCTTTCACTATAAAGAACTGAACGTCGGAAATCATACTTCCCGCTCAGCCTGACACACAACTTCAGCTCCGCTGTAGCCACGAAGCCAGGCCGCGTTTCTGAGGCAAGAAACCCTAACAGAATAGCACACTGGAACAGGTGGGGAAGTAAAAAACCGACGTCTGGCATTACCGTGATTGTGTGAAGGGGGATGGAAAAAAGTGGCCTGGAAAGCAATAACACCAGGGGAAAGTGCAGAGAAAAACAAAAGCTAGTCAAATTCCAAGAGTCAGGTTCGGAATTCTAGAGGCTCGTACAAGAAAGTCGATGAACGTGGAAACAAAAGAAGAAGGCAATGTTGCGGGAAAAGAGGAAGGAAGGGGTAGTTCGAGAGGCTGATATTATAGAAGAGGGGGGGGCAGATCTAGCCGGGGGAGTTGGGAAAAGTCCTGAAAAGCTCTAAGTCAAAAAAAAGAGATGAGAAACGAGGGCACAGAAGGGGAAAAAGAGTGAACGTAGTCGACTGGGAAGCCCTGAGTCTCCGACTCGGTGGTTTAGTCATCCACCGGCAAAGCCCAAGAATTCAATGATGAGGCGAGGATGGGGCATGCAAATAAGACAAGGAATCAAACGAGACGCCAAACGAAAAGAAACAGGTTGCGGAGGCGGAGCTAATCATGTGATCGTCGGGGAAATCCGCACGGAAAATATCTAGAAGGCAGAAAGAATACTGAGCTCATAACAACCAAAAGTATAACAACCTCACGGGGAGCGTAAGAGATAAAAGATTCAAGAGAATCGGAGATTCGGACGCAGCGTATAAGGAAAAGTAATAGCCCTCATAGTTATAACGTCGGAGAATGATCTGTTTCAGGAATGACGGCAGCACCATGATGAACGGATACGGCAAAGGTCTTTAAAAGAGTAAATACCAGCATTTAGGGGGGGGGGGGTCCGGAACACCAGCAAAAATAACTGGATACCTCCGAAAGCAAAAGCCTCACACCTATGACGCTGTGACCGAAAGCAGCGACGAAAGGCAGCTTGAAGACGAGGAAACATGGGTACAGCGACGGAGGGGGATGGGCACGCTGACCGAATTGCCATACAGCTGTAAAAGACCAGCCAATCAGGGCCAGTGGAGGAGCGAATTCGTGAGGAAAAGAACCGAGGACAAAGAGAGGAATAGGAAGCAGAAAGGGGGAGAAAAGACTGCGGGGAAATTCTGACCAAAAGATTCAGCGAAAACGTTTACCCCGATTCAGATAACGAAACATAGACGCCAGAGTTTGTTCTACATGGGAGCGGACGCCTCACCCGAGGAAGATGTCGGAAGTACAATCAACGAACGCGTCATGAACCCAACCCTGTGAAACTCCAAAAGTATGGGCTTGCTCTTTTATGGGCCGGGGCAATTCGACAGCAATCCTGATCGACCCCAAGAAAAAAATATTGAAGAAATGAGAGATTGTTCGGAGAATAGACAACTCAACAAAACAGAGCGGTGCGGGAGACGGCCGGGACCAGGGGGTTTGACAATTGGAGAGTCGTTGATAGACAACACATGACGGGCGAGGGGCCCTGACAAACAGGCCCGACGGGGCCAGGGAAATCAATCCAGAAGAAGGAGGGGTCCGTTAATCTGTAAAATTCTTGTACCCCCAAATCCGCAAAATTGAAGGTAACCAGAAAAAAAGAACATTACAGATTCTCGGGGAAACTATCATTTGTGTAACAGCGTTATTGCATATTCTTCTCTATGCAAATTGCAACCCATTGGGAGGGGCTGTAATGATTCTCTAAGACACGGGCTCAAAGGCATAACGTCGTAACATCATCACAAACTATTGGGGCTGATAATGGGGAAGGCCCAACCGAAATCGTGGCGAGCCCGGAGAAAAATAGTGTGTTGGTGAAAGGGGGCAGGCATCGCTTTAGAGATCACGAAAAAGGATTGCGTTAAAGCGAGAAATCAAAAAAAACAGAGGATGATTGATAAGGCGGAAAAAACACCTGAAGGAAAGACCACGAAAGGAGAGGGGAAAGGATGAAAAAATTTCATATGTCGGTTGAGAGCGAGAAGGGGAGCAGGGAAATTCCGTCGACGGGAAAGAGCCGTCGTTTAAGGATACAAGAGGAATGCGCTCGGTGGGGTTCTACACTTGGGGGGATTTCTCCTAGTATAGATTCTTCAGATTTATGGAAGGACCGCTAGAAAAAAAACCGATAACACTGGGTGGAAGGGAAGAGCAATAGCAGCTAGAACCTCGTTGCGTTCAGGAACTCGTTTAGATTTGACTGAGTTGCAGTACCCCAAAGGGATGTAAAAAGAAGGGCATTTGCCGAGGGGGGACTAACCGAAAAATCGTCGAATCAGGGCAAGTGACTCCACGGGAAATAGGGACACTTGCGGCGAGGACTTTGGGCATCGAATATATCTTAGAAGAGATCTGGGAGGCATTTCATATAGCGGAGAAGATAGGCCACCACAACACTCGGTCCGGAGAAGTCTTCCGCACTAGATCATCGCAGAATTAACGCAACCTGAAAAGCTTGTACAAAGAACCTAAGCTAGAAAAAAGAGCAGCATGAAAGAACCCAGTCAAGAAACTGATCTCTAAAGGGGAAAGCGGTTGGGGTGCGCTGACGAATCCGATACATTGAAAGCAACGGAGAAAGAGGGAACAGTGGGCTCACGCTATCCATCCGGACACAGGACTAAAAAAAAGTAGGACGCTTTTGATCTGCCGGGTGTTGAGAGGTCGCGAAGGGTGAGCTGCCCGAAGAAGAGATGCCCAGAGACTCGATACAAGAGCCTGGAAGAGGGCTTCGTCAGAGGGGGAAAGAAAGATTTCTACGAAGGCCGTTTGTAAATTCAACATCAGACAAGGTGACAAAGGGAAGGAGGCAGGAAATAAACCATTGCTGGTACGGGAAAGAAGGACGGGGGAGCTCAAATAGACGATTGGCAAGCCAACAAGTGATGGGAGCAGAAACATTGCTAAAAACTACAATTTTATACATGCAGGACGAATTTTGTCAGAAGGTGAAACTTGTAGAGAGTGGATGTCAAGTCACGCAAGGCCAAGGGGTCTCTTACACTTGTCGTGAAAGGGGGGATCGACAGAAGGAGCGCGAAACTAAGGTTTGCAGAGGGGACTGGGCAGTAG
>Ga0179593_1399012_pt1 | contig 13759 bp, 12 predicted proteins | sample CZODoug2_1_08_16_FD_185931 | JGI IMG/M metagenome (GOLD analysis project Ga0179593, IMG submission 185931) | Vadose zone soil fungal communities from Angelo Coast Range Reserve, California, USA - CZODoug2_1_08_16fungal (PacBio error correction) | ecosystem: Environmental > Terrestrial > Soil >...
TCACTTGACCCCGAAACACCGAAGAGGAACCAATCTTTAAGGGGGGTCCAAATGTGATTCTTGTGGTCCCTTGAACTCATCCCCTAGTTCCGCTCCGAACTCGCAACGGGAAAAAAAAGGAGACCACATAAATAATGGAGCCGCAACAAACTCAAAAAGGAAGGAAAAAACACCTCGCAGCTGTGGAAAACGGCCACCATTTACTAGGCGTAAGGCATAAGAACCCGAGAAGGGAAGGGGGCCAAGAGGATTGAACGAAGTCAAGGAGGGTAGGGGAAAGGTCCTAAGAAGAATCAATAACTCAAAAAAGGCAGAGCAGGACGGGAGCGCACCCTCCCCGCGCACCGTTCGGACTGCACTCCTTAACCCCAAAAAAAAAGGGAAAAACGGTCCAATAAGAAGGAGAGGGAGTGCGGGCAACGTTGTAAAAGACCAGTAGGGTAGAGGTCAGGGATTGAGAAGAGAAAACGCAGGCACCGAAAAACCATCGAGGAGGAAAACCGGGTGAAACCGGTGACCTGGCCACGCTCACCTTCGTTCTTCTTCTTTAATTGGACGGGTGCGCTCTCTTCAACATAAGATAGGAAGGGACCCACTCTAGGATGTGTAAAAAATAATCAGGAAAAACGTAATAGAAAGAAAGGGAAATCAAAGAGGGGAGCCCGTTGACAGCGCCTGACCCTCAGTAAAAGAAAGGAAAAGCAAAAAAAAAGAAAAAAAAAAAAAGAAAAAAAACAACACCCACGTCACAGAAGTAAGGTCCGACCTTGCGATGCCTGATCGGGCCTTATCCGCCGAAAAAGGACTGAGAACGAGGCACACCCCCTTGCACGAGACCTAGAAAAGATGGTTAAAAAAAAGGGGGGGACATATCCTCGCGCGACAACCTGTCCGGGTGCTGCGCCAGGCCGGGGGGGAAAAAAAGTGCGATGTAACCATGAACCGAAAAGGTGAAACAAAGAAGCCAACCGAATCAAAGAAAGAAACCCTGAGAGTTCCGGTCTGCGCCTCTTTCATCTAAGGGAAAGGCAGAGAAAACGGTGTTCCTATACTAAGCTCCAAAGAGTCAGAGAGAGGGAGAGGCGAAAAAAACTACTAACTTGGGGGAGGAAATATCTTTTAAGTCAGGCCCGCACTTGCATGTCCCGCTGAAAGGACTCTACACTGGTCTTAAAAGGAGTGTTACGGTCGAGCTGTCCGCAACCCACTGACGGCACAAAAAGGAAAGGGGGGAAAATCCTCTAAAAAAACACCCTACTCAGTCCGCGGCCGAAGAGGCTCTACTAAAGGGCGCCGGGCCTCCTAAACCTCACCGGCAACGCCGCGTACCCCTGACTATCAGCGCCGCCACCACCGCCGAAACGAAAGGGGCCCGGGGGAACCTGGAAAAAAGAAGGAAATAAGGGGATCAAAGGGAAACAGGCGCACGCCACAGGGCCTCACCATCGGTTTGTCTAAAAAATCTGTTCGCCTTCAACCTCCCAGGACCGCATCTCGATGAACCTGCTTGAAGGAGGGGGACTGCACGGAAAACTGCGCCCGCCAGCGTCTCTAGATTCAAATGTACTTGGGAACGGGGGGCGAAAGACGAAGGAGGCGAAAAAAATAAAAAGTGAAATCTCCTCGGAGCCGCATATGAGAAGTAAGGCGAAATAAGTCCAAAATTCGCCTTCTGTCGCAAAAAAAAGGTCAACCTTAAGGGAAAAGAAAGGAATTACAATCTTTCGAAAGGGCGCAACACCCCCCGAACAAGGCCGCCCTAGACGCAGATTTACAAAAAACCCCACCAAAAAAAAAACCGGGTGCACGCCCTCAGTCCAAGGCAATGCTGCCGACGCTCTCAAGAAAAACTCTCTTGGAGAGACGGGAGCAAAGAAGGATCTCAGAGAACTCCTCACGGCAAGCTATAAAAAAAGGAGGGAACTCTCACGAACTTTACCGCCGACACCACACAAAAACCGAATGAAAAGATACGCCATGCCAAAAGCCCGAACACCGAAACGCGCCAGCGAGATCTAAAAGGAGTCACGAAAGGGGAATTGGGCACTAAAAAGGTGGGGTAAGACGAAGAAAGGGGAAAACCCGAAAAAAGGAGGGCTAGAGCCGACTTAATCCCGGAACCCAGACGAAAAGCAGCGCGCGTCGGCAAACGGGGAAGGAGGGGGAAATTATATAAGTTTGCTCAGGCAAGGTAGGGAGAAAATAAAAGCCACAAAAACGATACAAACCGCAGTCATACAGGGAATGAATGTCCACTGATACCGGACTCTCTAATTAACCGCAGGGGATAGCTACTCAAAAAAGAAAAACTAGAAATAGACACGGGAAAGGGGAGAACGGAGGGGGAAAAAAAACGACGCACATAAAGGGAAGCACGGAACCGCAACAAGGTGTGGATTTCAGGAGGAACTAATAAAAAAGGGTCGCTCGCCAAGAAAAGAGAAACAGGATATAGTTTCCAAGGAAGTCGAAAAGAAGGGGAAAATCATTAGAAAGGGAAAAAATAAAAAGACACGGGAGAAAAGGGGGGCGCGAGGCAATCGCGCTACTCGGCTGCCAATGCTAATGAAAAGGGAAAAAATGGTGAAGATCACGGAGAAACTCTTCGAGTGCGGAGAGAGAAGGGAAGAAGGACAAAGCACGGGCGGCAGTGCCGGCGAAATGTTACTGCCCCTCCGAGTTTTAAAGAAAAAAAGGGTGGAAGTGGAAGGGGCAAAGGGGAAGACAAAGCAAACCGCCAAAAATGGAGGAAAGGAAAAGGGTTAGGCAGAAGAGAAATAAAATGCTGCAACGAAGACAATGAAAAACGACACCCGAGGCAAAGTCTTCACCCGGCCCCGGACAGAACGAACACCTGGGGGAAACGAAGGTGAAAAGAGAAAAAAGAGAGCTCAAAAAAAAGGGATCAGAGAGAAGAATCTGGCGTAGGTCCTTTGAAAAAAGAGGGAAAATCGGGTTCGGGTGAAAATAACTGCCGGGGAGGAAGGGGACGAAAATCCTGCCATCCGGGCGAAAAAAAAATCAAGCAAGGAGGAAGGGAAATACCAAGGGTAACGGGAAAACCAGGGCGCCAGACGAAAGTAACCTCAAAGACGGAAGCTGTACGTTCTGAGCAATCCGGCTCCAAAGGAAGAAGGGGAACCAAGTATGGAGGACCGCCGGACAGGAAAGAAACACTCGAAAAGTGGACCAAAGAAGCAAAGAGGATCTCAGGGGGAAAAACCATTTCAAAAAAGTACTTCGCCGGGAAAAAAAAGAGCGCGATTGCCCCGCCGACATTCGCCGTGATGAAAAAAGGGCCATAGAAGATTCACCAAGAATACGGTCAGACGAAGTTTGGGTCGAAGAACGTGGGGGAGGGGAGAGGCGAAAAAGTTTCCTATAGTAACGCGCCGAACGGAAGATGGGGGACTGAAAAATGCGGCACTGACGTTCGTGGCTCTCAGCTAAAAGGGGAAAGCTGGAAGGGGAGAAAAATTCACTCAAGTTGCTCGGCTGAGTCGGCTCTTCAAGGGGAGTAAAAAGGCAGGGGGGAAGAGGGTGGGGGGGTAAAAACGCGAGGGAGGACGGCGGGGTGTCCAGAAAGGTCGTCTTGGAGGGGATCGAAAGGGGTCATGGACAATACACCAGAAATTTAGTATCCGAGGGCGGGGCAGGGGAAGGGAAAAAGGTCAAGGATAACGTCAGCTCAACCTCGAAGGGAGACCGGGCGGCTGGTTAAAGAAACGGAAGCCAGTGAGCCCGGGAAAGGGGAAAGAGGTGGCAAGGGGAAAAACGGCGGGTCCGGTTGGGGTGCTCTGGTCAGGCTTTTCCGGCTGGAGGGAATGTGACGAAGGAGTTAGGAGTTGGTCTCGGGTTCTGGGAGTTGATTCTGGTCAAAAGAGCCGGATAAGGAATCGCTGCGGGGCATCTCTTGGGATTGAGGCACAACAACCCCAAAAAAAAAAAAAAAACCCCAACCCAACAAAAACGAGGGAATGAGTGAGACTTAACTCAAAGGCGGGGGAAAGACGAGAGCTGGGTCGGCGATTCCAAGAGGGGGGAAGCTGGACTCGCATGGAAGCATGGAGACGGGGGCAAAGGGGGGGGGGGGTTTGGTGGTGGGGACGGGGGAAGCGGTGAGTAATGGGGGGTTTCGTAAAGGGAGAAAGGGAAACAAGGATTCTAAATAAAGTTAAAAAAGTGACCTGCACGGGTGTAAAGGTAGTAAGGTTTTTTAGGGAAGAACTCAAGTGAGGGGAGGAGGGAAAGGGAGAAAGGTCGCCGGTAGGGGCAAGCGGAACCATGGGAGAGGCGGTTTTCTCCTTCTGAGGATTCGCAAACCTCAGACTACGGTCCTTCCAAACAAAAGTTGGAAAAAAAAAGAAAGGTCGAGGAAAAATCAGAAAACTCGTGGCAGGTCTCGAAAAAGGGGGAGGGGGACCGATAAAGCATTTAACCCTCCGAGGGTAGGCCGGTTCGAAGGGAGGGGCAATGCTCAAAAAAAGAGTAGTGACAAGCTGGCGTCTACGGGTAATGTACAAAGGACGTCGCACTGTGGCTGATGCTGAAAAACAAGCCAGAGAGGGGCGGCAAACCAAAGTGGAAAAACACGGATGCGGGTTCCCAGTGCGCCCTCGTGCGCGCGACGGGCTAGGGGGGGTGGGGGAGAAAAACGGTGCAACTGGCGGGGGGCAAGTCAGTGGGGTTTCGGCAACAGCGCGCGTACACGACGTCCTCCCAGGGGAAGAGAGGAAATACAGGGGGAAACGGGACCTGCGCACGTCCGGCCGGCGAAAGATCGCTCTAGCAAAACGCGTGGTTCGCGGAAGTCAACGCGACTCGCGAAAAGCGAAGGGCGGTGAGAAAGGAGTGGGAAGTAGACGGGAATGGTAAGGGGCATCCAGTCCCGCGCCAGAAGGGCGGCGAGCCGGAACTCCGCTGGGTTGATTGAGAAAAGGGTATTCAAGATGTGGGTGCAGAAGTGGGAAGGCCGCCTTGTACACATTTATTGAAAAATGCAAGCTGGCGCACAACCCGGAAGGCCCTAAAAGAAAGACTAGAAAAAAGAGGGAGCAGGAACGCTGGTAAAGATAAGCGGGAATGGCAAGCCGCCGCCCTTCCCACCTCCGTGTCGGCTAGGCCCCGACCCCTCTCCGTTAGTACAGTAGGATGGACAGGGATCCTGAGGGGGGAAAAGGCTTGTCGGACAGGGGACACGCCAGGGAGTTCTTGCGTCCCGATTCGGGTGTGCCGCGGATCAACGGCAGCAAGAGGGGTGGTCAATCTTAGGATGAGGGAAAGCGAAGGAACAGGCAGCCCTCCAACGCCATCGGCCAAACACTGCAACCGTCCCCAATGGAAAATCAGGCAATCTGCGCTCAGGTGAGAGAAGATGCCAAAAAGGAAAAACCGGGGGTAAAGGTGTCCGCTCGGTTTACGCCAGCTCGTTCGTCGTGGTCGGTTGGGTGGTTTACATGCGGACGTCCGATCTTGAGATGGGGGAGAGGGGGGGGGGGGATCCCTGAAAGGAAAAAAGGATGAAGTGCTATGCGAGGGGGCTGACCTCCTTCCTCCTCAGGCCTAACGTGACGCGGGCGCGGTTCGTTCTTATGACGAAGAATAGGAACTTGAAGGGGGGGGAAAGAGCTGTACTAGGGGTGAGAAAGTTAGGGCTTGACGGCCCCAAGAGACGGGCTACGTCGGCTTCCTAAACGGGCAGAGTGCAGGCCAAGGTAAGAAAGGGTTGAATCGTTTCCAACGGGAGGGGGAAAATTAATGGAGGGGCCGTTCGGTGCGCTATGGGAATCCATGACGGAACATGGGGTCAGAAAAAAAACACTCGGTCAGAGTAAGAAAATTGTGAGCACGTTACCATGACATTGTCAGTGATGGCGGGAGCACGACTTATCCGACGCGACGCGGCCAGTAAGGTGGAGGGAAGGAAAAAAGCTGGGGCCCGGCAAAAAAAATTGTCGAAATCACAGCCGCCGTAAAATGGCCGGAAAAAGGGGGGAATTGAATATCCCCAATCCCCTCAAAAAACACACAACGTTATGGGGGGGGGGGGAAATATAGATTGGGCGTGCCAACTTTGCCCCGCTTGGTAAGGGGGGGTGGGGGGGGGGGGGGACCGTAAGAAGCTTGGAAGGTTCCCTACCAGGACTTGATTCCGCTAGACTTACCTGCCCAGCACGAGGGAGAGGAAGGAGGGAGAAAGTCCAGGAGGGAAAAAAATCCATCGTACGCGACGGCGCTACCAGGGTGTACTAAAAGACCGAGGGTGGCTCCCTGTTTCCAAAGCAGGGCTCCTGGGCGGCACGGAAAGCCGAGCAGCAAAAAAGTCCCGCGCGCAAGCCAAACAAAGTGGCACACGCCTAAAACCGGCACTTACAGGCAGAACAGGAAGCCGACCACGGCCCCACCATTCCAAGGCCGGAGGAATCACCAGAAAAGGACCCCCTTTCAAGAGGGGGGAAACGACAGCCACGGCCAACTGGACTACGGAACTCACGCACCCTTACCGAAAAAATACGCGCTGACAAAACTAGCCGAGGCAGCACGAGAATCCCTCCGGAAGACCTCAAGAAAAGGGAAAGGGACCCCGCGCCCCTCGAAAGAGAGGGAAAGTCCGCAGAAAACCACCGAAACCGAAACCAGTCCCGCCGCGCTGTCGGGAAAAAAAAAAAAACAACATTTACTAACAGGCCTGGAGGGCTGTCTAGGAGATACCGAGCGCGGTCTCGGAAAGAATTGCCTGAACCGTTTCCCGTGCTGGCCACTCTCATTGTTGTCGGACTCCGTAGGCGGTCGCGTACAAAAGAAATCAAGACAACCCCGCGCTAACTGGGGCCGTTGATCTCTGGAAAAAAAAAAAAAAAAAAAAGTGCAAACTGAAAGGGGTCGCCCGTTATCAGCCTAAGAACCCGCGGGCCACAAATAAAGTCAAATAAACGGGGGAAAAAAAACCGGCCGAGAAATGATCGGGCCGTAGCGACAAAGGAGTGACGGTTAAAAGAGGCTTCCAAAACTCTGGGTCCAAAAAGGAATACAGCTTGACCTGGCCTATATGAGAGCCGAAAAAAATTTCCGTGGCTGCGCCAGGTCAGGAGTTTACGACCTGTACCCCAAAAAAAAGAGGGCGTGGAACTCAAACGGAGAAAGAAAATAAAGGCAAAAACGCACATCACAACCGGATGGGTCCGTAAAACTCGGGAAACTACTGGAGTAGACAGAAGGGCACCTACAACGTCCTGCCCGAAAAGCCGATAAAAAAGAAAACTGCCGGGGGGAGGGACCGAGCGAGGACCTTCGCCCAAGAAGTGAGCTAAAAAAAACGCAGGCCCGAAAGTGCAAAGGTCCAAAGATGAAAGGGTTCTTCTGGGAGAGCGAAAGAACTTGGCGGAAATACGGCGCTCTTTCCGTCGCCAACCACTTAACGTCACCTGGAAATCACCGGCCCGCTGCAACACGCGCCCGTCCGCGCCTCTATGCTATACAGCGCATTTGGGGACAGAATAAGAAGGTGGAAAACACTGTCCGCCGCTTACGCCCTGAATCTGATAAGACACGCGGCCCAAAACGCCGCGCACGTACTGCACCGGTACCGTAGAAGAACGCCCAGATCCTTGGCGAAACGGGACACCTAAAGAAAATTCCTCAACAGAGAGAAGGGAAAAGGAACTTTTCGCAAAAAGAGAACTCCCGCAGCATCGATAAAAGAACGGTGAAAAGAAGGGTGTCCGGGCCAGAAATAAACCGTGGGCGCGGTACGGGCCGACCGACGTGTGGAGATTGCGGGGAGGCGAAATAAGAAAAAGGAAAGTCGAAACAATCCAATCTTAATGGAGAGAAAAGGAGGAGAACCTAGTAGAAGGAATAAGTCCATCGACCCTACTTCTTTAGTTCGCCACCCCACTCTAAAACGGAAAGGAAGGCCAGACAGTATTTATTTTTGAGGCCTAGGGACGCCCAAAAACAAACGTCGAAACAAACCGCCAGAAGGACGACACGATGACAACAACAACCACAAAAAAAAGTTCCTCCACGTATGCTCACTGAAGAGCAAGCTGCAAAGAAGAACTAGACGGGAACCACGCTATTCGCTCTTAGTCAAAACCCGGAAAAAAGCCACTCCTCTCGCCGCACTCGAATACCCTCTAGAGGCCTATACCTAATAAGAAGCGAACAAAAAAGAAAAAAGACACACCAACCGCATGAAAAGAAAGGGCTATACAGGCACTGAAAAGCGAAGCGCCCATCACTCACGCGCAAAACAACGCGCCAAGAGAGAGGAGGCCTCGCAAGGCAAATTGCACGGTGCCGAGTCAAACAAAAAGGGGAGGACCTACATGGCCAGACGTGCGACACTAGAAGTTGAAGCGACGTTATCCAGGAAAGTCCGCGCTCAAGCATTCGAATTAAAAGGGTAAGGAGTCATCAAAAACCGGCCGGCGTGGACAGAGAAAGAAAGGGCTCCGGCACTTTGAGAAAAAGCAAAACTAGGTGAACGTAGAAAAATCCGGATTCATACCTTAAAAAATCGTTTGAAACACCTTATTCAATACTAGGAACGAAAGGAGTCTAGATATCCAGCAATAAATTAATATAAGCGATACAAGAAGATACCGCGACACAACAAGCGAACTCACATCTGTGGAAAGGGAGGAGAAAAAGGATAAAGGGAAGGTAGGGCCGGCGACATATCAATCAGACCTTTTTAGCACAAAGGGCCCAAAAAACTTCTCTAAGCAAAAAATAAGAGAGGGAAGGAGGAGTGAAGCGGATTAATCCAACCCCCATCTCACGGCGAATGTTCTCATCGGGGGAAGGAGGATTGAAATACGAGGGAGGTTCAAGGTCGAAGTCTCGGCTGTAAGAATGGGGGTTAGGGAGATCGAGTGGGAGGACCACCTTCGGGGAGTGAGAACCGGCTCATACAAGCACGTTTTCTCTAAACAAAAAGAAAAGATTGACTGGGGAAAGAAGAAGCAAGCATACTGGTGATGTTAGACATAACATAGGCGTCAACAGTTCGAAAGAAAAGGTGTCGGCGCTCGAAGACGTGAGTCCGGACAAGGAGCGGCACTCCGGCGACATGTGCAGAAGGGGAGCGAAGGAGGAAAAAACGAGAAGGAAAAAAAACCGACACCTATTTTCACGGAGTGAAAGACCTACAAAAGCAGAGAGAAAACAACAACGGGAGATGGGGGGAAGGAAAGAGAAAAAGACTTGGGATTAGGTCGGCGAAGCGTGAACGGTTTTCGGTTGAAGGAACGGTCGCCGTGTGGTTGAAGGAGGCGAAGAAGAAAAAAAGAGACAAACGCGCGAATGGTCAACTGCCGACTGCCGAGGTCTAGCAAATGGAAGAAACGTTAAGGAAGAAAATGTCAACCGTACCGGCGAGGGACTTCACATCACCAGTACTGCTTGCGCGGGTGCACCGTTGACGAGGGCAAAAAATGTGAAAAAAAAGAAAAAGCACGGCGGTGTTCGACGAACCCTGCGGGAAAGGTCTTAACGGAAGGGGGAAAAACATCCTTGCCCCGCCTCCAACGTTCGGACCCATTTCACGCGTAACTGGAGGCAGGGGGCAGGGAAAAGAAAAAAAAAAAAAGATTTTCACAAGCGAAGCGAAATGTCGGGCCGTGATGGCACAGCGTGGGGGAAAAAAAGAGTACACCTCTTCGACGGTCGTAGAACGATCTCCTTTGGTGCTAAGACGGTTGGAGGGAAACAGTTTCAGGGGGGATAGAAAAGCGATACCGCAGCGGTGATCGCGGGGGTTACTCGGGGGGGCGGTACACAGAGTGCAGGGGAGAGGCTGGTTGCCCATCATCGTCAGATATTGGAGTCTCGAAAGGGGATCGCAGGGGTCGCTACGGAGAGGGGGGGAATCCTATCACGGGAAGAAAGAAGCAAGTCCTGTAGCCAGCGGATGTGTGTGAGGGGGAGGAAAACTCGGGACTGAAAGGGGAAGACAACAGTGCCCGGAGCCACAATCAATGTCCGACCGGCCCTGTCGACCTGTTCCGGAGGTCGAGGAGGACGCTGGGAGAGAACGTTGAGGACTTGCCATGCCACTTAGAGAAAGCATTCAGAGGGGAGAAGTATTGCTTGAGCGTCACGCGTACCCCATGAGCGGTCCGGGGAAAAAGGCCTGCCAGGAAAGGTAGCGCTGGCTGTAGCGTGGGGACTAGGGAAGGATGGGAGAGTTCTTGCCGGGACGGAATCTAAGGACTTCAGGCTGTTGTGGGAGGGGGAGGGGATTCTGGAGAAAAGGTGCGTTGATGAGGGAAGAGGCTGAGGAACGGGAATTCGCCGTAGGGAGCCATGATGATTGGGCTGATGCTACCCGCTTTTTGAGCAAAGCAGAAAAAAAAGGGTTGGTAGAAAAAAAAAGAACGCTGACGTCAGATTTGACGATGCCGTGGAAAATTAGAAGGGGGGAGGAACACGTGGGTGGGGTTGTTTTTGGGCTGGTCATCTTGCAAGTAAGAGGAGGGGGGGGGGGGGAGCCTTGTTTTGTGGAGAAATAGCGGAGGAAAAAAAATTAAGGGGTCAGGGTAAGAGGAAGTTTCGCGGGGGTGGTAGCGAAGTAAGGGTAGGACGTAATTTCAAGAAGGGGGGAAAAGAACGAAGGGGAAGGCAGAATACTGGATAGGGCCAGTCAGCGGATGGGGAAAAGTAACTCAAGTATTGCGAAGAAAACGCGGTCCACTAGCTTCGCGGTCCGTACCCGCGACAAAACAATGGTGTAAGGGAAAAAAAAGAAGGTCCACTTGGCAGGTCTCAATGCAGGCGGGTGGGGAACGGAACAGACCGGGAGAAACGAAGCGGTGAGGGGAAAGGTCCGGAGGGGTGTCCAGAAAAAAAGAAAAGAGGGTCCAGGGGAGACCGTTACATTTTGCAGCAGAATGCTGCGGGGCAGGGGGACAAGGACTATCTCTAAGGGCTACTGCCAGTGGGCATCTCACACTAAAAAGTCCAAACACCAACAGGGAGGAACGGCGCATACTGGAGTAGGTGGTTGCGATTGGGAGGAAAGGGGGCACAACGGGGACGGCATGTTTGTCGCGCCGGAATCTGCTGCCGGTAACTAAAGTCAAAGGAAGTGCCTCGGGGAAGAAGAGTAATCGGACCTGGCGCACGTTGGACGAGGAAGGAGGTCCAGCTCATCGCTCCAGAAAAAGCATTTAGCGATAAGGGCTAAAGGGCCTCTCCCTCGCAGTGATCTAGTGGAAAGAGAGGGAACAGGAGGGAAGGGGGGTAGGTTTCCTCCGGCCATGGAAGAAAGGGGAAGAGAAGGGATCGCCGGGGGTGGAGGGTAGAAAAATAAAGTGGTGCTGCGCATGTGAACAGCCGCCCGAAAGGGGTTGAAAATGTAGAAAAAAATTTCAACACCCTGGCGCAGACACCAATACAAGGGGGGGGGAAATCACTAGGAATCTCTCATGTAACTGAGTATTCTGTGTCCAATAGGGAGGACATTCGGTCAAATTGGGAAAAAGATCAAAAGCCTCAAGTGCGTCCTCCGAATAAGGCAAAATATCCGAGTACAGTGAGGAGGAACTGGTCCTGGAGGTTGGAAAGGGAGGGGATCTGAAATTGAAAAATAAACTTTCTACCACGCCTCAGGTTATGGAGTGAGGAATTCAAGTGGGAAAGGTGATCAAGCCAATCAAAGATGTGTTCCTCATCAGGGAGGGATGTAAAAAAAAGACGGGGGGAGACGCCAAATACTCCCGATAACCATGAGAAGAACATCACAAAAAAGGGTTTCCGAAGCCGACTGGTGAAGGCGAAAAAGAGAGGGGAAGATGCCGTGACTTAGAAAGGAATTTTAAACTGGTAACCGTTCAGCGAGGGGGACGGAACTAGAGTAGTCGGCCCTCCTTTTCTTGTAGGGGGGGACGTGAAATGAAGAATCGGGGTAAAGTCGGGGGGGGGAATGGGGGGGAGTCCCTCCTTATGAGGCCTTGAGGCGAGCGCGTGAAATACAGAACTCGCTGGGAAGATTACAGAGAAGGTTAGGAGGGAATTGAAATTAAACTCAAGAATAGTCCAGGGGGGAAGGTGCCAAAAAAAGATTGGACCGATGTTGTATACTGGAACGGGGGAAGGGAGGGTTGCACTTTCGCGGAAGTTAAAGGGGGGAGGAAAGGGTCTGCTTCCTGTTCGAGGAGGGGAAGGGGGGTCCGGGGAACTTGGATGACTTTCCCACTTGGGTGAGGACCTCTCGGGAGGGGCTTTCTTTAGAGAGGGCCAAGTTCAAAAAGGCTGCTGGTGTAACCTTGATCCACCCTCGGAGGCTAAAGAACTTGAGAAGGAAAGGCTTTGCAGTGATGGAGGGAGCCTAAAGTATAATACTAACTCCGCAGCCATGACTGTGAGGGGGAGTAATGAGGAAGGAGGCAGACAGTCCGTTCATAATTTTTGCCATCCGCCGAAAACTTAAAAAGGGGAAAAAGTTGCAAGAGAAATCCGAGATCAACAAAAAAAAAAAAAAATTAAAACTGAAGGAAAAGAATCTTAGGGAGAAGAAAAGTTTAAAACTGGAAGACCGTCTCAGCGGGGCAAAGTATCGAATAACAAAAGGACAGGGGAGGCCCACGGGGGCCTGACTGCCCGCACAGCTGGCGCGGGGCGAAGTCGGCGGACGGAGAACAGCCAGGGAAAAGAAGAGCTGACGGCTAACCATTCTTAAACAACCGAGAAAGAGAAACAGAAACGGAACCACAGGAAACTCGCACCTTGCGTCAAAAAAAAGAACGTCACGCTCATTAATACCACCCCATGGAAAAAGGACCTATACGTTACCGTTCAGCCTGTTAAGACGACCACGCGCAAAATTAAATTCCGGAGGAGGGAAACAAGAATTAAAATGGGGACGAGGGGGTAAACTCGTACATCGCTGGCGTCAGAAAAAAGGAAAAGGATGCAGACGATCTCACCCGAAAAGACCCTAGCTTCCAAAAGGTCCTCAGGCGAGGCATCACAAACAAAAGAGAGAACATCCGACTAAGGAAACGTTCAGGAACCCGCATAACCGCGAAACGGGGAAATCACGGGTCCTATACCCCACCTACATAACAGCAGCCGACGCGCGGAGAAAAAGAAGTGGAAAAGTTACCTAAAAAAGAAGGGTCGGAGGGAGAGGGACCTCAGAAGAGAAAAAGACAGCTATGCCTGTTGCCTTTCTGGCCAGCTAATTTTGCTTGAGGAAGGGGATGGTCCGGTAAAAAAAGGGGGCTGGGTGCTAAAAAGAAAAATCTAAGAAGGAACCAAGAAGTCGGTTTCTGGCCTCTTTAACACCGTCCGGCAAGTCCTCCAAAGTAGGGGTAGAAAGGTCAGAAAAAAAAAAGGGGGGCACATAGGGGGGGAACCGCAACTAATTCAATGGTCCCGCCTTAAGGGAAGAAGACAGCAAGTATTACCGTGGAAAAAGGAGCGCCAGGAACAGGATTGTCATCGAGAAGTAATACAGATGAAAATGGGAGAACGATAAAACTGAAATTTCAACACCTTCGTTTCGTCTCCAGGCCGGGGGACCTTCCACAATTACCGGAAGGAAAGGGAATAAAGGGAGACCGCACATCTTAATCAATGGCTCACATCACACCCCGGCGGAAAAGGCTAGGAGCAATCTGGGGTACAGGGAAAAGAAACTAACCTTGGGAAGAAGGAGATAAGATAAATGGCTCCAAATATATCCCTGAAGAGAGTTAGACGAAGAGACCTGATCGCGAACCAGAAAAAAAAAAGGGGGGGGGCTGGCGCG
>Ga0179593_1454094_pt1 | contig 13759 bp, 17 predicted proteins | sample CZODoug2_1_08_16_FD_185931 | JGI IMG/M metagenome (GOLD analysis project Ga0179593, IMG submission 185931) | Vadose zone soil fungal communities from Angelo Coast Range Reserve, California, USA - CZODoug2_1_08_16fungal (PacBio error correction) | ecosystem: Environmental > Terrestrial > Soil >...
ATAAAAAGAAAAGAAAGAAAAAGTACAGAGGATAAAGGGAGGGGGGAGGGTGGGTTAAACTTGATGAGCGCGCGTTTGAGAAGAGGTCCCCCAGGAAGGAGGAGAAGAGGGAACAGAAGAATCAAAAAGGAAAGGACCGGTCGAAGGAACGAGATCTCGAAGTGGGGTACTTATGACAAAAATGATGCGAACGCCGTCGGCTTTCTCTAACGAGACAAGTGGTTGGATGGCACAAAGGCCAGAACGCCAGGATCGAGTAAGCCGCCTTCTCCGGTGAATTGGAGAGCAAGGGTCTGCTGGTGAGGGAGGGAGTCAAGACGAAGACGACAACTGTCAACACCAAATCTTGCGTGGGCCGTTGAAAAAGATCAAAGGCAGATTTGTACGCAAACTGCGGAATGGAGGGTCATACGCAAAGGAATCTGGGGTATCGAAGCTCACTTACAGAAAGACTCAATTTCATTCCCGCTTTTTGTGGGTTGGCCTCAAGGCGAAAAATCGCTCAAGGGGAAACGCTTATACTCGCAGGACGTTGTTGCTCGAAAAAGTACGGACTCACAAAAGGGGCCTAAAGGTTCAAAACGCGAGATTAGTTGGCAGGTGTTTGACAGGTATCCGTGGGCCAGGATAGTCCCTTGATATCAGATGGAATCCTGGTTAGGCTCGCGATCGGGGGTGTACATATCAAAATCACTATAGGAACTCAAGTGCAAAAACTCTCAAATGTTAGCCGACGAGCAGGGTGAACGGAGAAAATAGCAGGGGGGAAGGTACGCTCGGCGATCTTGGACCGAAAAAAAGGGTCGGGGGGAGGGAATTCTTGAATGCGAGGAAAAGAAGAAGGGGAGCTAGAGAGCACGCGTGGAAAAGTAAGGGCCTTTATCAGCAAACACTCGCATACGAAAAGAAGGTGAGGGGACTGAAAAAACGTGAAGAGGCAAGGGAAAGATAAGAAACAGGAAAACAACAAGAAAAAGGTCAGGAGATATTGATCAGTGTCGTGTTTGTCTAAAAGAAGCTCGATAAAAAAAAAAACAAAAAGAGTAGGAGTGGGAAATCGAGAGAATCAGGGGGGGTTAAAACACGATCATTAGAAATAGTCGCTGACAGGCCATAGGGTGTGGTGTCAAGGGAGTGTGGGGATAAGTGGCAGAGGACGGTGTTGAAGGGGGGAAACCTTCGTTCGTAATGCGTATCACTGAAGACCTTCGGAGTCAGGAAAGGGTGAATAAAAGGGAGAGCAAGCGTCGTCGGGGTGGAGGCAATTGGGGAAAGAAGTCTACAGAACAGGGGGGGAGGGATAAAGATGATCAACTGATTCACGCGGGACCCCGGGGGGCACAAACAAAGGGGCGTGGGGGAGAGGGGGCAAAATGCGCGGACGGCGAAACAAGAGTAGCAGTGGATTACGTATGAACAGTGGCTAGGTGCCAATAAAAGGCATGAGCGAACAAGGGACGCGAGATCAGGGCTAACAAAAAAGCGGGCATGTCAACACCCGACAAGCCATCTACCGGTTAATCAAGTGCGACTACGCGAGTGAGGACTGCCGGAGAGAAAACAGAACGACACTCTTCTCTAGCACTTGCAGGCAGTGGCGGGACATGAGGACCAACTTCGGTAGGGGCCAGCTGAGCCGTCGTGACAAAAAGAAGGGCGAGCAGCAGAGAAGGTGCGAAATTGCTGTGATAAATCTTCAATGAAGATGGGGTGTCAATCTGGTTGGGACTTAGCGGGGAAAGACGAACAACGGGGGAAAGACAAACATCATGAATAGAAAATTAAAAACGGAGACTGAGGAAGAGAGCCTGGTAACAAAAAAAAAACATCTGTCCCGGGGGGGTTGCAAATCCAAAAAGGGGCTGCAGGGTCTTCGAATGTTGTAGCGAATAAGGGGGGTGGCTGCGTAAACGGCTGGAGGAAAGTTAATGAGGGGACGAAATTGAAGGAAAATGGGTGGGAAGTCAGGTGGCGTGAGCACGAGCTGTTAAAGACAAACGCGGAGGAAAACCGGAGGAGACTCTGTAGAAAAAGGAAGTCAGAATAAAGTCAGAAATGGGAAGAAACCCAAGTTTGAAAAAAGCTGAGAAAAAGAAAAGCAAAGAAAAGGTCAGAATAAAAACCACGTCGCACCAAGGACCACTGTGTCAAGAAGGATGCCAACAGAGTATTTCAAGAGAGAGAAAGGGGTGGGTATGTTTTGTGAAAAAGGGAAGGCGCGTCAGGCCGCGAGTATGGGCCGCGGGGAAACCGGATTTGCCAAAGCCTTGTCAGCCACAGGGGGAAAATGGCCAGGGAGAAACAGGGTTACCGGGGGCGAAAGAGGGGATGCTGCATAGTGATAAAGGTGATGTATAAAGACTCACGAGTCCTGGGGAAAACAGCACGATTGAGGAACAAGGTACCTTTGTGAGGTGGGCCTGGGAGTCCGAAATGTCTGTGTATGGCGGGCAGAGGACGAGGCGGGGGGGGGGGGGGGGGTGACAACGATAGTGAAAAGCGAACGAGGGAGAAGTAGAGCACAATGTAGTCGGATGGGGGGCGGAGGTGAGGGGAAGTGGGGGGGGAGGGCAGAACTGGGGGGGGAAAGAAAACCAATAATTCGGGAGGCTGGTTTGCGCAAATTGAAAACGTCGGTTGTGAAAACTGCCAAGCCGGAACGGAGACAGGGGGAATGGTGGGTGGTGAGTTGGGATATGAAGGCTGGGGGGAACAGCAAGGCGTACCTTCAGATATTGTACAAGTCCAGGGGGCAGAACTGGCAACCTGAGTTAGGGGGACTGCACACGCAGTAGAGCTGGGGCATTGGGTCATAAGAGAATTAAAGGGACAAAGCCGTTCATCCACGCAAGATTGAGGTGGGAAGAAAAGTATCAACCTTTAAACTGGTTTCAGATCATACAAAAGGAGGGGACGCAGCTTAGCAGCTGGCGGATGAAACAAGAGTCACGCTTGTCGAGTGATTGGAAAGTGCAACAATCAACCGAAAGTGGAAACCGGGTTGGGCAGTTGTGAATATCGGCGATCATACCCTGTGTGGGGAAAAACATCCACCAAAAAAAAAGGACCGGTTCTGGCATTGCACAGGCACGGGATAAGAAAAAGGCGTGTGGGGAGGTGGTTGAAACGCACAGGAGGAGAAAGCGTCAATTGGTCAGGACCCCGTCTGAGTTCAACACTGTGGTGGGGGGAGGAAAGCGAGGATACGGAGAGGGAAGAAAAACGTCCGGCTGGGGTTGGGTTCGATGGCGAATTCGAAACCTAATGAAAAGGCCCTATAATAGAGTGGAACAAAAGGAAGCGCGCAAACTCTATGCAGGACTAGTATTACGTTCGACTTACGACAGTCCGGTCCGAGAGCTGGGGGGAGTGCGCATTATCACATATGGAAAAATTCGGAAGCGTAGAAATACAAAAGTCTATGAAGTTTGGGGGGAGGGGCAAACGAGGGAGGGAAAAAAAACGCCGAGGTTGCGAGGGGATAACCTCAAGGTGTTTGGGGAAAAAAAGGCTGAGTGGACACAACGCGAACAAGCGCAACTGGCAGACAATCGTCAGACATGTTATGCCTACGGGGCACCCATGAAGAAACATAAGACAAAATCCATCTTACTACGTGAGGGACATTCCGGAGTCTGACACATCCGGGATGGGAGGATCAGCCATAACTGGTTACGGTGACAGACCGGCGGATAACACAATGGGACAATAAAATACCGGGGCCGGGGCCAGTGAGAACGGCTAGCCAGAAACTGAAAAAAAATCCCCCCACACTTTACGGGAGAAAGAAAAAGCAACAACCGACAGCGGAAGGAGTCACAGTAGTGTGGTGTTGGGAAATGTAGGAGCGGTAACGCATAACATTAAAATGGAGGGGAAGAGCAATGTCAAGGAAAGGATCATCCACGAAAAAAGATCGGAGAGGCCAGGAACGGCAGAAGGGGCAAAAAGGAAGGGGGATAAGGGGAAAGATGAACCTCCCATTTGCGTGGTCGGTTGACAGGACATCCTGAGTCCAGGGGAAAACTCCGGGACCGTTCATGAAAAAAAGGGGGCAAAAGGATTGAGGGACTGTCAAGGGACAAATTCACGGAACCGAGATGGATCATAAAGGGGAAAAGTGGAGTAGGAAAAATGTGAGACGGGAAAAATTCAATACGCGGCTCAAATGTTTGAAGAGAGGGATTCATTGCATTAATAGGAGAAAGGGACTCTAAGTTGCAAAGTTGGTTAAGTGGGGAGTACGGCTTCAGGCAACCGAAGGGGGGGGGGGGGGAAGAATCTTTGGTGGGGTGTCGGGAGGAGAGAGAGGGGGGTAGGTTGGCGCCAAAATTAAAAAAAAATTCGAACAGATGAAGGGGGTTGGATGGAATGGGGTGATGGCTTGAGTAAAAATGTTCTGGCAGACAACGGAGGATGCATTAGGGGTTGAATGGGAGACTAGGGAGTTGGAAGGCGGGGCGACTTCGTGTCTAGATCGTACGGTAGAAAAACTAACAGTATCGTGTTGCAGTGCTGGGTGTAAGAACAACCTCGGGTCAAAAGAAAATCAACGACCTCTTCGAGGTCAGTGAGGGCCTGTTGGGAGTACTGAAGGAGGGGAGGGTACCAGGTGATCATATCGACCAAGTGGTAGCCGGGGCGACAGGCAAGTTCCTCTATGGACTGCCAGTACAAAAAATTAGGGGCGAAATCACTGGTGTTCCGCCATTGGTGGTCAACGCTCAGAAACTTTCATCACACATAAAAGGGGTTCGCCAGGGGTACCAATCCGCCGAGGTTCGCACGCAGTCAACACAAATCGTACAGACTGAGGGAATTCCGTACGTCAAACCACCACAAAAAAGTGAGTAAAGAGTAGTGCTACATGGATAAACTTCATCACCACGTATCTAGAATGAGCCGAGGATTGGAAGCGAACTAAAGTGGAGCCGCCAGGAACGGAACTTGCTGAGGCACATTTCGCTCATTGGAGGCTTGTGCACGAAAGTTGAAGAAAGAAAATCTTTGGACACACTAGGGGGGGTGACGACAAGGGGGGCCAGCAGTGGGGCCAGGGGGGGGAGCGAATGTCACGCAAACCGCAGGCAATGGCGGAGGGCTTGAAAAGAACGCGCCACTTAGAAGGGAGGTCAGCTAATCTTTTTCCGGGATGGGGATCCAGGGGAAGTGGAAGAGGAATGGATTGGGGGCGGAAAGAGCGCAAAAAACCATGCTACGCCGAGAATGGACTTGGTGATGAAGACTGGTGATGATGTCAATAACTTTCTTGGGGTATTGCGGTGGAAACTTCTATCTGGAATGTCGGTCTCTTTGAAGCTCAGGGAGGTGTATTTGCCCGGACCGGGTCGCTAAATTCCGGGAATGCGCAACATCTTGTCTAGAGGATTTTGAAACAATTGGTCTGGCAGTGAGAGGGGGAAAATGACTGGAGTGTTAAATGAATGGAGACAAAATCCGGATCGGCAGGGCCCAGATTGCTGAAAGAAAGCGTGAAGTCGAAAACTGTCTGACTGACCCACGAAAAGGGCGCTTGGTACCAAGCCGGCGGGGGAAAAAAAGCCAAAAAAACGTCGGGGGGCAAAACTGAGATCTGTGGGGGTCATTGTAAACGTACTCGGCCGGGGAAGGCCAGCAGCACGTCATTGGAAAGAAGACTGGGGAGAGCACCTTAGCGCATCAGTGCGATTTAACAGTGGGAAACCGCGCGTGGGGTCGTCTGTAATGTCATAACGCAAGCCTTATCAGAAAACCAAGGAAGAAGTTGTCTCAAGTCCTACCCGATGAGCCTAGGGACTCGCACATACATAGTGCCTCGGAGGTGTTCACAAGGGTCTCGCACATGACTATCACACGCACGCGCTGCTTTTGCTGCGCGTCCCGGGGCGGCCGGACAGGGTTTGAGTTGCTCACGCCTCGGGGAGAATCGAGACCCAGACCACCACCTTTGGTCCTTTTCCTTTAGGACTTTCCGGCCACTGCTAAGGCGACTGGTAACGTCACAGAAGGAAAGTACTGCGCAGGAGTATTTTTTAAGTCATTGAAGGAATGTAAACTTTTCCCATATACTTCTTACGAAGAGCATAGATGATCAGGGGGGCGAACGCGCTCGGAAGAGAACGAAAGGCAAGAGTCGGGGTGCATGGAACCAAAACCCTTTCGAGGGTCGGGCTTGAACGGAGGAGCAGGGAAAAAGAGCCATCGGACAAGGAACAATTATAATCTCCGCCAGCTGTGGAGTGGTTACCAGTTGAGTTAGTTTCGAAGCACAGCAGCATGCGGTCTGCGCCAAACAACAGTTGAGGCTTGGCCCCTCACGCCTCCTATCAGTCCATTCCACGGATCAAAAAAAAAAAACGGAACTCAATGGGTGAGCGGGGGGGGGGCAAACGACATCCAGATTAGCTTATCTGTCAGTTAGGACGCCTCATTGACGAAAATTCTTTGTCAACCAGAGCCCTCAAAAACAGAAAACACAAACTCCCAGAGTTATACCTAATCTATCTACGAATCTAAGGAAAACGTGTCTCGTGTGACGTAGAGTTGTGCGCTTACTAAAAGGGGTGTGACATTTTCGGCGCGGACACGCATTTCTCTCCCAAGAGACCGAGGTCCAGCAAGTTGCAATACCAGTACCAGGTGGTTCTCCGCACGGGCATTTGGTTGTAATATGATTGCAAATCCGATTTAGAGAGGCGAACCGCGCAGGGGGAAAGGAAAGCGGAATAGCAGGAGGTGCCTGTTTCAAAGCAAAAGAAAATCATTCACGGGGTCAGCACCAAAACAGACCACCCCCAACCCGCAACCACATCCCACCCAAAAAAAAAACCAAAAAAAAAAACAACACGCGATGACAGTAACTCGGTGGTTGTCAGCCTTCAGGGAAAGAACATGTCGTGTCAGGGGGGTGGTGTGTGCTAGGGGGGCTCGCAGTGGGGGGAAAATGGAACCCTAAGGCGGCATCTGTCGGTATACGAAGGTCAAAAACCATTGAGGGGGGACGGGAGGCATGCTGGGAAGACCATTTTATATAGAAGCGAACTGTTGCGAAGGCGTTCTTGAGTCGTGACATCAAACGTGTAAGGCTAACACTCTCGTTGAAAATCAGTGTAAAACGCCAAATTTACTCTGCAACAAACAATGTCCTTTAAGTGATTGCGTTGCGGGGTCCGCGGGAACTTTAACTACTGCCGTCCTCACGTTTGACTTGAATTGAGACAAAAAAACTACGGGATCGGGCCGACATCGTTCGACAACTTGAGGACCTGTTGGGGTGGGCTAGGAAACATAAAAACACACAAGAAAGCAAGTGTCGTAAGGATAGCTATTACTCATTAAGACGGGGGGGCTGAGCGGGAAATTGGGGCTGCACGAGGGCATAATAGCTCATTGGGTCTCGTTTCTGGCCGGGGTAGGAGTGGCGGACGAAGGACTCTACCCCTAAAGGTCGATTGGAAAAGCGAAAGGATCAAGGTGTAGCTTGGGAATCCCGACAAAAGATTGTACGTTCTAGGTACAAATATGGGAGAGTTGCAATGTGCTGACATATCACATGTCGATCGGACAGGAAACTCAGAACTGACGGACAATCCTCCATGGGGACAATCATTCGAAACTCCTGCACTAGAGTACGCTTAACATTAGGTAGGGGGGGTACATATTACTGGGCAGAGTACTCACGCGGGATCGAGAGGTGAAAAGGGCCGGAAATTGATGAATCGGTCGTGTGTGACGGAAAACGAGCAAGGGGGAAGGTTTGGGTCTGACGGAGGCCGGGGGGAAGGTCGGGAGCATGAGGAGGAACAGGGAACGCAAAAACCAGCAGACGGGGGGGTGTAAAATCTAAAGGCAAGGCGAAGGCGCAAGGCAAAGACGAACTGAAACTGTGTGGTCCATGGGTAAGCCGACATGGTGGCCGCGCGCCGAAAAAAGGGAGTGTCAAGGTCATCCTGCAGGAGTGAATGGTCCATACGAAGAACCAGAAAACGTATGGAGATATGCCTTTAAAAAATGCACTATCCACCGCCCGTCTTCGTGTACGGGTTGGAAAAGGGGGCGGTGAAAACGCCGGCGCAAGCAGGGGAAAGATAGAACGCAGGTACATACAAACCGGTGGGACCGGCCGGGGGAGTGTCGTGAGTGTCGCACTTCACAACGACGACACGTCCAGCGAGAGGGAGAAACGCCCAACTCAAAGCAACCCGGGAATAGTCGCATGGTTCAAGCTAGGCTATGTGGCCCATTACCTGAGCGTATCCACTTGTTGCAGAAGGGGAGAAAAGATAAGAAAAAACAAGGGGGGGCTACGCTGGCATTAAAGGGGGAAGATTCTTCACGGTGGAAGTCAACGTGAGGCCATGAGAAAGGTCCATATCGCTATAGGGAGCTGAAACGGAAAGGGGGGTAGGAGTGTGTATAAAATTTGCTAGACGTTTGGTGTAGAAAAGGGCGTGGTCGTATAACTATAACTGATTGACCTTCTCCCGGACGGTGACACAGTGGACATTTATCCAGGCGAAGGCTTGACGTTTTCTAGGTTCGGCGACTGCGGAGGGGCATGGGATTTAGAATAGAAATCAAGAAGACGTGGTGCTTGGGTTTAACGAATCGTCAATAAACGAATGTGGTGGTACACCGTACTGACCCAGGGGCGGGGGTGGCGAGTGCAACCGAGGAAAGGAATCACAAACAGAGGAGGGCATGTAGGAGGCGAGACAAGTGAAAAATGAGATGGTCCACACATGGCTGGAGAGGAAAGGGGTCACGCGAACACAGGTAAATCAGAAGGATGCGCAGAGAGCAAGACGCAAAATAAGTCACCGAGAATCAAGAGCCACAAGAAAGAAGCAGGGTGAAAATGGCTAGGCCCAAAGATCGTGTGTGAGAATCGGAAAGTGGGGATGACAGACCCACGGACTGGCGAAATATAGGATAAATAGCATTGTCAATGGGATTGCAGGGCGGAGGGAAAACATGGTCTGGCGGGCCGAGAGGGATAAGGTGCGCCGGGGGGGCTGGACAAGGATGTAGTAATTACACAGATCAGCGCAACGGGGCGAAAATCATGACGTGAGGGGGATGGAAAAAGCGCAACTATCCGGGTTTGGTTACAAACAGTATGGAGGAGGTATTGGGGGGTCGGGGATAATCGGAAGGAAAAACAAAGAACCGTAAAAATTCGGTGGGAGCACAAGAAGACAGGGGGAACTGGCAGGCGGATCAAAACTCCAGGGGGACCAATGAATTGCGAGACTACGAGCATGGGCTGAGGGAACGAATCACCCGTCAGAACTGGCCGACTGACGTTGGTAAAAGGTAAGTATGGTCTTGCAGTATGAAAAATACTCGAAAGAGAGGGGGTGAGCGAGTTGTGAGGGGCGAGTAGGTGAGGCTCATATAAGGGTTGTATGAATACGTACGCCTAATGAAACTGGGCCCGTTAAGGGTGCGGGCACGGGCTTCGTCAGTTGACCGGTTGGCAAACTTTAAGGGTGAAACTGTCGCTCACTGGGCGGGAAGGCTGGTGGGACGAGCAAGAGAGTGTGGGTTATCCGGCAAGGGGTAACCGGGGGGGGAAGAAAAGTCAGAATCAGGGGAAAGGCACATTGAAAACCACACGAGCGTAAAAAAGTAAAGATCAGATGGGATAAGGCGGGGACAAGAAATGAGGGAAACCTTTCGAAAAAGAAGTTGGACAAGTAAGGGGGGGGAGGGCAAAAAACAGAGCTGGCAAGCGCCGTCGCGCATGAAGTTTCGGTTGGGACTCTCCGGGGTCTGGGCGGGTTAATAGGGGAAAGGGGCAATAAAAAATGGCGAGCATAGAAGATGGAGACTAAATCTGCAGAATGGGACAGTATACAAAGCAATTCACCCTAAGTCAGAAAGGAGGTAAGAAAGGGACTGGGGGTAAACGGCTGGCTTGGCTGAGAGGTAGGGAACAGTCCACCCGGTTAGGGGAGCAGGTAGGTGCAGGGGGGTCACAACAATCAAAAAGGAAAAGGGAGGAGACTGGAATTTTATAGGAAATGTGCGGGCGATACGGGGAAATACGGATGGTTGCACGTGCTCGTGGGGGGGCGGCGGGCTCATATTGAGGTGGCGGTTCGGTATCAAGACAAAGTAAAAATCTGTCTGGAGCGTTAACGGGGAGGGCGTGCATTTCACCCGGTGCCTGGACCCTTTGATTCGGGGGTCGGGGGGTGCGGCAGAGGGTATCCTCATTGGAAAAGCTGGTCGGGGTTTGGACGGTATATGGTTGAGTGGAAAAAAAACTTTGTTGGCTTCATTAACAATAGTATGGGGGTCTGGTCAGGGCGAACGGGCGAAAAGAAATGCGATAAACTCAAGAAAGCAGGAGCATACGGATGGCGTGGGGGGGGCACTGTAGTTACTGGGGGGAACTGTAGGAGGAGGACCAGCCTCCTCAACTGTGGTGGTGCAGACGCCCTAGGTTTTGCCACCGGGGGGCGACAATTAAAAGCCGGCGAGGGGCTTGTGAGGAACTTAGCGATAAAGGTAGGGTGGTTGTGAGTAGGTATCGGGGGCTTAATAGTAGGCGTCAAAGGGAGGGTTGAAAAGCGGGGGAAAATTTGGGAATGAAAAAAAAACAGCCGCAAGAAATCACACGAAGCCAAAAGCGGGAACGGTGCAGAGCGAGGCAAGCGTTGTTGAACAATACGGGAGCTGGGGCCAGGGAACTATGAAAGTAATAGTAGGAATGAAAGGCTGGGAAGAGCGCGACGTTAGTTGGGGGGGAATCAGGGCAGCAAGAAAAAAAAAAAAAAGTTTGAGCCAACAGTGGGAGAAAGTACAGGGTTAAATCACAGACCGGTGGGTTTGAGCCAGGGAGATAAAGGTTTGAAAAGAAAAGGGTAGGGGACGGTTTGTGATAGTATGAGTATCTATAAAAAAGGAATTCGGTCTGGGGGTCGGGGGTGTTCTATGATTCTCTTCGAACACCCTTAATAATCCTAAAGTGGGCGTCTGGGGTCACCTGGTCGGGCCGCGGGAAAGGGGATCTGGCGGGGGGGGGATATGTTTGTCAGGGTGGGGTTCGCCCTTGCTCCTCCTCACGGTACGCGAGGAACGGCAGCTTAAATTAAGGGAAAAATAAAAAAAAAAAGGCCATTGAGGTTTTGGTTCCAAATCACGTCTTACAATCTAGTTGGGAGACGGTGGAATAAAGAGTTGTTTGGATACGAGATTCATGGGGCTGGCGGAAAAGTGGATGGGCTGATCTTTGGGGATGACTGAGGAAAAGAGAGAAGAAAGAAAAAGTTTGGGGGGTGGGGGGATATGGGGGTAGACATTGTGGACCGCTTCAAGGTAGAGGGAAAGCGTGTGATAGTCAAGGACCTTCGGGGTAAGACCAGCATTGGGGGGGGCAAAGAAAGATAAGCCGGAAAAAAGCTCGAAGGCGACAAAACTCAGACATAAGGTTCTGGGGGAGAAAACAATCGCAGAAAGCAAAAAAATAAGTCCATGGTTTTTTGGCCGGAGCAGTAGCAAAAGCTGGACTATTACAAACGGGCAATTGGGATCGAGACATGCAAAGATTACAATCCCTTAGAAGGGGGGGACAGGATCGTGTCAAAGGAAGACTGGGACGCCGTTGCGCCGGTGCATTTGAAAAGGCGGACTTAAAACAGTACTCAGGACCAGTTGACGAAAAGGCAAAAAAAGGGGCGTGGATCAAACGGGCGGCAGACAAGGAAAAAATAACGGGAATGAGGCGAAGGGGAATTGGGAAAGAAAGGTACACGGGGGGGCTTTCTCGTCAACATAGGGAAGAGTAGGATGGGAAAGTATCTGATTGATTGCAGGTGACCGAAGTGGGGCAACTACTGAGATTAAATACACGGTCAAACGGACGTGGGGGTGGGTCTTACGGCCGTACGCGTCCCTAGAAATCAGAATAATTTTGGCGGTCAGTTTTTGTGGCTGGTCTGTGGGGGCGCTCTCCAGGGTTGGTGGGGGCACTAGCCTAAACAACGCTCGGGTGATAGAAGTGTCCATAACATCAGGGGACGTTTCATGAGGTAAGACAGATTATTGTCACATATCGCATTAGGCGATGTGGTAGGGGGAAAAACGGGGTGAAAGGTTTGGAACAAATGGTCAAAGAACCAGGGGGTATTATCATGGGTGTGGGGGTTGGGGGGGGGAGTCTTTTCGGAGAGTGGGGTGGAGTTTAGGAACCCGACATGAATATGACGCAGTCATCTTCGTGGTTGGGAAACAAGACAAAATGGAAAAATACAAACAAGCCCAATAAAAAAGACGTACGCGGAGAAAGATGTGTCCAGGGTTCACACATATAAGGATATCCAATACGATGCTCACTCAAGGCTGCAAGATAGGGTAGGGATTAAGGGTGGAAATGACGAGCCGATGGTCACCTTCGAACGTATTAAAACGCACGTAAGCAGAAATGGAAGGAAAAAACTAACTGGTCTGACAAAGAGGGGTTGCCGAATTGGGAATACACAACCTTCAGACTCAGAATGGTGGAAGCAGAGGACCAAGAAAAGTGCACTTCTTAGCGGGTGAAGGGGGAATCAACACAAAGAACGGGAAGCAATGTCCAAGGTGCAGGGAAGACTCAGGTGCGGCGAAAATGCAAAGAGAAACTTAAAGGGGGAGGCGGGGAAGAAAGGAGTACACCTTGGCTGACACGCGAGAATGAAACCGATTGGAAGCAACAGCAATGTGGGACGCTAATCATAGTCCTCAGAAAAGGTCAGGGGGAAGGGTAAAGACAGGGAAGAGAAGGGGTTGAGCAACAAACAACGATATCTGCTGTAGTCATTGGCGAGAAGGAAGGCCCAAGGAAGGGACCGTTGGGGGGATAGTAAAGATCACAAATGTAAAAACCGCGAAAAGTGGATTCGCAGCGTGTACACACAAAGATACTGGGATACACCGGTGGAATGGCATAGCGAAAGAAAATGGGCTTTGGGGGGGCTGGTGGCGATATTGATCCTGGCAGGGGCGGTCTCATAGGGACGTGAAGCGAGCGCAGAAATAAAAACTGAAAATCTTGCTCACGAGGTTTCTGGCAAGCTGGAGGGGTAGAGGGTAGTAACTGGTGGGCACCGCAAGTAAAGGGCCGCGCGCGGAAGGAATGGGTCAGGAAAAGGAGAGGGGGGAGGCGGGGGTCTAGGGGGAACAAAAGCGGGCCCCGGATCTGAAAATGGTTACGGATTACGGGGAAAAGCACTGGCACGGACGAATTGGTGCCCAAATAGTGCGAAGGAATGCACATCTTGCGTGTATAAGTGTGAACACTTTCAGGTGTAGCTTGAAGGGGATGTAAGTTCGATGTAGGGGGACACAAAGGGCAACAAAAATCGAGAATCGAAAGTTACGCAGCACTAGGGTCGTGCCGTCCCCGCAAGGGGGAGACAACAGGGCAAGGCTGCTTGTACAAGTGGACACCGGGAGGGGCAATCCAAAAAAGACGTAGCAAGGTGACAAATCACGGTGGGGTGCTGCGGAAGATCAGAAGGCACAGCAGACCAGAGACAAAGCTAAAATCGGGATAAGAGGAAGGGACTGGGAATCACAAGATAGGAGGCAGTCAGGAGTGGGGAGGGTTATAAACAAACAACGGGGAAAGTCGAAGTTTGTAGTGAGGGTAGCGGTTCGCCGGTCTCATATAGTCATGTAAACTCGACGTAAGGTTTGCAATGACCTCGCAGAGGGTAAAAGGGATACTAAACCTAGAGGTAGGACAGCTGGGGAATGTTCTAGAAATGGA
>Ga0179593_1483864_pt1 | contig 13759 bp, 17 predicted proteins | sample CZODoug2_1_08_16_FD_185931 | JGI IMG/M metagenome (GOLD analysis project Ga0179593, IMG submission 185931) | Vadose zone soil fungal communities from Angelo Coast Range Reserve, California, USA - CZODoug2_1_08_16fungal (PacBio error correction) | ecosystem: Environmental > Terrestrial > Soil >...
AAACAGACGAAGAAAGAGGGGTTGGGGTCCATGGCACCAAAACACGGGGAGGGCCCAGAGAAAAAAAAAAGGCCGATAGTACCTCCGGGGTCTGGGAGTGGGCAATGAAAAATCAGGGGGGGATGAAATGCCTCAAGAAATCAAACACTATCAAAAAACGGTGAAGGGAAAGAGACAAAGGCGCCAATGAACGCATGTTTTCCTGGGGAAGCCACAGGAGGGCATAAACAGGGCCTCCAAAAAACCGGGAAACATGAATGTAAATAAGGGGCAGAAAATCCGCAAAGAAACCTGTGTTAAAAAATCGGGTTAGCAAACCGGGTCAGAGAAAGAAAAACTTGAGCCGGGGTTGGAGGCGGCGAAACGAGGGACAAAGAAAGAGTTGTAAATGAAGGGTGTATTGTACCCAAGTAAAAGAGTCACGCCAGGGAGGCCAAGTGGGGAACGGAAGCAGCAAAAAAGCCAAAGGGTGTTGGACTTGTCCAAGGGCCGAGTGAGGACAAAAAAGAAGGTTTGCTCGATCGTACCAAGGGGATAACACCAGGCCGGCGTGAGTTGACCAGGGAAACTTGGTTGTGGCTCAGCAAAAAACGCAAAAAACAGGCAGTGCCCCCCTGGCCAAATGGCACGGCAGTCTTAGGACACAATAAAAAAAGGGGGAAGGTCCAAAACTACGCTCGGGGGGAACCGGGGTAAAAATTTCGTCAAAAAGGGGTGGGACCAAAACGCATGAAGCCGTACGAATGCGGGGGGGGAAAAAAAAAAGGGGGCAGGAGGGCCGCCACGGTTGGTGTCCGGGAGGAAGTGCTTGGGGAGATCGGGGAGAGGAAACATAGCCCAAACAATTCCGTAACTGGTACAAGTTTTGGTGGGGTTGGAAAGGACCATTGGTGGCAAAATTGGGTGAAACCGCCAATGATGTCCAAAGGAAGAAAGGGGGGGGGGGGGGGGGGGGGGGGGGGGGGGGGGGGGGGGGGGGGGAGGGGGATCGCCCAGCTGGTAGGGGGGGAACAGTGTTAGGGGAATGTCCCTCTAATGAGAATGGACGGACCTCGGGGACACTTACACGAGTACCACACTCAAAAGGCAGTCACATCGAGGAGAAAACACAGCGACAAAAACTTGGGACATCAGGAAAAAAGGCAATCGTGAAGGGGAAAAATGCACTCCCACGAAAAAAAGTGGAAATTGCACTAAACGGCAAAAAACCCATCCAGACTTACACCTAAAAAACCTGGGAAAGGGTGCAGATGACTATGGGAGGATTTTACAAAAACAAAGAGAGAAAATCGATTCGGCTCGGAAAAGCGGCCGCAGCTCTTGTTCTTCCAACAGGTTTACCGCACCCTAAGCACAGGATCACCCATGGTCAAGAAAAAAAATGCAATTTCTGGCGGGAAAGGAAAATCGGTGGGCAATTAGGGAAAAAAAACCAAGGGAAATAAAAGCATGGGGAAACCCGACCACCCAATTGAGGGAAGATGAGGCGAGCGATACGGAACGAAACGCCTACTCGATTCCAATGGGGTGGTTGAATCGGCGTGTCTCAACGAAAAGGGTTGTGACAAAGGCCGACAGTTGGTCCTGGAAGAACCTACTGACCCGAAAAAGAAAAAGGTCATGGGGGGTCACCAGGGGCGGAAAGGGGGACTGCAAAAAGGTTGTGGCCGGTTAAAAATAGTTCCGTGGAAAAGAAGGAGGGGACTATTGAGGGTCACAGATAAAACCCAAAAACTTTTGAAAAAGAAATAAATGATTGGGGCCGTATTGAAAAAAAAGGGAACAGGGATCAAGACCAGGAATGGTCGGAACCTTAGAAATGCGAGTGAAGGGGAGACCCTTCCGACCTTGGAGTAAACTAACGGTAATAGAACAGCCTTCTTAAGGGACCTTAGCAAGCCGGGTCACCCCGGGTAAAAAACACTTCCCCAGACCCGTGGTGAAAAAGTTCTGGGACGAATGGCGGAAAGAAAAAAGGGGGAGCTCAAAATCAGATAAACCCGGGGGGAATTCTACGAGGAACAACCAAAAAAAAGGGGGTCACGAAAATCAGGACCACTCAAGGTCATGCATGAAAAAAAAAACTCAAAGGTCGCCGGCCACCAAAGGGCAGGGAGGTGGTTCTGGGGGGGAGGGGGTGTGTTGAGAATCACTCGGTGAGACCACCAGGTGCCGTCGACCAAAAACGGGACGGTTATTCCTACTTAACCTGCGCTGAGGGTAAACAACCTGGGAATGACCGGGGAATGCATTGAAGAAAAGGTAAAACCAAAGACACATTTGTGGGGGGGAGACTTGGTTGGGATTCCGGTTGGTCAAACGGGGGGGGAAAAAAAAAAAACAAAAGGGTATAAAGGGCTTTTCATTGCTATCGCAAGGGGGGTACTTTTCGGCAGGAACACGGTGAACGAAGGTCCTCAGGGGTTTCAAACAAGGCACCCGGGCATGGTCAGCAACACGGGGAGTGTCCAGGGCAGGCGGGTGGAAAACTGAAGGGAAACCAAATACCTTATGGGGGGGGAAGACGAAACGATAGTGGGTAAGCGGGGAAGGGGGGAGAGGAAACCAAACAAGAGACCATGATGGAAGGGGGGGGTCACGCACAAGGGGAACTTAAAACCGACCAGGAAAAGGTAATGTTTTGACCCCTCAAACGCCCATCAATCTTCATTAAAACGGAAGGGAAAAACTTGGGGCGTCTAAAAGTTAAAGAAAAATAGTACCTGGGCTAAACACTCGCAACTCACTCCGGAAAAAACGGGAAAATCGAGGTATTTGAAGTGAGAACGGGTGGGTATGGCAAGAAAAAAGGAAAGGGAAAAAAATCATGGAGAGAAAGAACGGTTGGTGGCAAACCCACATTGGTTGGTGGGACCACAATCCTTCCATAGGGCAAACACTTGCCAGGGAAAGAAGAGCCTGCCAGGGAACGGGGCAAACGCATCAAGGGGGGGTTAAGCTAACCCGGAATATTCCGAAGTGGGTTTGGGGAAAAGGAAAAAACGTTACTAAAGGAGGTGGGGGGTTGGAACTCCCCGAAAAAGAGGGGGTATGTTAAAAGGGGGGGTTGGGGGGTGGGGGGAATAAAGGTGAGAGTTCCAAAACCCTGGAAAGCGAAATCAATCCTCATGGAAACAAAGAGGTCGTGGTGGGCGCCTCGACGGAAGCAACACGGAAATGAACGGAAATCGAGTTTTCAGGGTGGAAATAACCGCAAACATGGGGGATCACGGTAAAGCTGGGGGTGGAAAAGGAGACCGAATCAGTGACGCTAGTGGTTGCGGGAAAAAACAAAAAGGGATTTAGGGGGGGGACTTTGACAATTACTTGGAAAGGTGCAGGGGGACCACATACGTACAATATAGAAGTTGGAAAAGAAATTTGACCCTTCTGGCCACCTTCGATAGCACCATGAAAACAAAAAACAACAAAGGGTACAAGTTCTGGGGGGGGGGAAAAGCCAACATTGTCTGTGAGAGAGAACAACCACGGAGGAAAAAAAGAAAAGTATAAGAAGTCCAGGGTACAAAAAATAAAAGGTGTGAAAAAATGGGTCCAGTTGAGGGGGAAGGAAGTAGGCAGAAGACCATTTGCGGGGGGAGGATCGTGGGGAGTGGTCAAGAAAAAAAAGGTTACCTTAGAGTACCGGGAATCGGTGGGGGGGGGGGGAGGAAAGAACGGGGGGAGAGAATGGAGGCCTTTGAAAAAAGAGACGTTCTAAATGGTGCAGGTTATCGAACCAAATCGGCTTACAAAGGGGGGACTGGGAAAAAAAGCGAGGACGGAAAGGGCTGGACACGACGAATGGGGAAAAGCGGGGAATGCTGGCGGTAAAGTGGAGGAGAAAAAATCGAACGCGGGAGGCCCACAAGGAAAAACAACCGGAATAACTATTGACGAATCGGGCGAAAAAAGGAGAAAAACAGAATCCGGAAACAAGAAAGGCGGATATTGTTGGTTCGACCAGGAACCAAAGGGAGGGGGGGGAAGAGAGTCAGTAGTGTGGGGGAGGAAAACCGAAGTCACGATTTTAAAAAAAAAAATGGGACAAAACCAAAACGGGGGGAAAAAAAACAGCCAGAGGGGGCACTTGACTCGGATAAAAAAATGGGGGGGGAGAAAAAATAACCTGAGGGTGATGGGGGACGGCTGAGAAAAAAACCGGGGGGGGAGGGACACAAACAGGCGGATGAAGGGCGAGGTCCACCAAGATCCTCCCAAGACCATTAGAAGGTGTCGTTGGATAAGATGAAAAAGGTCAAAATGGGAAGAAATGACGGGGGGGGGGGTTGTAATTTGGCGCGGAAAAAACCGAAAGAAGAAAAGCGGGGGTGTGGGCAAAAGAACAGAGTCTCTTTACAGAGGCAGGTGCCCCCCATAAAGGATGGTGGGAGGAAAGGGGTTTGTTTTGGAACACAGCAGAAAGTGGAACGAGGTGGATGGGAGACCAGAGGGACCGGGAAAGTCCAATAGTGAAAAGAAAAGGCAAACGCAGAAGTAACCACCCGAATGAGAGTCAAAAGTTTCCAAGTGGGGTTGGCAAAAGGGGGGAAGCCGAAAAGCATTTTCCCCAACACACGGGGGCAGAATTGGGGGGCTCCAGCAAACTGAGGGGAGGGGAACTCACGGACATAATAAGGCCTCAGCCTCGAGCCACAGGGACCCCAGATGCTCTCAAAAAAACGACAAGGCCAGTAACGCAAGTGTTGGCTGAAAAGGGCAGCCGGAGGTGACCGAAAAGGGCGGGGGGAACCGTTCTGCTCAACCAGCCTTTGGGAAACCTGAAAGAAGGAAGGACCTCCCGGATAGAAAAAGGAGGAAGGCCAGACATTTGAGGCGATCCTAAACAGGAACCTAAAAAAAAAAGGGGCAGTCTACGTCCCAGGGAGAACCTCAGGAACATCTGATAGTGCCTGAGGAAAAAGGAAAGTCCAGACGTGAAAAACGGAGCCGAGGTAAGATACATGGTTCCCACACAAACGTGAAAAAGGGAGGGGCGAAAAGATCCATGGAAACGGGGGACCGGACAAGCCAGTTTGAAACATCGAAAAAAAGGGGGGGTGGGGATAGTCCCGCTACAAAAGGGGAAGGAAAGAAAGACTTTTGCAAGAAACAGGCAACCAGGGGGAGCCCGGATTGGAAAGAAAACTCGACGAGGCAGCAGCAGTTCTGGTCAAAGGGGGGGCAGAAAGGAGAATTCAAGAAAATACCCTTTCGGGAAAAACCCCTGATTAAAAACATTTCAACGTTTTCTAAGGATTCGGCGAAGATACGGCTGAACTCCGGGAGAATCAAATAGGGGGGCCAGGGGTTGGCATGCCCGGGGGGGCAACAGGGGAAATAATTGGGTCAAGTAGAATTCACGCAAACGGAAGGGATATGACTACAGGGGAGCAGGGGAAGTGTATGGTGTTGACAGGACGTAGGGGAAAGGCCTGAGGTCAAGCACTCCTCAAGAGGGAAGATTTACAAATACCGCAACCAAAGAGGTACGCGAAACAAGGGGGGGGGGGGGCCAGTTACAGCGCCTGTGCTGGGGCAAGGGTCTTGGCAGGACAACGGTTGGAATGAAAGGGAAAAAAAGGCAAGGGTGTTAGGAAAAAACCGGCATGGCTTCGGGCGCAGACCGGGATAGGACGGGCAGAGAGGGAGTTGCTCAAGGGCCGCGCTAGGGGGGAAGCAGCCGTCGTTCCCCCCACCCGACTGGCCCATAGGGGCCTTGTGTTGTGGAGGGGGTGGAACAATTGGGCACAAAGTAAATGCCCAAGGTCACCCATTGTTAACATGTGTCAAAGAAGTGGGGCAATAGCAAGCGGGGAAAAGCGAGAAAGGGGCAAATTCAATCATGGTAACCGCTCACCGTGGCGAAAAGAATTCAACACGGGCATTTGTTTTCAACCTCAAGAGGGATACGGTAGATGGGAGGGAAACGGGCAGGAAATGGTGACGCCGAAAGAGGGAAATGGGACTAAGAGCTTAGAAATGTGGGCAGGGGTTGCTACGAATCGGAAAATGTTCGGTTTGGGACCGGGGGGGGAAAGTGGGAAAAAGTGGGGAAGGGAAAGAACCAAAAATGGAGGTAACGCAAAAAAAAGACTCACCTGGAACTTTGAAATAATCGGTCAGAATACAAGGAAGTGGTGACAACGAGAGAGGAGGACACCTTACAAGGAGGGGTGTGGGAGGGGGGTGAAAGGGATCATGGATTAAGGGGGGAAGAAAAAAAAGACACAGGTCAAAGTTACACTAAATTTTGCCGAGTGTTTGGACCAAAAGACGCACAATCCGTCTCAGGGGATTAGGATCAAAGAAAAGGGACAAATGTGGACGAAAAGAAAAAAAGGAAATGCCTAAAGGGAGGAGGAAAAAAGCAGTCACGGCCCTGGTGGTGAGGCAAACACGGTTGTCACGCCCCCGGGGGAAGGAAAAAGTGCTAAAGCAAAGGGAACTGCCCTGGGATGGGCGGGAAGGGGAGATCAAGACTTTGAAAAACGAATGGGTGGTCTGGAAGGGGGCAAGCCGGAGAAAGAGGGGCGGCAAGATAAACAAGGGGTATAACGAATCGAAAAGGGGACCCAAATCCAACTTTGGGGAATGAACATGGAAAAACCAACAAGAGATCCCCCCGGACATGGGGGGGGGGGAACCATGATGACATAAACAAAGAGGAGAAAAGAGAGATAACCCTAAACCATCACCTGGTTGGGGGGGGAATGTCCATGGATGGAAAGAGAACGATATAAAGCCAGGTTATGCAGAGGCCGAGGAATGTCAAAGAACTGACAAAAAAAAACAAAAAAAGGAATCTCGAAAAAATTTCAAGAAGTGTTGCTATCCAAAGAAAAGGACAGCCATTAACTCACCCAAAAAAAAAAAAAAAAGAAAGGTAACCCCTTGAATATAAACCACAAAACGAGCAAAAAAGTGAAACAAGGGCAAAGGTTGAAGAAAACGAAAGAAGAACATCCTGGGGGGGGTAGGGGGAAACATACTAGACCGGCAGAGGGTACTCGGGGGGAGGAAAAACTTTTTATTACCCTGGATGATTGGGAGGGGGAGGACAAAAAAAACTCATTTACTTGGTCGTAATGACAAAGAATTGGGGACTGTCCAAAGAGATGAACACATTGGCCCGGGACCTAAACATCACAGGTTAACGGGGGCCCAGGGTATAGTGGAAACCTGTTGCGCGAAGAGACCTGGGGGATATCCAAACAGAAGGGGGGTGGGGGCCGTGCCAACACACTTAATGGGGGGATCGAAACAAAGAAACAACAAGGCCTTGCCCCGGAAAAGGGACGCATTGAAAAACAAAGCAAACTTGCCAGACACGCCAAAAGGGAAAAGGGGCCCAAGTCATTTGGGCGGGGGGGTGTTTTGCCCGGGGGGAGAAAGTCTCTAAGCGGAGGAGGGGGGAAAAAGACATCGCACGGGAAGGGGGGAAGGTTGGGACCCGCACAAGGGGCGAAAGACTATGCCTAACGAGGTAAGGGCGATGGCATTTTTTGCCGGGGCCCGAAACGGGGAAAAAAATGGTAGTCAAGGGATTTGGGCAAGTTGGGAAAACAAAGACCAAGGACAGATCAGGGGGGACACGCAGTGAGGGGGGGAAAGACGCGGTAAAAGGAACACCCCCCCCGGTCAGGGAACCTCCTTTGAGAACGGCAGCAAGTGAATGGGGACGCATAAAAGGGGCTAGGGAAAACAGAAAACAAACGTCGAGAAATGGTCGGGGCCGGAAATCAAAAAGTTCCGTGGGATACCCTAAAAGAGGAAGCACCCGGGCCCAAGGCGGAAATTGGAATTGCGAAAGATGGGACGATGGATGGTAAAAAATAAGGAAAATCAAAAAGCGTGGCCGATGAAAAACGTTCACCCTTTTCGGGCAAAAGAAGGGGGGTCACAAACCTAAGAACGAAAACAGGATCCCTTACATCAAAGTTCGGAAAAGAGATGGACATTAAGTAGGGTGAGGGGCACTAGAAAGAACAAAACCCTCACCACACCGAAATGGGGGGAGTGGAGATGGAGGAGCTTACTCGAGAGGTAACGAAAGAACGGAAATTGCCTGGTGGGTTTTTCCTTGAGGTAGGGGGAAACGTAACGGGGGGGAAAAAAAGGTGTTAGAGGGAGACCTGTGGAAGGACTAAAAGAAGAATGCAAAATCGAGGATGTCAAACAAACCGAAGGGCTGGCAAACTCAGCACGGGGGCCGGGGCGGGCCACAGGGGAAGTTGCGCGGCCGGACCATGGGGGTAGACTAAGAAAAACCCTCGGGGGGGAAACGCCCAACTGGGAGTGAACAAGAAATGGTGACCGGCTAACCCCCACTCACAGGAAGGGGACCGAGAAAAAGGAGGGAAAAGCCCAAAGGATGCGGGGGAAAACGTGTCTCTACATTGGGGTCAATCAAGTGGGCCACAACCGGGGAACGGCATGAACAGTTAAAGGCGTTCAATCGCAAAAGGACCGAAATGGGGGTCACAGGGGAAGGAAATCCGGAAAAAGGGAGGGCCCGATAAAATGAAGCCGTGGAGAAGGCGAAAGAGACCACACAGCCGGGTCCGCGAAGCTTCAACCCGCACCTGGCAGTCAGGCGAACAGGGGTGATGACTCAGCAAAACCACACGGCCCAACTGGGGCAACTTTTCTGGAAAAGAGGGGGGGGTTTCAAGCCGCGATCGGGTGACCCGGGCGTTGTACCTTCAAAACGGCCTGAATCGGCGAATAAAGGGGGAAAAAGAGACAGAGGGTTAAACGTCGCACAAGGAATCCTTTGTGGGTGGGGATGATGCTTTTTGTACAACTTTGTACCAACACGTTATAATCAGGGATGAGTCGGAGGGGGGGTTAGTCCAGGCTGGGTCAGAAGTACGGTCCGGGGAACCAATCCCCGTGAAAAAATTTTACAAGCACTGGGGTGGTTCAAAAGGGTGCGCGTTGGGGTAGAAACGGAAGACCACATTTCCGAAGTTGGGGGTGAAAGGGGCAACGACATAAGCTGGGGGTAAACCCAATGGGTATCTCCAACAAACACAAACCAGTGCGTGGCCTGGGGGCCAAGCCACTGAGTTAAAAGGAGACCAATGTGTCCCCTGACATCTCTCGTCACAGAAAAAAAAGGGGAGAACGGGGGGGGGGGGTGGCTGAGCCGCCCTCATTCAGGGGGCGGACCGATGAATAGGAGTCAGTCCTCCCTTCACCAAGGGAAAACATGAGCGGGGGTGTTAACTCTAACCATTGGGTTAAAAATCCAAGGGTGCAAACCGAACTTTCGAAACTTGGGGTGTTGGTTGGGGAACATTTTTAAAGCACAACAATAGAGGACTGGCGAGGCAAGGTGAGGCACAGCCGACATGGCAACGGAAAAAAAGTCCATTAAAAGGAAACAGGGCAGAACACAAAATAGAAGACGCATTGTGTGGGTGTCACAGGGGGGGCTGGTCGAATCGAAAAAAGTTTCACGCGAAAGACACAATCAGGTTAATTTTTGGGCGGGGGGACAAGAACGCTTGCACGATTTTCCCTCGCAATCAAAAGTGCCGGCCGGAATCAAAGGGGTCGGGGGGTTGGGAAATCCGGCAGCGAGAGGACCGGGAATTGCAGGGAGCGAGGTTTGCCGTTGGGAGACCTCATAAAATTAGATAGGGGGGGAAAAACCTGAAAAAAGAAGAATCAGGGAGAACAGGGGGGGCATTCCGGAAAAAGATAAGGGTGATAGAGAAATACTTGTGAGGGTGAACAACTCTACAAATAAAAAATATTTTTTTTCTACAACAAAATTGTTGTCCTGCAAGAAAAAGGCGGAGAAAAGAACAAAATGCTGGGTGACAAACCACGGAGGGGGGGGTGAATGTGAGATAGAACGAAATCTTCAACACAACAACGAGGAAAGAAGATCGAAGGAGTCCAAAAAATACGTCGGGAAAAAAGCAGGGGTTGCAGGGTGTGGCTACGAAGGGGGCTTGGAACAAAAAGAAAAAAGTGGGCAGGGTAAGAGGCGTCAGGGAGGTGTCAAGGTCCAGGAAAGGTGACAGACTACTAGTGTTGTAAAAACAAAATAGGCGACGGATGATGCTGGAGGAAAAACGAGAGCAAACTTTCATGGGTCTTGAAAAAAAAAAGGCCACACGGCAGTTAAGACATTCCGGGGGAAGGGCGGTGAGGCGTGCCGAGAACTAAAAAGCACAAGCGGGGGGAATGACGCTTTATGGCTGAAAATAAGACCGCGGTTGACATAAAAGAAAAAAACAATGAAATAACAGGTCGCGGCAAATGAGGAATAAAATTCACTCCCAATCAAAAAAACTTAATCTGTTTGGCAAGGGGCACGGGAGGCAAAAAAAGGCTGGGCGAATGAGAGGGCATGACATACACAATGGGGGAGAATACCTAAGCGAAGGTGCGCAAAAAAAAAAAAAAAAATGGTCACAAAAAAAAAAACTTTCCTTCGCGCAAATGGGGGGGCACATGTTATCTTAAAGAAGAAAAGGGTAGAAAGGAAGGACCTAGATGGTGTCAACTTGGCAAGGGGGGGAGAAAATTGGACGAGGGAACAGGTACTCGTGCCCGGGACTTCAACCCGGGGGCGCCAAGCTAACTCAAGTGTGGTTCAGGTGTGTTGAACGAAATGGCAAAAGGAGGAAAAAAAAAAAAAAATTGTGGTGGGGTTAGCCATGGGACTCGTCCCAAACCACTACCTAAGAAATTCTCTGGTGGGGCAGATAGCAAAGGAAAGCGGAATCGTACAGCCAAAACAAGTCAAATAAAGTAATGTGTACATTTTGAGTCGGTGAAAACACAGCCTCCCCATGTTCACGGTGGCCGGGAAGACAAAACGGCAGTAGAGAGGGGAAAAACCAGAAAGTAACAACAAATCTCAATTCAGAATGCCTAAGGTGTGTCAAAAAAGGGGGGGAAAGGCGACCACAAAAAGCGTTGGAAACTGGGGACGAAGGTGTTACCACAAACGGAAATGTTGAACGACAGATAAAAAAATCAAGTGAAGGGAAGCCGTGATCCATTAAGTTAACCAGAAAATTGCGAACAACCAAGACAATACTCATGTCCCTTTTCCTGGGGAAAAAGGAAATAAGGGAGGTCGCCGAATTGGCGGGGAAAACTTGGGGGGGAATCTTTGGGCACGGGGATCCGCATCCCACGGTAACAAATTGGGGATTTCTAAAGCCCCGCACTTGTTCATCTATCAAGATCGTCAAAACCAGGGTGACATTCAAAAATGTGAAAGGGTGACATCAAGGGAAGGTAATTCCCCTGAAATCCTTGTCTGAATGTAAAAGTTGATGAATAAACCTGGGAAACAAAACAGGGTTTTTTCGGAAGGAACGACTCTCGGAAGGAAGGGCCAACCTTAATCGCAGACAAGCCGGGTTCCGGGGAAAAAAACGTCAACAGTGCGGCGGCCCCCAGGGTTGTGGGGACGGCCAAAAGAGGGGGGGCGCCCACAAAAAGCGGAGGGGGAACACAGGAACGATAACAACCGCACAGTGACAGCAAGTGGAGATGACGGAAGCGCGAAAGGAACGCGGCAGCGGGGACGTCGTGCGGGACGGTTCAAAAACCTGCCCTAAAAGCACGGGGCAGGGAAAATATGAAAAAGGCACCCCCGTTAGGGAGGGCCTGCAGGGGGAAAGAAAGATCGCTCAAGCTCTCAGGGGTTCAAAATGGAAGTGGGGGAATGCTAGGAAAAACAACGCACCATAAAAATGCAAAGAAGATCCGGAAAAAGGCTGGAATGCTGACCATGAGAAGGGGGTCAGTTAGGATTGACCGGGAGTGAAACGAAGAGCAAACGGAAGGTGGGCATAGGCCGCCAGCCGGATGGTCAGCTTGGAAAAATCACAAAGACCACCCTGGTGGAAAAAAAAAACAAAAGGGGTTGGAAGTTGGAAAACCCGGGTTGCACCTGTTGGGGGAACGGGGGTCAGGGCCGGGGATCAAGGGATGAAAAAACATATGCAAAGGGGGGGGGAAGGAAGGCACCGCCCCCTGGCCGCTTTGTGGGTCGCCGCTAATGAAGCAGCGGGGAAAACGCGACAACGGGCTCCCAAGGGCCAGGAACAGGGGGGGACGGCCCAGGAACAGCGTCTTGGGGGCAACCCCCTATACCGATGGACAGAAAAAGGAATGTGGGACTTGAAAAGGAACCAAGAAAAAAGGGAGGGGCACAGAACATGAAGTTTGAACCTTGGAGTCAGCGTTCAAGCCCGCGGGGAATCGTCGCAAAAGAAAAAGGAAAGAACCGTGCCAGGGGGGAAAAAATCCTCAAGCCGGTGGTGGCAAACAGCATCCTTAAGCAGGGGGAAGGTTTTTTACTTTAGGGGCAATGTGGAAGAAGGGGTTGTAAGGGAGACGGAAGGGGGGGCTTGTGGGGGGGTGCTACAAAAGCCGAAGTTGGGGGAAGTTTGGACCCCGGAGGTGGTGGCCGTTGAGAGATTACAACAAACCTTGAATTGGAAAAAAGGGAACGTCAAAACAATCCGGCGGAAGCCCAGGGGTCCGATACGGAGTTTGCTATAACGCGGACATGCACGGAAAAAAAAGTTGGTGGGGGCTGGGGAAACGTTGAACACAAAGGGCCAGGGGCGGGGGTGATCTATTTGGGGGGGAAAAAGCAGGAACTGGCAGGACAAAGCCCATTTAAACCGCGGGGTGGGGGGGAGCACCCTAAACCAAAGGTCTCAGGAGAGTTATCGGATAAGAGGTCAGGAACAGGAGTTCACAACACTGGGGATGCGACGAAAAAAGTATGACAGCGGGTCACGGCGGGTGGCCCACGTGTGCCTAATGAAATTAAGGGGGAGGCAGGGGAACATGCATGGGGAAATGGGCTTTTATATCACAAACGAACTTGAAACGAGGGGTCTGGGGTGGAGTAGGGGGAAGTTCACGACATATGAAGGAAGAGAATGAGGTAAAAATGCTCTGGACAAAGCAGTGTCTAAGGGGGAAAAACATACCCTTGCTCACTGTTTTGTTTGGGAATAAAGAACAACGAAAACACGGGGAGGATGAAAGAGGAACCCCAGTAAAGCCAATCTTGGGTGGGTTGGTCCCATGTCTGTCGAAAGGGGGGGCAAATAGAAAGAAGATAAGAGGTTTGATGGGAGGTGCTGCAGAGGGCCATAAATGCACACTCAAGAAACCAACGAATTTGAGTTGGCAAGTAGGATAACAAAGGCGCCATGAAGCAGGGGGGGTAAACTTGGGGGAGCACGAAGACGCAGGAAAAAGCCCGTGGAAACCTGGCCCCTCCACAGCCCGTGTTTGACTGGAGGTTAAATAACGACGGGAGAAGGAACTACAGGGTCCGGCGATTTTTTGCATGGAGATCAAATTAGGCAAGATGGGCGGGGGGCAAAACGGTCAGTGGACGTTGTATTACAGAGTCGGGTGTTCATCAAAAAATATATCAACGCAAAACTTGGGGGCCGTTGTGAAAATAAAAAAAAAAAAATAGAAATTGTGGGCCAGGACGAGTAATAGGTGGAAACCGGGTTGCTGGATCAAGATACGCCGGGGGAAGGGTGTTCACACCAAACAGGGGGGGAGGTGGGGGAGCTCATCACAAAAACGACGACAAACACAGTGGGCCAACAGACAAAAAAATTTACCGGGGGAACTTTAACAAATAAGCCACAAAAAGAAACGGGAACCCTTTTTCTCATCCAACCCGTTGGTGCCGATCCGCCTCGAACAGAGGCGGCAGGTCCAAAAAGGTGCGAAAGGTCCCCCAGAA
>Ga0179593_1270402_pt1 | contig 13758 bp, 19 predicted proteins | sample CZODoug2_1_08_16_FD_185931 | JGI IMG/M metagenome (GOLD analysis project Ga0179593, IMG submission 185931) | Vadose zone soil fungal communities from Angelo Coast Range Reserve, California, USA - CZODoug2_1_08_16fungal (PacBio error correction) | ecosystem: Environmental > Terrestrial > Soil >...
ATCCGTCAGTGGAGGAGTTAAAGAGTTGGGGAAAGATGCGACAGGAGTAAATCTAGGCGTGGAATGTGGATAGGAAAAATGCTGAGAAAAGGGGGGGGGGGACTGTGATAACGACCGGACATAATCCCTAACCATGTTTCACCCTCTCGGAGGAAAGGCTGTGGAGCGGGGGAAGCTTAAAAGGAATTATAATAAACGCAGGAGGCAGTTGAAAACCTCTTAAGTGCATCTCCGATAGGATCGGAGGCAAAAAGAGATGTGGGGGTAGGAGGGAAGGTAAAGCTCCTTTCCAACAGAAGTTACCCGCCCCGGGTGATGAGGAGACAATGGGGAAAGGGCCTGAAAGAAGGTGGGGGAGCAAAATTGAATTGGAAGGGGAATCGGGAAAAAAGCAATGAGGGGGGAGGGGGCAAAATTCTTCAAATTCGGTCGGTTGGGTTATCGCTGGGGATATGGGGGAAGGAATAGAAACTTCCTATATAAGGGGGGGTGGAAAAGAAAAAAACTGGTAAGCAGAAAGGGGGGGCTGTAATAAACAGTCTTTATCTGAAGTCGAGCGGTTTCGGGACCAATTGCAGACAGGGAAAGAGGGGGACCGGAGGGTGCCGCAGGCGTCCATCGCCGATCAAAAAGCATTCTGGTTAGTCGGAGGGGAGAGAAGAATGACGGCGTGGGGGGGGACCGTCGGAAACGATACTCGGTCGGGCGGATCAGCTCCGCGTGTCACTTTTTCCCTCGGGCGGGAAAGTGAAGAGGGGGTGAACCACTCGACAAAAAGACGTTTGAGATAGAGGGGGGGAGGGTCAAACAGTGGAAAGGGGGAAGGGATTCATTCATTACACTCCAAGGAAGCGGGTGAAGCTTGGGGGGCAGCTTTCGACGAACTAGAAAAACGATTGGAGGGGGGAAGAGAAATAGAATCCAGGGGGGGCACAAGAGGAGTCGAGCTGGCTCAGGGGGTGGAAACAAGCCGGGGCGCCGTTCGGGCGAAATCGACGGGGTATTGAGGGTGGGGGGGAAAGGGGAGAACAGCTGCGTGCGCTCGTCCTAAGAAGAGCATAAACTGAGAATGTCATCCACTGTTAAGAGAGAGGAAAGGAAGGGGAAACGAAAGAAAAGATCGCCGAGAAAAATTGTACAACCGAACGTGTCTGGCTAGAAGTTCACCCGGGAAAATGGGAAGAGTTTACGAGGGGGGGAAATCGGGCGGGCCGACCAAGGCTAAGATGCCCAAGGATTTTCTCGCATATCGGGGAAAGACGAAAATGAAGGGGACGAAAAATCTCGGAGGAGTCGGATACCGCTTCGAAGCACTCGAGAAAATGACGACAAGTCTCTCAGAAGAAACAGTGAAAAACAAATGGGAAAAATTTTGGGTTGGGGGGGGGGGTGGGTTTGGTGTTAAGGGAGGATGAAATAGGGTTCGTTGGTCGGCTCGATACGGGACTATGTGGTTTGCTAACGCGAGATGAACGGGATCTGCTCGGGAATTGGGTCTTGGAACGCTAACGAGGAGTCTTCGGAGAAATTATTCCCAAAGAGGAAGGGAAAGGGAATCTAAGATGCTGAGTTGGGGAAAGCCAACCCGTGGAAGAAAGAATCATCGAAATCTTCGGCCAAAAAAAACTTGGGAGGGGACTAAAAACTGAAACTCTTCCTTGGGGGGCGACGTGCGGGTTATCGGGGTTCTCAAGAATGGTAAGATTATGCCGGGGGAAATGAGCAAGACAGCGCTGGGCTAAGACGACATCAGTTCGTTACAACGGGAAGGGACTCATAAATGCTGAGAAAAGGCCTCGAATGCTAAAACAGATCGGAGATTCGAGCAAGGAGAAAGGAGGAAGCTTAGTAGGAAAAGAAGATCCGGAGACTACGGACATTCATAACGGAAGTTCGGTTAAATATTTGGGGGGGAATGCTTTCGCAGAGGGACAGCCCTCCGCGAACGGAAAAAATATGCGGAGGGGGGGGGAAGTTTGGTGTGCATAGCTCGACGAAGAACTTCGTGAAATACAGTTCCCCAGAGATTTTCAAGATAGAAGAGGGAGAGACAGGGAAATGGAAAATAGGGTAAAGAGTAAAATGAGACTCTCTCAACAAACCAAAGGGAGGGAGAAAAAAAAAGGGGATAGAACATGGTTAGTTTACCGACATTTGGCCATTTCCAGTTACGCTAAGACTTTGAGAGTCAGATCCCGAGCTTTTGGGCAGGGGGGTCAAACGAAAGTTCGTCACGGAGAGAAGGCAAGGGGGAATAAAAAGTGAAAAACTATGGAGAACTAGGGCGGTTCTATGCTCTTCGAAACAGTCCATATGGCAAAAACTAACTTCCGTTAGAGAGTCCGTGATTCTCTAATTCAACTGCCGCCAGAAGAAAGTCATAGGGGTCCTCAGTCTCTAGCGGCAGAGTTAAGACTGGATAAGAGGGAGAGGAATTTCGAAAAAAATAAGTGAGTGAGCGGAAGTGGTAACTAGGGATTTCTGAGAATATAGAGAGGTCCGGGAAAGGCATCACCGCCAAAAAAGGAAAAAGGTTAAAAAATCGTTACTGGGGGGAGAAAGATAAACGGAAGAACCAAAATTACCATGAGGAGAAATGTCTGAAAAGGAACAATTTTTGGCAGAAATGGGAAGGAAATGCTGCACTGGGCCACGGGCGAAGGGACGTCAGCAAACAAGGGCAGGACGGAAGGATTCCGGAATATAATTCGGAAAGGTACTAAGGAGCACTCTTTATGAGGAGTCAAAAAAAAGGCAATCTAATCAAGGAGGGGATAGGGAGTGAAGAAAAAAAAAAACAAGTCCGGGAGCCGAAAAGGGGAAAAATGATGGCCGAAAGAAGCATTACACACACATCCTCACTCTGGGGAGCAGCTTGGGAAGCAGGGTGGGGCTCTAGGCTGGTCGCAAGCAAAGGGTTTATACGATCATAAGGGGGAAGGTCGGGGGGAAAAGAATCAGTTGTTGGGAGCTAGGGGCACGCGACAGGAGGAAAAGATCTGGAAAAATGCGAATTTCGGCCACTCCGAGGACGCGGACTAGACGCGGGGTAAGGGTACGTCTAGTAATAAGCCGGTCGGCTTGTTACCAATGTAATGAAAAAGATCTCATTTGTGGTGGACGAGAAAGAGGGGGGGAAGATGGAAAGGGAAAAGGGGATGCCGCGCCGTTTCAAAGCATCAGATACAATGGGCTCACCAAGAGAGAACCACGACAAAAAGAAAACGATGGAGCGAGCGACAAAGGCTTGTGGTCAAAGCGGGGAAGGAGGAGGAATCCTCTGGTGCTATTAAGACCGCGCGCCAGGTAGCAGGAGCTCATCGGGTTAGATGGGATTCTAAAGAGTGCCAAGAAAGAGGGAATGCATGAATCCCTAAACAGAAAGTAAAAGAGCGATATCAACTAATTGTGTCAGATTGGGGGCCAAGAAAAAAAGGGAAAGCGAGCCAGCGAAGGTCTGATCCCCACCTCGGCGACGATGAAGGGGAAAAAGAAAGGAAGGTGATTGCAAAAAATCTGATACAAAAGGAGAGGGCGATTATGCCGAGGGAGCGGGAACTCAGCAACGAGAGAAAAAGAAAAAGATGAAGTGGAAAAAACGGACGAACCAGATCAAAAAAGGGATTACAGAACAAAACGCGGAGGGTCAAAAGTGGGGGAGTCAAAGTCTATCTTAAATGTGCTGAAGAATCAAAAACCAACAAAGACCGGAATTTGGGAAGGAGAGCAGAACTTGAATTCACCATTTCATGTCAACATTGGGGCGCAAAGAGGGGGGGAATGAAAGGGGAAAAAAAAAGGTCGCGACGCACAGGCGGGGATCTTCAGGGGGGTGGGAAGGAAGATGAAAGGGTAACAAGAACAATAGTGCCTACCTCCGTCGGAAAAAAACTGAGCATGTTGCACAACACATCCTGCTGGTGGCGGTAGAGTCAGACGTTAGCGGAGCTAAACACGACTGGAAAAGGGAAAGGAAGGGGAACATGTAAAAACGGATAGCGGATCTACCAAAGTGCTCAGACGTTCATCTACACAAAAAACGAGAAAAGTACACGAAAGAGGTCTACGACACAAAAAAAGACCATTGTCCGCAACTGGACGGAAACTATAGACTCTAAAAAAAACCGTATTAGTTATTTAAAAAAAAAGGGGAGATGGAAGGGACCTTGGGAACGAAAGAAATCGGTGGCGGGGACTTTCGACGGAGGACGGGGAGATTAGTTGGAGGGTATCTACGGAGAGAAGGGGGGGCTGGTAATATCAGGAAAATCCTTCACACAAGGTGACAAGAGAGGGGAGAAACAGGTCTGTCGGACGCTTAACGAGAGATAAACCCCTCAGATTCGTGGAAACCATAAGGAGGGCAGACTCTAGAAGGAGGGCAGAAAAGTAGGCGGTTGTTACGAGACTCAAATTTGGGCATAAAGACCACGCCCAGGGGAGCAGGAGCAAAAGGTGGGGAAAGGGAACAAATAGATTGCGCCAAAATGGAATTGAAATGTGGGAATAGGGAAAGAGGGAGTTTGCAAGTTCAGGTCAAAAAATTAAATCAGGGGTGGTGATCGTGGGCTAGACTAGCACAGGTCCTATACATGTTGAAGAAAGACTTTTGATACGCAGCGGGGGTGAAAAGGAAGGGGAAGCAAGGAGTGCGCTTCGTCGAACGTTTCACCACTTCATAGAGATGGTGCGAGAGTTGCGGGAGAAATGGGAGTCAACTCTCCGGGCGATCCGCAGTCTTTTAGTAAATGTATCAACTTCAAAGAATGCTTGGGTCACCGTCGATAGAGCGAGGGAAAGGGAGAAGAAGGAGCGAAGATTTTCGGGAAAAACTTCCAGGGCTCGAGGGAAAAACGCGACAAGCGGTTGGGTCCTAGACAAAAAGGGAGACTTGATGTTTAGGAATTCAATTCATTGAAAGATTTTCAGCTTTAAGTGGCACGACAGGGGAGGAAAAACAACAAGACGGCGAAAAGAGAGAGCGGAGGGAAGGTGCAAAATTATTCTAATACGGAAGCGTGGGGCCAGGTCGCCGTTAGGGGCACAGAGATGGTTGGGAGGGGAGGGGGGACTCAGATGGCGGATAAGAATCGAAGACACTTCGAAGGGCATCCAGGGAAAAATAAAAATCTGAAATGTGGAAAGAAAAGGCGATCGTGGCCGCAAAATCAGGGGGGGGTAAAAGCCGAAAGGGGGATGGAAGAAAAAGGTAAAAAAAAAACCACATGGGATAGTTACGCACTGGAAGACGGTATGTCACTGAAAAACTGCCAGAGGCAGCGATCCATGATCAAACTGATCCGATAAGAAGGAGCGGAAGGGAGGCGATAAAACGGGGGGCGAAGCCGCTCGCGCAAACAGGACTACAAGCGCTGCTATCCAAAAAGGAATGGAAAAGGGGGTTAAAAGTATTAAATGCCAGCATGGGCGGCTCGGCGGACTATGTTGGGTTGGATAGAGGAAATTTTCTGGTCGATAGGAGAGAAAATGGCTTGCATACGAAAGAGAGTCGGCGGAATTATGCGCAATAGATGAAGGGGTTAGGGGAAGACGAGGCTGCAGGGAGAAAAAGAAACCGCCGTGGAAGACGGATCGGAGAGTCGGTCTTCCAAAAAAATTTGGGAGGGGGAAATACTGAGAAGCGTAGTTTGGCGACTGCGGGTATCAGTTCAGAAGAAAGTGGGGGGGAAAAAGAGGGATCAGTGTGGTGAGGGAAAAGCGGGCTATAATAATACAGAAAGGGACTGGACACAAAATTGAAGAGAACTCATGCGCTGCGAAAGGCAGCTCTAGTATAACATAAAAAAGCTTAACTTGGAGTCAGACGGCAAAGAGCGAATCCTATGAGGGAGAGGAATGAATATATACTACAGGAAAAAGGCAGAAGGAAGTGGTCGGCAAGAGAATTTTCTAAGATGGGAAACCGAACGAAAGGACGAGGACTGCGGGGACTGTTTATTAAGGGTGCAGGCGAGAAGAAAGCTTGGGGCTACAGTGTCCAAAGAGAAAAGGAGCAAAATTCTTAGAGTAACTGGAGAGTCGCGTAAAAGGAAAGACTCTCCAAGAAAAAACGAGGTTAAAGAGAGGGGAGAGAAGGGTGAATCCCTGTGGTTTCCATTTCAGGAAATTCGCTATGAAGACAATCGAGTGGGAAAGTTTTCACGAATGAGTAGGAAGAGAAGAAAAGGACCGGATGGCTTGATGGAGGGATGAATGCGTAGGGGAAACATGAAAGATTTCAAACACTTCAGGGTTCACGTTATTCTCAAGAAGTGACGAACGCCATGATAAGGAGGGGATAGGTGCAAAGAACACGAGAGCAGAGGTAACTGGGGGGGAGAAGACTATGCTGTCAAAACCTTTCACTGGCCTAAGTGGGTAGCTGCAAAAGTGGAACGAAAAGGGAAGGATTCTAGTCCAGCGTGGATTGATCAATTCACCGGGCACGAAAGGGTACCAGAAAGCAATCAGGAAGAACAAGATAACCGCGGAGAAAATTAAGCGAAATTCATATGGTCTTCACAAGCAAAGTTGTTGGAAAGATTAGGGCATGAGCCGTCTGCCAAAAGGGGGAGGAAACATCGGTCGAACAAAAAAGGGGAGAAAATTTATTCCGAATATTGCAGAAGGTCGCCGACTCAAGGGGGGTAGGACTTACCTCCACAGAACAGAAAAAAAGAAGCGAAGTAGCAAACAAAAGGACGGAGAGGAAATCACCAAATGTCTGAGAAGAACTAAGGACAAAAGAAAAGACATATGATCGAGAGGGGGGGCAGGGCCTAGGGAGTTATAAAGCGGTACCAGCATCCTCAGAAAAGTTCGGTTAATAAAGGCATGTTGGGAGAGGTAGCGCGGCAAGCGACTCTCGGGGGAAAGGAAAACTCCTTGGGAAAAGAAAGAGATGAAAAATCGGGACAAGGTGACGGGGGGAAGGTAAGAAGACAAGGGAGCGGGTGAAGAAGGTGTCGCGGGCAAAGAAGAAAGTGGTGTTAGAGCCAGGAGAGGGGATGGGGATGAAAAGGGAAAGGGGAGGGGGAAAGGGGCTCGGACGATTCTCACATAAGGAGTCTACAACCAAAACGCCTAAAAAGGAGCGAAGGGGACAAGGTGGGGGGGGGGGGAAAAACGCTGATAAGTAAGAAAATCTGTGGTGAGATGAAAGACCACTCAGATCGATGGAGCGTCGTCAGAGCGGGTTCTCTTTAGGCCACATTCTTTCCAGAGAAAAAGATGAGAAAGGAGGAATCCCTAAACGACGCAGTCGGCAACAGGGGTGTTCGAGTGGGGGGGTTTAGTCTAGCAAAACCTTAATAAGTAGTTCCAAGTCGAGACATATCGGGGAAAGCCCTACCTCGGATAAGAGAAAACGGGGACAAAGCCATGCAAGTGAAGGGAAGAAAAGCGTACTACCATCAGGGAAACGGGGGAGATAACAATGAAGAGGCAAAGAGCTAGCTCCTAGGAAAAGGGTGAGGGGAAAAAAAAAGGGATCTACAATAACCAATCAAGGTACAGAAGACAAACACGGACGAAAGTGTTTGAGTGAACACATGATAGGCGTAAATAGGAGCGGATCTACCAGAGATAACAAAAGAGTTGAGGGAACATCATTGCAGATTCAAAAGGGGGAAAGAAAGGGGGGAAAGAGAAGGTTGGCAGGGGGGAAATTTCAAAATGTTTCGAAAAGGCGGGTAATGAGTGGAATGAGTAACGAAAAGCCTAACCAATCGAGGACACATAGAAAATGCAACTTCACCTTTTGCAAAGAAGCAGGGGAATTATCTCTTTCTCGTTACTGGCGCTACCACGCCTTTGCCTTAAACGAGTTTCCATGGGGATAGTAAGGGAAGATAACCAGCATGCATCAGAAAGTTCATCGAAAAAAAAAAGGAAAGGAAGGTGGCAACAAGAGTCTAAGACCAAGAGATGAAACCGATCCTTGGAAAACCTCCAAACTGGAAACTGAAAAAAAAGCAAAAACCACGAGGAGGAGTCCGTCCAGATGAAAGAAAGTGGAAGATGAGGGGGGACTTACATAAAGAGGGGAATTACTGGTAAGGCTTTGCTTGGGGAGAGGTTGGAGGAGAAATTGAGGGTATATCAAGACACAAGGAATGGAAAAAAGAGGGGGATCTGTAAGGCGAACGCGCTTAACGGAAAACGCGGATGGCGTGGGCAAAAAAGGACTGAAGGGCATCGGAGATGGCGTCAGCTCGAGAGGCGGTTCGACGAGCTCACTTTCCAACAGAGGGACACTAAAGTTATCAGGCAAAGGTGGAAATTGAAAAGATTGCGAAAAAAAAAATGGAATGGAAACTTGGAATCGCAAATAGGGCGTGGAAAAAAAAGGCAATGCGGAACTGTTATAGGGGGAGAGGGCAAGAAAGAACAGGTCTATAGAAGGGGGTTAAAAAGTTGAACAATCCCTTGTTATTCGGTGAGGGTCTGGGTGAGAGGGGGAGTATGGAGCGTGTCAGGGAAAAACGTCATAGAGCTGCGGAGGAGCGCGGCTAAAAAACAAAGCATAATCGCATCCTCCTGATGGGAGTAAGATGTAGGGAAAAAGCAAGGGGGAGTGCGGTTTCCAAATTAGCGATAGACGAAGGGGTCGTCGTGCAACTCCGAGGTGGCGAAGGAACTCGCTTCCGCTCGATTAACCACTCGAAAAAGTCGGGGGCCGATAGAGAGTTTGATGTTTTAGGGAGGGGAAATTACAGCTTTGGGAGCTTATGGCGAGGTGAAAAGCAAGAAAACAGATGATCGACGCCGAGGAGGAAAGAGGAGAGAGCGAACTCTCCGAGGTTGACAACAAGCCGGCGAAAAAAACTCACATCGAATGGTTAGGGTTTTTGGCGTGGGGTAAGCAGCCTGCGGGCAGAACTCGAAAGAATCAGAAGAGAAGCAGACGGAATCGAAGCGAACGGAAAATCGTCTCAATGTTGACGGGGACAAAAATGCGATCGGGGCGCGAAGACGGTAAAAAGCAGGAAAAATTGAACTAGGACTCGCAACGTAAAAAACGCTTCCAATGGGATAGGGGGAATCTGTCACGGTTCTACCAAGCGAAGCTCCCAAGATGAGAAAGCTCGAGACATAGAAAAAACTGATATAAGAACTTCTCTTTTATTAGGAGACAGGGGGGCAGGCCCCGACGAATCCCCAGTACTAAGCGAGGGAGATCCGAGTTAAGGGAAAAGGGGTGTGAAGGTAGGATATTCCAAAACCAGCATTTAGGAGGGAGAGGGACTTAGGTGGGGTGGTCTAACTCTATCCGACGGCTGGAAGCGTCTGTTGTAGAAGAATAAAGAGGAGTAACTCTGAATTGGAGAGGATTCACAAATTCCAAGGTCTGCTGGAGGGAAAACGCTGCACAATGGAATACAAATGAAAATGAGAAATGGAAAAAAAGAAAATTGGGAATGGGAAGAAATAATGAAGTATGATTTGGGGGTCGAAAGAAGTTAATCTCGTGCGCAAAGGGTGGTAACAAGGAGGTATGTTCGAGGATACAATACAAAAGCGGATCATAAGAAAATAAAAAGTGAGTTGACACTGAGGCGCACCGAGGAAATGGTCGAAAGGGAAAGAGAAGCTAACATAACTCTTTCGCGTTCAAAAGCATAGGCTCACTATCGAAGAAGAGTGTGGATCAGGGGAATGGAGAAAGGAATAAAGAACCGGAAAATCAAAGGGAGGTTCCATATAAGGGAGAAAATTGCATCAAAGAAGAGAAAAGGAAGGGCGTCCGGGGAGTAAGGCAAAAGAAACTTCGGGAATACAGTTTTAACACGCGAGGGGGGGCGCATCGAGGAATTAAGACGTAACTGAAATGGGGAAATAGTTTAGCTTCAACAGTCTACTCTCACAAAAGAGGAGGGAAAGTCGGGTAGGGCTCAATAGGGTGGACATGGGAACAGGGTACGAATACAGAGTTCAAAAATCTGAGCCAAGAGGAGGGGGGGCTTGGTTTCAGAAGTTCTTAAGAAAGAGATGAAAACGTAATAAGACAAAACAAGTCCTCGAACTTTCGGGGGGGGGGGAGGAATATTCAGAAAAAAAGGAATAAGGGGAACACGAACTTGAAACTATTATGTCCAAACGGTAAGAGTCCTGCCTCCATAGAAAAAAGGGAGGGATTGGGCCTCTCGAAGGCTCAACGAAGAGTGGAAAGGGTTAGCGCGCCTGGTCGCCTAAGGGAGGGGGAGGAGGGGAAGGTGGGGGTGGAGAAGAATTTCGTCTGATATCAAAGCGATGTCAGTGGAAAAAAAAGCAGCTCACAAGGAAGAAAGGTTACAATCTGCTGCCACGATAACACGCACGGAACCAAATGGAAATTGGACAGGAAAAAGTGAGGAATCCAAGTTTTGGGGGGGGGTGGAAATTTCGCAGATTCCGGAAAATTCCACTGGGCGGAAAGAGGAGAAAAAGAAGAAAAGAAAAGTTATTCCTAAGAATTGGAATATCAAACTCCTCGGGTATGCAGGCCAAGAAAAAAGCGAGCACAGGGAAGGGCTAAAAAAAGTATCCACCAAAAAGAGAAGGAGGAATCCGGAAATTGAGGGGGATAATACGCTTCACACAAATCTCCTAGGTGGATCCGCGAGTGTAGACAAACGAGGGCTTTGGGGAAGGGGAGGGGGAGAAGGATCATCCGAGCCCATTGAGGGGGTTATCGATAAGGTTTTGAACTATGTGCGCGCGGAAAAAAGGACTGGGCCACGGGGAGGGAAGTTGGCCCGCACGATGAAAGCGTAACTATCAAAAACCATGAGAAAGAGAACAACAGGGGCGGATGGGGAAAAAAGTTTCAGGGGACGCAAAGACATTTTGGTGCGCCGTCAAAACGGAAACATTTTCTAGGGGAAGTGGAGCCCAGACGCCGTGTCTGAATGAAGGTAAAATTCGCAAGAAGAAAAGAAGAAAGAAAAACGCCGAAAAGAGATGGGGAGAACGGCGACCCTGAAAATTGAGGAACAAAGGAAGTAGAGAATACCGCTTTGTGCTTTGCGCGTCGGCGTTCAGAAGGGGACAGACATCTGGGGGGGGGGGGTTCTGTGATGCCAAAGGAGTTCAAAAGAAGAGCAAACTCTTGACGGGAGGGGCAGACAAAACCATAAAAAAGTCGAAAAAGCGAGAAGACGTCAAAAGAGTTGTAGAGTTGGGGGAAATCGAGCAACATTGAAGCGAAGGGCCAGTCTGACCATATAGGGGCTGATCACCAGACCTCGTCATCGGACGGGAAAGCATAAAGTTGAAGTTGCAGCATCGAAAAGAAAATCAGAGGATAGGGATGAGATTGACGCTCAAAAAAAAGCACAGCTCCGAGGAAAAACTCGACACCATATCCAAAAAGACGAAAAGAGAACCCGCGGATTGCGAAATTGTTAGTCACAATGATATAGAACTGTGCGAAATCACGAGACCAGAGGAAAAAATGAGAATCATTTGAAAAGGAAGGAAAAATTGAATTAGTGCAATTCCAGTGGCGCAATATATGGGCAGGCACTGCGAACACAGTGTCAAGAAAAAAAAAAAAACCGGGAGGTTTGCTTCTGTTGGAAAGGGTAAAGAAACTAACCAATCTGAAGCCGCCCGAAAAGCGATGCAAAATCATGGGGGAAAGAAGAAGGAGTTGACTTAAGAGATTGGAGAGGGGCGTCTCTAGAAACAACTTTTCTTCCACGATGTCAGGGGCAGGGGTCCATCTACAGCAATTGCTCACAAGGGGAAAGAGACCCAAGTCAACCTAGAAAAGTAATTGTGAAAGAAGAGAAGCTCATTGGAAAAAAAAGCGGACTATAATCGAAAACACGGAGAAGATTGAACAGAAAAGTGAGGAAGGAAATTGGCACAATAGTGTGAAGTGGTCTTAGACATCAGTACATTCAGGAAAAGGAGGGGAGAGTTGGCTGGGTAGATTAACTCTGAAATTGTCTGGTAGACGGAACATAATCCTGAATAAAAAAATAAGGAGAGGGGGAACGAAAGAGGAAAACTCTAAAGGGTGGATAAGAACGCGGAGGGAGGGGGAACATAAAAGACTTAATTGAAATCGCTAGATTGTCGGCTTCATAGTTGGTTAGGATCGTGGCTAAGAAAAGGAAATAAGTAAAAAACCCACCCTGTGCGTCGCGGCCATGTGGGAATTGAAAAAGAATTCTCCAAAAAGGGGAGGGAAAAGGGGGGGAATAGCAAATAGTGGGTTCATTCTTCAATCGTCTTTGGGAGGCTCGGAGGGAAATAACTGAGCAACCATGGAACTAAGGAGGGTGGCACTAAACACTTGTCGACATACCGCTGTTGATTCTGGGAATCAGTCGTGAGAGGGGTCCGAAACCACGGAAGAGGAAGGGGCGATCAGTGCGCGCCATTCTGCCAGAGGACTCAGTCAAAGGAGGAGTAATATGTAAAAAAAATTCAGACGAAGGGGCTTTGGAAAAATGAGAAGGTATATAAAGGGCGGAAAAGATCATCTACCATATGGAAATTGGGGGAACTCGCTTGAAAGGGGGACTATCTTGAAACCACTGAAGAAAATGCACTGGAATCACTTCGGAAAAAAAGGTGTAGGGAGGAAGGAAGAAAATCAGGGGGCAGCTTATTGAAGAAACATGCGCCCTAACGAGAACAAGATAAAAACGATAGCGCTAGGGGGGTGTACATCACAAATATGTTCTAGCCTAAGCACGTGGACACAGTCGCCGTTCGATAATGAGGAATGGTTAAGGTCCATTGGTGGGGATGTACTACAGCTGCTGAGATCGTAAAAAAAAATAAGAGATCGCAGAACCGGGACTGCTCCCCCTGTAAAGTAACAATCGATCCGTTACGGCTGAACAAATGGGGTCGGGGGCCGGGAGAAACTCTGGAACAAGGAAACGTGGTCTTATACTCGCAACCGTCCAAAGGGGTACTGCAGGTGAGTAGGGATGGCGGGAAGAAAAGAAAGGAGGCAGCAGGACCGCAGAGCGTGTAGATACCGTCAAGGACATACGAAAAAAACGATCGATAACGAACTTCTCGGGAATGAAGAGATAAACCGGATTGCGAAACCCTGCGCGCAAAAAAAGGACAAAAGTTATCACAAGAGGAAGGGGGAGGGTGTTGAGGCGATACAGCATTGGTAAGTCTGGGGGGATACGACTATGGTGGGCTACGCGCCTTCTGCTGATTGAAGAGTCTGTGGCTATACGCCACGAGGGCGTCTTAAAATGATGAGGAAGAAGGTCACATAATAAGGCCGTACTAAGAGGCTTGCGGGTAGAAGAGCCGCCCGGGGAAATCAGGGCGAATCTTCTGGACAGAATTGGCGGGGGTTGGAAGCATACTAGAAAGGGAACTTAAGTGTGGGAGGGAGTGAGTGTATTCGGGTCAGAAGCAAGATGGGGGTACAGTTCGGCGGTGAAAGAGCAAACAGCGGGGTAGACAAGACTCAGTTAAAAGTAAGGTGCGAACGCGAAAAACAAAGAGGGGAGTTCGAAGGGAAGCTAGGTGATAACATTAAAGGGCGCTTGGGAGAAAGGAAAGTCCACTCTAGGAAGATGAAAGTGATCGAATATCAAAAAATCAGAAAGGGAAAGGGGAGTTTTGTTCCGGGAAGGAATGTTCTAGTTAATCCACCATCTGACGAGGACGGGTAAACTTTACCTGTAGAGAAGGGGGGGAAGGCTAACTGAGAAAGTCGTGAAATGACAGGGTCCCACGCGAGGGCTAGCGGAATTCGTATTGGCGGGGGAGGGAAAATCTTTAGAGTAGGGA
>Ga0179593_1293900_pt1 | contig 13758 bp, 8 predicted proteins | sample CZODoug2_1_08_16_FD_185931 | JGI IMG/M metagenome (GOLD analysis project Ga0179593, IMG submission 185931) | Vadose zone soil fungal communities from Angelo Coast Range Reserve, California, USA - CZODoug2_1_08_16fungal (PacBio error correction) | ecosystem: Environmental > Terrestrial > Soil >...
GGGTAAGACACAAGGTGGTGGAAGAAAGTCACAAGGGGAAGAGGAGACTTTAGCAGGCCGCCTACGCGCACCGCCTGGTGAATATTCATTCATTAAACGCACACCTCGACTTGAGCTTCTTCGGGAAGTCTGGGCCGGAGACCACCAAGCAAGACTTGGGGGTCAGTCGTTTAGATGGTAATACGCAGGTATGACGAAGACCGTTGACCGACGCGAAAAATGGAGGGGCTAAAGGGAGAAATGTGTCCCTGGAAGGGGGGACGTCTGAGTGGCGGGGGGGACGTCCGAAGGCCTGTTAGGGATTCTCAGTGGATGAGTTGGGGGGACCTGCCTTCTGGGGTGATTGATATTCACGAAAGGCGGTGGGGGATTCATTGCAAGTGGCATTCAAAAACGTGAAAGAAAACTTTCAGGGACGAAGAAGTGCTGCGTATACTCGGGCGACTGAACAATTACCGAATACCATTCCGCCATGCTTGGGGCAAACCAAAGACTACCGAGGGTGGTTTGCCTCGTCATGGGGCACGCCGCCCTGGATTAAAAGGGGACGGTCCAACAAGGAGCGTACGGGGCAGTCAAAAACCGCGATGATAACTCCGCAGACATCTAGACCGAGGAAAGGATTACATGGGGGTAAGACCGATTCTGTCCGGACAATCTCGGTAAGGAAAAACATTCCTTAAGATAGGAGGGTAAAAAAAAACTTGTATGAGAGACCGGTAATCTCACGCGGCAGCTTATGAAAAGAAACGTGGAGTGGGCTAGAAGGTGCTCAAGTGATACTAGGACGGCATAGAAGCAGGGGAGGAGAGTCTTAGGTTTTGTGGTGGGCAGATCGAGCTTTCACAAAGAAAGGTACCGTTGGAGGGGTGGGAGAAAAAAGACGGTGTCAGCGGAAGACGTTAAATGGGGCGTTCATTGAAAGGGAAAACCGGGCACGCCCAGGGGGGGACCAAATTCGCACTTGAAAAACCTCCGGGGGGGGGGAAATTTGCTATCGGTTGGTTTAATTGCCTAAATCCGCGGTTCTGGTGGTCCAACCAGGGGGCGAAGAAAATTTGGGTCGCAATAATACCCAGGGGAGCACTGGAGACCCTCCACTAGACTGGCTTTCAGCGTTCTGCGTAGGGAAATTTGAATTCTCCCGTGGAAAAAACAAGGTTACAAAGATGTAAAAAATCTGCACAAAACAACACAGATCGCCGTACGGTTCACGGCGTGTGGGCACAGAGTGTGGGGGAAATGCGTCCTAAACTGGAATTTTACTTGAGCTTCGTCAGTCCCGCTACCAGTCCACTAGCGACGCTTCCGCATGGTTCCACAAGTTGAACGAAAGTCAACGGATTGAGTAAGCTAGGTATTGGATGGAAGGCCTAGTTGCAGCAACAGATCTGTCTCGGTCGCGCGGTAGGGGATTGGGGGGGGGGGGGGGCGACAGTTTCTAAAGAGAGGCATTCTTCCAGACGGCGTGAAACAGCCACAAAAACATACGGCGAGAAAGGGGGGTTGGTCGGGGGGAAATAGAGGCCGGAGCTGGCGATCTGACGGGCAGCCGGCGACTGATCTTGGAGGGGGGAACAGCCACGGGCGAACCGAGGCAGTTTCACCAGAGGATAACCGTGAGTCCACGAAGCATTTTGCCTCGGCCGTGAGGTAGGGGCTGGTCATGGAGTGGGGGTCACAGAAGGGGGGGGGGGTGCAAAACGGCCGGAGCGTAGACGGAAAACCATTGCTCTCAAAAACACAATGATGAGAAACGATAAACAGGCTTTGGGCAGCAGAGACAGCGGCCGTGTCTCACCTCCTAGACATCGGGTTCCCTCAACGGGACATCCCAGAACGGACGAATTAAAAAGGGGAGTAAAGAGGGAAAAGTTCGACTCGCGCAACCTTCAAGGAGTTAGCAGGCCTTGGTAGCGCCACCGTAAACATTTTCGGAACAAAGGAAAGTCATAAGAATCAGAGAGGACAGGCCAGGCGTCGGCGATCCCGTGAAAACGAAAACCACCATCCTGTCGAAGCGATGGGTACTTGCTGGCACGCCGTCGGATTGCGAAGTGGGGGGCGTGGCCTGCATCCGGGGAGTTATGAATGCCAATGTGGGAGGCTTATTTAAAAACCGGCAGCCTTTCTTTGGGAATACATCCCTTGAAAGGGAAAAGGTAAAAATGTGTGTAGTATCGCTGAAAGATTCGGAAAGGTACACGGGAGTACGCGGGGAAGAGAGGGGGTTATTGAGGGCAGAATCCAATTAAAAATCATAGGTTTCGTAAACCGGCAAAAAGCACGCAAGGTTTGACAATCCGAAGGGTAGGAGGTGGGCTTCTGGGATCGATGGGGGGGTCTGAACCACAGTGAATTATCGGGTAGGAATAAGGAATGATGTGTGAAGAGGACAACAACCGGAAAATATTGCAATAGGGGACGCACTTGGTCAAGCGGTCTATGAGAATGCCAATTGTAAATCTGGACGCAATAACGTGGAAACCTGGCGAACACACGCCCTTACAAGCAAGGGTAAATTTCAACCGTCCATATACAAGTGGCATCCAAACAACTGGTGGCGGTCAGACTCTGCAAGTAAACCTGCGGGTTCGCGCGCCAAGTAACGGGGACAGGTAACTCCCCACTAAAGTAAAAGGAGGACGATACCACCGACTTATACTGGGGTAACGCCACGGGATCACTCAGGGCAACTTTGAAAAGCACGTGCATCACTACAAGAAGGAAAGTGTCAAAAGGACATTGCCGTTCTAACGGTTTGGTTAACCTCAGGTATAAAAATGGAACCCGGCAAGCTCTCGTTCAACTTTCCCACCTCACTGTTATTCTTATAAGGGTTGACAGCATGTGACATTAATAACTAAATAGTCCAGGTTGAAAATACTTAGAAATGATATACCGCATCGTTAAGACCCTTCATTAAATGTGAGGGAAACAAAAAGTGAACCAAAAGAATTGGCAAGCTTAGCACTTAACTCGGAGAGGGGAGTCAAGGGCTGTCGCATCTTCGAAGCGTGGCACGCACAGTTACGCTCGATATTAAAGTGAACCATCCGATCTTAAGGAAACAAACCCGGGGGGGCATTTTGAACGTTGATTCAACGCTCAATGGGATGGAGGGCGGATAGTGGGAAAAAAAGTTCGACATCTGGTCTGACAGTAAAAGGCAGCAGTAGGCGTACGAACGTTCGAGTCAACCGGAAATAGGCCCGGCAATCGAAACCAAACGCCAAGGAGAAGGGAAAATAATTGCCTAACAGCACCTCACCTACCCAGATCAAGGAGACTACGAGCAAGGAGGCTAAGACCCGCAGTCTACCAACACCAGGAGGGCTTATACCACCGCATCGACCGCGGGTAAAATGGCCCGTGGGAACTTAACAGCCTAGGCGACGGCGGTACGAACCTGGGACTGTCGACGGCCAGAAGAAGATAAAAACAGACGGAGTCGGACTCCGAATACAACCCCCCGAACCCAGGGAGCTGAGGTGCTGGTCTGGGGCTCCAACTGTTAAGAAGGCGTCGCAAGAAATCGTGGTTAGCGAATAGTGATAATTTGTCCAAGAGGGCTTTGAGAAAGGGCAGATTCTTTTTGAAAGGGTCGAGGGGGTTTATACGTCGTTTCCCGGGGGTAAATGCAAACACAAGGGGAAGGGCCAGAAATTAACCGCCCGCATCCCCTCTCTGGACTTCTTTGACAGGAAAAACCGGAAAAAGGGGAGCAACAGAGACGCATCCTGGAAGTTCAACATAAGTGCAAACTGGACCGCGTTTGGAGTCACAACAACAACACCGGAGAAAGGGGACTAATACAACGATCAGGCGTTAGCATCTTTAACGCATATGAAAAGCGTTTCCAGGATACGTTACCGGGGGGAAGCGGGATCAGGCAGGAGCGGGAAGGGCATAAAGGCGAGGAATAGTAGGAGTGAAGCTGAGTCTGTCACGGATGAAGGGGACCGGGAATAGGTAACCCTCCTCAAAACTCATGAAAAACGGAACAAGAATTGAATAAAGTATTACATCGCTCAAGAACTTAGCGACGGTCTTATGTGGCCGGCGCAAAACCCATCCAAAACATACGGGGTTCGTTATACGTGGAGGGAAAACGACCGGTCAGTGAAGTCGTGAACAGTCTAAAACGGTGAAGATTGAATTCAGGAGGGGACCGGCCTTGAATGGTTGTAACTTAGGAAAAGGTAATAAGACGTTGTTCTGGAAAAAAAGGGTACGGGATGTTGGTAGGGCCTTCAGCGATTGATGTCGGGGAGGAGATCGGCCTTTGGCGAGTTGATTGTAATTGGGGGGAAGTTTGGACAGGTCACACCGTTGAATCGAACGGGGGCGAGGGCTTCGATAAAAAATCGAAAGACTGTAAAGAAGCATGCAGTCTGAAAGAGCCAGTCGAAATTGAGTGAAGGCAAAAAAGAAAACCACCCGACGGGTTTTTCGGGGCGAGATGGCCGCCCTGGATGGGTTCGGGAACCAAGCGAACGGGGTCCAGCTGTGCCGAAGACTGAAGAAGGTGGAGACGGGGGGGGGGAAGCAAAAGCATTGAGGCCTTTCACGAATCGGGGAGAAATCAATATCTCTGAGGCCGGAAGACGGCCGTTTCGTGCCGAGGGTTCACCTGGGCCGCTACACCTGAGGGGGGTTGAGGGATTACGCATTACAGGCCCGAACATTTATGGAGATCCCGAAAACCGTCGGAAAAAGAAAAAGAGAGCAAGTGCAAGGTGCCATCAAGGTTTTACGATACGCGCATAAAACACCGGGGATACACGGGGCCTGGGTAGGAGGTAACAGTTGCTTGGGCTCAAACGTTGCGTATGCAACTTACAAACGTGCAGGGGGAGTCGCGTGACGTGGCGCCGGCGGAAAGGGAAAGTATGGGTTGGGGAGGAAAACCCGCGACAGCCTGGCGGTGCATGGCACGAAAGGGAGAGGGGTACGCACTTGGGAGCTAGCGCCGCCTTTTGGGTTGCTATCGGGGCGGCGGGAAGGGCCGCTAAGCTAGGAGTCAGAAGGGGTGGAAGAAACCAACTTAGCATCACATCGGCGAATGTCCCGATAAAAATTGACAGAAAACGAGGCTGGACGTCTGCTTTTGTGGAAAAAGTCGTTCAAGCCCGTGAACGCGGTAACACGACAGAGGTCGCAGACAAAACAACCAGCAACGTAGAAAAACAGCACACCGGCAAAAAGGGGCTGGGGGGAACACCAACTGAGGGGTGGGGTGCAAGTTGAGGAGTATGGATGGTTACTTTGCAGCGTCTCCTGAAACACTCTTCAACGCTACACAAGGGGGACCCTGGATCCGCATTCTAAATGAAGTCCTGAGAACATTGCACAAGGCAAATTGGGTAACACAAGGTTAAAAAGGGCCCTGCCGTGTTCTGTGGGTGAGACGGGCAGTATGGTTGCATGAAGACAGCGACGAGGGACTGAGCGGAAAAAAAGGGAAAGTGTGAACGCGCCAGAAGAAACGGAACCCAGGATGGAATCAGTGAGGTCGAACTCAAGTTACTATGCGAAGGGAAGGAGGGCGAATCGATCGGCTGACGAAGCCGAGCACTAGAAGACAAATTAGTTAGCGACATCCGCTACTAAAAGAACGTGTCATGCAGGACGTGAACAAAAAAAGGAAGGGGGTCTTCTATCTGAAGTGCGGGGAGGTAGAGGAAAGGTGTGAGTGGGTCCATGCGTGTGAGCACACGCGGCCAGCAATGGAATCGAAGACCAAGATAATTCGACAACAACACGGAGAGAAGAGATGGGAGCGAAGACGAAAAAGGAAAAACGCGTGAAGTTTGGACCTCACCGAAATGGAAAAACATCTGTTTGCAAAACAGCACTTTCCTCGAACAGAACGGCGACTTGACAGCATTCGTTGACACTCAACTTGACAACTGGTTAAGCTACTGCAAAGACGGGGGGTGCAGCCGCGGTGGCTGGATGCCACCAGCGAAGTGGCCTCCGCAACTCTTTAACTATAAAAGAGCCAGCCCGGGAGAGAGGCAAAACATCCGCTCGAACTGGGGAGGCGCTTAGGGCTTTTGGCAGTATACGAGCAGCCGCGCAAGGGGAGGCGTCGGTCGGAAGTCGGCAAGAGGTGGCATCAGGGCGGAGAACGGGGCGTAAGTCAGCCGTTGGGCTCCCGGTCTACAAGAGGCAGGCCCTTTTGTTAAAAGAATGAATAAAATGAAGGGGACTTCGAATGTGGTGGGCGGCGACGGAGAGGGAAAAAGGGGGGGGGGGGGGTAGGGAGAAGATGGGGTTTAGAAAAGAACGCTAAAGTAAGCAAATAATCAAATTCAACAGCTTGGTCGTAAAAAATCACAAAAAAACCCAGTCCCAATGTGTCTAGACGAAGGAGAAAGGGGGGTTGAAGATGTGTTCTGGGTGCCAGAGGTAAATGGGTCTGCTCAGCAACGGTAGAAGAAGCACTAAGCGGAACCACGTAAAAGGAATTAGGCGATAAAAACTTTCCGACTCGTAATTCAGACGACTTTGACAGAGGCAATCAAAACCCCGGCCACAATCAATACGGGTCGGTGCGCAGTCCAGGTATAGAACTGTCTCCAACGTAACACTCTTCCGACAAGGCAAGGGCAAAAGGGGGTCAAAAACTCTTTTCCTTTAGCGCCAGTGGGGGAGACAAATCTTAACCTTAGCTCGGGGGTGCGGACCAACGGCTATACGTGGGGACACCAACTTGCTCCGCTTAGGGCTGGCAAGTGAACAAAAGACGGGGACAAAGACTCAGTCAGGCTGTGCAAAGTAACGCGGTTTGCACGAAAGCTGGAACAAGACAACTACAACCTGTTGGGACCCGCTTGGGGCGGCAGCCGCGCTGCAAGTCCAGGGCAAGTAAGGGTTATTTGCGGATGCGGCAGCCGGCCCCTGGGTTAAGTAAACTCAGTTCCAAGGTCCCAGGAACTGGGTAGCGCAGTGTGAGAGACCGAAAGTACCTGCTTTCCGGCACATCACAATACATAAGGCGGCAGCCCAGGAAACAAGATCACGGCAGGAAAAAGGTGGCCGGAAGCGCAAGACGCTCGAGTCGGGCGAGAGCGGGCAACGGCAACTGGCCAACTCTGGACCGAATCTTCACCATCCAGGGCTACGCCACTCAAGAACGGGGGGCCCCGGTCACACAACGTGTGAGCGCGGGCGCCGTTTCAGTAAACACGGGAGACTTGCGTATGGAGGCGGGGTCAAATCGGGCTGACATTCCTGTAAGAGTGACACTGGAAACACTTCTCACGATCGTTCAGGGTAGAAGAAACTACATCACACGACGACAGAGCACACTGAAGCTCACATCCATAAGCGAAAGACCGAAAAACAACACAACGGCGAATACACCCGAGAGAGGAACGGGCCACGTCGGCAAGAAGGGCAGAAACACCATCTCAGATCCGGGTTGCTCCTAATGTGGTAGTCGAGGATCATCGACCGATTCACCTGTGTCATCTAACGTCTACACACCAAACCCCTTTTTCGTGCGGGGGTCTTGAACCGCTGTACAGAACGGGGATGTTCGGGGGCTAATTGAATAGTTCAAGAGGAACGTGAGTGCGACTGCTTCTTGGATGTTGGGAGGGGGTTTTTAAGAACTTCTTAACGTAACATTAAAACTAAGCGCCTCAGTGCCACAAGACTATAGATCGCAGGGCCCGGTCACACGCTGTACTTTGGGAAACATCCTCGAGGAAATCACCGCTGACCAGGAAGGAGGGCAGCCGGAACTTGGGGGGCGCAACTTTACACAAATCAGTTGAATGGACTCTCCACAAAGGGAGGAAGAGAGAGAGAAAAAAGGCTTTTCAGCAGGGGGGGCATAGGAAATCGTTAAAAGGAGCAGCTGGTGGCCGGGGTGGCGCGGAATTCGCTAAGGGGGGGAAAAAATAGGGCCCGCGGAACCTGACGATTGGATAAAAGTTCTCTGGGCGCGTCCTGAATGTAACTTGAAAAAACCGTAGTTAAAAAAAGACAAACATCAAAAGAGCAATCATTCTCAGCCGAATCTTATACGCTAAAAATAGACTGTGGTGCGTGAGCTTCTTCCTGACAAGCCGGAAACAAAACAAAGCAGATCGTGGGGTGGTGGTGTAGCGTGGGAGTAAGGACTAGGTAGGCAATAGGGGGAATCGTCGGTGAAAAAAGAAAAACCATGCTTACCGGAGGGCGAAGGGGATGGGGAGCGGTGGGGGTAAGAAGGAAGTGGCGTGTCTGTCGTCCGTATCGCCGGTTGGGGTAGTGTGGGGGGAGGTTTGCCGGAAATGTCACGGGGTGTCGTTGATATGCTCATCTCGGTGGCAATGTGGGGCAAAATAGGGTTCCACCTAACACGGACGAACCTCTCGATACAGTTCAAAATGTCGACGAGGGGACAGACAGATGATTCTGACCGCAAGTCTACCAAGGGAGGCAGTGAAGGAGGCAGCAACGCGACGACCGATGGGTTTACCCGAAGAGGTAGCGAGATGGCCGCCAAATTGGCGGATAGTTTCTTCATCAAATAAAGCGCCGCCGCGCAAGAGGGTTCGAGACGAACATGATGCCTGGGGTCAACCAACTGGTCCCGGAGGTCTCATGCGAAAAGAAGGAGAAGGTGCCGTGATCGCGCAGGGAGGAGGCAGTAATACACTAGTCAAAACTGTCAGGGGGGCAAATTACACGGAGCCGCTGCCAATCTGGAGCCAGCATAACCCGTGACGGGAGCCAGACGAGAGCGTCAAAGGTTACCTCAAGGGTTTTGCGGCGGCGGCAGAAACGTACTCAGGTGACAGGGACACCTGAGATTGGTCAGCAGTGCTTTGCTTGTGTAGTTGGCAACCCGACGCCAGCCGAGGAGGTGGTTACAAAGAAGTGTCCCGAGAATAAAATGTACGTAGTGGGGCGTTGAAAAAGATCAGGGGCACAGAGGAGAGTCGATGCGAAAACTGGTCACCGTGGAGAAATGAAGAAAGAGGGGGTGTTTGGCCAGGAAGACCGGAGTTGCAGGGTGCAAATGTCCCCATGATGGGGAGATCAACATTGGCGGAAAGCCTCCGTGCGGCTACATGGCCACTACGAAAAGAATTGACGTGACGTGGGGGAGGGGGGGGGTTTAAACCTTTACGTGGGCTCTAGAGCAGTGAACCTCTTGCGCAGACAAAACAAAAACCTCAACAGAGAAACATCGACGGGGGTGAACTAAAGCTGGGGTGGTTCTGAGGACGGGTCTTGGGACTTGGGTCGATTCCGAACAACCTCCCCTAACCAGCCACTAGACCGCTTAATCATTAAAGGAACACCACATTTGCCGAAATGCAAACACAAGGTCAACAAACGAACGTGGTAGACTTAGGCAGGCTCGGGAAAATTGCGACTTCCGGAGCAAGAACGAGCGAATGTACTTCCGAAGGGAGGGGGAACCAAAACAAGGCGCAATGCGAGGAGAAGCCGCGGGGGGTTCACGTCCGAGCGAGGGGACTGGCCAGGAGTGAGAAAGGCGAGCTCCTCCAACTGGTCGGGGGGCTGAAGGGGATGCTCACAGGAACTTTTGGGTAGGGTGCGGAAGATGTCGAGTGTCAACGAAGACCCCACCGTTGCCGCTGGACGCCGTTGGGTAGGGACGTAGGGTCTTGTGGGTGACCAGATGTCGACGGTGATGTCAGGCCGCTGTCTTCGCGTCAGAAAAAATTGGGGGGGATCTATCGAAACACCAGGAGAGGAAGAGAGCCAAGCTTTGATGCGACGGGAGGCCGGACCCCAACTTCACAATCTTTGGAAAAACTCCAGACAAGCCTGTTCATCGCAGAACGTGAAGAAAATTTCGGGGACGCACCGGCGAGAAGGGTCAACACCTACACTGTCACCCGTGGTGACGATAAGTTGCTGAGCTCTCCGAAAATGACCGATCAGATCGCTCTGAGGAGCTCTCCGGAAAAACAGGGGCCCAATGGTCGAATTGTGCTGCACGCCGTAGGAAGTCAGTATCTAACCCCTCTGTTTTAGGACGTTAGCTCTAATGCAAGGGGCACGAAAAGAACCGGCAAGGGCCTTGGGTTCGTGTGGTGGTTACGAATCCGGGTGAAAATTGACGTGAGGAATGTTGGCCCTAAGTGGAGAAATGGGTAGTGTTCGGCTGAGGGGTTGCGAAGAGAAGTAGAAGAGTAGATCAATGAAACTGCCACAACCAGAAGGGGAATTGTTGGGTTCTCCAGAGGTGTTGTAATGGTTTGGTCAGTAAGAGGCAATATGGGCTAAAGGCAGATGGGGGGTTTTATAGGCGCACGCAAGGCGGGCCAGGTGTCAGTGGTACATGTGTAGCAGCCGTAGTGAAACGGGGGGGCGCGACCCAATGTTGATAAAAGCGACCGCTTTCAAGTGGGATGAATGGCAACCGTGCCAAGCCCTCCTCCTAGGTTTCGCTTTCAGGCATAGTCAATGTCTCCAACGGGGCGTGAAAAGGACTAGTGGCGCACAACGAAGTCGAAAGACGTCAATTGGTACCGCGGGGCGCAGCAAGGCGGAGCGGGTAGAAACGTAGTTACAGTCTTACGACTCAGGGGGCAAAAGGTGAGAAACGTTAAACTCAACTTGCAGCACCAGCGCGCGGAACACGAGCGGACATTCCTCCACGCAGACACGGGACCACAGCAAGGAAAGTTCCCCGGTTAAGCAGAACGGACTGTTATGGCAGCAGTATCCGGGGAAAACCATTGATCAACGTGAATATCGCGTCATCGCTCACGAGGGGGGGAACGGGGACAAACCGTGGGGCAGCGCCACGTGAATGGGGTATCCCAAATAGTGGAAGCAGGATTCAGGGAAAGGCGACACCTTGAAGAACCGTCTAACCGGTTGACCAGGCAACAGAGGAGAATGGCGGGCAACCCTGAGTCAGTACAAACAAAGGGCACTGGAGACCTCGCGGCGGCGTTCATCGGCGGCCCCTACGATCCCGGTCAGAAGGGGGAAGGAAAAGGACACCCATCCCATGGCGGGCCATCAATCTCGCAACTCCCACCCGTAGAAGGTTTCGCTTTTTTCACATTTAGCTCGACGATGTTATGCGCAGAATCTAGGGTTGGCAACGAGGATAGTAATTTTGTATAGCACTTTCTTCGTAAACTCGTCAGTTAAAGGGAAACGACAAAAGAGAGAACGAGGAAAAAACGCGCACGAATCAAGAAATCAATGCGCGCTATACCATCATTCCACCAAGGCAACACGCGGCCGCGAAAGCAAAGACACGGTCACACACGTGTTGCCTTTCCTCATCGGAAGAGGGGCCCCCGTTGCTACGAGGGGTTCTCGCGTGTGGAAAGAACTGACTTACCGTGCGTAACGACGAAAAAGATACCAAACGTCCTAACACCGAACCAAATCATTGATTTGCGGGGCCGGGCAACTCTCCTTTTTCACGGGCGCGCCTCCGTACGATCTTCAGAGAGCGGATTGAATGGGTTAGGCAATTTGGCGGGGGCGGGACATTTGGGGAAGGCCGCAAAATGGGCGTGTGGTTGAAGGGGGGTTGAAAAAATCGGTCCGGTACATGCAATACGACGGAAAAGAAAATCTCTCAAAGACAATGTGCCAAAAAGAGCGCCAATGAGGGAAGAGGGAGGAAGACACGTTTCTTTGGTAAGCCGATTTACATTCCCGCGTCGTCCCCACCGAGGCTGGGAACTGGAAAGGACTTTCATTATGCAAAGAACGGAATGCGACGCAGCGTTGGGGCTGATCAGACAACAAAATCGGGGAGATCAGAAGGGACGAAATTTTGCAGTAATGAAAAGCGTTTCAGGATGCCGAGGCGAGAAGAAGTGAGGGGAAATCCTGTAATCTGATAATTTTGGAACAGTAGGACAGGTGAAGGCAGGATGGGAAGGAGATGGACTGCGATCGGTCACGACCTGGACACAGGGGCAAAACACGGAACCGCTTACACCCGGACACAAAGAAGGCGGCCTGAATCAAAGAGTGAAGCTACAAATTATGCAATTTGTCGACTCGACTAGAACGAAAGGAGGCGTGAAGAGGGGGCCGGCGCCATACCTCACACCCGAAACGTGGGCGGTTATACGTGTGACGTGGGCTAAGAATGAAACGGGTGAAGGGTTTATTAGTGACACGGTCGACACTATAGTACCGACGGGATCAGAAGAAGGGGAACACCCGGCCTGGGGGAGTTGGCGGGTGGGGGTGACCAGGATCCCAGGTGCGGAGCTCAGGGATGGGGTGGACCGGAATCTCAGACGTTCATTTATCAGGAGTTCACGATCAGCCGTTATGCTTGTCGCAAAGTGCTGTATTTCTACCGAACTAAGAGGTACCTGGAGCCGGGGCTTGCGCATAACAGGTCAATCAGACTGTCAAAGGCTGCAAGAATGGAACCCCGTCGCATCCGACTTGAGTCGTAGTGCTATCAAGCAAACGTACCACCGCACTAGAAAGTGGTGGGGGGCAGAGATGGGCCGGCCTGGATGGGGGGTCAATGATTCTTACAGGTCGTCCAGCGGTACCGATTCTAAACGGAAGCGGACGAAGCGAGGTGCCCAAGCAACTGGGAAAGCATGGGGGCTGTATGACTGGGATGCCCTCTACAAAGATGCGGGAAAGGATACCCTACACCGTCGGTCATATCGAGCGTTCCTGGAAGCCAGACTTGAACCGGTCATGCTACGCAGCCTCTGCCCTGACTAGGGGTGGTCAAATGAAGCCCGCTGCATTGTTAAAAGAACGAGAAGCCGGGGGGTACATCAGGGGGGGTTCAGGATACGGCTAACCGGCCGAGCGCTACCGGGAGCCTGGGTTACAGGTATAGGGGGGTCAAAACTTGTAGGCGGTGAAAATGTACCAGCCCAACCCAAGTAGAAGTTGGGAGCTCTTGAATATAGCCGGGAATCGCGCGTACGAATTTAAGGGGAGGAATTGACGGCTACCAATTCTGCGCCAGACCCCGGGAAAATCGTCGGAAACTGAAAATTGAGAGCCGCCGTGCTTCTTCGTGACTCGTTTTAATTGACGCTAACGAAGCTAGAGTGCGGTTGGGACAGATGGTCCACTCTGCGTGCAGCATCAAATGCGGCGAAATGAACTGATACCAGGGTCCACACACACAGACTAAACTGGGTTGGTTACGTGGAGGGGAACATTCTTTGAGCCCATAGAGGAGAAAAATGACAGTTATGGTAAGAAAACATCGCACAAAAAACCGAACCCTTATCCGTTCAAGGGGCAGGGAACTCACAGGTACAAGGTTTTTATGGTCTGAGGATTTACTTTTGGCTTGTGACCCCCCTCGCTACGCCCAAATCGCGAAGCTGCGAGAAGGGATGACAACATGGGAGAGGTAGCAAATATATTCTCCAAGACATCTAACAAAAAATTCTGCTGTCCTTGTAGCCGGCAGGCAAATTGGACAGGGCAGAAAAAGGTCCGAGCGGACAACAAATATTACGACGCGTTACCAGCAGACATGCCGGGATCGGCGGGCTCGTGCTGGTAGGAGAAACGGGAACGGATAGCCGCGGAGCTTGCGGATCGGATGACGAAGGAAGGGCTACGCTCACAACTGCGGTTGGAGAACACCGCGACCGAACTGTTTAACGCGCGTGGTGGGAACGAGCGGAAATCAGTGGGATGCTGACACCGTTTGCGGCGGGCCGTAGGGAACGGATGCTTGGGACTGGCGGTGGGTGCAAAAATGTCGAAGTCGGTGAGCACACTTCTCTGAGTAGCACGAAAAATCCTATAGTG
>Ga0179593_1320348_pt1 | contig 13758 bp, 13 predicted proteins | sample CZODoug2_1_08_16_FD_185931 | JGI IMG/M metagenome (GOLD analysis project Ga0179593, IMG submission 185931) | Vadose zone soil fungal communities from Angelo Coast Range Reserve, California, USA - CZODoug2_1_08_16fungal (PacBio error correction) | ecosystem: Environmental > Terrestrial > Soil >...
TGGGTGAAAAAAGGACATCCCGAGAGCGGCCGGAGTAGCACTCAGATCATAGGAAACCTGGAAAGCCAGACCGTACTAACCAAGAAAACAGAATCGTGAAGCTCCATGGTGAAGAGACCACGCGGAAAACCAGAGTGACGCCTGAACCTGAAGGGATGGCGCACGAGAACGAGCCGAGTGGATCGTTAGAGGGGATCGCAGGTATCGACCTAAAAGGGGATGTACAAAGAAAAAAAAAGTGATCAGTGGGTTCACCCGGAAAAAAAAAGGGAGCGGTGACGGAAGAGCCCACGGATTGATTTAAATAGCTTTGAACTTATAAAAGAGCGACAGACGGCGCACTGGAAACCCGACAAAGAAAATAGGAGAGACGTTCACTGTCAACAGAATGCCGTGTAGCGGCGGAGGTGAACTGTTTCAACTTGGGACTCCGCGGGACTGAATTCTAAGATAGTCACCTCTAGAATGAGGGACGAAACCATTAACTCAAGCCGCGATTGACTAAAGGGATATAGACCATGCCGTCTAACTAAGAAGGTCATTGAACTACCAATCTTCGCGAAGCAAGACAGTTCGGCCCAATAAACTGTGGAAAGATGTGGTAGAATGGTATGCCCTTGTGCGTTTAAGGAGAGAAAGAGCATTCTCAAGAAAGCGAGGAGGTTAGCTGGAAAAGGATAATTCAATACGATAACCCCTCGGAACCTTCGGGATATGTCGACTCAGGAAAACAACGACTACCGCTTGGCCTACTTTATTGTCAAAATGGGGGAATGGAGAAATGCAAGACGAAGAAGACCGAGGAAAGGATGGTATGATCCGAAGAAAAAACAAGGAACGTCGTATGAGTGGAGGAGGCTAAGACACCGAGATCACTTACGCGAAGGAAAGGAACCTGAGAAAAAGGTAAGAGAGAGAAATCCTATGAGACCTAGAGGGACTCGCTTGGACCAGGCAGACGTCAAAGATCCACTACCTTAGCTAGACGGCTCCAAAGGAAAAGAAATCCCTAGGGCGAAACAAAGATCCTGCTAAATAGAGGAGAAAGAAAAGAAGTAGTAATCTCTAAGATGTGGGATGAGGGAGAAAGTGTCAAAAAAACATTAACATCAATGGATGCGAAAAAATAAGTAAGGGGATTATCAAGAGGCTCTGCGGGGGAGATGGGTTGTCGTGTCGTTTGCAGACTGCCAAAAGAGAAATGAAGAACCGCGGTGAACAGGGGTCGAAAAGGTCAGAGGAGGAGAAAAGGAGCGCTCTGAAATTCAAGATATGTGTTGCAAAAGGTTTCCGCCACTTCTTGCGTCCGAAATTGCTCACTCAGGCAGAAATGACAGGATGAGGGACAAGGGTATAGAAAGAGGGGAAAGTTTCTATCACGGAAGAGGCGCAAAAAAGATGTTCATGGCCTGACAGGCCAACGGAGAAACTATGCTGTGCCTTAAGAGGAGGTCAAAAAGGGAAGGAGGAAAAAGAGCAGCAATACTAAGATGACATCTCTAAAATAGGAAACAGGCGACAAGGAAAGAGTTTTTTTTGGGGGAAAAAAAGCCAAAACCGGGGTACCGAGTGCGAAAGAAAGGGAGTTCCCAACAACCGGAAGGGATCTTGGGGAGTCGCATCAACCCTAGTGATGTACAGGAAAAAAGGGTTGGAGAAACGGATGAAAACACTTAAAGATCAAGAAAAAAGGGGAAGGAGTCGCAAAGGGGGGGGGTGCGCTTTTCGACACGAAGAACAGGAAGTAACTATACCTTGACGACGTCAACAATGAAGTCGATGTGAAATGGGCGGCACACAGACACGCACCGAAAGGGACAGCGTTAGCAAGAAAAGAATAAGGGAAAGGAAGGAAAGCAGCGAATGGAAACGGAAGTCGGCCAAACAATGGTTCTACCGTAGCCGTTCTTTGGCGGGGATCACGCAAATATGGGAAGGGAAAAAGACGGAAGAGAAAGAGGAATGGAAAAGTCTTTTAAGATCACAGACAAAAGCAGCGGAATCCGAACAGCAAGCAAACTTGAGGCCTAACCATGGCGTGAGTGGAATTGGAAAAAGAGGACGTAGGAGGAGGGGAATGGAACAACGCTCTGCAAGGGGCGAATTGTGATAAAGTTCTAGAGAATCCGTCTAAAGAAGTCCTGTTGGTCGCAAGGCGGTTACTCAAATCGAGAGAGGGGAAGTCTTATCTAGGCGGAGTGAAACACGCCAAGCTGGGTCCAGAGCAGAGAGAAAAAAACCCAAAAGGAGAGGGAAAGGGGGAGTTAGATCGGTCCCAATTGTTCTCGCATTTGAATCAGAAAAGGGGCAAAGGTCAGATGACTTTGATAGAGGGATTCATGCCGTGCGCCACCGTGCAGGTTATCAGGAGATGAAATTTCCGAGGAAACTTCTGCTGTTTGGGTTGAAGGAAGGAAGGGGAAACGCGCGGAAAAGGGGAAAGGAGAGCGCACGAATCCCCTCAACCGGAAGTCAAAGTCCGTGAAAGGACTGTGCGTCGTAAGTCCGGGCTGTTACCGATGCGGATTGGGGAAGAAGAAAAATTCGCGCGAGTCGGAGAAAACAGTGGGGGTCAGAGGCCCCAGATGAAAAGGAAAAGAAAAGCGGGATAAAGGGTCTAACCAAGTGAGTGGCACAGTTGATCAATGGCAGCTGCTTCAGGGGCACAATGACTGAGCGAGAAGATTGGGAGAGAAAAGCCTTCTTCCGAGGTCAGGCTTGCAATTGAAGCCTAAACGATGAGTTTAGACGGGAAAGGGAAAGAAGTCAACTCTCGCCGACATGTTCGACTATAAACGGTTTAGTCTCGCTCGGAAGTTGGGAGACGCGTGAGTAAAAAAGGGATACTTCAAAGAGAGGGTTAGAAAAGCAAGGAAAGGACGGGCTGTAGGGAGGTGGAAGGGAAAGGACGGCGAAATAAAAAAGAAGAATCGGGTGGAGAAAACAATGAGGGCGTTCGCGTCGCAACCGGTGTGGCCAGAGAGGGGCCTAGGAAGGAAATCATAGGAAGTCGAGGAAAGAAGGAAAAGAACTGTTGAGGGGGGACTGAGTGACGCAAAGGTCTCAAGGTGCAAATGTGAGCAGAAGACGCCGGGGAAGAACGTACGTCTGGGCCAACATCGACACCCTTGAGGTGAAAAGATGACGGGGCTCAACTGAAGAAAACCCGAGGAACAACAGAAGGCGAAGTACTGATGACAACCATTGGGCAAGGAGTCACAAAGATAGGGGAATGAGGGACATGGTTCCGACGGGGGAAGAATAGGGAAGGGTGGTAAAACCTGCCCTCCAAAAAATCAAGACATGGTCCAGGTGCTTGAATGGCAGTGTCAAACGCAAACCACATTTTGAAGGAACCAGACAAAAAGAGAAGCTGAAGCGGTATTTCGGCTTGGTGGGGCGAGAGAAAGTGATTTTCTCCAATTCGACGGTCCGAAGACAGAGGGAAAAGGCCCTAATTATCCGCTACTTACAGGTTTATCCAGAGCGTCGAGAAGATTTCTTTAAGGCTGGCGCCTCTGCCATGGTAGTCAATATCCCTTAAAGCCGCCACCGTTAAGGGGAGGGGGAGAGTCACTTTAAAGGAGAAACGGATGAGAAACAAAGAGAGAGTTGTTAATGACTGCCGCACAAGGACAGGTCCGAGTGCCTTAGCAAGAAAAGTTTCGGGGCGCGGTGTCCGCCTTGAACAAAGACCGAGCAATTCCATTTATTAGAACTTAGAAAGCAGAAGCCGAACATATTTCAGACTCGTCATACCGTCATCCTGTCCATGAAAGGTGGGGGGGGGAGCCTCGGTGGAAAAAAAAGTGCTATCGAAGAGTGGGGGGGAATCAATCTCGACATAAGGTCTCGGGGGATCTGGGAATAAATAGTTCACTGGCCCAAATCGGCTGATGAACTCACAGGAGAACTCACACATATAGGGGGGGGAATCAGCCTCGGATGGAAAAATTAGAGAACAGGGGGGATACCGAAGCCATAGTGATGTCGCTGACGGACTCTTGTGCCGGTAGAGTAGGAAGGGGGAGACATGACGACCTGGTATCTAATGAGAGGGAACAAGTCGAAATCGGCGACGTTGTCTTGGTCCTCGAGATCATAGTTAGCAGCCTATATGGCAGCTGAGTCGATAAGGAACTTGGGAAGCACAAACGAAAAGGGTCACAGGACTACAAAGCTCTCGTGTGAGGATTGAAATAGGGGAAGGTGACGGGGAACTGATACTAACCGATCAAGGTGGGAGGGGGGAGAATCACCTGGGCGAGTGGGGAAACACCACGGTGAAAAGCTGATTAAGGTAAAAGGTTCGCAAAAAGAAAAAAGGGGGGGCACGGTGCCCTTCAACTTGCTCAAACGATGTTGTTTAGGTAAAAGGCGTAAATGGGGGGAAAGGCAATAATACTTCGCTCACTAGACAAAGAGGGCGGAGTCATAGTCGCTAGTACGGAAAGAAGGGTTCGAAATTGCCTGGTGGGAGTCCACAGCGGGGGGTCGAATCGAAGAGTGCTAGTAGGGGATCAACAGACGGTTAGGAGGTGAGAAAAGCGGGTCATATAGGAAAGCTGGGGTAGACGAGAACGCGGGAGTTTGATCTAGGGGAAATTGTTCAGAAAAAACGGTACTCAGGAAAAAAACTGTAAGGGAAAGAGAGAGATTGAATATTAAAACTATTACGAGAGAGGGGAAACCGCTAAGCGGCCGCCAGCACGAAAAGGAGAAATACAATAACCTGTTCACCCTACCGTCGGAACCAAAAATCTACGCCATCGGCAGACGGGACTGGCCGCCCCACGGCTCGTCCAAACACAAAAAGGGGAGACTGGAAGAAGACCTTAGCCTCACTCGCAAAAAAAAAAAAACCGCGGGTGTATATTTAAGGGTACAAGACAGGGGAGAGATATTTCATGGACGAAGGGAACAACAGGGCATCACAGAAAATATGATGGAAGAGGGAAAATTTCAAGTGAGGATCCCACGGGGAAGACAATCAGGATTTGGCATTATGGGGGCGCATCACGGGACATCCGGGGGGGAGAGGGGGGGAAACAACCAGCGAAGGTCGCGTAACGTTAGAAGTATAAACGAGGGAAAATACTTAAAGAAAAGCTGCGAAAAAAGTACTGGGGTGTCGGCCTGAGCACGATATCTGATTAAGATCGGGAAGGTCCACTCGAGCGTCGGTCCCTACGAAAAACAGGACCAAGGATTTCGGACGGCGTCGGATCAAAGAGATAGGGAAAAAAACGCAGGGTGAATAAGACCGGCACCAATATTCAGACGCCATATGGATCAATTTAGAAAAAAAAAAGGAAGGAGGGGGAGTTGTGAGGGAAAAATTGCCGATGCATGTACCGGGGGGGGGTGAGTAGAATAGAGTGCTCAGGCAATGGGCAAGAACACATAACAAGAAAACCCCGGGCCAACTTCAGGGTCGCCAAGCGCAGGCGAAAGAAAAAGGAGGAGAAGAGTTTTTGGTCCCACACCCTCGCGCAATGCAAGAAATGGACAGAAACGAAAGGGGAGATGAAGGAGCTGACCTTAAGGGTGGGGGTGGGGAGGAATCGAGGTCGTACAAGTCCGACACCGGAGGAAACCAGGCGAAGCGACCTGGAGGTCGGAATAGCATCTCGGGAAAAAAAACACAAAAAAACACCAACACCCGAGCGGGTCCAAAAGGTGCGCCATGAAAAGTCGACGATCCAACCCTATTAAGAAGCGGGCGAGAGGTATCACATACTACGCCGAAAGGAATGAAAGGAGACAGCCGAAAGACTGAGAGGGAAAGCTCTGGGTAGAGAAGAATCAGACTATCAAGCAAAGTCTGCCGGGAAAAAAGTCCGAAACTCACTTCTAATAAAACCAACAAGCGTCAGGTCGAAGAAGGGATCTTTGCCTGGGAGTCACAAAGTTGGGGGGTGCGTTTGGTCTGGGGGAAGATCGAAGCCAAACAATGAACGCGGCAGACCCGCAGGTGCAACAGGTGGCCAGGTCACGCAGGAGGAAGAAAAAGTCTCAAAGTCAAGAATGTTCCAAGAGGTGGCAGATGGAAGGGGGTTAGATAGTTGCGGAAGAAGGGGCGTGACTCAGGATTGACTATGTGCGAAACGTCTCGAAAAGCTGTGGCAGTCAGTCTGCGATCGGAAAGGGGGAAAGGGAGACCTAGTACTTCATATGTTCGGGCCTGCGGAAAAAGAGGAAGATGTAAACGCGCATGATACCTTCCCGCAAAAGAAACCGTTGGGGAAGGAAGTCTAGGCGCGATTAAGGTCGAACATGAGAGTCTGGCAAAACGGGCCGACAAAAGAGGGGTTTCCTCAAGGAGGGGGTACCTGACGTTCGAAACGCCAAAGGAACATTCAAAAGACCTAAAGCAAACAACCGGCTCTGGCTTCAGAGCAAAAAGGACCACTGGAGACTCCCCAAAGGGGGGTACGAAGGAAAAGCAACCTCTCATGCTATAGGCGCAATGGGGGTCTGACCGCTAGGAGGGAAAAATTTGTAAGGAATGAAGAAAGAAATTTAAAGGACACAATCAGAGGAGGGGTGAGAAATGCAAACAAAAAGCGAGGACGAAGGCAGTGGGAGGCAAGATACGAGAAGATGCCCTGCAAGGTCCTAGACCTTGTCGGCCAGACAGGTTCTACCGTAGCGTTCTTGAGTGAAAACCCAGAATCTGGGGAAGTCTCCCCACAAAGAGAGGGCGCGGGGTGCGTCTTTAGGGGATACTACAGCAAGCCGAAGAAAGCACAGTACTTCCTCGCTCTAATGAGGGGCGGAATAGCGGCCGGCGTCCGAGGATGACAACCGGAGAAGATAACGTACAACCAGAAAAAGGGAAAAGTACAGGAGGGACATGATCTTACCGTTCTGATACGCCAATGGGCGCAAGAGATACGGGCAGGGGAAGGGTCCCCAAGTGGGACGCTTCAAACGGAGAGAAACACCAGCCTTGGAAAAAAGAAAAGAACAACACTGAGCGGGAAAGGAGAGATGTCTATCTCGATAAAAATGCGCGTGTTTCGCAAATAGGAAGGCACCAGTGGGGAGAAAAAAAGGGGAGTAGATCTTCGGAGTAAAAACCCCATAAGGTTTAGTCAGAAATCCAGAGTCTGAAAGTATGTTCAACCGCTGCTTTGGGGATGGGGACAGAACCGCTACGACGGACGCTATGAAAAACTAACATAAAAAAAGAAGGCTGCCGGTCCGGCAGTGCTGTTGGCGTGAGGGAGGGGTTGGGCTGTTTGAGATCAGGAGGGGGATGAGCCTTCCACCTAGAGAAGTGGGTCAGACTCCCAGGCTGTTACACCGCGCCGCCTGCTAATGGGAAAAGGGGTCGAGGACAAGAACGAACTAAAGGGACTTAAATTAGAGGAGTGCACGCAAAAAGAAGGCTCTTCGGAGATAACTCGTCTGAAATAAAAAATTGAAGCGAAACGATCGAGGAGTGGGTAAGAGGGACCTTTGCGGAAAGCCATTGCTCCGTAAGAGATCGGGGTGAGAAAGAGATAACACCATGGCAATAGAAGCCTCAATTTCGGTAAATCGCAACCAAAGTTGGGGAGAAGATGGGTTCCCATTTCCTTAAGAAAGCGCGGTGGTGCTGCTAAAAAGGTGTCCGCAAAGTGGATGTCGGTGAAAGACAACTTGCCGACGAAAGGATACGCGGGTTTGTTCAAAGCGAGGGAAAGAAAGCCCTTTGTGGGGGGACCAAAGATCGTGAAGTCAGCCGGACCGGAAACACTTCGCGAGGGACAGGTCAGACGTCCACATGGTGCATTTGAGGCGGCAGGAGGTCTCACAAGCTGCCTGTTCAGAAATAGAATAGGCGTAATGAATAAAGACAGAAAGAGGAAACATCGCAAGCTTGGGGATGCTCAACTCAAGTGAAAGGGAAAAATAGAAGTGGAAAGGCAGGACAAGCGGAACGAAGAAGAGGACACCCGAAAAAGTCTTAAAACGACGTAGATGCGTAGGGTCCGAGCGGAAGACGAATAATAGGGAATTGGCTAACCCTTTCTGCAAAACCGGAGTACGGCCGATGTTAAGAGGGATCTAAGATCGAGAAAAGAACTAAAAAAGGGGAGGTCAAACAATGCACACCGTAGCTTAATGAAAAGACCGGAGAGTTTGTGTTTATGTATACAGAAGTGATGTTGAGGACATGTCGGGAAAAAAAGGGGGTAGACAACATCTGAGAGAGAAAGGGCCCCGGAAGAGATGTGAAACATAGACGGCTGTCGCGCAATTTAGGCTGTTCAAGCGTCCTTTGCCGAAGGGGGATGGGGGAACTCCTAACCCCGTAATAGGGAGGACGGACTGGAAAACCACCGCAGGGACGAGAAGAACAGATACAGGATTGGCGATTAATGAGGGGCCGAAACGATCATAAGGCCAAGGGTCTTCTCCCGTACGCCGCGGGGAAGGCCTGAAGAAGAAGAACACAAAGGTTCACCTGGGTTCTGATCCCGACCATATGAGTTCGGGTCCGCTCAAAAGAAGGCTTCGAAAGGGGGTGAAAATAATTCAAATAGCGAATACGTAGTAGAGAAAAAGAGACTTATCCAGTGAGAGTGGGAAGCGGAAGAGGAAGCGGACAGGGAAAGAGGCTCACCTTGCCTTAGGAAAGAAACCGAGGGAATGGAGAAAAAAGCCTCAGGTTTTCTACGTCCAAAGAATGAGGGATGGAGGAGGTGGTCCGTCGAAAGGTATAAAGGAGCAATTAAGCGGGGAAACTAAAATCGGAGGAGCGGGTGAACGAGGATAATTATTAAATGTGGGCATCTAGGAGGATTAGTTGCCCATTCCGCACAACGGAAAAAAGGGAAAATTAAACGCTCGCTTTGGAGAAACTTGCCTACGGCGACGAGGATCAAAGGGGGTGTCGGGCTTCAACGGGGGATGCGAGAATCAGAAAAAAGTTCCAACTCTGCAGAACTGAATTGGGCAGACAAAAAATTTGACACGGAACGCTGGAAAACGTGGGTGGATACAGGTTTTAGGGGAGCAAAACGGGGAAGATTCATGCGGAAGAGAGCAAAGCGGAGACACGTCTTACTCCATGGGTCAGTAAGGTACAAAAGTATGGTTGGGGCGTGCCCGCGATCGGATGGCTCCAAATAAAAGAGAGTTATCTGGTAATGTGCCGCCGTTGGGGGCTACACAGGGGGGAGGTCTTAAAGGAAAGTGGAGAAAAAATAGTTCGCGTACGAGGGAGAGATAGGGTTTTCCCGAGCGACGAATCATACAAAACAAAAGAAGTACAGAAGGGTGTTCGATGAAGACGATGGAAACAGCACGACCGATGGTAGCACTCCGTCTCAAATAAGAAGAAAAGTGGCCCTCCGCTAAAAGGAATCTAGCCTCGAAGAGGGAATGGTAGAATTGGAAAAGCAATCGCAAAAAGATGATTTGCCGTGCACTGGGAGAATATCAAGGCGCCGCAAAACTGTTTATCGGTAGGGGACCAAAAAAGTATCGATGAAAGTAGGACTAGAAAAGCCATCGCAAGTATCAATGGGGGTTGGCACAGGCCAATAGTTGCGCGAGGCCCAAGGATTATTCTTCACTCATGGAAACGGCCGCACTCGCATAGAATGAACCAGACACATTCAAGACGACGTCCGCCGCTCATAAAAACTCGAAAGATAGCTAGTGAAAAACTTGTCCTGTTGGGTGGGGGTGGGCGTGAAACTGGAAGGAGAGAGATGTCAACAACATCGTGGGAGCTAATATGAGAGCTCACAGACGACAGTAAGAGTTCTACTGAGTCGGGAGAGGACGTCTAGACAGAACTATAGTTAAAGAGGAAGAACACCAACTGCGCAGCGACGAATGTGCGCAAGGTAAGAAAAAGGGGGAGGGTCTTTGCGAAGTTTTCAAGGGAAACGAATGCCGAATAGGACAGGAGGGCGCAGAAGAAAAAGATGCAAGCAATTGAAAAACTCCCCGAGGCAACAGAGAGGCTAGAAGAGAAAGAAAGATTCTACTATTTGCATATGGTTCACCTGCGCTGGAGAGAATGGCGTAGAGGAAACAAGCGATGATGGGGTTGACGGCTGAACCTGAAGAAACAAGAGAACGTGGCGAGAAGGAAGACGACAACGGAGAGGAATGGCTTGAAGGTCATTGAGGAAACTTAATCGCGTTCGAAATGGAGATCAAGAGCCCGATCTGAAGACTCGTGGCGCCATCCGTCGACGAATCCAACAACCTAGTCGAAAAATGTGGATAAAAGATTACAGGAAAGGAGGCGAACACCAACTCGACAAGAGGTCGATCAACACAGGGTAGGCAGATGGAGCTCAGATTGAGAGGAGGGAAAGATGACAAGTCCGACATACACAAAAAAGCCGGAGGGGGAAACTAATCGGGGGCAGGGTTGCCGCAATGTTGTTGTCTTGTCAGGTTGGGGGAGAATGATCGACAAACGACCAAAAGTCTGAATGAAATTGAAGACATGTTCCCCTTGACCAAACATTTGCTACCAAAGAGGGGGGTAAGAATTTCAAAAGAGACTGTTTGAAAGAATTGCAGGTGTGTACAGATGAGGATCGAGCCTTGCTAAAAATTCCTGTGACTATGTACTCCGATAGCTCAACATGAAAAAGGAAGTTACAGAGGCGTCTCGGCACTGGACGAACGTTCTTCTGCTCTATGTATTGCCTGAAAAGACAATATTGTATGACCCATGGAGGAAGGCTCAATGGAAAACAAATGGGCTTCACTGAAAGCTATGAGGAAGCATGCTAGCACGAATGGAAAAAACGGGGCGACGGAGCCAAAACATTTTTGGTTGAGACACAAAAAAAGGAGTCCGGAAAATGGATGGGGAAAGAAATTGAGTCCAGGAAAGACATAATCCCGGGTCTCTTACAGAAAACCGCGATGAAGACAAGGTTGGGAACCGAGAGATCGACGGGAAAAAAGAGGGGGGAAGTAGGTCACATGTTTTTCTCATCTGAGTGGGAGAAAAAAGAGGCGGACAATGAAACTACCTGACTCGACGTCAACAAGTCGAGAGAGGGGATGGAGGACAAGCAAAAAGAAGGCGGGTAGAAATATGAAAAAGGTAAAATAAAGGGAAACCAATTGAAGACAAAGGAGGAGGAAACTTGTACACATACATTGTTCTACATATCGGGTGAAAAAGGTACGGTGATCAACGAAAAACTGTGATCGAAGAGGGAAGAGATACCACTGGGACTAGAAAACCAAGTGGAGCAAAAGATTAACCGAACAACAATTGCCGTTGAGCTGTAACGACAAGGGCTTGTTGATTCGATAGCGTCTTTCCTCTGCCGAGAAAAAGAAAAAAGAGACTAGAAAACAAAGAGGGGATAAGCGGGACAGTACTGTCAATCTTATCCGTCGAAAAACTTTTGTGCGCATCCTTTTAAAAAAGCAAAACAAAGGAAGAGGGGAAGGCCTTATGAGAGGCAAGGCGCTTGCGAACACCTAAAGGGGGTCCCCGCCTTAGACTCCGATAGAAACAAAAAAAAGGGAGTGTAAAATCGCTTCGCGCGAAAGGCTGCGTGTGCGCAGCGCAATTGAGCATCAAGGCAGGGATGGGCGATCTGATGGGGGCGAACGTGGCCGTGGTAACATCGGGAGAGCACGTGACTCGGGATCACCTTAAAAATTTTTTGTGTTGACGTTGGCAGGAGAGGGGGGAAAAAACTCGACGCTTATGACGCACGATCAATCAAAAGGTAAGACGCCTCGAACAGGAGGGGAAGGGAGGCAGGGACTTTGCTTTTCAAATGATGATTGAAAAACATTACCGAGCAGAAATAAGGGGTCGACGATTGTGGGCAAAGCCGACCGTATGAGAACCAGGTCCAAAAGAGTGACCAGCGCTGACACTGCAGGAAGGGGCACAAGGAAATGAAGAGCCTCGGAGAGATCAACCCGAGTAGGAAGGAGTTCGTTACATACCAGGGAGTTGGGAAGTCCGGTAAAGGGAAGGAGGAAATTTAAACCAAGGAGCAGAGAAAACATCTTAAGAAAACGAACAAGGAAAAACTCTGTTGCAGGGACTCTCGGCAAAGGTGGGGAGACCTTGACAACCAGTTATATTTAATCAAGGAGGTGTCTACAAAAAATTGAAAGTCATGGGGCGTGTTCCGGAAATGAACTGGGGGAAAAAGAATCAAGTGGGAAAACGGTTGTCTGACAAAATCGATCGAAAAGGTTTTTGCCATATAAGGTGCCGCGGCGGCAGAAGGAAAGAGTTCTTCGCAAAAAGAAAAAAAGGGGCAAGGGGCTTTGGGACTTCGGATACAGCATACTGGGGATAATATCGCATAGACAACACGAGAAGAGCGGAGGGAGAAAGCAATCGAAAACAAACAAGATTGAGGAGGAAAGAAAGAAATTCCCTTCAGTCACAAGGACAACCGAGGGCAAGGCCAAAGGCAGGACGCTATTTAAACCAGGGGGGGAATTGCAAAGGGATGGACAAGGTGGTTTCACGTGAGAAGACTGGATAGAACTTCTTGAATTGGCGAAACTTCACCTGCTTTCAAAAGGTGGCCTGGATAAAAATGCGAAGTCAGTGACGGGGACCAAACTGGCCAAGCATTTTCCTCGCAAAATGAAAAGAGAATCGAAAAGGCTCCCCGGAAGGCTGGGGGGTGTGGTGGTGGAAAGTTAGGAAACTTTCGTACCTGGGGGACGACAAAAAAAGACTGAGACGAGGAGAAATACTAGAAAAGACTGTTTTCACGCTTGTCTGAAAGTCTTTCGCTGTGACAGGAGGTAAGGGAAAAGGGGAGGGCTTTGTAGGAAACTTCCTCCAGAAGTAATAGGTAGGGGAGTAGAACGTGAAGGCAATACACCTTCGGTCAGAGGAGATGGCGATGGTGGGAGAAGGTGAAAAATGCCGTCGCGAATAGTTCGCAAGGGCAATGGAAAAAAGAAAAGAAAAAAGATCAGCGTTCCCTTTTGTACTTCCGTAAAAACCCCAATTCATCGAGGAGGGACGGCTAAGGGAAAAAATGAGGGAGTTGCCGGTCAAGCGCAGGGGTGACCATCAAATAGCGAAGGGACCGTGCTTAAGGGTGGTGGGGTGTTGGATAGGGGGGGAGAAGAGTGACTATCGGAAAAATTGTCAAGTCTCTAAGGACGAAAAGAAGAAGCCACCCCGTAGCAAGAAGGAATCGCATTTCGAAAAAAAAACCGGTCTAACGGTCCGGGCGGCGGGGGAGGGGACGGAAGGGTAAGCGATGAACGATAAGATAGGACCTTGCTGAATGGAGAGTCGAAAGCATCCGAATTCGGCTTGCTTGACCTGGCCGCGGCGCATGTTAGCTAAGGGGTGATCATGTCTTATTAAAGAAAAACCGCAAAAAAAAAAAAGGGAAACACCTTCTCCTCTCCTCGTTAGATAAGAGGGGGGAATGGTATGGGAAAAAAAGAAAAGGGGAGAATGGGTGGCAGGGTTCTCGATGAAATCAAATTTCCAAATCGAATTGATGAGTGGGGGGGAGGCACGCTTGACCGGGGGCCACGCTGGCCATCTTCTCACGTCTGTTGATGAAAAAAGGGGGGGGCAATGCGTAGTAAAATCTCCATCGTGGCCCTATCTCACTAAAACAGTGAAGGGGAGGCGCTGCGCATAGCAAGAAACGGGGGCGTAAAGCGAAAATTTGAAGTAGAAAATAGAAATGGCGTGAGAAGTCAAATGAAGATGGAAAAGGGTACTCCCGGATTTCAAGAACCGCTGGTTGTGGCGAAGAGACCAACGTTGGGTCTGAA
>Ga0179593_1408037_pt1 | contig 13758 bp, 22 predicted proteins | sample CZODoug2_1_08_16_FD_185931 | JGI IMG/M metagenome (GOLD analysis project Ga0179593, IMG submission 185931) | Vadose zone soil fungal communities from Angelo Coast Range Reserve, California, USA - CZODoug2_1_08_16fungal (PacBio error correction) | ecosystem: Environmental > Terrestrial > Soil >...
GGCGACCAAGTACGTGGAGGACAAAGATTACTTCGCTTCAACAGAAGGTATCCAGACATGGGGAAAAAAAAGGAGGGAGAGAGAGAGAATACTCAGCCTCCGCGGATCGATTTAAGGGAGAAAACAGCGCCCGCTCAAGGAAAAAAAAAGAAAAACAGCAAATTCTATCTGGAGGGGGTGGACTTTGTCAAGGGGCGAAGAGATGACAACCGTCAAAATGGGAGGAAAAGAAGAAGGGGGTCGCGTTGTAACTCGAAAGGGGGGGGAAACCATCGACGGAGAAGGAGTGGTGAAAGCGATAAGATTTAAACTCTGACATCAAAAATTGCATATCAACACTCGACGTACGGCACCTGTGTCTAAAGGGGGGAAAGTGGGGAGAATTTCAGCACGATAAGAGGGAAAAGGTTTAGAAAAGGATCTTCGATGGGTGGCTCCTTGCACAGGGCAATGGGACAGGGAGGGCACCATACGAAAGATGCTTTGATGAAGGAGAGCCAATTTCGTGCGACTTGAAGTCAGGGAAAGAGGCAAGGGGAAGGACAGGGAGGGAAAAGGAGGTTATATTTTGCGGGCCGGCTAAACCACAGCAAACCAGCATCGTCGCGAGTAGACAGTGGGCTGGACTGGGGAAATCGATGTAAGATCAGGGGGAGAGGGGTAGGTTCAAAAAAAGGGGGGACAACCATGGAGGGGGGAATAAAAAAAAGCGAGTCGTCGTCGCGGTAGGCGAAAGGTGGCGGTTTGACGGGTCGACCCTTGACACGGGGGACACAAGACGTCATTCGAGGGGGGGGGAAGACAGCAAGTGGAGGGGAAGAGAAATGGGGTCACAAAAAGACGAAGTCTAGGAAGCGGAGGTGGAAGGGACCTGGAACAGGGGGGGAGAAAATGTTTTCGAGCGCGAAATATAAGAGGGGAACAGTGTAAGGGACACCTGCTTGTGCAGGGTAAGGGACACAAACTGGGTGGAAGTTCCGATGTGTGCAATGGAAAAGGGAAAGGGGTAAAGGATGAAATAGAATTGCCAAAAATGGAGCGGTGGGAGGCAGGCCATTTGCAAGTACGGGGAGAGAGCCATTTCAGTTTTTCTTGTTGAAGAAAAGAGAGTTGTGTGTGAACGTGGCGAAGAAAGGGGGGGAAAGAAAGCTGCTCGGGGTGACATTCTCTCGGAGAAAAGAACCTTGATTTCTACCAAAATCCCAACGTAAACAAGGTAAAACTAATAGACACAAGGGAAGGAATGGGGGAAGGTATACGGAGAAAAAAAGAGTTAAGGGGGGGAGAAAAGAAGGAGGAGTGGGGCTAAAAGACACCGACAAGCTGGAAGGGTGCCGTAATCGGCAACTAAGGGCGGCGCCCTCGCAAAAAAAAAAACGGGAAAAAAAAAAAGTACAAGAGGAGGCAAAAGGCTCAAAGAATATCGGAAAAGGGAAGGGATCAGGGGGATGGATCGACGGGACCACGAAAGATAAGTGAAATGGTCGTTTAAACTCCTCTCTCACAAAACACAGGGGGGGATATATGAAAGGAGAAGAGGGCCGCGCTTGGAGGGAGGTCCCGAGACAAAAGGCAAGGGGAAGAAGAGGGACTGGGGCTACTGCTTCAGCGAGGTTCCTGACTGGCCGTTGTAGGGAGGAGTTCTTAAATGAGGGGAACAGATCCTTCAGATAGCCATTCGGGGGCTCAGGAAGTCCAACATCATCAGAAAGAAATGACGAGGAAAATAGCGAAAACTTGGGGGGAGAGCCGGAAAGGAAAAAGATAGAAGGGGGGAGATTTCACGATCTGGGGTGCGTTTTCTCGAGGTGCGCGAGGGGGAAATGGTCCATGCAACCAATTATTGGGAGTGAATGGAAAGGCCCAATTAGGGAGGGGGACACTGCAATGAAATTCGAAAAAAGAGGAAAAAAAGAAAAAAAGTCAAAATTTTTCAGTACGGGGCGAGACTATGGACAGAAGGGGAACAAGCCAGGTTTGGGGGGGGTTAACACACACAGTTGGCAGGACCGGAGTCCTGGGCAAAAGAGAAAAACTAGACGTAAGAAACTGAAAAGGGTACGGAAGAAAGACTCCAAACAACGAATAATTGAACGAACATCGGGTCACAGGAAGCAGGCCAATTGAAAAAGTAAATCGGGGGAAAAAAGTAAAAAGGGACCAAAAGAGAAAAGGAACAGAAAAAAATATTGACGGTCGATTTTCCGGAGGGGCAACGGGAGAAAACAGAAAAAAGAAGCCAAATAGCAACGAACCCCTGAAATTAGGGGGGGGTAACATTGGAGGGGGGGGGAAGGTACCGAAAAGGACAAATAAGGCAGGAGAAAGGTCATGAAGTACATTTCGCGTAGCAAATCAAAACTCATGACAGCGGCGGGTCTTGATCATTAGCGCAGAAATTTATGAAAAGCTCCTTCCAGAACCTAATGGGTCAGGGGGGAGGAAGTGGAGATCAGCATAACAGGGAAGGAGGTAAATCGAGATGGCGGAACGGTTGCGCGGGACCCGGACAGAATCTATAATGGCGGTGATCGTTAATAGCTCAGCTTGACGTCAAAAAAGGAGAGGGGAAGCGTGAAAAAACAGGGGGGGGAGAGGGAGGGGGGTTGAGAATATAAAGCATACACTACACTTCAAGGGTAAAAGTGGACTAGGGAACGGAAATCTTTGTTCAGAGGGGGTTCCACCGGGAATCGCGGTGCGGGAAAGAAAAAAAAGAAGAAAAAGTGGAAGTGATGCTTGGTGCTGTTTGAACGAGCGAAAGCGAGGAGCCTAAGAACGGATATAGCGGGGCGGAGGCGTACGTTGGGGGAGTGGTGGGACCTGCAGGATTGGAATCGTGAGAGGGAGTAGCGCGGGAGGGGGCAAAGATGAGAGAGTTCCTGACGCAAAGCCAATCGCGACAAAGTTGGTGTGGTGGGTGGGCATGCATTGAAAAAAAAACCAGCCCACGCCGGAATCATTAGACTTTTGGGGGGCAGTGGAGAAGAGAGGGGAGTTACTTAATGAGACCGTGAGAGGAGAAGCGAAACGTGAGGGTGAGGGGAAGGAAGCAGTTTGCGTGAGGGACCTAGAGAGAAGGGTAAGAAAAAACGGCACGCGCAAATATATTGTAATCGACGCAGGAATCGAAACTCATGGTAACTGCTGGACGGTCATCAAGCCTGAAGCAGCAAAAAAGCGGCCACGAGGAAGAGGGAAAAGTGAAAAGGACGAGAAAGGTAGTTCTTAAATCAGTGAAAAAGAAGGGGGAAACGCACTCCCCACAAACAAGGATCATCTCAAAAAAAAGGAGGAGAGAAGAGAAGCGGCAATTTTTTGTGGGGGGGACGCAGAAGCAACTGTTCATCACACTCGGGGTACGGAAGTTGGGAAAAACAGGAGGGGTGGGAACGGATGTGAGAATCATAGAGAGCTGTGGCGAGGCTGGCTGAAAGGTCTGGGCACGCCTCCATGATTTGACGTACGGAGTTCCTCATGTTAGGTTACTAAGTTCGGGGAACTGGAGGGCGGGCGCATCGTGGGGAAAGGCGCGGAGGGAGTGCATCAAAAAAAAAGGGGATGAAAGGAACCGGACCGCAACGCTCTAAACGGCAGGACGAGCACAGGCTAACCAGTCTAGTCCCACACTCGTGACTTGTTAAGGCTGTCTTTAGGGGTGGGAAAATTAATTCCAAACACAAAAGGCAAAGGGGCGATGGGAGGGGGGAGAAAGGAAAACGCGCATCGGGGACAGTCCAAGACCAAGAGGTCTTTCGCGCTACGGCGCAGGTTGTAAAAGCACACAATGGCACTCGTTGCGAGAGAAACAGGGGGGGAATCAGGAGAGCGGGCTAGCGACGCGTCGGCGTCCACTACAAAAGAGAACGGCAGAATTCTATTGGGGTGCTGGTCGGTCGTACATTGGGGAAAACTCTTGCGATTCCGTGTAACCGGGAGGAGCGCACGCGAGAGGTAGAGGGGGGGTAAAGGAGGACTTGAAAAACCGAACGGGCGGGAGGGCCGTAGCACGTCGTAAATACTTAAAGTGGACAGGAGGGGGTAGGGAGGGAACTAGGGGAAGAAAACGGAATGGTGCGGAAGCACCGGAAGGAGAGAGTCACATTCGACTCGGGGGGATCGTAAACGCGCAACCGGAGGGGATGTGATAGGAATACTACGGTGGGGGATTCTCGTGCCGACGAACCCTCACTGTACGAGGGGGCATAAAGGGTATTTAGACTTGCTAAATTCAGAGCAGAGAGCCGGCAAGCGGAGGCAGGAAAGGGCTGATTAATAAGGTGTTGGGTCGCTACGGGGGGTGTAAATAAGGGAAGTGGACAAAATGTTCATTGGGGGGGAAAAAAAACGAAATCGATAGAGGCCGCGAAATGGAGGGGGGGGGACGGGAGGGGTGACATAAATGGCAAAAATAAGCAATCTGGGGTGTATTACTCTGCATTGCTGGGGAGCGGGGAATTGGAAACAACCCAGGGGAAGCTTTTGGAAAGAAAGGAACTGAGTGGGAGTTCATTATTCGGGCATTATGGAGAGGGCTCGGAACTTTGGAGAACCCTAAGTTCGAAGAGTGGACAATGGGAAAATAAGAGAGCACCACGTGAAAAAAAATATACTCCAATGACCAGCGGTACGCTGGGGAAATTGACCGGAGAGGAAACCTTGGACGGGTTGTTACGGTGGAGGACTCTTGGTGTGACAAGGTTCAGCGCTATGGGGCAGGTCCAGGGAGCTGACTGGGAAAAAAAAACATTCCCGCAAGTATCGGCGCAGGGACACAAGAATTCACTCGAGAAACAGAAAAAACGAATCGAAGAGAGGGGAAATTCCATTATGGCCGGAAAGGATAAAGAACTCTATTCCGTATGCATTTCCTCATTGAGGAGTTGGGGAATAAAAAAGACAAAGAGGGAAAAAAATTGCCTGGGAATCGGCGAAAAGAAGGCCGAACGGACTCGGCATAGAAATAAAGGACACAGTCTTACGGAACGTCGGGGGAAGTAGTAAGTCAAGGCGAAGAGGGATACTGCATTTTGACAGGAAGAAAAAGGAGAGTTTGAGCTGCTCGAGGGAATGGGAATTAGAGGAAGTAAATAAAATAGCACGATAACAAAAACTGCGGGACTGTAAAAACCCTGCATTCAAAGAAGCAAAAATAAGGGGCGGAAGAGTCGGGGCCGAAAAAGATTCGCAAGGTTTTTCCAAGAGGTCTATTTCTGCCATTAGGTCGCTCGGAAAAGGCCTCTCTGACGCTTGTCGGGGAGGTGATCCAAGCTCTAAAGAGCCAAAATCACCAGAAGGGGGTGTTAGGAAGAAGGTAAAGACAGAAGGTGCTACGTCGAGTCGAGAGTGCACGGGGGATATGGGCGATATTTTGTTTGTCAAATGCGAACTATTGGAGCACGGAAAGGCGGGTATAGAGCACGAAAGAAAGAGAGAAGAGGAAAAAGAAAAAAAAGGACAAAGGGGGGATCTTGCCGGCCAGACGAAAATGGGGGAGAGGGAAAAATCAGAAAAGGTGAGTGGGAAAGCAAGCTGGCGGACCTTCTTTAAAAATCTCAAATGACCCTAGACGTATCTACGGCAGGAAAGCGATAGCAAAGAAACAGGGACAGATATGAACGAAAAAAACAAGGGAGTCGTAAAGGGTTCCAATGAAGGCCACGTATGTTGTTGTTGAATTCAAGAAAACCAAATCAAGCTTCCCCAACAATAGATCGAAAAAGCTGGCCATGAAGGAAACCAGACGCACCAGAAATGGCGGGGGGGGAGGGGATAGAAGAACGAGGACGCGCAGTACAATGAAATGGGTACAGGCGACCGTAATTGTAAAAGCGAGGGGTAAAAGGTAAATTCAGGGGAATGTTCAAGGGCACTTCTCAGGGATCAACTACGGGGCAATTGAAAGGGAGAAGGGGGACACGGCCGCAAGAAGGAAAGATTATTGAAATTCGTAGGAAATACCCTCGATTGTTTGCCACGTGGGTGAAGAATCATCACAGCGGGAAGGGACTCTCGTTTTTCTAGGGAACTGAAACCAGTATAGGAGAGCAGCTTGCCGGGAGAAGGTCAGGAAATGAGAAGAGGGCATCGTCGCGGCCCGCTAAGTAGGGCAGAGAAGCGGCCCCAGAGTCAGAGGATTATTTGGCGAATTATGAAACAGAAAGCAAGTCGGGTTTGGCGCAGTTACAACGGCTAAAATTAGAGGTACAGAAGGTCACGGAATCGAGCGAGCCACCGACAGCAAATCTAATTGAAATGACGTGCTGAAGGGGGCACTGGTCCGCGCGCGTCGAGCGGGAATAACTTATCTTCCGCGCGAGGCTAGAACGGTGGGGGATGTTTTTTGGGGGGTTGTACAAAAGACTGATTAGAGAAAGGAGATCGTGTCCTTACGGAGGGCGAGAGCTTCGCCCGAAATACACCACACGTTTTGTGGGGGGGGGAGTAAAGAAAGACCCACAAGGAATCAGTGTCCGTAGTAAAGGGGGACATATACAGGATTTAGTAATGGGGCGCGTGCTCGGTACTGCCATTTTGGGGGAGATTCGTGAGGGAAGGAGAGGGGTTTGCGCACGCGCAGCCGTCGTAAATGCGCCGAGAAGAGAAGGGGGGACGCGAGGTTAAGCCGAGCCACATTCGAGTACGAACAAAAATGGACGCAGCAGGGTACATCCAGCCTGCAACTGGCGGCAAAAGAAAACGATCAGCCATCACCAAACCAAAAGAGAACTGGGGGTCGTAAATGGGTGCGAGCAAAAAAAGCAGAAGGGGAGAGAGAAAAAAAAAAAAGGAGGAGGAAAGAAGAGATCGCAGTGGTTGGGGCGCTCCGCTTGTTCACCTCTTTCAAAGAGCTGGTTTCCTTCTTTTGGTATCGAGGCTGACAGAGGGAGGATGAGAGTTGGGACGCGTCACAAGGGTTTGTACTCGTTCGAATGGAAGAGGAAAGGAGGAAAAGATCAGGGGGGACGAGTTGCAAAAGAGTTGACGAGCAGATTCGGCAATGCCAAAACCTTTTAACTCGACAACTAAATACAAAACGAATCTGATCACGGCGTCAGAATGGTCCCCTAAGGGGGATGCCCCCACGGAATAAAAAATACGGACCGTACAAAACCGAGGGGGGATGGCGTGGAAGAAGGTGGCAATAAAAAAACTTTGGCGGTTTAGAGTGGCCGGTTCAACGGTTCCCTCTCATCTAACTTCAGCATTACTTTCTCTTTACGAAAAGAAAGGGGAAAACATATAACACAACTCTCGTTCATCTATGCAAAGACTCAGCACCAAAGGATCGATCATTCCCGACAAGAGGAGAGTATAGATGAAACGAGCCCCCGGATTGCTGTTCGGTTACGGTTTTGAACTTCGACTGGGGGAACAACAAGATAAGAGGTCGAGTTGTAGAGGTCCGGGATACAATCTGGCTCTTCAACTTTAATAAAAATTAAACTTTGCCTAGGAACTTCAGAGCCGGACAGGGCCGCGAAGTGAAGAAATGATTGGAAGAAATAAAAAAGAAGAAAGGGCAGAGAATAGAATTCAATTAACACACTGGGGGAACCTCAACCGGGGTCGGCGATCCAGAACATAAAGGGACAGAAAGAAAAGTTTCCGGTCAAACAGAAGGCAAAACGAGGACTGGAGAATCATAATCTTTTCAAAATGGGAGGGAAGGGATAAATTCGAAGAGAGCAGCCCGAGGAGCGGGAAGCAGTAGTAAACGGAGATTAAATATAGAGACAGAATGGATTTACTTCCAGCGATGTAAAAGTCATGGGGGAAACTGAAAATTAGGAGAGAAGATACTCGAAATTTTCTGGTTTGGCGCGGGTCAGAACTTGGCCCAGCACGGGGAAAATCTGGGGAAGGGTTGCGTCATAGGGGAAAAAATGTGTCCACAACAAAAAAGAAGGTTCATTGTATAAGACTGAGGTTGGGAATTCATGAATAAAAGGAACATTCTGGGAGGATAGGGGATAGGCAGGAAAGGACCAAACCGGAGAGGGGTGAAGGGACAGAAGGGCGGGAAAAAAGCTGCCAAGTGTACAAAAACCTGGCGGAGGAGTTCAAATTCTGCGATCTGCCCCCTTGGGCCTTTTGGGAGGGGGGGAACGAAGACTTTGAAGGAAGCAGACCCTCAAAGAAGAGAGGAAGGGGAAAGTTAGAACTCCAGTCACAAAGCCTTATAAAGGGAAATTGTAAAACATCAACCACGCATACTAAAAACCTCACTCCGAAACGAAAAAGTAGGTCACTGAGGGAGCTAAAACAAAAAGGAATGAGCATTAGGGGAAGAGGGGGAGGTGGAGAAAAAGAAAAGAAAAAAGCTGGAAGACAGCCTGGAATCCTAAGCATGGCAGACCTGCAAGAAATCTGAAAACCAGACTACAAAATGGCAACAAGAAGAGGAAATTATGAAAAGAACACTCTGTCGGCTTGCATTGCAGATATCGGGGGGGACCGAAGAAATTACGTTTCGCAGGGGGGGTAATCCGAAAACAAAAAAAAAAACAACTGAGGATGAAGGTCAATAGATGATCTGAAAGTCGGACCAGAAACGCTAATTCTTCTTTACCAGACATGACGGCACAAAAATACAGAAAATAGAAATCACCCGGATTCTCACAGCCGAAGTCGTACCAGGGTGAGCAGAGGGAAAGGAAAAGGATGTAGGAAGAGGAAGGAAGACTCTTCCAGCGGAGGGGGGCCTCTTTTGGCGACTCATGAATCCGATCAGAGCGTGGGGACGGAGAAAGTGGGAAAACTGGTCCAATGATTCTCCTTCTATTCAAAGAGGGTTCTCAATATTGGTCTTGGTTGGGAAGGCGCAGATAAGAGGAAGGGCAAGCGAGACGGAAAGGCCGAGAAGGATTATGGACAAGAAAAAAAAAGAGTCTCAAAGGGAAGTGTTCAGGAAGGGGTCCTTCAGAAATAAAAAGGGGGTTAAGAGGGAAAATACTCAATTTTTGGTGGGGGGGGGGAGCGGACCGTAGGTCACTATAAAATACTCAGGGGAAAGCATAAGGGAAGAGAATTAAGGCCAATACTGCATAATTACTAATAGAAAAAAAAATTAAAAGTTAACTAAAAATTAAACGTAAACCGAGGCAGGGGGGTTGAGCGTTTTAACTATGCAAAAACAAACGGAAAAAGATTGTACGTAAGTCGATGTCGGGGAAAATGAAGGAAAAAAAAGAAAGGGTAAAAAACAGAAATTTCGCGGAGGAGAGCACAAGGCATCAATGAAAGGTTCCCTTTACGGTAGTGGAAAAAGAGAGGCATATGAAGCGATTTAATTCCTGGGAGGGGAAAAGGAAACGGACCGCCGACTAGAGGAGGGGCTGCCGAGTTTCTTGAAATTGAGAGTCAAAAAAAAGGAAACTAAAATTATTGAAGGTCCGTCCCGAAGAGGGGTGGGCAAAGACTCTATAAAGGCAATGAGTCGGGGCAGAAGGGAAGCGGGGGGGGGACGAGCAAGCCCTAAAGCGGGAGTGATCGTAGGCAAGGAGAAATACAGTCCGCTTCCGGGAGGGGCACTCAGAGGAGAACACCACGTGCGAGTGGAGTTAGACGTTGATCCAACGACTGGACAAGGGAAACATGGGGGTAAAAACTCGAACGAGTTCGCTTTGAATCATTTTGACACTGGTCGATGAACTGGGACGGAAAATGACCAGAGAAACAATCTGGCGGGGCTTCGGGGTGGTGAGCAGAGACGCGCGCGTCGCAGAAAAAACGAGGAGATAATCGCGGCGATTCTCTTAGAGAGCGGACGAAGTTGGGTGGGGGTTTAAAACAAACCGGCGTATTTAGTCGGGGAAGGAAGAATATCGATGGCTTGCCGGGGAGATGAGACGGGGGGGGTTCAAATGCGCCCAAGCCAAGCAGCACACTACAAATGTGGGGGTTGGGGGGGGGGTCAAGCCTTTCTATCGCAGACACTAAAAAAGGGCTTATGAAGGGGGGAATTGAAAATCGCTGGGGGGGATGCGAACCGTGCTCGATTCGAGGGGGATAGAGCGGCGGGGAGGGTTTCCGGAAGGCCGTGAATTTCACACTCACTAGTGCGACTGGGTCTAAACAAACACTAAGTTTCCGCATAGAGTTGGGGGGCCGAAAATCATGACTAGGCTGGCAAGGATCCAAAGAAATGAGGGAAAAAAGAGCCGTCAGCGGGGGATGTGTTCCGAAAACCAGCGCGAACGTAGGGGAGGAATCTATGAAAGGAACAATCCACCACAAAAAGGGCTGCTAACAACAACAATAGGAGATCTAGCGAATTGGGTGTATTGAACGGAGAAGCGCGACTGAAACGGGCGTTTCACACGGGGAGTGGGGCTGGAGATCGCGGCAGAGGTGCCGCAGGCTTGGAGGATGAGGAGTTTTTGGATACCTGTCGGAAGATCATTAGTGGAGGAATAGGGGGCTAAAGGGGGGAGACGATGAAAAGAAAAAACGCATTTTCACGGAGCGCCATGCGAAAGTAACAAATGGCTTAAGTAACCGAAGACACATCTAAACGGCAGAAATCGGGTAAAGATTCACTGTCCCAGGATGGCCCTGTCCCACCACGACCAGATTCATCACGGGGAGGTTGTGGGCGGGCGTTTGAAAAACACTTATGCAAATCGGGGGGGGACGTGTGGAGGTGTCTCGGGAAGCCAGTCGTAACGGACGAAACAGATAGGTATTCGCGGTCATGAAATCAGAGGGGGTAAACATAGAACACCGGCGTGACAGAGATATAAGAGACTCATCCAGGATGGAAGTCGTATAGGCTATCGCGCTTCACGAACCCCGAAGAATGTCATGATTGGTCGGTGAGGCTGGGTTGGTTCAAGGGAAAAGAGGAAAGGAATCTGCTGACCCGAAAAAGGCGGGGCGTTTTTACCGGCGTCACTTTAAAAAACACGTTCCGTTGGGGAGAAGGTACGTCGAGAAAAGTGGTGCAGTTCTAAGAGAGGGGGTCTCTGGCACGAGAAAGGAAATTAATGGGAGGAAGGACGACAGATCAACGCAAGCTGATAGATTCAATCGACTGGTGCTCGCACTCTCCAAGGATTTCGAGAATTCAAAGGGAGTGACATGCTTGCTGATCACGAGCAAAAGGTTCAAAGGAAACAAAGGATCGGGCCGGGTATGAACGGAAATTTGAAAAGGTTTGAAAGATGGGGGGGGAGGAAGACTAAATTCAAGAAAGAGAAGACCACGCGCGATCGGGACAAGTCGAACGTAAAGGAGGGATGAAAGATATTATATCGACGGATTGGGTGAGGGACCCAGTTTCTAGACACTTGGTCACTGCTAGACTGAAGAGGGAATTGTGTCTGGTTTTCAGGAGGGGGTTCTTCAGGAACAGCCAGGAAATAGATTACGGAATCTGGTGAGGGAAACATGCGTGGGAGCGCATGAACAACAACGTTTAACGGGGGAGTCATTGGAAGGAAAAGGCGGATGGTTTGAGGGATTCACTTCCATGATGGGAAAGGATCGTACGGGTGAATGAGCCCTAGAGTTAAGAGATTGTCGCCGGGGGAGAAAAGCGGGCCAAGGAAAAAAACGGGGAGTCTGAGGTTCACAAAGCCATTAAAGTCGCCAGGTAGGAAGATGCCACGGGCCGGGTTTGGAGGGGGGGGAGAAGGTTGTTTTTTTGACAAGGGAAGTCCAAGACCAAGATGAGGACGGGTCCCGCATTCTCGCTCCTGGAACAATATAAATTGAACTCAAAGAACTATCGCCCGATATCCTAAACAAATGACAGGAGTGGGGGTAAAGGATAAGAAAAAAAAAAGCCGCGGGGAGCTTGATTTCCGGGGGGGAAGTCGGTAATTCTAGGGGCTAAAAGTCAAATACAAAGGGGAATATCATGGTTCCCAACGCCCAAAACAGAAAGAAAAACATGGGAAGACCCTCGGCACTAAATCGTGAAAAAAAAAAGAAGAACAGGAAATGCAAAAAATTCTTTGGTAACTTTAACGAAGTCGGGAGGATTTCTTGAGTCGGTGTACCGAGAAATAGGCGTTCATGACTGATGGTCGAAATTTTTAAGGATCCGAAAAAAGAGGAAAAGGATGATTAATCGAAACAACCTCTCCTGCTTGATGGGGTTAACCAGCGACGGCAAAGGGGTCAAGGTCAAGCGGCAGACTGGACCGGGATGACAGAAGGGGGAAGAGAAGGTTCGCAGGTTACAATTTCTTGGCAAGAGGGTGAGTCCATGGAAGTTTCAACTATGACCGGAATCTAGGCCATAGTTTCAAGAAGGTGGGGTACAAGACCGTCAATATACTGGAATGGTCAGGAAATCAGCAATAGGCGTAGCTCCGAAGGACAAAGAAGGGGGGGAGAAGTCGAGGAGGGAGGGGGGAAAGGTGTGGAGGTGTTACCAAAGTATGCGGAGAATATTCTGTTACTACCATTGGAAGGGGATCCGATACTTGGAATATAAGAAGAGGACTTCAAATCTGGAAGATTGGGTCGCAAAACAAAGGAAAGACTGTGGCCGTCGCGACGGATTGCAGAGGGTAACCTAAGCAACGAAATTTGACGTTGTCAGCTTTACTTCGTACCTGCGAACTCAGATCCGTCTCCTTCCTGCAAAGTACCTATAGCAAAAATCAGACCTTTGAAAATGAACAGAAAAAAGCAGGTGCCGTCGTCACAGTAAAAGGGCACTAAAAGGGAGTTGTGAACCAGTTCAAAGACAAAAGCTACCCAAGAGTGAAGGGCTCTTGCACGGCTGTCCACGTGAAGGAAAGACCGAAAAAAAAACTCAGACTTGGGCACGTGAACGTAGAAGTCATGACATGTTTAGTCATTCCGTATACTGAACCAATTAAAGGTATAAATCGATTTAGGACAAATGCAGGCCGTAGCAAAAGAGCGCGAGGGGCTGCTCTGGTCTGGGATGTAGAAGGCCGCAAAAAGAGGGAAAAAGATGTTTGAATCGCACAGACCCGCTATTAGGGCCTCAAAATCAGCCAGGGGGGAAGATGTTATCGATGGACGTGGAAAGACGAGCACCAGTCCGGAAGAATCGAGCATGGAGCGACGTCCAAAGGAGAAGAGGGAAGGGGGCTTCGCAGGACTCGTCTTAGCGAAAGCCTAACCACCAAGATGGTAATGAGGTCGAAGTATGAACGCACAAAAAGAAGTGTTAAAGTGAAGGAAGGTGGCTGAGAGGGACAGTTGGCACGGGGGGAATCGCGTCCTCCGGAAAAGGCCGTCCAAACATCACATCGATTGCTTGGTTAGGGAAGGGGACATTAGATACTGCGCGTCGCCGAAAGATAGGCTGATAAGCGCGTGAGAGAGGAGAATATGGGGGGGGCTAGGGTTAAAAAAGGACGGAGGGATTTCCGTAAGAGAAGTTAAGCGCTGCCGTAATAGGGGCAATCACCAAAAAACAAACTCTAACGGGGGGGTGTTTTTTGAAACAGGCGTCAACGCCAGCCCCAAAGAACATCAGTAGTACGTGGTGGGCAGGAGACGCAAACGTTGGATTTCGTAATTCTAGAGTATCGAAGTCTCCGTTAGAAAGAACGGGGGAGCTGGTGCCTTAACTGGGTGGATTGCCCGCAAGAATCGGAATGAAGCAAAAAAGGAAAGGGGAACATAGGAGCTCTCACATTGCGAAACAGGAAAATAGGTCATCACAAAAAAATCCTGGGCCAGCCACGGCGTGAAAAGGCCTCGAAAAAGCAAAGAAACCGCGGAACTTTGAAAAGTAAATCGAGGGAACAAGTTTGGGAAAATTAGAAG
>Ga0179593_1539706_pt1 | contig 13758 bp, 19 predicted proteins | sample CZODoug2_1_08_16_FD_185931 | JGI IMG/M metagenome (GOLD analysis project Ga0179593, IMG submission 185931) | Vadose zone soil fungal communities from Angelo Coast Range Reserve, California, USA - CZODoug2_1_08_16fungal (PacBio error correction) | ecosystem: Environmental > Terrestrial > Soil >...
ATGGGCAATGGCCATGACTGAGGGAGAAAAAAGTATTTGCTTTGGAAAGAAGCGCGGTTCTGCTGGCCACTCTTATCTGTAAAACGAAGGCCAGAAGATTTGAAAGCGGGGGGCCACTGGGACCTATGAGGGAGATCTCAATCGAATCTCGTTAGCAGGGGGGAAACTATTCTGTCAGAAAAACCTTGAGGGAAAAGTGGATTCCGGGAAATCAGGGTCAGTGGGAGGAAAAGAGATTACGATTGGCCCAGTCACTTCGGTCACTCAAGCTTTGGTGTTTAAAGTTCCAACACATCCTTGGCGCCGACAGTGAAGTACACACTGACGACTTCAGAGGACTTAAAGCTGGACTGCAATCAGGAGAAAAAAAAAAAAGGGTTGAAAAAAAGGAGGGAACAGGATGCATCGCAATCAAATTGTAAGACGCCTTATGCTGTCCAGAGGATAGAAAGAGGGTAAGGGGGTAGCAAAGTGAAAAAAGAAAAGACCAACTACCCACAGGAGACCTTCATGGGGCATCGCTCCGCCCATGACGATACAACTTGGCTAGTTGTTTCCCTCCAGGTTGCCCTGCCCACAATGATAAAAACTAGAGTCGAGCAGACGGAGGAGGGGGGGCCAAAACGAAGAAAGCAAATTCGGTAGCGCCGCCGTGAAAAAGAACCATCATTAACTGGCGGCACGGGTGTTTCTTACCTGCAAGAATCAGAATTTAGATTCGCACTCGGGGGAGACCGCTTATAAGAGGGCGGATTCAGCGGCGGCGAAAATTGGAGAAAAATTTCCCTTACAAAATGAGTCGTAATCGTGTGACAGTTTTCCAATCAGGGATTCCCGTAAGGAAAAAAAATGCGCAGAGAAGTCTCCCCATCTCGGAAGGGAAAAGTCCTTTTTAAAGCGAGCCACACAGAGGGGGGGGGTAGCAACCAGGGGAGCGATACTTAATCCGGATTTCCACATTATGGACCAACGCGGACCTGAGAGCTTTTCAAAGAGGCGTCCGAAGAGTCCAAGAAAAGCGGAGAAGAGGAGGGAACAAACGCAGAACGACAGCGCGAGGGGCAATTTGGGGGGGGGGAAACCTTGAAAACGACGGCAACGATGTAAGAACCACGCAGTGGCGATAAATGCAGAAAAAAACGGAGGAGGGGGAGAGAGATGCATGGATCAAACAAACCGTGGAGTCGCAACACTCGTAACTCGAGGTCCCGGAAAAAACCCTTTGTGCGAGCGGAAATCTTTAAAGAAAGGGTCGGGATGTCAAAAGACTTCGGCATAAAGAACGGCGCATTGAAACGCTTTTTCTCATTGCTGAAGTTGGCAATAAAAACCTATTAAAACAAACAAAAAAAAAAAAAAACCCACACAAAGAGGAAAAAAACCAGCCACCCACACCCCCCAAACCAAACCAAACACCACCCAACAAAAAAAAAAACCAAAAAAAACCCAAAAAAAAAAACAAACCTCAGAAACGGCGACCGTGAAAAAAAAAAGTGGGGAGAGGAAGGATTACAGCAAATACGAACTCTTCCGGGGAATTTGGGAGAAAGCTGCGCCTAAAAAGACGTAGAAGAAAGACAAGGAAAAAGAAGGAAAGAATTGGTTGAAACATGGGGCATTTTCACAAAGCAAGAAATATAACAAGAACAAGGGTGCATACGCGGCTACATGGTCACCGACGTTTTGCGAATCTTTTCACGATTCTTTCGTAAGAAACACACAGTCAGTTATTTGGTCAGTCACTGGGGAAAAAAATTGAGGCAAGGGGGGGGCAAAAAAAAAAAAAGGAAAAAAGCGAAGTGGCCGGGAGGATCATTGAAGGGCGCGACACACCGCGTGGAAACGAGCCTCCGTTCGCATGGGCACAAGGTTCGGACAAAGAAAACAAAACATCCGAAGGGAAAAGTGGTCAGAGGAAAGAAGCCTCACGATCCCCCTATTAACGGAAGATCAGAAAACCCCCAAAACGGATCAATAGCGACCAATGTGTTGATTTCGATAAGAAACAAAGGGGGAAGAAATCGGGAAAATTTCCTCGCAAAGGGAAAGGGTACAAAAGAAGCATTGAAAAAAAAGGGCGGATGCTAGGATATTTTTTTTGTACACAAGCGAAAGTGATGGGACCTTTCAACCACACCGCGGCGGACGCTACCTAGACGTGGGTCCAAAGAAAAGTTGTAAAAAAGCTGGGCAGAGCCAGAAACGAAGAAAAAGGGAAAAATCCGATGTCACCACCAAGAGTGGAAATTGAAGACGCATGTCGCGGCGAAAAAATTCGCTTGAGAGAGCCAGACAATGGTCACCAGTGCAATCGACCGAAAAAATCAGCTGAACCCCAGAACTCGTCAGGGAATTAATAGTGGGAGAATTAAAATAGGAAGTCCATTACCGGGAACCGCTATCGAAAAAAGGAAAGAGCGATAAACACACAACGTATGAAAGAAGATGGCAATTGCCTCGCCCGAGTCCTGATTTAGCGGTGGATTAATTGGGGATTTACTACTTTCAATTGCTCAGGGAAAAAATGGAAAGTTTGAAAGCGGTAAGGATTCTGAAGAAAAGAGATCGCAGGAAGGGCTCGACTGTCCGAGACATTCAACGACCTTGAGGAAGCGTTGGTGGGTGTGGTAACATCTACGCGGAGAAGGGATGGCGTTTTGAGAAAGAGTAGACCGTAACGTCGGTATAATCTTTGGTTTTGAGGTCAAAACAGAATGGACGAGAACATTGGAAGTACAAAACTGTACGACTTCGGGGGGCAAAAAGCTCAGGAAAGCACGTGCGAGGAAACTAAAGGGGAACATGAAGACGAAAGCAAATCGAAATAATCCTCTTGGGCTTTTGCATATTATAGGAGACCTCCTGTATGGGTTAAATAATGGGAAAAGGAGGCGCGCAGGATTCGTTTGGGGGGAACATGCGTGAGAGGAGAGGGGTGTTGTCATCTCTCCATTGATAAAAACGTGTCTATTTTGTGCCCGAGTTGTGACCGAACCCTTCGCGGGACTCCAGGAGGACAGGGCAGGCCCCAACGCGAAGGGAGGAGGTAACGCAGACGTGAGAACCATCATTAATGATACGACTGTGTTTAGACATGCACGAATTCGGATAATTTCAGATTCGCAAGTCTGGACCTTCACCACAGCGAGATCGTGATTTCGGGGAGGGGAGCACAGATGTCAGATAGCCATGTCCTTCCAAAAGTCGTATCGCCGTGTAGGGGTTTCAAAATCAGATCGAATCGGGGAAAAGGGGACAAAAGAGGGGGAAGAGTCAGCGGATGGAAGGGGCAGCCATCTGCCAAAAGGTTAGCCCGGTCGAAAGGGGAAAATACTGAAGTAATAAGGCATGCAGAATTGCCAACGGAAGAGCCGAAAAAAAAGTAGGGAGGCTAGAAGAATTCAAGCCGTCGAAGAGGAACAAGCGGGAATATCGAGGAAAACGCGTCGGGTACGAAAAGGCGAGAGGCAAATTGTGCGGAAAGCCGGGGTTCCGTCGTCAGGAGAAAACAGAAAAGCAAACAAACAAAGGAGAGAAGGAGAGATGCATTATCTGACAAATCCGTGAGCGAGGGCAACTCGGAACTAGAAAAGTTCCTCACCCAATGAGAAATAAAGAAAGGAGGTTAATGAGCACCGCTGGATTTCACTCCTTTACTGCTGAAATGCGGTCACCAAAAAGGAGTCAAGTAAAGAAGGGGGAAACATGCTAGTCAAAGAAGCCTTGGAACGGGGGCGAGTTGCCGCTGCAAAGAAAGAGTGGTGCCTTGCAAAGTAAAAATATCGCTGACTCAAGAGAGGTTGGGATAGAAAGAGATGCTCCTTGAAAGCCCGATTAGAAAATCCAAAGAGTCAAAAAAAGAATTGGAGGGCATTTGGGAAGAGAAGGAAAAGAAACTGAAAGGGGGCATAAAAAGGGGGTACGACCATGTCAGACTTTCGAATCTAATTATCCAAACTTGCAGAAGAAAAGGGCATCAGTTACGATGGTTGAAGCCGTCAGAGGAAGTGCCGGAGAGACCAGAGAAAGGGTCGCTCGAGAGCGCGAACAAAGAAGGATCCTTGCTGAGAGAAAACAGCGGGGAAAAAACTAGCATGAGCATGTTCAAGAAAAAGACCAGAAAGACGGACGGGAGAGGCATCGGCAAAGAAAAGAGGGGGCAGATGACAGAGACCAATGTTACAAAAAGCTGCCTCTGCCAATCCCCAAAGGATCTTCCAAAACAAAAGGGGGAGGTCACATTTGACCAAGAAAAGCGGAGGGTCACTCGCAAAGTAGGAACGAAGGAAGCTTACGATCAGCAAACGCCGGAAGTCGTCACCTCGGGTACTTCCACTTGTCCACAGAAAGGATGTTGTGAAAAAGAAAAGAACCAAACGTCTTTAGGAGCCACCTAGTGAACGTTGTAATCAAATACGCCGCCAGAGATCAAGTAGAGGGAGACCCCAATTTCCCTCAAGGTGTTACGGGTGGGAGGGACAGCATAGTTCGAAGCGACCGCGATTCCGTGAGAGAGCCGAAAGGGGGACAAGGGCAATCATACCGCTTTAAGAGAGAAGGAAAACTTGTCCAAGAAGGGCAGAAAGGAATTCCCGCCGTCGACGTAAAGAGAAAGAGACAGAAACGAGAAAAGTGACCAGATCTCTCAAAAAAACAACAACGAGAGCAAAGAGAATGGCCATTGGCCGTAAGATTCAGGATTTAGCGGAAAGGAGTTGGAAGTTACGTCAAAAAGAAGCCGGCAAAAATTCGCTGAATTATAATTCTATGACCCGGACAAAAGAAAGAAGTGTCCAGGGATGGGAGCGGAGTTGCCCAGAAAGGGGTGGCTACCAAGCGCAAGAGGCGGGCGCGACTAGCCTTGGAAAAATTCACGTAACACCTTGGGAATCGTGGGGTTTGGGCCTCGACGATCAGTGTAGGGGAGAAAAAGGTCCAACAAAAATCGTAGCGTCCTCAGCAGTGTTGGCAAAAAAAAAACGACTTTCCGCGACCGTGGGGGGCGACTTATGAAGGCTGATCGGAAAGGCCAAGGTCTTGGAAAAACTGTCAGCCGATGGAGGTAACAGTATGGAGGGATCGAAATCAAATTGCGAAGATCAACTGGGCTGGGAAAAGACTATAAGATTTAATGCATAGAAGGTACTGACTCGGGTAGAAAGGGGTTCGGGCCGAAAAACACAAAAGAAGATAACCCGTAGGGCTGTTGAATCTTCTCCGCCCATGAAAAGGGGAGAAAGGTGCTAGTTTTGACACGAGGTGGGGTACTTCAGAAAGAGCAATCATCGAGACAAAAGAGGAAAAAATCGTAATCTCAAAAGAGGAGTCGTTAGCGGAGGGAAAAAAAAATACAGGAAGAACTGGTTTCGACCCTGCAAGAATTAAATCGCAACGTCGGTTTAAAAATGATCTTAACCAGCCGCTGATATGCAAAGGGGAATGTCTTTGATTTCGAGAGCGTCTAACAGTCGCCCCATGAATAAAAAAGGAAGGAAGGGGGGTGGTTTTCATCGGAGGAGGAGAAATGCGCAGCGGAGTCAATCCGATCGTAAGATTCAACATATTTGCTGTATCCTTGGCAAGCGTCCACCGCTTCTTGGGGTAGAAAGTCGCAAAGGTATCCGGGTTAAACGGGGAAAAAAGGAAGAAGGAGAAAAGAGTTCAAATTGCGCCGTGAGAATTCAGGAAATAGTCCAGGACGAACCGCAACAGGATCATCGTCAAAAGCAGCAAGCAAAAGGAGAATTTGGGGTGGGACAAAAAGGAACAAGAGGGGAGGGAGGGCCGTCGCTCCACGGCTGTGAAAGAGAGCCATGCATCTCTCAAAAAACCGAGGGAGAAGGGGAAGAATGTGGGGACAGGAAAAAGAGGAGAACTCTCAGAGCAACCAAATCGCGCTGTCAGCCTGCGTTGAAGACTATGATCCCGGGGGCGCTTCGAATAAGGGACTAGTGGAATTCAATTGCACCAAAGTAAAGAAGGGCGAATGGCTCTCACACGTTGGGCAGACCGAAACGGATTAAATCGTATATGAACCTGTCGACGTGCGAAAAGAAGCACGTTGGGAATGGCTTCAAAATGAGTTACATCAAGTCATACTATAATGGGGACTCCGCTTGCAAAAGCGGAAAACCCACGGAAAATGTCACACAGCGGAATTAAATTTTGGAAGGACAATGGACATTGTTAGCCGCTAAAAGGGAAATGCAAAAGACATAAGGGGAAGTCAGCAGGGAGGTACAGGTCGAACGAAGGACCAACGGGTTTAGTGGAGGGTGCGAAACCTACGGGGCCTGATAAGAAGTTGGCCATCTGCCAGTGTCTCTATGGATGATCTCGAACTTGCCTTGCATTGGCTGAGGCGCGAAAAAAACCGCGGAAAAAAAAATTTTATAAGACCCAAAGAAGGGAGTCGAAACGCAACGAAAACAGGGGGAGAGACGTAGCTACCCCCTATAGAAGGCGAATCCTATCAACCTTTTTGGGGGGCCAAACACAAGGGCAGGATTCGTCCAATTGAATTAGATCAGGGAAAAAGAAAGTCTGGGAAATTGGGCCGAGGGCAGGAAGAATCACATTGCAGACCGAACCTGCTCGGGGGAATCCACTGCAAGAAGGATGTAAAGGGAACACCCCGCTTGAGACGCTACGGTTACGGGAAAGCTCTCGGGGTTCCACGCGCCATACACTGAGGGTCGTACCAAAAAGAATTTCCCTCAAGGTGAAGGAAGTGTCTCGGACAGCATAGTTGAACATCCCGCTACCGCAAGCTTGACGAGCCGAAGAAAAAATCAAAACAATCGAAAACGCTTTAAAAAGTCGCGCGGAGGTTGAAGGGCGTCAAGCTTTCCCGCGCGTCGAACGTAAGAAGGAAGATTGCGCACATGCCAGCGCTCTCAACCAAAAAAAAACAACACGAGAGGGGGGGAGAGGCTATGGCAATTGCCGTAATATTCGGGAGTTAGGGCGGTTCAAAAAGTCTTTGGGGGGGAAAGAAGGGCGCGGAGGTAAAATGCAAAAAATGTCCCTTGAAAGACGAGGAATAGAGGGATTTGAAGGGTAGAGTGGGACCTTGGGATTCCGTCTCTCTCAAGCAGAGTAGCGGGCTCGAACTAGACTGGGCAGAGACATTCCGTAACACTTGTGAGGGAAATCTTGGTGTGGGGGTCAGAGAGATTGCCGTGGAGGCTTTCTCGTTGGAACCAGAGAGATTTTAACCACGATTGGGTCACGTCCGGTAGCGTCCGAAACGGTGGTGTTTGAAAGGTAAATTGAAAAGTGAAGAGAAGTTAACGAGGTCAGGGCGGGATCTGATCGAAGATCCTGCCGGAACAGGAGAGGAAGGCCGTTGACGGAACAGTTCGGATCGGAAATCAAAGGGGGGTCGGAAGATAAGGGGTCTTGGCATATGAGGTGATTCAACCACTGAGGAATAAGGGGAGGAAGAGGGTCGGGAGGTCGTGGCCCAAAAAAGAAAAGAAGAGAAAGGAAAGAGGGGTGAGGGGTGTGAAGCCGCACATGACGAAAATGCAAGGCTATTTTTTTCACGCGGGTGTGGGAGAAAAGGATGATCCACAGGAGAGATCGATACAACGGAAAGAGGACTTACACGGGAGATGCGGTAGCACGCGCGAAGGGAAAACGAAGGTAACTAAAGAGGTGTTTACCTAGAGTAATTTAGATTCGACGTCGGTTGGACCAGATAAACACCACAGGGAAAAAAAGTGCATGTCAGGTTGATTTAAAGGCTAAGGAAACGGTCAAGTCGGAAAAGGACAAAGCCGGGTATAAGCGGGCTAAAGCAATCGGAGTCCTCTCCCATACTTGAAGATTCAATCGCCATAGGCTGTAATAAAAGGAATCGCCAAAGGCTTCAAGTAGGGCGGAATAAAAACGTAAAGAGCGGAAACAGGAAACGCTGCCAATTATAAAAGCGCCTGGGCGCCGTTGTCCGACTTCGAAGAGTCAGGAGAGAAGCACAGAGGAGAAAAGCAAGGAGGGATTGACACTGGGTGCCCACGAGGGAGTTAACCGTGAAGTTCTAGGTGCCGAGGACTCAAACTGCTGGTTAAGGACATCTAGACAAAGAGGAGGGAAAAAAGGAAGAGAGCTTTTCACAGCGAGAAAGGAAAAAAAGAGGAGCGACACGGGCGGGGTTCCTGTCACCTCAATTTGCCCAATCGCTGGGAGACGCCTAGAAAAATATTAGAAAGTTCGACAGGACGGAGAAACTGAGGTGAAAAAGGCGCTTTGAAACTCTCATGGCTCTGACCGTTGGGGCAATCCGGACAGCCAGGAGGAAAGGGTTAGGGAGACGAAGGGCTAAAAGGGGGAGCAGACAAGCTTACAGCAAAGAGAAAAAACAAAAGAAGGTGGAAGGAGAAAAAATAGCGCCTTGCAACGATTACGAATCCACCCTGAAAAAACAATGTCACACGGATGACGACAGGTGAAGACATGGGCAAGGGGAACCGTGAAAGCAAGACAGTCCGAAGGGAGGGGGGGCGACGTAACAAACGTGGTGCTATCTAATAAGAGGCAGGTAAGAACACCGCGTAGGAAAGGGTACTTATTGGGCCTTGGGAAAACGCTGCTCTACAATCCTCCGACCGGAAAGCGCATAGTGGAAAAATGTCTCGGTCAGAGAAAGAATGGGACTGATGAGATCTGAAGGGCGCGACAAAGAAGGGTCGAGAGTCATGGGAGAACCGAGGACACAAACCTCCGAAGGCTCTTGGGGGGCACTCAACGAAAACGAATGTACTCGCGGAAAAAGACAGAAAGGAAGGAAGACCACCAGGGATCTGACCGACCGGTTGAGGACAATACCTCCATCAGGTTTCCTCGCAGAGGGGGACCTGATTCAGGCAGGAGCGCGAGAAGACAGTCATAAAAAAATCACCTGCGATGTACAACTTAGGGGGAGAGTGATGGAAAACACCCCCGCTTAAGGGGACAATAGTGGTAAAGCTCAACCTCCCGCGCCAGACAAGAACTGCAATGCTCGTCGAGGAAACCCACCAACAAAGAGGGGGGAAAAAAAAGGTTTTCGTTGAGGAGTTCGAGAGGGAGGAAAAAAAAAAGGGAAAGTAGATCGACTCATAAAAGACCGCTTCAAATCACACCAAGGCAGGAGAGGACTTTGAAATCCGAATTAGATTGGACAATTCCAGGAAATTTACCCCGCTTCGACGTAAATCCAAATAGGGGGGGGAATCTAAAGGTCAAAAAAAGACTCTCTCAACAAGGGAGAAAAGAGAGAATTGCGCGCCAGGAAGGACCGGAGGGGGCACGACGTCAAGAAATTGGGCAGGGGATGGGGCACTATTCGATTCCCTTGGAAAAAACGGACGAGGGGGGTTCAGCTCAAGGGGAAAGCAGGTATTGGAAAAAAGGGAAATTATTTCGGAAGGGACGTAGCGGGGCAAGAATGAGACATGACACGGACCTTGAGGAAACTGGGGTCGAAAGTGGGAACGGAAAAGTCAGGTCTGGCGCGTTTTAGGAGCCATGGACAAAGATTTTGCCCCGTCACTGGAGGGGAAGTCTCAAGGGGATTAAAAAGAAGGAACGCCATTGGGGGAAAACGAGATCAGGGGGAGGAAAAGATCAGGAAAAGGCACGCGAAGGCAAATCTTTGCGAGTAAACATTTGCCGATGGAGGGAACAGAGTTCGGATAAAGGTGTCAGGGAGAGGAGTTTTCGGGATAAAGGGATTGAAAATAGTCTACGCGCAAGGAGGGAGGGGACTCCAAAAAAAGATAAGACGGACTTCGTTTGGTGTGCATAAGACGCCATGACTACAAGGAAAAAGTGGCTAGTTTTAAAGGGGTAAAGTCCAGTACCCAAGATCCAAAAGAGGGGGAAAGGACCTGAAAAAAATAGGGAGGACTACCTGAAGATTCGGGTACGCCGAAGGATACCAAGGCACCCCATCATTAAAGGTCACTCTGGGTTCTCAAGGGGGAAAAGACTCGTAGAGGGGGAGGAGAAAGAAAGTATCATCAACGCTGATGGCGGAGGGGATCAGAACATGTCATGAAAAAGTCTAAATAGTCTAAAAGTGTGACATTGTTTCAAACAATAATTGGGAGGAAGGGAAAAAGGAAGTCAATAAACATATCGGAAAGAAAGGTCAAAAGGGCGCATCGGCCAACAGGTTGGGAGCCCGGTTCGCCATTGGACTATCTTAATCCCCGGGACGGGGGAAAAACAGATTAACCAACTGCTGAAGAAAGCGAGAAAAAGAAATAACATCCGAATGTCAAGATAGGATAAAAAGGAGAAGAATCATTACAGCGCGAAAGTCACAATTGTGGGAACCTTCGTATGAGACTCCGGGGGAATTTCCAATGTGAAAAATATCAAAAAACGGAGATAAGAAAAAGGACAGGGCGCAAAGAAGGGATCAAAGCTGAACTCTCTGCGGACGAATGTGGCAACCATGGCCCTCAAAAAGTCCGCCGGTAAAAATCTTTGTGTAGGAGGGTTCGGAAGCGGCACCACGGCTAAAGACTCTTGGTGGGCAATTGTGCTCTTCAACGTGTCATCCTGGTTGAAGGAACCGGATTAACGTACTCGTTATTTGGAAACTGAAAAAAAAAAAAGAGAAGCGGGGGGAAGAGGCCGAAAAGTATTAAGGATATGCGCTGACTAGAAAGAAAGGGGGGATTAAGAAAGGGAGCCACATTGCGCCCGATACGAAGCCACCCGGACTTTAACACCCCACGGCCTAGGAAGAAGAGTCGTGAACAAGGGGGTTAGAGAAGAAGAAATCAAGACATCCCAAAGGTTGCATAAGTGGAAGAAACCAAGGAAGACGTCTGGAAGAGATTTATCCGTTCTTGCGTAATAACAAGCGACGTTACTGAGGAATGTGGAATGCGGCTACCAAGAAGGAAACTTGCAGAGAATTTGGGGAAAAGGTGTCCTCTCTAAGCGAAATGGCCTTGGATCATTCGGGATGAAGGTCGCAAACAAGCGTGGAAAAAAGAAAAGGGAATCATTTTCGGGAAACGATGCAAAACAAAAGAAGATCGCAGGGGTTAGCTGGCGCACGAAAAAAAAAAAGTAAAGAAGAAAATGATTGAACAGGGGCGTAAATCCTCTCCACACAAGCCCCAAAGCGGATCTTCCCCCACAAAAAAAATTTGAGAAAGAAATCCTTAAAGAAGCGGAATTTCCCGCAAAAAGAAGGGCAAAGGAAATCAGCATAACAACCGGAGTGAAACCTTCTCGGATGTACTCAACTTGCAAAACAAGGGGGCGAAAGGAGGGTGGGGAGGGGGAAAAACAAAAAACCGTCTGGAAAAAGGGAAGGTGACAGAAAAGCCGGTTGTAAATGTTCTCCAAAAAAAGACAGCTGACGTCAAACGTCAAGAAGGAAGGGCGAACAACAAACAAGATGGCCTCATGTGGGGGAATTTTGGAGAGACAGCAGACTCTAAAGCGATGACAAAAGGGAAGAGCCGAACTCATGGTAAAAGGCAATAGAAACATCAAAAAAACGTTACAAAATAAGGGAGGGAAAAAAGAAGCTCTCTTTACGCAGACATCGAAGTAGAAGACAGCAAAACCCGCGCTTCGAAAAAGTCCAATAATGGAACCAAAGAGGGTGTTGCATAGAAAAAAAAAAAGGACTGGAGAAAGAGAGAGATGCAATTGCAAAACGGTATGCTTATTTAAGGGGTCCCCGTTATTTCTTTATAAGGGGAGTAAGGGGATGGCCAAAAAACTCGAGGGCCAGGGAAAAGACGAGCAGGTCAGCTCGATTGAAAAGGATTGCCCTGTGACCAGATTTCGGGCAACGAATCGCGGTAAGGGAAACTAACTGTGTCCAAGAAAAGGAATGGACAAAAAAGGGGGGGAAGACATACGACGCTTTACGTGAAGCAGATAGCGCGGGGGGGAGGAAAGCAAAATTCAACGATTGGCCCAAAACTTCGGTAGCGTCCCAACGGTGGTGTTGGGAAGGGACACCACATAAAAAAAAAAATGGGGAAGACAGTGTACGACGGAAGTCTGCAATTCTAGAAAAATCAGAAGAGGCAGGAAACATTTCCGAGTGGGGGGAACCTTAATGTTTCGGAGCAAAATTGGTCGGAAACGCTTTTGAGGGGCAGATTCTTAAAGTTCTGTAGAAGAGGGGAACGGCCTTTTAAAAGTCTTCCCGTAAGCTGCCCCAGGATACGTTCCAAGCTGTTGGGGGTGGTGCATCGCGTTCCGCAATACCAAATGCGAAGTGGCAGAATTGTTTGGAAAAAAGGTGTCCTCGACGGAACGTCACGATGAGCGAGACACTGCAGGGGGGCCAACTCTGATTCTCAAAGGAAAGGCGGTAGCGAAGTAATCCAAGGCCCCATCATTAAGGAACCTCTGTTTTGAAACTGCCGAGTAGGTTATCTCAACGTAGGTGGGAGGTAAAAGGAAGAGGGGATTGTTCTGATTTCGCAAGCGAGAAGCCAGAGGCCAAAAAAAGAAAGAGGTTCCGAGGTACACTGTGTTCAATCATGGGGACTCGTAATCGGTCAGTGGGAAAAGAAAGGGGAGAAAAAAAAAGACCTATCGAGGGAAAAGAGGGGGCAAAATTTGGGGGCATCGGTCCAAAAAAAGGGGGGGAAAGGGGAGGCCAGACGTAAGAAGGCTGGGTCAAAAGGCCAAACGCTGAAAAAATGAAAAAAGCGCATTTCAAACACCGGGTGTGCAAGAATGAATAGGACAGTATTCGAAAAACAATAAAAAGATCATCGTCCCAAAAAAGAGAGAAAGTCGAAAGAGGGAAAAAGTGGGGTGCCTGCGTAGGAACCACGTAGTTCCGATGTTTAAAGTCGCTCAGAGGGGTTATCCAAATAAGAAAAACGCACCGGAAGAGGTAAATTCGCTTCCAGCGAAAAAGAAAGGATGTTCCTACGAGTAAAAAAATTTTGCCTCGCGCTGTCGCCCGGAAAAGGCGGGGAAGAAAGGAAAGGAGGGGTTTCGGATTCGAAAAAGAGAGGATTCGGCAAGGGAAGAAAAAGAGTAAAAAAATTCAGAAAAAGGGGGGGAATCAGGAACAGGACAGTCCCTGCGACAAAAACCAAGAATCGTTTCCGATGCTAGGATTAAGAGAACTTAAGAGGTAGAGGATAAGAAGGGTGACGATTACACCACCACTGATTAAGGGGCGATTACGAGAATTTTGGAAGAAATGGGCAAGGGAAACAGGAAGCCAGGGACGAAATCAAGACAAAAGGTTGCTCTCAGACGTCTGTACATGGTCAACCGCGGAGAAAGAAAGGTCCTACTTGGGCTGGTAAGGACAGCAGTTAGGAGTACAAGCGTCGCTAAAGGGGGGGAGAAAAAAAAGTGGGAAAAGGACAAGTTGTCTCAAAAAAGATATGAACTGCCTGTCGATCATTGAGGGTTGAAGGGCGCGAACAAACGAGGGGGAAAAAACTAGAACGAGTTAAGGGGGAAGACATTTGACGGAAAAAACGAAGTAAGAAGGGGAAATTCACGAACAAATGGGAAGACTAAGGACCAAATGAGTTACAGAAGAAGAGAAGAGGAAAACCAAAAAAAAGCCCAATTTTAATTTCGATGAACAGTCCTGTTCCCCTCCCTCGGCGTAAGGGTCATCGCAAAGGCCTGATTGGCAGGATCTGGAAAGAGCAACAAAGTCGGGAAAAAAGGAAAAAACTTCCACAGGCGCAAGATGGGTTTGAACACCACCGAAAGAAAGAAAAATAAGGGGGGGCATCGGTTGTAGATTCAGCTGGC
>Ga0179593_1603443_pt1 | contig 13758 bp, 29 predicted proteins | sample CZODoug2_1_08_16_FD_185931 | JGI IMG/M metagenome (GOLD analysis project Ga0179593, IMG submission 185931) | Vadose zone soil fungal communities from Angelo Coast Range Reserve, California, USA - CZODoug2_1_08_16fungal (PacBio error correction) | ecosystem: Environmental > Terrestrial > Soil >...
GAGAAGGTTCATATCCAAGAGGAGGTTTTAAAAGGAAAGATTGAAACGCATATTAAACTGTTTTTTTCTGATCGAGGGAAAGCCAGACGGACATCGTGAAAAAAAAAGGTTTTCGAGAAGGAAAAAGTTGGGGCAGGGGGGGACCGACGAGGGCGAAGCACCCCAAGAATGATTGGCAAAAGAAGCACGTAAAGTGAACATCCGAAAAAAAATAAAAAAAGGGTTTTGGGAAGAGCCCTAACAGAAGGGGCAACGGGAAAGTAACACACGGGGGGAAGAAGTCCGACTTGACACAATAAAAAGGGGTGGACAAAGGCTTAAGAAACCTACAGTCAAAAAAAGTTGAGGAAAGGTCTTAGGATAGGGGGTTTGTGCTTTTGCTAGAGGGGGGGGTCATTTGCCCAAGTAATCAGAAAATTGAATCATTCCAAAGGAAATTAGGTGGTAAAAACATGGTACCCTCACGTTCTAGAGTGAGGGACAGTTCATCTAAGCCTCTAAATCTCCCAAGGGGTCAAGAAGTCTAAAACCTGATAATTGAATGGTCCGAAAAATAGGGGGGAAAAGGGGTTTATAATACCAACTACGAATAAAAAAGGAAAAAACTCTAGTAAAGAGGGAGCAGGATGTAGTGGGGGGAACACTAAGGGTTTACAACCCCCAAAAAAAAAAGGTTCGAAAGAAAACTTGATCCCGGGTTGGGAAAAGAAGACGTCTGCCCATCTCAAGACTCCACCCATAAACAGGTCCGGAAGAAAAAAAGGTTTAAAGGGACTCTAAGAAGAAAGAAATTAAGATTTAAGCCCCAAAGAGTAGACGGGGGGGAGAGATCGAGGGAGGAAAATTGGTAGGTTAAGAAGAACCGATCAACCAGGAGTTCTGCTTGAACATAAAGAAGGGGAGGGTGGGAAGGAATAATTGGAAAGAATCTAAAAGGCAAAGGAGTCAAAAAAAGGGGGGTGACGAGGTGAGCCTGGAATAGAAAGAGTATTGGGAAAGTTAGAAGGTTAGAGAAAAAATGGATGGGACAGATAATAAAACCAATGAAAAAAAAAATTTAAACCCGGCAGGAAGGGTTCCAAAGGGGAAGTCAGGGGTGGGACACCAAAGAGAAACCAAAATCCGAGGAAAATGGTAAGGGGTGTGAAAAAATTGTCTGAGTGGAAAAGGATTCTAAAAAAAGGGAAAAAAACCGGCAAGTCTTGGGAAATGGAAGAATGGCATAAGAGGTCAGCTGAAACATTCCGTGGGTGGGGAAGAGTAAGGTGTCAAAAAAAAACTAAAAAAAACCAGGAGTAAAATCGGGGGAAAGTGATAATCTAGTCCTCAAGGGGAAGTTCAAAAGGCAGGTACTTGAATAAAAACCTTTTAAGGGGAGAACAGGGGAGCTTCCCAAGCGGGGCCTTCGGTAGAACCAACAAAATCAACCTCAAAAACCCGCATGAGAGGAAGAGGGTGGGTGTGGTGACTGGGCGTGCGGGGCGGGGGGGAAGGGTTCTTTAATAAACAACTATCCCATAACAAAAGAACAATGGTAAAGGACGGAAAAAATCCAAAACCCAAGGTGGGTGGAAAAAGTGGACAATAAGTAAAAGGTATTCCGGGGGGTGTGGGTGAAAATGCTGCAAAAGGAAATTTTGAGGTAAGTGAGAGGGGTACGGGGGTAGGGGAAAAAAAATTACGAAATTGGGCGCAGGCAAAAAGAGCAAGGAGAAGAGATATATTAGAGGTTTGCAAAGGGGTTTGTTCAGGGGAAAGTTTTTCAAAAGCTCTTTGGAAAAAGGGGGATGCGCAGTTTGAAAGGGCAGGAAACTAGGGAGTGTACTGCTTTGACAAAGGGGGGGACCCAGTCTATGACGGGCTGGGATGGTCCCGGCGGTGAAAAATAGTTGTTTTACTTAAAGAACCCGAGATGAAGACATAAAAAAATCTGAAAGGCTTCTTTTAAGGGGGGGGGGTGCTTGCAAGGGAGAGAGCGGGCGAGGCCGGACGAGTTAAACGACTTAAAATTTTGGCGGTCAAAAATACAGAAGTGATCTGTGAAAGAAAAGAAAATCTTAAGGGGAAGAAGTTCGAAAATCCTGGGGAGCGTGGTTTTGAAATTTTAAAATTCACGACGAAAGCAAAGAGTTTTTCAAAAAACGAAGGATGATAGGGTGCTGGTGAAAAAAGGAACTGATTTGGCCCGGGTCGTTGAAACTGGGAGAAGGAAGAGAAATTACGAAAAAAAAACGCCGAAAAGAGACATTCGAGGGGGGAGCATGGGGAAAATAAAAGTATAGAGGGGATGAACTTCTTTATGAAGGTGCCGCACTACGGTGGGAGAGGGGAAAGTTAATCGAAAAAGAGATAACGAAAAGAAAGGAAGATCTCGGGAATAAATGAAAGCCGTAAAGGGAGCGCACACTTGGGGTTTCGGGGGAAAACAAAAGGTGGCATAGTGAAATATTGCAAGAATTTGTATCGACTAAAAATTCAATAGCTGACACGACATGTGATGGACCTGATAACTTCAGACTCCCAACGAAAAAAGGTTTCCGCGAAAAGAGACATGGCACCGGAAAAAGCGGAGGAGGACAGCATGGGTAGTCTAGGAGCCGAGAGCGTCTGCCCATGATGAACAGCCAGATTGGCCAGGCGGAGCTTGGTGAGAGAATTTGGGGTCTTGGAGGATACATAGAAAAAAAGAGGGGGGAATCTGGCGATGAAGGGGGGGTGGCGTGTAGGGGGGGTATTAAGGGGACCAGGACATCGCTAAAAAGGGAGAGTTTTGAAGCGGGGCGGAGAAGCGATTTGGGGGGGTGTGAGAAAAAGGGAAAAAAAGGTAGAAGGGGTTGGGGAAACATAAGAATCGAGGGGGTTGGGGGGATAGACTGGGTTTCCGAATACAGAAAAAAGACCAAAGCGGAAAGGGAAAAACTAGGAGGGGGGGAATGGGGGGACTCCTTCAATGTGGCGAATTTTAACTTGGCAAAAAGACTAGCAAAGCCCAAAGGCAATTTAAAAAAAGGACCCCCTATAGAACCGTCGGGGGGGATGTCTGCCCCAGGGGGGGGCTAGAGAGTTCCAGCAAAGAGAATCAAATGGCTATGTTGGGGGCCGGAAAAACAGACAAGTTCGTGGGGAAGTTGTGGCAGTTGTCCTGACGGTAGTGGTAAAAGTAGGAAAGGAAACACTAGGGGGAAAAAAGGGGTCACGCTTTAGAAAAGGTAGGGAACACTCAATGCAGACATTCACAGTTAAGGAATTGAGTTCAGGAAGAGTTCTGGCAGGCACAACCTAACAACTCCCCATTTCTTATATTGTCCCGAAACGGCGGAGATCGAGGAGAGGGGTCGCAAAAAGGACCTCGAACTAGGGGGGAACTCGAAGAGCAAAGGGTTGAAAAACCCGAATTTCATCTTGATATATAAAAAGGAAAAAAGGTTAGAGGGGGGAGGGAAACTAACGTACAGAAGAAGAGCTCAAACAAAACCATGCTGTAGAGAAGAGAGATCGAAGAAGGAGTAAAAGGTTGCAGAAAGGAAAAAGGGTAATCAGGAGAAAAGCTCAATAATGGGGGGGGGGAAAATTAATCGAACGCGAAGACTTGAAGGAGGATGAAAAAGGGTTGATGGATAACGACGCTTACCTCTTTAAAGAAAAAAAAAGGGTGGGGGGGGGGGGGGGGAGGTAAAGAAAGGTTGTGATGGGGAAAAGCAAGCACGAAAAGAATTAGAAGGGGGTACGAACGAACTAACGTGGAACCAAATGAGGGGACTCAAGGGGACTTGGGGACCTAGGGCTGGCAAAAAATAGGTTGGGTCACGAAAATCCGGTAAGCGTGACGGAATGAAACACTGGAATCGCCAAATTTAGAGGGAAAATTGAAGGAAGAAGCCTCACATCCGAGACTGGAAAAGAGAAAGGGTGGTCTGCTTGGCAGCTGTCAAAGTTCGTGGGGGTGCTATTTCGGTGGAAACCAATAAAAAAAGGACTTTCAAAAAAAAAAAAAAAACCATGGGGAAAGGAGGTTTGGGAAGAACTATTTGGAAAAAGGGATTGATGGGGGTGTTCGCGAAAGCAATTTCGAAAAAAAGGTTTCAATTCGATAAGGGTCTTAGAAGATACCGAGGAAAAATATGAAAAATCCGAGGAGGAAAAGAACAACCAACGAGTACAGAGGCAGGGGATGAGAAAAGGGGGGGGGGACAAAAAGGAAAAACCAAATGGGGGAACTGGGTCTTCACCCAAATTTGAGAAGGGGTAAAATAATTGAGGGAAAACCCTAGGGAAAGAAAAAAAAAAAAAAAGACAAAAAAGGTCAGGAAAGGAGCTGGGGACCCAGGGTGATGAAAGCTCGAGGAAATGGAAGAATCCCTTAAAAACATATTGAACGAACTCCGGGGGAGGGAAAAAGAAGAAAAAGTCGGGGGGAAGCGAGGGTTTAGCCCGGGCAAAAGGTCACCCTACCAGGGGGCTCTAAAAAAAGACCTTTATTTTTTAAGGAAGAAATAAAAGAAAAAATCATTAAATCAGAGGCCCTGGGCGCCTCTACCAAAGGGGACATTATAGACTCAAAGGAGAAGAAGAGAGAAGGTGAGGAAAAAGAAGCATGCTATAAAACCGGAAAAAACTTGAAAGAAAAGGGGCAACTCTATTAAATGATCAGACGGAAGATTTATAGGGGAAAAGGCTAAACCAAATCCTAGGGAGAGGAAATGGGAACATCCTCAAAAGAGGAAGGGGGAAAACCGAAAACAGGAAAAAAACAGGCTGGGGGGGCCATTTCCTATCATTGGGGGGAAGATAAAGAGGGCAGAAAAAAGAAGTACGGGGGGATCTTCAGCAGAAACACCGCGAGAACAAAAACCAAAATAAAACAAGACCGTTTTCTCAAGAGGGAAAGATCTCAGAATGAGGGGTACCCAAAGAAGGGATGGCTGAGAAAAAAGGGGGGATAATGTTGCACTTCGAAAAGAAAACGTCCTCGCTAGGACCAATAAAAAAACCGACCACTCTCAAGCGGGGAGCAGAGTTTGCGGCTTCCATTCGGCTCGGGTTCTGAGATCAAAGAAAAAAGGCAGCACCAAAGGGGGAAAAGAAGAGTGGAGGGGTAAATAACCTCACGTGTGGGAAAAAGACGGAGAAGGGGCCCAGAGAAGAAAAAAAAAAAAGTTTTCCGGGGAATTAAAGGAGGCGCCGAAGGAAAAAAGGGGGGGAGAAAACAAAGGAAAAAAAAATCTAAAAAGGGGGGCACGAGAAATTAGAGAAAGGTCTTAACAGGGGTACGGAGGAGTGACCCACGTCTCCAACTGGGGAAATGGAAAAGGGCCAAGAGGGGAAGCTATTGGGGGAGGACTGATGAACCCACAATGGCCGATCACAGGGTTAAAGATTACCCCGGGGAGGAGTTTAGGGGGTTTAATAAAGAGGGAAAAACTCTGAAAATATTTTCGGAGGGGTGTTGGGGAAGGGGCAATGGGAGCGAGTGAGGGTCCGACTGCAATAATTTCAGAAAGGGGGGGGACGGAGAAAAAACAAGAGAAACCTAAGGAATTTTCGGGGTGAAAAAGAAATGTCGGGCAGTGTTGGAGCTATGGCGGCTTGGGGGGACCCGATGTGTTGAAAAAAAAAATCAGGAACCATTATCAGGTGCCCATGAAGGGAAGATCGGCTTTGCAAAAAACGGTTAAGTGGGGGGCATTTATTATTACGCGGAAAAACAATGTCGAAAAACAAGGGGGGAAGTTGAAAGGGAACTATAAATGCGGGTCGCGGGAACTGTAAAATGTGAGAGAAAGGGTCTTTTTGAATTCGCAAAAGGGAAGGGAGGGGAGAACTCACTGAGAAGGGATATCGAGTCAAGAAGGGAAGACTCTGCCACACAGGGCGGAGAAACAAAAATGGAGAGAGAGGGGAGGGACTCAAAAAATCACATAATCATAAAAATGGAAAGGAGGAAGCTGTAAAAAGTTATGGGAGAAAAGCATGTTGAAAAAGCCGGACCCCATATACCCACTCACGGAAGAGCACCCTCTACTAAAAAAAGCACTAGGGTCAGGAAAAAGGGCTCTATGGATTTAAAAAGGAAGAGGGCCCGAATCGGGTTACGGGGGGGATACTCGTTTGGGAGTGGGAAAGGAAAGTGAGTCAAATCTAAAAAACTTCGGGGAGGGGAAAACATAAGTGTCGGGGAGGGTTGTGGACTAAAGAGGCGAACATTCCAGGGAGAGTTGACTGGGGGGTCACGGGGGGGGACAAAATATGGGGAAAGTCTTCAAGCTTGGGAAAGGAACCCATCAAAATCGGGGATAGGGGGAAGGGGTGGGGAAATGGGAAAATCCAAAAAAAGGGACTGAGGAGGTCCAAAGAGAAAGGGGGGAAGAAAGGTAAATGACTAATGGGGGAGGGAAAGAAAAAAGTTGAAGGGGCAAAAAAACCGATAAACAAAAACAAAAACGGAGAGAGATTGGAAAACACAAGAGCCAGAAAAATCTCTGAGAAAAATTGTATGCGGAGAACGGGTGCGATTTGGGCGGGTTGCATGGAGTCAGAAAGGCAAAAGGAAGGGGGGAACTTGGGCCGAGGGAGGGGTTTTGAAACGTCTGTCAAGAGGTAGTCACACAAAGTTGGGGGTGAAAAAACGGTTGTGCTTGAGGGTAAGAAATCTCATTCTGGGGGAGACATCGGCCGGAAGAAATAGAGAAAAAACCCTGGAAAGAATATTTGGGGGGGAGCGAAGTCGCAAAAGGGGTAGCGCGTCTCCTCTAGCATCAAAAAGAAGAGGGGGTAAAAAGAGAGGGGGTTAGGGAGAACCTTAAAAAAAAAACAACTTGGGAGACGACGCGAAGAAAAAAAAAAGTTAAAAAATTAGAGGGGTACTCATTTACATCTTCGAGGGAAAAACAACAGGAGCGGGAGAAATTTAATGGGCCGATAGGATCTTGGAGAGAAAAGAGTTTTGATCTTGAGGGGGGAAAGGACACACTGGAGAAATTGAAGGAGCAGGTTGGGATGATGGGTCTTAAACTTAAGGAAGAGATCCAGGGTGGAGGGAAAGAAAGGGGGCAGGACGGGGATACTAGGGCTGAATCCCCCCAGCAACTGAGGGGAAAGGATAACATAATCACGGAAGTACCAAAGGGAGGTAAAGCAGTGCTAAGGCAAAAGGGGAGTCACTAAAGGCTAAGATGTCTCACGACAGAAACACTTCACACTGCCAAATGGGGAGGGAGAGGAAGGGGGGTTAACCGAAAAGGGCCCCTAAAAAGAATCTATGAAAATTGTGCATCCATAAAAGGGCGTTGCTTTGATAGGGTAGTGGCTAAGGGGAGATCCCACCCATTGACGGAAGGAAATTAATTAGAGAAGGGGGAAACAATCCAAAGGGGACCATTGGGGGAGGATAAAAGGACCGTTTTTGCAAAAAAGGGCCGAGGGGTATGAAACTGAAAATAATACCGCTGGAGGGGAAAAAAAAAACTCTTTGGAGAGCCAAGATGCTCACCAAAAGAAATTGGGAGGGTCTCGTGGGGTAATTAAAAGGGGGGGGACAAGAAAACACAAAAAAAAATTGAAAAGGCCGACACAGACCTAAAAGCTGTGTGAAAGGGGGGAAAAAAAAAACGAAATACTCAACAAGAATCTCGGCGGGGGAAATTGGGGGAATATTGACAGAAGGGGATCCAATACGGCTAGGGGGACACTGAGAAGAAGACGGGGGAATCCAAGGTACCAAAGGGGGGGTAGGGGGGGGGTTAAAGTCAAAAAAGGGGAAAACATACAGACGGATTAAAGCAGAAGACTTGTGTGTGAGGAAAGTGAAAAAATAGGCCATGCCAATTGTGCCACCCGGGGGCGAAGAAAAGGTGTGGATTAAGAGATGATCACTATATCGGATAATATGATGGTGGGGGATATCCACAGGGAAAAAAACATTGGCGTAAATTTTTAAAAAACGTGGCTAAGGGAACCTAGAAGAAGGGAAACAAAAGCTACAATCCGAAAAGCAGTGAGTATTATGTGGGGTACCGTGTTCGATAGGTAATGAAATTTTCAAAGGGTCACATAAACAGCAAGGGGTTGTCAAAGAAAAAAAGGGGAAACCGGGTCACAGATCCATTGTGATCCGCGAATTGAAGTCAACGGTTGGCAGCATCGTGGATTGAAAACTCGTAAAAATTGGAAGGAAAAAAAGCCTCCATAACAGAAAAAAGACTAAAGGGGTCACATGGAGAACCATGGTTCGAGATCAGAACTGTAGGAGGAAAGGATGGTCACTGGGGTCAAGGGGGATGGAGACCGGGCCAGGGATTGGTATTATCAAAAAAACCGTCTTCATCGCCAAAAAGGGAAAACCCTCCAAAAACAAAGAGAAGGGGGCGTCAGAGAGAGGGGGGGGAAGTAAACAAAAACTAAACGCACCAGGGGAGGAGATTAAAAATCTGAAAAGGGGGATTAAATGAGGGGGAAAAAAGGTGGACAAAGAGAAAATCTCCGAAGGGAAGTGAGGGAAAACTGAAAAATAAGAACGGGTCAAAAAGTATCCTTGAAAAGAAACAAGGGGCAAAAACAAAGGAAGCAGCAAAGAAGAGAAAAAATAGAGAATGGGACTCCCAATGTGGGGGGGGTTCTAGTGGGAAGGGTCTGCGAACTCTTTCACCGAGGTTGATGAGCATTAGAAGTATGGTTTAATGGGCCACCGGGGGACAAGGGTGGGTAATAAAGGTGGATGGCCAGTGAGGGTGGTGAATTAAGCATGGTTCTAGCTATGGGGGTGGGGGGATTAAGTAAAAAAGAAAAGCGTAAATGAAAGGGGTCAAACAAAGATGCTATAACAGATTTATAGGAAGTTAGAGGGGTTATGGAGGGGTGTCCGTGGGAAGAAGCGGAACAGGGGAGGTTAGGGGGGAAAAAAGAGTATAAATACAATGGCGTCTCCAGCAATACAAAGGGACAACTAAGAATGGAGATTTACTTTTGCGGCTGGGGACGGGCCTTGGGAAAGGATATGGCTTCGGGGGGAAAGGTAGTATCGATGAAATGTAGGGATTCCAGAAGAGCAAACGCGACCATTTTAAGGGAAGGATTGAAATCGGTTCAAAAGGGCTGGGGTTTGGGAAAGGGGGGAAGTTATTCCATTTTTCAACAAGAAATGGGAGAGAAAGCCCAGAGGGGGTCGAAGGTTTTGGGGGGACCTATAATAGGGGATACCATTTAATGGGACACGTTGCCAGTAAAAATTATTTCCCAAGTCTTAGCAACCACGAGAAAGAACGAAATGGACCGGAGGAGGGAGAGAGGCTTTAGAAAGGATCGAAAAAAAGTTTTCTTTAACCAACAAAAAAAGGGGAGGAGTACCAAACGGGAGGGACATAGGGGGATGAAAAATTTACGACAGACGAACTTATATGAGGGAAAGATCGGGTATTTGAGGATGAAGAGGTGATTTAAGCCAAAACGAAAGGGCACCAAAAGAAAAATAAAGAGAACAAGTCACTAGCTTTGGAAGGGTAATTGTGGGGGTCTAGAAAAGGGGGGTCCGAGGCATCTCCTTTGAGTTATGAAAACGGGGGTGGATAAGAGGGTTTGAAAGAAGGGGGAAAAAACACTTCTTCAAGGAATAGGGGGGGGCTGTCGAAAATGGGTTGGGGTATTTGGGGACCGGGGGGGGTAACATCTCGGAGAGGAAAATAGTTTGAGGCGGGTTGATTTGGGGGGGAGACAAAGGGGGACAACTTTAGGTTTAGACCCATCAAAGAGTGACTGTTATCGAAGGCAAGGGGGTGAGACGAGTGGCTTGAGGAAAAAAATTTAAGGGGGAAATGATTGGGGGGAAAGGGTTAGAAAACCCATGAGAGGAAGGGTGGAAAAGCCGTCCCCGTGAAGACACACATGCCCTAGTCAAAAAAAAGGGCGAATCGATTGGGAAAAAAAGAAGACCACAATAGGACGAGGGATTTAGTAAAATGCTTAGATTTGACCTTAGGAGAGGTTTCAGTAAGAGAATCCTGCAGAGGGAAAATTCGGGGCCTTAGGGAATTTTACGGGTAAAAGAATTCAAAAAATAGTTAAAAAGGGAAGAGAGGTTGGAAGACCGTCCGTGAGGGGGGAAGGCAAAAAGTCACGGGGGTTATGACAGACCGGAAAAGTTCTGGTTTCCCGCAAACGTATGGGGGGGATCTAAAAGGAAGAGGTACCGAAACGGGGACATAGGGCTCGAGGGCGAAGGGAATTCTTCCTTTGGGGCAGGAAAAAAGGTCCCGGTGAAGATGTGACTTAGGGCATTAAAATTTGAGTGTCTTAGAAAGAGAAAACAAGCTAAGCAAAGGAGAGATCGAGGGGGATTACCAGTTGAAGATCGAAAAAAAAGTGTCACAGTAAAAGGTTGGAAAGCAAAGAAAAAAACGAACTCGGTAAGGGGAAAAAGCTTTTTGACTGTTGAAGAAAGTTTAGAAAAAAACAAGATGTTGGGGACATCCAAGATGTGCGGGGAAGGTTTGGGGGGTGGGGCAACAGACCAAAGGAAAAAAGGCGAAAAGCTTACGGAAGACAAAAAGTCTGCAGGGGGGAAGCAAAGACGGTCCTGCAACGGCAAAAAATTGGGAAAAAACAAAAGAGACCGTGGTCGGGAGTCAGCGGGAAAAAGCTTGGAAACCTGGTTTTGCGGGACGCTGGGGAAAAACACAGATAAAGCTGAGGGGAGAAGTACAATAGGAAGGGGGGGGGCAGCGATTGGGGGAATTTAGGGAATTTGGGAAAGTAACCACCATTGAATTAAGCAAAAGGAGTAAACTGGGTGAAATTACGGAAAACAATCACGTGCTTTCCTCTGTTGTGGGGACTTGAAAAAAGAAAACCAAAAGGAAACCGTGGGCTTTTCGGGAAGATTGAAAAGAATAGTTTGGCTACCAAAATCATCCGCTAAAAAAGATCCCACCCACGGGAAAAGGGGGGGTCTCGAGAGTAGTAAAAAAAACCAAAACAGCAGAAAGGAAGACCCCCGACAAAGGGGGGGTTTTGGGCTACTATGAAAGGAAAGAAAACCCGAGTCTAAAGACGCAAAAGAGATGGGGGAAAAAATCAGGGTTTAAAAGCCAGGGACTATCAATACACTTCAAAGGAGGGAAAAACCAAGAAGACCTGAATTCAGAAGGGGATACCTTAACCAAAGGGGGGGAAGGGGATAAAATCATCATAAACTTAGTAAAGAATAAGAAACTTATTTGTGAGAAAGGGGTAAACGTAACGCTGGGGGGAAGAGGGCCCAGCTATTCATACAAGAAAAAATTTGCGAAAAGGGAGTATGGAAAAAAGTTTAGAAAAGAAGGCGCGGCTGGTGGCGATTACAGAAACAAAGCCAAACAGAAATAGGAAAACCTCATGTAGGGGAAAATAAGACGAGAAATAGTTACGAACAAAAAAAAAAAATATGAAGTGAGGAAGGGGTCGTGGATCTACAAAAAAAGAGGAACAAGGGCAAAACAAAATCTGAAAACTTTTTGCACAAAAAGCCGCAGGGGGAGGATCAGGGGGGGACATCATGGGAGGAAAGATCCGAGAAAGTGACAAAGGGGACTTCCTAAGCCTAAAAGAACCATAGAGCAAGAAAAGACCTAAAACAAGGAAAAACAAAAAAGGGGGCCATGGAAAAAAAGAAGGATGGAGGGCAAAAAAAAAGAAATATAAAAAGAGGTAGGGAGTCGAAAAGATTAAAAGACAAGGCCCTCGGGGGAGAGAAAAAATGAAAATAAGCAAAGTCAGATCACGTAATTGGTGTAGGAGGCGTGAAAATCTCGGGCGGGGAAAACAACGAAATCAGCCACATTCAGATGACAAGACAAGAAAAAAGGCAAGGATGTGAAACCGTTGGGGGCAATAGGGAAAATCGGAAAAATAGGAAAGGGCCAGCACGCGGGGAGGGGGGTCGGAAACTGCTCGGTCCAACCGCGAGAACCCTGTGAAAAAAAGGATACACCGCGCAAAGAGAGTCACACACAGGGGAAAAAAAGAGAGGCCAAGACCAATTGGGGGTGTGGGACAAGGATTAGCGCGCTGGAAAATCTCAACTTGGGCAGTTTCGAAAGAAAAAGAGGGTATTGGTGTAAAAGGGGTCAACGTGGACACACTGGGGTGGGGTAACAGGAATGGGATGTAGGCGAGTTGGGGAAATAATGGAAAAGGGCTGCTGGCGTGGGTGAAATTAAGAACCCGAGGCAGAAGCGCAAATGGAAAACTATGGGGATGGGCTTGCGTGGGGGGGGAAGAAATTTGGGGAAAAGGGGGTCTCAGGACGGTGCGAAGGAAACGAAGGAGACAATTTGGAAGGGGGATCTGTTGGGGGGCAATCCGGTTAGGAAAAGTAAAGGAATGATGACCGGGGGCTTGATTTTCATGTAGAAGGGGGGGGGTGTGATTAAGACTTAACATGGAAGAACACAAGAAGGTCGGGGCTGCGCAAAGGCGTGCGGGCAACCTGAACCGAAATCGGGATTGGAAATGATGTGACAGTTGCGATTTTCAAACAGGGAGGGGGGGGGTGGAAACATGAATCTGAAAGTTCATTCGAGATGGGGGGAGGGGGGGGCCGTATCTTTAGGGGGGGAACAAGTTGCCGGATTTAAAAGAGGGAAAAAGGTGGTGGGAGGCGTCGGTAGAGTTAAGAGGGAAACCTAAAAGGAGATCGAAATCTCAGGGGGGAGATCCGCAACAGGTCAGGGAATAGGGAAAAGAAAAAAAAAGGGCGGACCTCTCAGGGAATTGACAGGGGGGTCATTTAAGGGAAAAAAGACAATCAGAGGGGGGGGAAGGACAGATCATGTATTGAGGAAAGGGGGGGCACGTTGCCTTTAAAGACCACCCCCGTCAGTTCAGTAACTCATGTGGGAGTGGGATAATGAGAAGGGTGAATGGGGGTCAACAATTTTAACACGAAAGGGGGGAAAAAGCAAAAATCATTTCGTTGGTGAGAGGAATTTCAGAAAAAAACTCAGGGAGTCACGATAATCAAGGGGGCTGGGGACTAAAAGTGGTTTTGGAGGTGGGGGGGGGTGACTACCCTTAGTTTTAAAAAAATGGAAAAGTAACTCAAGGAAAAGCTCAAGGGGTCAGAGGGGTGGTAGCCAATAGTTTCTCAGCGGTATTGTTCTTCGAAAAATCAGAGGGGGGGAATGGGAAAAAAGGAGTGGGTTGAGGGGGGGCGGAAGGTACAAAAAAGTAAAAAACGTGATGGGGGTTTTGAGAAAAAAATGACCTCATAAGGTGGCGCGACAACGTCAATTTAAGGTGGCAAAAAAGACATGAAAAATTCATGCTCGTTGAGAACAAAGAAAGAAAGAGGACCAGAGTGTTGGTATTGCCCAAGAGGGTTAAGTGAATGTGCCCACAAGGGGGGGGAGATGTGTTCCAGTGTTGAAGAGAGGTGAGCAGAAAAACAAATCCGTGGAGCAAAAGTGCGTAGGAAGAGGGTTACTGAGTAAAAAGACACCGCTACTTGGGTTTGTGTCACGCAAGGAGTTAATCCGGAGAGGGCGGAAAACTAATAAAAGGAAATGAGAGGGCCCGAGAGGATACCAAAAGTAAATCACAACTTGTCGGGGGGGAAAAGCTTAGTAAAAAAAAGGTGGCGGAATAAGGTTAGGAAAAAAAGATATCAGAAGGGATGCGGGGTCGGAGAAAAAAAAGTTGGAAAAAAAAAGCAATTCAAATTTGTAGAAGGGGAAACGAAGTTTTCGGCAGTTTAAAAATTAAAAGAGGTGATACCAATGGATCGGCTAG
>Ga0179593_1647035_pt1 | contig 13758 bp, 9 predicted proteins | sample CZODoug2_1_08_16_FD_185931 | JGI IMG/M metagenome (GOLD analysis project Ga0179593, IMG submission 185931) | Vadose zone soil fungal communities from Angelo Coast Range Reserve, California, USA - CZODoug2_1_08_16fungal (PacBio error correction) | ecosystem: Environmental > Terrestrial > Soil >...
CCTCCAACTACCTTAAGCAGAGACTAGAGCTCCGACCGTTGTCGTTTACAAAAAACAAAGGGGATTTCAAGCAGGAAAACAGTGTGTGTTTAAGCGACTCTGAAAAAACACAGAAAGACGTGAAACGGCAAAAACTCATCTGCACCATCACCTTCTCCTCCATCGATACTCAAAACGAAAAAAACAGTCTAACGTCGCATGAAACTTACAAGTTTGGGTACTTCAGGGAATAGGCTGGCTATAACGCGAATTTACATATATTATGCCACGCCAGTGCCTACAGGACAAAACAGAGGACGGAAGTGTCCTTTTGGTTAGTTCTGGCGCGAAGGAGCGCCAAACCGGGCACTGAACTAAAAGGCCGGTTGTATACGCCAGAAGCATGAGGGGACGTTGGTGGGAGAGAGACGGGGGGGGTCCTTTCTTAAAAAAAATTGATTCACTCGCTGGATTCATACAGTCAGGGAGGGGGAATAGGGACGATAGAAGTGCGGGGGAGTTTTGGGAGGTGGTTAGACATTTGGCGGCAAGCGGGTAATTAGCTTACTGCACGATCCATACATGGCAAACAGTGTTCTGGGAGAGGGGCTGGTCTCGACAACAGTTTCTCGTTAGGAACTATCTTGGGTCCTTCATGGTCATTGGCAGTCATCGGGGGAACCAAGTGGGCAGAACCTAAATGAGTGCACGGTTGGAAATGCCGGGGGGCTTCACTTGCGGCGGCCTTAGTGGGGACTAAAATAAAATCGGCTTGACAAGGAGGTGGTCGGCAGGGTTGATGTAATAGGGGGGAAACTTGGACGTGTCTCGCAGAGACAGCCGGAAACAAAATGTCTGAGGTCCGATAAGGGTGAGCTGACTTTATCAAAGCTCGAGGCCGTGTCGGTTGCGGAACGAAAGAAGCGCCGGGCACGCGGATCTTGCGATCGAGAGGGGACAGAAAGGTGGAAAAAGGCTCTAGAAATCCGGCTTGGGGGGCCTGTCGGGGATTCGGAGAATCGGGGTTAGCCACATGTATCTCTGCCGGGCAACATGGTTTCTGGGTCTTTTGGCGGTGTGTGCTGCTCCTCATTCCTCGCCCCAACTCTCCTCTGTCACCTTCCCTCTTAAGCAACTTCGATCCAATGGGGAAAGACAAGACACTTAAGGGGGACATACAATGCTGGTCCTGAGTCAGAGCATCTAATTGTAGAATTAAAGATAACTTCGAAAACATAAGGTCACCGCGGAATAATCAAGAGCCGGTTCTGGGGGACCAGGCCATCGTCCGACGTCAGCGGGGTAGGTAGCGGGTCTTACAGTAAGAGAAAGAAAGCACGGGACTCGCTAATAAATTGTTCACGGGATGGACTGGTACACGAGCTTCCCGAAAGTCCTGAGTGAGAAGATTGAAGGACTTCGAGGAACTTACGCCCGAAGAAACCGAGTGAGCTACGATATACAAAAAGTGAGATCCTTGGTGAAAGGGGTAACGTCGTCATGGACGGCGGTAAAATTCTATCAGCCAGCTTGAAAGGAAATCTATCCAACTGACTCACCGGGAGAAGGGTCTGAAAGTAACACGTTTTTATAGGAAGGGGGAAAGGACCATTATCGCTAACACTAGACCAAAATTAAAGGAAGGGGGGTGGGGGGATTTACCGAAACGAATCTATGAAGCATCTGCGGTTCAGTTAAACCTGCAAGAAACACGCGGAATTTCAGAACCGAGGGGTAGAGAAGCAAAATGGTGACTAACAATATACGCGCTGGAAAAGAGGGAGTAGAGTGTCAGGCCGGGGCTCCTGAAGTAGTGGACCTAAACTATAGGCCTAAGATCCTTATATCTAGTTGCAACAGTATTACCAACAAGGCATTTTGGAGAACGAAGGGAAAGCCAGAAAAAGTCTCCTCTGATTAACCGACGAGTTCTAGAATTCTGAAACAGGGAAAGGTTCAAGAGCATGACCTGCAAATGAGTAGGAAAAGACTACAGCAGGGAAAAACCACGCCTTATGCCTCTTCCTGGAATATCTGGACTGTTTCCGCCGGGGGACCGAAATTAGGACCGGGAAAGGGATAAATGGAGACGAAAGCTCCTCCTCGAACGCAATTCTCCTTCACCCACAATTATGGGAAGGGAGGGGAACGCCGGTCCCCTGAAAACAGGCTTTTCCGAAAGCCCAGACCGGTGGGCGCAGCCTGCACCGGAATCCTCAAAAGACCGAAGATCGAAAAAAGAAAGTATTGTAGCTAACAGTCACGCTAATTCTCTGACAAAAAACACTGAGGGAATTATTGGGTAAATATATAATACTTGCTATCGTCTGCACATCACTTATTAACTGGCACGACAAAAAAAATGGAAGACGAGTCTCTTAGCACTATTGGGCTTGACCCCAAAAGGGGTCGCCGGAAAGGATGGTAACCCTTTGTCTAAACACTTCAAAGAGAAAAATTTTGGTTAACGATTGGGATTAGGGAGGTGAAAGTGAGAAGAAGCCTTTAGGGAAAATCAAGTGGTCTTACCGGCCCTTCGCTTCTCAATACTAGAGTATCCGAAGGCATCCGGCTCGTTAGTAGTTTCGACTTAAAAACGCAGGGACAAGGAGGGGAGTAAAGGATTACTCCGGAGGCGAAATCTTCTACTAACTCAGCGAGAAGTATTCGCGGGTCGGCGTCAGCAACCCAGCATGGTTGGGTGATGACGCAACGGTTAAACAAACTAAAACGACTTGCAGGGGTTTTGTCGTACGAGTGCTTCTGTCTAGGGGGGGGGGGGGGGGGGGGGGTGGTGTCTGGTGGGGGGGGGGGGGGGGGGGGGGGGGGGGGTCGACGGTATACCATAGTTGGGAGGGGGGGGGGGGTCGGCTGTGTGCGACACACATTCGACGAAGGGTGAACAGACACTGAGATGGAAAATGCCTTAGATTCGCGATTGGGGGAGAAAACGAATGACCTGTGAGAAATTAGGTGTCAACCAGAAACTGCACCCTCGATGTCTTAAGGGGGGGGAAAATGAAAATGGAACGGGAAAGCGTAATTTATACGCGTCCTTTGTGACTTCGGCTCAGACAGGGCGGGGGATCATCGCCAAACTCCATCGACGATGGTGTAAAACCGATACCACATTGCATGGGGGGGCTCTCCGTACGGGTACTCTCCTCTCAAGAGCCAGGACGCATGAAAAACTTCCAGGAATCCTCCCTTCCTGAAGAGTTTTCTTCGCGCTCCAATTGGCACGAATGGAATGAAAATACTCTGTGGAAATCGTGAATACACGACCTCCTCAAGGGCGAGAAATATTTCGAACCATCTCGGACGAATCACCAACAACAGGTGGGCCTTATTATTCCGGAGGAGTGGCCGGTTAGCATGGGGGGCAGGGCAACCCCCCTTGAAATAGTCGAAAGATGAGGGCGGGCAGATTCGGATTACCGAACGAATCTACAGGTAGGTCATACTAATCTCACTTCCTATCCTCTGTCTACCTGCCACTGCCGGCCGCATTGTTAGGAACTTCTCGTCATTCCGACCTGTAGGACACGATAGTTCTGAACCTTGCGGATACGGTCCCTTAAGGGGGCAACCACAAGTCCCCCGCCCCACGGCTCTCCTAGTTGTAAACAGGAACTAATCTCTCGCCTCCGTGACTTCGCAAAAAGTCCCTCCTCTTAATGGCCGGTCTCCAAGGTCCCCGAGCGGAGGTCATGATCGCTCGATATTGGTCTAACTCTTGACAAAAAACTCCGAGGCTATTATTAGGAAAAAGAGGTTCATAACAAGAAGTGCAACTAACAAAGAAGGATATCCGATAAATCGTCCTTTAGATCATCGTTGTCTCATTTTTTGGGTTTTAGGCCCATCTTTCTGCATGCAAACCGGGACAACTCGACTTAAACGAATCCTTGCTCGAATCCCCGTAACACTCATGAAAACAGCTTGTCTTGTCCGACTCACCGGGCATGTTCCCAGCCAATCTCCTCAGTGTTTCCATGGGACGGACTGCTGCACAACATGGGGCTCTGGGGAACTTTGGGTTAAGGTTTGGAAGACCGAGCGGTTCAGCTCTCGTCAATCTCCGCGGAAAAAGACCGTCTAATAGAACTGCTTCTCCTGTTTCCGATAACGGTCAGAGACGAAACCCTACGGTTGCGGGTAGCCCTGGGCCCGTGGCGAACTATATGCTCAAGCAATCACGCTGTGTGTTCTCCATGTCGCTCGGCGAGTGAATCTCCGGAAGGCTTGACGGCAGGGACGAAATGGGATCGGGCCAACTATCCGGTCTCGATCTCTGGGTCCCATTGTTAATAACTGTATGTACTTGGCTCTCTCCCGAGAACCTTCGACTCAATACCTCGCATCATCGGCAACCTGTCTCTTTCATTTGCTGATCTAAAATGGGGAAACACCCTCCTCACCATCTAGCACTGGGACCACTCCTCAGAAGGCAGGCTTCGTGCGCAGTTCTTATCTCTTAGAATGTGCTCGCAAACAGCCTCACAAACGGCTAAAGAGGGAGATCGCGTCGTCGCGGAACCTTTTCTCTGGGGAAAAAGCTTCGGAAAAACAGTCAAAAAAGGGAATCTACCCGACGCGATCATTCCGAAAACTGATTGGAGTGACGCGCGGGCAATGGGGGAGTGAAATCCCCTCCGGCTGCTCTTCGAACTTGAAGGTTCGAGTGAGGGCTCCTCAACCGCGGTCCTGGTCAATTTTCTTTCAATGAGTCCCCAGGTTTGCTCCCCCCAACTTTGTTTGGTCTTCTGGAAGGCCCCCCGGGGCCGTCTGAGTGACCTAATAGGCCCGTGGGGAGGCTCTGCGGGCAGATTGAGCGGAACTTAACTTTGGTATTTCTTCAAGCAGAAGACCTATTTCAAAAAACACGGTATTATTATGAAAATGGAAAGCTGTCACTAGGATGTCCAACCCAATAAACTACCGGATAGACACGAAAAGGGTGCATCCTGATCGTGGATTTCCGAATAAGCACGGTTCTGACCCCTAAGCCATAGACAAGCGACCGAGAGAGGGTCTTCAACATCCTACAGAACACATGAGCCGGAAGGCGTACCTGTTCACAAGGGTCGTCCGGTAATTAAACGCATTTTTGAAACGGGGGCTTCTCGATTCGAAAATCACGGTGCTGACCGATAAGAGGCAGAAAAAACGCAGTTCACAACCGCGAACGAACGGGATGCTGAAAGAATATCCGTTTGGTAGGGTTGTCTGGGATAAGATTCCGCTCCAAAATGGATCGTTCTTGCTCGACCTTTTTTCTTTTTAGCAGAAAGAAACCCCGCACATCTAGCTTGTCGGTCTAGGAGGTCTTCAAATGAGGGGAGATATTCGGCCGCAGCACTGATCGCTTTATGGCAGAATAGATGTTCACGATGAAAATTATCCCTTACTTCGCAGATGAAGGATAAACGGAAACCTCTAAAGACGGGGAAGACAGGTTTTCTTCGTCCAAAAAAAAACCAAATGCTAGATGTTTCCGAAACACGGATTCATCAGCAACCGTCTCTCCGCTGAAATAGGCTTCTATGGCCTTGCAGAGTAAATTTGGGCCCAGTCAACCGCTATCGGTATCCTTGGATTGAGCGTGTCTGCGATGAAGGTCAACCGGCGTGAGGATGTTCGCTTCTTGGGTGACGGACAGAAGATGGGCTGAACTGAAGATTATTGCAGGCGTTAATTCCTTGTCTTGGTACATACTAGGTTGGGAATCCGAAGTACTTTGGTAGAGGTAGGGCTCCCGCTTCAGCAGAGCCGACCTTGTGTACTCAAGAATTCTCTGGGGATTCAAGGTCTTGAGCTTCCGTCTTCTGTGTCCGGTTCCACTTGTGCTACTTAGACCTCTTCCCTGCCTGCAGATCTGGGTCTCCTCGTCGTCGGGATCTTTAGATTCTCGCAGTTGAGTAATTTCTTTTATGGAAGTACTGGTCCTCTGGTGCGTACGTTGCGGGGGACGGGGGTAGGCGATGGAAGGGCGCTTCTCTAATAGGGGTGCTGTTCCTAAAAAGGAGTGGAGGCACGGGTACGTCCTTTTGGGTCTCTTTTTGGATTTGGGTTGGTTATCTCCTTCGCCTTCTTCGTCAGCGCCGACGACAGCAAACGGCATGACGGCACCGCAGAAGACACACAAAACAGGAGCGCGGATACAAATCTGGCCTCACGCCTTTATGCAGACATGGTGGACCTTAACAAGACAGACCACCGGTCGAGCAAATCAGCGGGAAACGGGAACAGGCCATCGTCTCCATCGTTGGGGGCTGAGTCAGCCGATAGCGATAAATTGACACGATGATGTGAGCTATTACTTTTGAACAAGATCAGCAAGAACCAGGGGGGGCGTCAATGGTACGAACTTCTATGCGACGTCAGGTCTCCAAAATACAACAGGGCTCTGTGACATGGGACGTTTAGCAAAGCTCATTTTGATGGAAGTTCGTAAAGGAACCTACATCCTATCAAGGGGAAAGCCTCTGCAAAGGGCGCATCTCTTAACACTTGGGGGCCGCCAAGGGGCGGCGACCTTCTCTATGCAAGACCTTGTTTGAAGAAAAAGTTTAATTAACCAAAGGACGTAAACTATAATGTCCCGGGAAAGGAGTACCTTACTGTTAGTGAAGGGCATCTAGATGACAGTGAGCAGAGGAGGGAGCTCATGGTCTCCTGGTCATTGCGGGGCCGTGTTTTCAGCAAAAACCTGCAGCAGTGTTAAAGATCAGTATTGGTGTCCACTGGTACAGATGAGGAATGGGTGCCGCCGGTGATACAGAGGGGCAATCGATCAATCAAATCAGGAGATAGAGATCCCACGCCAAAAACAAGCAAGGGGGTGAATCAACTTTAGTCGGGGAAATCAAAATATAACAACAAACTGGTGATACTAAAAGAGCATCGCGATCGAGGGAACAACCAACAAAAGTACACGGACCAAACCGTGCACGTGAGCCGGGCACGAAAGGAATTTTGGGGAAGGTTCAATTCACGGCTCGGGTGCGTCTAAGTTCCGAGGCCTTGTGAGAAAACGATTTTCGGCGAGCCTTTCCCTTCACTGGAGGAAGTGACCTGCGGGCGCTTTCCTCCCAACCTGGGGGGGAGCCCTTCATGTCCGGGGTCTCCTATGCTTGTTCCTCTCGCTGTCCTCTTTGCCAAGACTTTAGTTCCTGCCATCACAATCTGGTGATATCCTCAAACCGAAGAAGTCTACCGTCGGAAACACATATATTGACGTTCATACTGTGAAAAATTGAAGAGGGTCCCAGGCTTACATGGCAGTACCCTATCATTGCACGCAGCGCATCAATACGCAGAGTGGGCCTGAGAGGAAGTATTGGTTAGTACGCTTAAAGCTCCAGAAGTCATCTCACAACAGTTAGGAAATATAGAGATATTTGAAAAATAGCGTAGCAGGAAAAGAGATGTAGCTCGCTAGGCATTGTGAGATGCGGGATCTCAATTGGGACTAGGGGTGGTTCTTGAGGAACGAATGGACTTCGGGGAACACTTATTGGGGGAGGAACATGCCCCTTAAAGGGGAAACAATATTAATCTGATTAGACATATGGGAAGGCGAGGAATCAAAGGAAAAACTGCAGGTCGTGGCTGACCTTTCCCTTTCAGGCTGAAGTCGAGGTAATAACTGGAGGAAGAAAGGGGACCTTCTGGTGGGGGGGATCTTTCGAAAGTATTGCGGGCACTAATTAAAGTAAAAGTGGAAAAGATTCTGGCTGACGTCCAATTCTGCGGCGGCTGTCGCGGTGCGTGGGTGGATCAAATCAAGATTGTGATGTTGAAAATATCCTCCAAAACCGGGGCCTCATCATCCGGGGAAATGCTGGAAGAACTCAGATCACTTGTCGATTCTGGGAGAAACTGAGGGAAAAGACGGTGAAAAAACCACAGGGATGTACGGGTGAAGTGTCATGTCCTACCATACATCGTGACTTCCAACCAATAATGCAAATCGAAAGGCTTAAAACAATGGAGGCCACGCGACGGATAAGGACGACGGGAGGAAAAAATGGGAACCTGCCGGCGTATGCCTCATTCGTGGGGGCAATGTCTCTAGTTGTCAAAAGGTCTTCCTGTCATGGAACTTGTTAAGTGGGTTAGTTTGCAATCGGTGCCGCGTTGTCGGAGGAACAGTGTTTTTGTAGGAAAACGGGGGGCATCGCCTTAAGTCGGAACCGCATTCAGTTGTAACTTAGTGCCGTGCACAGTATGTCAGGAGGGACGCTTGCCACCCGTACCTAGAGGAACGCATTAGGCGAAAAAGACTTTAATACGAAAATAGGTTGGTCTTCTTGCGGCCAGGTGGGAGTGGACTAAGGGGAGTTGAACGTTACTCTGTTCTTTCGGTGCAAAAACCGTCTGATCGTGGGGGTAGACCGCTTAATCCAACTCCTCCTGCTCTGCAGCGGCATTAAGCTTCGACTTAGGGGCCCTCTGGAAAACTGTCCACCCTGGGCGAGCTTCGGGTTCGCTGTTCCCACAAGGGCACGCATGACTGATCTTTCGTAAAGGGGGAACAGGCGGCACAGTTTGACGAAAGGGCATAACATTCGGTTAACCTAAAGCGGGTGATTGAAGCTCCACGGAAGTCAGGCCGGGCTAAATCACGTCCGGGACGGGCTTTGTGCAGGCCCTTAACCGTCTTCCCTGTGAAAACCGGGTGGTCGAAAACATCGGAAGCAGGAGAAAGAGGAGAATTGCCTTTAAGTCGAGCACCCATAAAAAGGGGGCCCGCAGCGCGGTAGGTCAACAAAGTCGAGCTACGGTTTCATGAAAAGAAAGGCACAAAGAAAACGATTGGCGTAAGAAACTAAATCTCCACCGGCTCACCCAGATCACGATTCGGATCGCAGGCAACACAGTATTAAACTGTGGTCAAGCGTCATAACGGACACCGGGGGAAAAACCGAATTGCACCTCGTAAACGTTAAATCTCTGGAAAGGGGGTGGGTCGGAAATTCTGGGCTCGACAAACGTCCTAACTAGGGCAATTATAATGAAATAAGGGAGGCGAACCAAACTCCCATTAATCTAGGGGGCTAAAAAACTTCACATTGTCGAAGTTACCGCGCGAAGGAGCAAGAACAGTACCCTTTTTCACTTCCCCTTGAACTCGAACGAACCCCTCGGGCGGAAGTTCGTAGCCGGTACTTTTTTTGAGTGGGGAGACCGTGTCCACCTTGGGAATTCGGGACTACAAGTTAATACAATCCTGATACCAATTTCTACTTGTGTGGGAAGTCCTTCAGCACACCTTATCTGGCCAAGAAACAGGGTAAATTCTTTCAATTGATTTTCAGAATCTCATGAAAAAGTAGCTCCTAAGGGAAAAACAGTGTCATGTAGTCGGGCGGTGCATTCGATACAGGGGGTTGACCAGAAGTGCTAACTATGAGGGGGGACTTATGTAACGAATCAGCCCCGACCAATCGCTCAGTCCTCTCCTATAGGGGTGCCTGGCAGTCTTGTCTAATCGCAAACGGCCCCCCATGGTTCTCCGCTGTCCTCGCCTGGCTTTCTCTTAAGTAGGACGCAAAAACAACAAACCGTATCAAACAAAATAGTCTATCTCCTAGATATCTTGGTGGTATTAGCTGAGAGAGTTTGATTGAATCACTTCACCTTCGTCACCATCAAGCGATAGTGTGATCCTAAATTTCGGGGAAGTTAACAAAAGGGGTTCGCAACGCACAAAAAAATAATAAACAAAATTCGCACAGCTCTCTCTTCGAAAAGGCAAAATAGAACAAAAAAAAAAAAAGTACTATGCGATCACCCCTTTCTGGGGGGTTCAGCTTCGACTCGGCTCTGGCTAAAGAGAAAAAACCGGCGGTCATAAAGGGCACAGCTCAAGAGTGTAAAAAAATTCCCGGGAAATTGTCTTTTCGGTAGGCTCTTCAATAATGGTGTGGTAAGGGAGAAGGAAAAAATGGGGTCAATATCTCGAGGCAGAACAAAAACCGGAAGGAAATAAGAGGCGCGAAGGTGTCTCCCAGAAAAAAACACTTACTGCCTGGACCCGTCACTCAACTACAGACCGTGTAGATCCGGATGGATTTGTCGTCTCCTGAGACAGGGCTTTGAAGGGGATCAGGCTCTACTGGCCATATTCCACGGTCAACGACGCCATTGGGAGGAGCTCCTCCTCGTCCGACGAGAAGCCTTCTTCCTTCTCCTTAAGAGGTGAGGCCTTCTATGCAGTTGATGCAGAGGAGCAAAATGACCCAATTTTGGGTACCTTAATAGGGGGTCTTCTCATCCTAGCAGGGAAACTATATCCAAACAAGGGGAAGAAGGAATTCCTAGGCATACATTCTGTGGGTGCGATAGGGGGATCGAAAAATAATATAGCCATTGTGGGTTGTGATTTATTCGATCTGGCCCATTAACCGTCAGACTTATAGAAAATTGGCTTTTTTTATGAACTCCAGCGCTTTAAATTTCCTATTGGCGATATTCTCTGGATTGCAGGGTAGGCAAAATAAGCAATTACGAACTATTTATGACCGCTATCCTTATTATACATGGAAGATAGCACTTCGCAGGTACAGGGCCAGGACTCTGGAGCTTCCTCGCAAAATAGGAGGGGTCCAGACATGTTTGGTCGCAGCTCTTGTTGATGGGGGGGTAGGAAACACGTGGGCGAAGCGAACGTGATAGCAATGGTGCTGGGGAAAAAATCTTATTGACGCGGCAGACGGAAAAGGTTAGGCAACTGCTCGAATGGTGATTCCTGACGTCACACTAAAAAGAGGTGGCGCCAGGGAAGGGGAGAAGAACATAATGGGGAACCGCTCAACGGGGGCGGGAACGGAGGATGAAAGCTTTTATGGGGGTGCGACTCGCCGTTCCTCCCAGGAGGGAACGTGGGCTCGGATGACGGAGACGCCGGAAGAAACCTATCAGACGGGCTAGACGCGCAGGGGGCATAACGCTTGATCTTCGGCAGGGTAGTTCGTCGGCCGGGGGGAAAGCGGCAGCATCTGTGATCGGGAAGTCGGCAGAACGCTAAGTGAAGCGGTGGAGACAACTCGTCTTCCACTCGTGTGGGAAGGGTGTGCAGGGCCGGGGACCCAAGTCTTCGGATGAAGACCCTGGGTTTGGGGGCGGGGGGGTGGGGGGGGGGGGGGGGGGCGGGGGGGGGGGGGGGGGGGGGGGGGGGGGGGGGGGGGGGGTGGGGGGGGGGGGGGGGGGGGGGGGGGGGGGGGGGGGGGGGGGGGGGGGTCTGTTGGGTTGGGGGAGAAGTTCCTCTCAGGACTCCACTCGATCGATCAGGAGGCAGCAGAAAGTCCCTTCAACACTAGAGCTTCCCGACAAGATCCCGGTATAATGCACTCAGGCTACTCTTTAACCTATCATTGTATCACTATTTTAGCTCAAACCGAAAGTGTGTACAACGCGTGGGTGCGGGTCCTCGCTGCCCCCCGCGACTTCTCGCACCTGCTTTTGAATCAACTCTGCTCGGCGTTCTTTCCCTCCTTACCCCTCGGAGCGCCCGTCAGAAAGTTATTTCGGAGAGGCGCACTAATTATGGGGGGAGCTGGTTCGCGAAGATGAAGTTAGGGAGCCGTATTACGGGGTGAACGCATGCCGCCAAACGTCGCAGACGCTCGTACATTAATTCGCATGAAAAAAGAAAAATCTGGCAGCGTTTTCCTTGGAGCTATGGGCTTTTTCTTTCTATAGCAACGAAGTATCTCTAACTCTACATAATCGCCCTCTTGCCGTCGTCTCCCCTGTAGGTCTTCTCCTAGTCAGCTATGCCCGACTCCTTGGGTGGAAGACGGGAAACTTTTGAACAATCTCGAACCGACCCATATACTCCGAAAATGAACGAAGAAGGAGGTAACTCAGATGAGGGGGGGGGGAAGCCGCGGTCGGGGGGGCCATGGCCAATTCGACAAGAAGATGGAAGACCAGTGAACGAAGAAGCTCGATCAGCAGGAGGGGTAGACGAGTTCAGAGAGAGCGGATGAAAATCGATGGCAGGATCAGAAGGACGAGAAATGAAGAATCGCCAGAAAAAAGTAGTGATCGGTCAGGGAAGTATGGCAACCACCGTTGATGGTACACAGATCCCTAAAAAGGTTGTCTTACATGAAGATTTAAGGCTTGGGAGGGGAGAAAATCATTTACCTTCAACTGAAAAGCTAAAACCACTCTTCGAAATACTGGGGAATAAAGAAGAGCCGCCGGGGAAAGGTCCGACTCTGCTACTTCCGAGTGCCAATGGTCACTCATTGGCTTGGTACCTTTCTGTAACGTTAGTCCTCCCTTATCACACGACTAGAAGGCCGAGTAACACGCAAAATATGAAAGCATGTATAAAAAGGGTGTAAAGGCGATACGCAAAAGGGCCATTGGAACCGCCCCTCGAGCCCGAATTCAATCAAGCGACCGGGTCTATTAAAAGATTTGGTTTTACCGACGCCCTCAAAGAACGATGAAACCACAACGGGTTAGGGGAAAATAGGTAGGCCGATTCTTCGCGGGGGAAATAAGTCAGTATTCTCGCCAACTAGGGGGGGAGTCTCTGCCGCAGCAAATGAAAAGTTAGGGATGTCGGTAAACCCTAAATGGCGGGTTGGAAAGGAGGAAACACCCTTTTGCAAACATGAACCGCAAAGAACTGGGAAGTCCGGTGTCGTGGGGGGGTTAACAGACGCCAGTCGTACGTACCATGGCGACCATTCGTAACGAAGGGAAACTCGCGGCCGCTGAAGAAGGAGGGACTATAAGGGGTCGACTCAAAAGGTCAAGGGGAACGGAAACCGGAACAGGGAGTGACAGCGAATACGTCTGCAGGTCCTCCATCGCGGGCGGGGTGCGCTTGCGTTTGGCGGGTCGATAACAATGGCGGGTTTACTGTCAAAATCACGTGGGGCAGTAGAGAAGACTGGAGTCTGGCGAGAACAAGTTTACGTTAATCTCCGGAGAACGGGTAGAATGGTCATTCCGAGACTCAATTCTCTGTCTGGTCATAAAACCCGGGTAAATCTACCATGCTTCGGCTTACAGGGGAGTCCAAAAAACCCGAGAGGATTAAACTTTCTAAGGGCCATTAAGACATGCCAGAGTACTTATCGAGGTATCGCGTTGGAATTCGTATGGGTCCTGGGGCCTTTGCGGTCGGGGTATCGGTCGTCGGGGCGAGCATAAAATAAGAGTGAAAAACACTGCCGGATCATAAACAAACAGTGTCTTGAGCACGGACGGAGCAGACCGGGACCAAAAAACTTGTGTGGTCGAATAACTGAATGCGATTGGAGAATAGGGCTCTCCTTGGCAATTCCGACAGAAAATACTGCCTCCCCTTCTCTAAGTCAATTTATGTACGACGAGTTATCCAACCCCTCAGAGTCAGGCGTAAGATGGTGCCGGGGAGTGAGCGCGGGTGGGCGCGGGCGCCTTAAAGGATAGTCTGCATCCCGATCTCTTCGGCAATAACGAGGGGCGGAGTCACCATGGTTGCTCCAAAATGACGGGGGGTCGAACAACTCATCACAAATGCGGAGTAGAGCTATTAAAAGCAGAGGTCGTCAAGCTTAGAACTTAGAGACGAAGGGTCTCTGAGTCTGGTGAGATCGGCATAAACCGTGAATAAAGCAACACAAAAACAGAAAAGCTAGTGAAGCCGAGCTCTCATCGACAGAAGGCCTACGGGAATGGGACCTTCGTGGAGGATGGGGGGCTTAAACGGCTGCAGGGGAATTCCTATGCCTGCCGGGTGGGGCTCTCCAGGAGGAGTACGGATGA
>Ga0179593_1256836_pt1:0-7500 | contig 13757 bp, 18 predicted proteins | sample CZODoug2_1_08_16_FD_185931 | JGI IMG/M metagenome (GOLD analysis project Ga0179593, IMG submission 185931) | Vadose zone soil fungal communities from Angelo Coast Range Reserve, California, USA - CZODoug2_1_08_16fungal (PacBio error correction) | ecosystem: Environmental > Terrestrial >...
TGATCGTGCGGGAGTTAGTTTTGGGGCGTCTTAAAGCGCCGGTGTAGAAAATAGGGCTTGAAGCATAAAAAATGGAGGAGGTTGAGCGGGGAAGAGTGAGTCGTCGGAAAAGTTGAGGTCAAACGGATGTTTTCTATGGCGACAGCTTGTAAAAGTCGGAGGCATCACATGTCGTTGGAGTTTGATATGTCCAGAAACTTGGGATACGTAATAGAGTGGGAGATGGGAATCGGTAAAAGGTGCAGGGTAGGGGGGGTATAAAGCAGTCGAGTCGAGGGGGAAAACTAAGAGAATTGGGGTATCCTGTTTTAGTTTTTCACGTCGTGACGACGGAGAACAGAAGTTAAGAGGACAGCGTCGTTTACTTCCTCGATAAAGGGTGGAAATTACATGGTAGTCTTGGGGAGGGGGACAAGATAGGGGGGAGGGGGAACATCTTAGAGAGTCGACTTGGGTGGTTAGTGATGTAGGGGTTCCAAAAAAATTTTGGGAAGGCGCTTGGGGGGACGTTCCGTAAAGGCGCAGAATCCCAGAAAACTTTCAAATCGTTAATAGAAAAAAAATGGAAAGGGGGTTTACGGCCTTCTACTTTTTGACGTTGGTTAGGCCAGGAAAAATTCGACACATAGTACTTCGAATGAAAAATATGCACACCCAAAAGTCCGGGAAAAGATGCAGGTGGACATGAGACGCTCGAAGCATTAGACTTTAAAGGTCCATCAAATGTTGCTGGGGCGGAGAGGGGAGGATCCGGGGGGGGGTGAATGGGGAGGACCATCCATGGTTTGTTGTGGTGCCGCAACGCGCTGAAGAAGGACAGAAAGAATGGCAAGAATGGGAGTTGCCAGGAGGGGTGCCATTCTGGAACGAAGGGTAAATTGAGAAGGTCGTGAGTGAATGGGGGATTGAGGGGGGGGGCGATGTTCTGTGAAAAAAAGGGATTTGCTATGAGGGGGGTATCCGTACAATTGCCAGTCTCTTGGGGAATGGGGATGGACGGGTGAGGTCTCAGGGAGGAGGGGAACTTCTTAACGTTGGGGTGAAATGCACCACTTAACTCTCGAATGGGTAATCTTCAGTGGGAGTGGGCTGGACTGGACCCAGCTCTAAAAGGGCACTCTGTCGCTGTAACTCGGGGGGGGGAAGGGACGGATGGAGTCTTCTGAAGGGATGTCTGACTACGTTGGAGGGGTTGCTTTCGGCAACCGATAAAGGGGGGGGGACAGCGTGTGGAAGGTATTCGAAAGTGTTCTGCTTTGCTGTCACGTGGGAGAAAGACTGGTCGGTTCGTAAGTGACGATTAGAGTTGGGAAAACTTTCCATTAGGGAGTTGGTATTTCGAATCGTTCAAAAAAAAGGGGAGATTGAAAGAGGGCATATGGTTGAGGGAGAGCAACCTTGTAGGCGGCATGAGGATGGGAGGGTCTTGAGCTGGAATGATCTCTGCAATAGGGTTGAGGGGGACCCCACCAATTGTGGGGGGGAAAATTTGCAAAAACACAGATAAAATGATACGAGGAGGGGAAAAGGATTTCAATTGCGGAGCACTTCTGGGCAAGAACGTTGGGCTGACCTGCGGCGTATGAAAAACTTGCCATCCTTTACTATGATGGTAGTCTGGTAGAACTTCAGAAAAAGCGTAAGTCAAATGGGAAACTGGTCGATAGGCTGGTCGTAAGGACCGGACTTGGGGAGATTCCGCAAGTGGAGTAGTTGGACGGCGGCTTGATGCTTAGCGGGTGCCACAGTATGATTGGAGGACAGCCACGCCAAGTGGATGAGTACAAAAAAGAGAGCTCCACGAACAAGGGGGGGGACATGCTGGGGGTAATCATGTTCTCAGACAGGGGTCCACCTTGACTGGAAATTCAAAGTGCTCCCAGAAATCAAAAGCAGAGGCAGAGAGAAATAGGGACGTTGGGGGATTGATGCTTGGGGCCTGAGGGGGGGGGTAGAAGGTAGACATTCGTCTTGGGGGGGGGGGGGGGGGGCGTCAATGGAAAAAAAAGGGGTGAAAAATGACGCAAAAAGCCGGTGGAAGTAGGAAGGGAAGGTTAAAAGGGAGTGGATTTTGGAAAAGTTTTCCCGAGCTGGGACAATAAGTTCGCGAGGGAGGCTTTCTGATAAATCAAAAAACAACAACACGGGGGGGGAGGAAAAGAGATGAAGAAGCATACGAATCGCGGGACTTATTGACAAAGAAAGGGAAAGCAAAACCGAAGCCAGTTCAAATTGCATGACGACTTACTTCAAAATCTGGACTTTGCGACGCATAAATGGTGAAATTTCTAAAGGCACACCACATCAAGACGGAAGGTAGGCCCAGCGCATCCAAACAAAGACCAAAGCAGAAGCACCAAACTCAAACTAACTCTTTTCTAGAAAGGTGGAGTGTTACTTTCCTGTTGATAAGGGGGGAAAGTGGCACTTCGGGGAAGAAGAACATACAGCAAGTAGATCCTTGTTCTGGAGGACTGGACATCTGAAATTGGTCGTATGTAGACAAGCATACGAAGTGGGGGGAAAACTAGCCTATTCAAGAACCTTCAAAAGAGAATTGGGAATCTGAAAAGTTCGATCTAGGAGGACCAGCTATATTAGAAAGTTTTACAGAGGGGGGGGGACACTTTTGAGAACCCGATAGCAAGGGCCGACATAAAAAAAGATACAGAATGTCAGTAGAAAGTTCCGGTAAAGCCAAAGGATGGAACGAATATCTAAAGAATGACCATGGACCATAGAAGCTCAGTTTCGACGGGGGGATTCAAAAAAAGGACACGACCACAAGGCACAATTAATGATCATGAAGACAATACTCAAAGAATCATGCCTCCTCAACAATGGGTGTTAGGAGAAGAAAACATCAAGAGGACAACTCAGGCAAATGAGTTGGCTTTAGGGAAGATTTCGAAATGAAAAATCAGATCAGGAAATGCAAAAGAAGAAATATGCCAATTAATAAGGAGAAAGGGAAGGGTATAAAAACAGGGCAGTAAAAACCAGAAAACACGACTTCTACTGAGAAACCGATAGGCACAATCTAATGGTGGGGAGAATAAACAAGGTAAGGATAATAATCCTGAAAAATCAGAAGCAGCATCCGAGTTACAAGAACAGCTGAAAAAGGGGGACTGAGAGTTCAGAACACAAAAGTATAGCCCACTAATAAGAACCATTAAGGTTACTTGGTGATCGACAAAAACACCGGAGAAAGGAGAAGCAAATAATACCGAGATCCAACACGTAAAAGAAGGCAACAATCCCGAGAATGAATGAGGGTGAAACCACGATCGAAGCCTAAAGACAATCGACCCACATTCAAGACCAGGAACGCACGATTAGTCAATTTACCAGTTGGGAAATACGGGGGGGGAGAACGGAAAACGGAAAGGGGTACCCTGGATCGGAATTGGATATCAGATGAGAGCTCAATACTTGGAAATGCGATAAAAAACAAACCCATGGGGGATGGGGGGCCGCACTTAGGACTATCATTAGAGAGCCAAAAACAGCATGTGGAATGGCCGAAGGACAAATGCTTAGGGAAGTAGAATTTGTCACTGCAACTTTGGGGAAGAACATCAAGGTTGGGGTGGGAAATATTTTCCAGTCTCATTCGGGACTAGGTTGGAAACATGGCAGAGTAAAAAAGCATGCAGCAGAAAACATGGAACCGGTTTGGTTCCAAAAGAAGTTCAGAGGAGAGATTGGGTGGATATGCGATGTACGGCCGTCCATTAAACAAGGAAAAAGAAAAAACAACCGTTGTTTTTGTTAAAAAAAACATCCAACCATCACTACCAACCATGTCGTAAAAGATACCGTGGGGACATATTAAAAGTCGAAGAAACAGGACAAATACGACTTTTAAAAAACGCAGGAAGAGGGAAATTTCTCGCGGGAATGCGATAGTGTTCAGACTCGGTCCGGAAAAAAGGAAACTAACATATCACAAGTAGGCGTTCAATCGACTTCGACGCGTAGAACGCAAATATGGCAACAACGTTTCGATTCAATCTCCTCCGATTCCGTGAGCAGGGGTATCAAAGCAGTAAATCAAAAGCCACTGGACAATTTTATGCAAAAAATTAAACTTCGCCAAGAAACATCGGGGGGAATGTGAACCGGAAAGGGGACAAGACGAATCAAGCTTCACACGCAGGGTAAAATGAGACCCCTTGTTATAATCTCAAACCCCTACATGTCAAAAAGGAGTGGTAGGTACTAACAAACTCAAGAAACAAACAAAGAAGAAAGAAAGAGAACAACAAAAAAGAGAGGAAGGGAAAGAGAGATTTGAGTCGGGATTGAAAAGTAAGTTTTGGGTGGGGCGTAGAAACAGGTGGAGGGAACTGATATGGAGTTTGAGGGAACAGGGGTCTGGACAGGAAGGGGCGAGGGAAGCGTAGAGGAAGGAAGTTGAGTACAGGACAGAGTTTCTTGGCGACATTCAGGGGGTAAGGTCGGCTGGCATCCCATGTAGTGGCAGTTGGGAGTAAGGGAAAAAAAAGGGACGGGAAGAGCTTGATGAGATTGAAAATCGAAAAAGTATGGGGCAGAGTTTTATGGAGACGCAGGGCGAGTCGTTGATCAGCACCTGGGGGGGGATGCTTCGATGTAAAGTGAAGTTCAAGGACCGGGGGGGAGGAAAAAAAGAGTTAAAGAGTACCAGCGTCGGTGAAGTCCTAGAGAATTGGATGAAAGTCTTCTTGCCGGGGGATGCATAAGAAATAGGTAAGAGAGACACAATCGTCGTCTATGCGGGAAAGGGGGGGGGGGAGTGAAGGGGGATGGGTTCCAAAAACGGGTGTGGGGGGAGGGCTGATTTGGGGGACGGGACGGGGAATCAATACTTCCCATAACGATATACATCTAAAAATGAGGGGGAAAAACACAAAAGCCTGGTTGATAGAAGAAGGATGTTGACTTTGTGACTGCCGCTGAAAAGGGAGAACAAATAGTACTGTCTACTTTCACTATTCAAACAAAAAAATTCCGGATGGGCAGGAAAAAAAAAGGGGGAAGGGGGAAACATGCGACGGAGTAATAAGGGGGACTTTAAGGTCACATCAAAAGGGCGGGATTAGAGAATGATCTTAAATGTCGCCATCCATGTGGGTTGGGTGGGGCATACACGTAAGTTAGAAAGGGGACCAAAGGAAGAGACGGGAAAGAAAGTGAGTGTTACTGTATGGCATTCTGGGGAAAAACTTGTAAATTGAAGAGCGGTTCAGAAGGAGGAAGGGGGGGGGGGGCGGTCGTTAGGATGAAAGAAAGTTCGTTTGGGGGGTAGAAAGGGAAGGGACATCTGATGGGATTTCGCTGTGGGAGGGACGGTGATCACGAAGGTAATGCATTTTATCATCTTAAAGACTTGTGGGGGAATGCAACCAGGGTAAAGAGAAGGGGGGTAATCGGCATGGAGTGGCGGTAACTTTTAGGAAAAACAGAAAACCAACGGAAGGGTCAGCTGTAAACGCGGAAAAGAAAGGGAGCGTGAAGATGGCTTATGAGTGATTTACTAAAATCCTTCGTTGGGGGGTTCAGGGAAACTCGGGGGGACGATCTGTGGGGTGGTGGGGGGGGACCGGTAAAAAGGGAAGGGAGGGGGGTGTACAGGCAGGGGCAGACCATCTTGTCGAGTGAGGGAAATGAAGAATTTATTAGGGAACAGGCGCAGCAAATGTCTACATCTTCCAGGAAGAGCAAGGTGAAGGAGGGGGCCCAGAAAAGGGAAGTGAGAATGGATCGACCCAAAAAAGGGACGGCATGGGATGAGGGGGTGAGGGGGAGTAAGCTGGAGAATCTCTTCCTTGAATGGGGCGTACACACACCACCCCCCTGGGGGATTGGACACACCGTCTAAAAGGATACGAGAGGGTCCTTAGCCATTCATGGAGAAGCGGGCCCGAAGGATTTGGGCTGACGGCGCGTATAGGGAAAATTCTTTCTGAGGAAAAGGGTCGCCTGGGGGCTGAGGGGTCGCAAAAAAAGCTTTAATCACAAGGGGTAAACTTCGATATAGCTGTTAGACTATCTGAAAATTGGGTCGAGTGAAAAGTCGAGGTGAACGCTATTGAAAAGGCACGTTTTCCAAATCAGTTTAAAGAAGGGAGGTGCAATCCCGACCAAGTGGAAAAAGCTTCCCTCAGCCAGAAGAAATGGAGACTGCTTTATCATGGGGGGGTTTCCAAAAAACAAAACAACCCCTGGCAGGCCGGACCATTTCCGTTGCTCCCCCTATAAATCAATCGGCGAAGGGGGAGGTCGGGGGAGGTGAGTTGGCCATGAGGAGGTGGTATGGAGGGGATGACTTGTTGGGGGGTTTGTTTGGCTGAAGGGAGGGGATTTTGTTTTGGCTGAGATTGAAAGAAAAAACCATCGGACGAAAAAAGGCAGGAGGGTGAAGTATGAGTCAGAAATTGCTGCGGTGGATTGTCAGTTTCAAGAGAGGTCAAGATGGGGGAAGATTTCGTCTGTCTTATCTCTCTCAAAAAAACAAATGCTGCGTTATTAAAAAGGAGGTATAAGAAAAAACGAAAATCGCGGATGGACGCAAGAATTAAAAAAAAGAAAGACACAAAGTTCATGCGGCTGACTTCAAAATCACTCCCTGGGGGTTGGCGGGGGAAGAATAAGGGGTGTCAACCTGCTAACGCAACAAACAAAAGAAATAGTAATCCAGCAGAAAACCAGAAGAGGGAACAAACATCCAAGCCACAAAACCCGACTGTTCTCTCGCAAGGTTGAGTGTTATTTACCTGTGTCTACACCAGGGGGAAAAAAACAGGGACATGGTTCAAGACAATGGGAAGCTTACATGAGAAGAAGATCCCAGTGTTCTGGGGGGGGGGGGGGATCTGGAAAACTGGGTCGGATGGCACAAATCACCAGAGGTAAAAAAAACGGAAAACGATGCAAGAAAGAAAAAAAAAAAAAACTGGAGCACTGGTAATCGGGAAAAGTTCAGCTAACGACCAAAGAAAGATAGAGAACAAGGTTACCATTGAGATAAAAACTTGGTCTGACGACTCAGACAGGGGGAAAGAAGAAGGGAAATAATGGAAGAGTATAAAAAACCGCAGGTCAAAACAAAGTAGGACACGAAGATGAAAAGAATTACCAAGAAAGGGAAAAAGAATAGAAGTTTTCTACGTTTTGAATTCCAAGGAAATAAAACAAGAAAGGTAAGTCGACCGGTTCAATTCAAGAGAAAAAGACCGCAATAACATCAAATCCTCCGCCAATTTTGGACGGATGGAAAAGAGAAAATCATATGACCCTCGGTGAAATGATGTCTTTTGGAATTGTCTAAAGGCAACAAAAAACCGGAGTCAAAGGAAGGAAGGAAAGAGGGGCGACGGGGAGTCCAAAGGGGGAAGTCCAAAAAAACAGTCGACTGAAAAAAACACGAGCTTAAAATCGATTGGGACGAAACAGAAAGGGGGAGAGAGAACACTTCAAGAGACTTCGAAAAAATGAAAGATGTAAGACATCAGG
>Ga0179593_1256836_pt1:12500-13757 | contig 13757 bp, 18 predicted proteins | sample CZODoug2_1_08_16_FD_185931 | JGI IMG/M metagenome (GOLD analysis project Ga0179593, IMG submission 185931) | Vadose zone soil fungal communities from Angelo Coast Range Reserve, California, USA - CZODoug2_1_08_16fungal (PacBio error correction) | ecosystem: Environmental >...
CGGGGGGATAGAAACAAAAGCACAGTATGAAAAAGGACAGCACTTTGTCTTGAAGGATGGACGAAATGCAAACCGTCCAAGGGCGTCAGAATGAAGGAGACAGAGGAAAAAGAAACCCAGTAAAATCAACCGGAACACTTCAAATTCGGTCCACAAAGACAAGAGATGTTTGACGAAAAACCTTGGAATAAATCACGTCAAGAGAAACAGAAGATCAAGGACATAAAAGATTTACCGAAATAGCAGGACAGAGCTGTGAAGCCAAAAGTACTCTAGCCGACCATGAAGAGAAAAGTGAGATATTGGGAATCACCCAAACTTCTAAGAGAGAAAAAGGGCTAATCAACAGTCCAGACAAGCCAGAGAGTGCAAAGGAACGGGGAGAAAAACAATAAGAGACAATAAACCATCGACACACTTCAATCCAACATGGAGGCAGAAGTATTCAATTTACAAAGGAGGTGTCCAAAGAATTGCCCATACTGGGGCAAACAAAAGGAGGGGACATGGGGTGGATAGCAAGCCGACAAGACTTTGGGTCCATACACACAACCCATGGGGTCCAGGGCACTTCTACATCAGGAGAGAAAAAAAAATCAGTGATGAAAGTTAAATTGACATGCTGCGAATGGTGGGGCAAAACGACGTAAACCTTTGGTAACGACCTGAAAAAGTGGGGTTGGGGAATAGTCAGTTCGAGACAGAAGGGGGGAGACAGTAGGAAACAAATGTCAAACAGAGGACTCAAGCAATTGACCTGGGGGGGGAGATGTAGGGGGATGGGGAGGAGGAAGGGTAAGCCGGAAAGAAGCTCCAACAAACGGGTTTTGTGGGAGAAAGAGATAAGAAAAAAGGGATAAAGACGACGAGGGATCCGGACACTATTCTATTGCCTACAACCGGCAAAGAGACATGGGAAGACAGAGTTTACTAGAAGAGTAGAGAGAGCGGTTGAAAAGAAAAAAGCGGGGTACGAAGACGGAACAAGATAACCAACAAGTTCTTGGGACATAGAAAGGAAAAGAGCATACACAATATATAACTTGACGGGAAAAAAGAGCCTCAATCTGTCCTTCGAACTTTACGGTATTATCAAAAACACACGAAGGGAACCTTGCCAATGTCGCCAAGGAAATCGTCTATGAACTTTATGAACAGAATGAAAAAGTCACGCAAAAGACAATTTCCGACCCCAGGGGTGATCAGATCGAACCTCTCATTCTCCAAAGAGGTTTGAAGAGACACTCACGAAAACGA
>Ga0179593_1259648_pt1 | contig 13757 bp, 10 predicted proteins | sample CZODoug2_1_08_16_FD_185931 | JGI IMG/M metagenome (GOLD analysis project Ga0179593, IMG submission 185931) | Vadose zone soil fungal communities from Angelo Coast Range Reserve, California, USA - CZODoug2_1_08_16fungal (PacBio error correction) | ecosystem: Environmental > Terrestrial > Soil >...
GGTGCGAGATAAATATACTAATCTGTACGCGCCAACGCATGGACGCTCAAAACACAGCAGGATCGGACCATATCAAGGGACTTATGGGTGTGGGGGGAAAAACGAAAACTGATTACATAGATTTCGGGAGAATGGGGCCAGAGTTAAGCCAGAAAGGGGAACGGTCATGCGAATAGAGCTAGAGAGAGGGAGAACCTCGTGAACCCTCTCACAAAAAGGGGGGGGGGGGACGTCCCCGCAATGGAAAATAGGCTTAAGACTGAGTCGCGGGGGAAAAAAAGGTGGTTCCTAGGCTACAAACCCTGGATGACGAGAAGGGTCCGTGGGTTAAAATGTGCGCTACAAAGACATCGAAAACGACAGACCAAACCAGCATGCGGAAAGACTGTGCCGGGAGTTTAGGGGATTGTCCGAGGAAGCTAGGAGTCAGAATCTTTAGGGTTCCATCGCACCCGAGGGAAGAGTCCTTCGGTCAAGTGGCGGAAAAAAGTAAAAAACTTTAGGCTCCTCGGCGATAACGGGGCCCCTTCACAAGGACAATGCGCTATGAACAAAAAAATAGAAAAGAGGATGTTAGGGAAGGGAAGAGGGGATTCGGTCAAAACTCTCTAATGAAGAATCCTGACTTTTCGTCCATTAGTGAAAACGTGAAAACGAAGCTTCAACCGAATGGCGAATGGGAGGATCATCCACTGAAATATCTTTCTGGATGAAAGACGAGTTTGGCCGCCATCGAAAGTAGGATTGGGGCAGCGCGCGTACAGTCAGTCAAAGGTGGGTGCCACAAGAACAACTTCGCCGGGGGTATTTACGCGGGAGGAAACAACAGAAAGATGGGGAGGGTCGGAAGTTGATTAAAGGATTTTTCAGAAAAAAGTGTTTAAAGGCCGACCGGCCCATCGGACTGGAGATATCCCTTGGGGAGCGAGATAATTCTGGTAGCGGGTGGTCGCGAAAACCGGAGGAAGAGAAAGAAGGATCGTAAAGAAGACGATTATCTACTAAAGCATCCTCTGGTCCTGCCCTGGGGAGGAGGTTGGCATAATGTGGTAAGGTAGGCGTCGCCTGTTGCGACGGAGACTTTTGAAGTGGGAACAGCTGGGGGGGCGAGAAATAGAAGCACCTTGGGGAAGGGCGAACAAAGGCGGCGGATCGGGAAGACGATGAATGAACCACCATTGCTAAAGCGTCGGCAAAGAAGATTCGGGAAAAAAAAGAACTAGGAGAGACAGCCCGTAGAAACTGAAGGGGGAATCTTAAAGGGAAAAGAAAATCATTCAGTCATCGCATCACAGGAAAAGTACGGCAACGAGTTCCAAGGTTATCGTCACAGTCCATTCGTAGCAAGACGACTAAACAAGTCGCCTCGGATAAATATAATTTGTGAAAAAAGAGAACCGACGTAGTGTAATGATAGTGAAAGAACCCTCTAGTTGTCATGGTTGCAACTTCCTTGGAAAAAGATGGGAATCTAATTGATAGTATGAAAAATGGGGGGGTGGTGCCAAAACACGGACGTGGTGGGAAAGAACGAATCTGGGCATTCGGAAAGGGGGAGGCGCGTGCGAGGCTGAAAGTAATTTTCTAAGGTGTTTAATCAAAAACAGGAATGAGGAAGGGAACCACGCTTGTGGAATGACGTAGCGGTGGGAAAAAAAAAACTGAACATGTAATGGTGTCTAAGAAACACCAGAAAAAAGGGCGAGCGGAAAAAAGGGGGGAAAGTAAAAGATCGACGGACTTCCCTTCGGGGCAGTGTCTCGTCACCTGAAAAGAGAAAGATGACGGTGACAAGGAAGCTTAGTCGTAAGGAAATGGGGAATTCTCGGCAGAGTGGCTGCAAGGTTTTATTCAATTGGACCAAAAAAAAAAAAAAAAAAAAAAAAAACAACCACAAAAAAAAAAAAAAAAAAAAAAAAAAAAGTGACAAACTAGCAAAGGAGGGTTGGAGAAGGGGAGATGGCTATCGGGGGGTTGGCCTCCTCTTTGCGTTGGGGGGCAAATGTTAAGGGGTTTATTTGGTGGGTGTGATGTCTCCGGTTCAACGGGAGTGAAAGTTTCGGCGGGGCGCTGCTGCGGTGCAAAACGTCTGGACCTCAGGGAAGACTCAAAAGGCGTTAATACCTTTAGCTAGAGAAAAACGGTAAGGAGGAACAAGGGGAGGGATATGTTGGGGTCTGATGGCTCTTTAAGAACGGCGCCGAATTGGATCTAATGAGGCGACTGAACAGTCGTTCGTCAGGGAGTGTGTGCCGGAACGCCGCGTGGGAAAAGCTGGAGTACCATGTAGGGAACTAACTACCGTGTAGAATGGGGTACTCGCACGAACGGCAGCTGCAACAGCAAAAAGTGGGAAACTACCATGGGATGAAAATCAACGGAAAGGAAGGTCGCTGAAGTTAGTCAAGTAACCAGGGAGGAAAATGGTCTCAGACTAGGTATATGCCTTTTAGTATAATATCAGTAAAAAAGGGTGGAAGGGGAACTCCGACCCTCACGCCTGTGGACCATAGGGTGAAGTACCGTTTGTAACGCTCGGGCAACTGTGAGGGGTTGGTCAAAGCGCTCTCAGACTCCTGGGTAAAAAAAAAAACAACACACTAAACCGGCTCTATCCATCTCTACAAGGTGCATAGGAAACTGTGGCTGGCTCTATGAAAAGGAGAAGAAGGCCGCCTCAGGAAACTACGGGCCTGTGGTCGGCTCGTGACCAAAAAAGGGCACACGGAACCAGAGCGATCTCACTACGCAGACGTTTTTGTAAGGAGGGGACCGACGCTGCAAATAACGACACGTCAAGGGAGCGCAGACAGCTGCCGGACGATGGGGGTCGTGGCCACCAGGGAACCAAATGAGGTCTAAGCACAGCGAGGAAAAAAGAAAGAGGGTCACGTCGAAAGCGGAGAGACCAACACCAAAGCATAACGGCTAAGGAACTACTGCCCGATATGAATGGGGGAATATCTATCTTGGGGGAATACTCTGCGTAGTCAAGTGTTTGTAAAGGAAAGAGGCACGTCGGCTCTACTTCCAACATCGAGAATCCAATCTATGAGCTATAGCAGTGGGAGGTTACTTAACTTATAGGGGGCAATACAGCAAGTGATTTCAAGTCGGTGTTGAGGAACCAAACGAACATGAGTCGGACAGCCGAGAAGTAAGCAAAGATGAATCGCAAGAGAGGGTCTGCGATAACCGGACGTGCGTCATCGCACCGGAGACAGATCACGGATCGAAACCTGCTACAAAAGTTAACCACTAGTCGACGATTCCAGACAAAGGGGATTGGCCCTTAGGGAGAAAGACAACTGTCACAATCAAACAGGCCGCCTGGAGGGGTCTCAGCAGGTGGAAGGCAATGGGTATGGGAACCGGAGTTCAAAAGAGAAAAGAAGGGATCAGCTCTCTCGACAAAAAAAACAAATGATATGGAAAAGAAAGGAATCATCAGAACTCTCCTCTTGGTAGATGGCAAAAAGGCCCCACTCAAGCCAGCGAAAACCTAGACGCTAGTTGGGGGAACTGATAAAAGTTTTGCGGAGGGGGGTCAGACTGCTGTCGCAAGGGGTGCCAAGAAATCAACGTGTCGATGTGGGAGAAGGGATAAAGGAAAGGGGGGGGAGCCTTTAAAGTGGAGAGAGGAGAAGTGTTCTCAAGGGAATAGGGGATTAACCTTAGGTAGTCTAGCCATCGGGAGCCGAAGGTGGGAAAGGGAACGCAATCGGCGATTTACAAATTGTGAGGGGAGGGGGGGCTTTCTCGATAACGAGGACTCAAAAGAATGATGAAAAAGCGCCGAAAACGTCCAAGAACGATACCGCTTCGAAAGGGGGAGAGAGCAAACCCTCTGTCAAAACAAAAAAATTCGCCGTAGCTAAATCTTGGAGAAAAAAAGTGCGCGGACAGTTATCATAGGGAAGGCGTTCTATCACTGTAAGGATTTGGGTCGAGCATTCCTGGAGTCATATAAACAAACGCGTGATCTTGTCTGTAAAAGAAGTGGGGGGGCTAAAACTCTTTGTGGCCCACATCGCCGGAAAACGTTATTCTAAGACAGATGTGATTTCTCGGTCGATAAAAGAGGAATCAAGGTCCGCCGCTAAAAAACTGTATAGCGACATGGTATAGAATCTGGTGGGAAATCCGGGGAGGAGGTTTGGTCACGACCGCCGACAAACACATCACCGAAGGGCAGCGTCGGCTCAGGAAGAGACCAAATCCCAGGTTCCCAGGTCCGTGGTGCAAAAAAGCTGGGATCTAAAGGGCTGAACCATGAGACCAGTGAGAGGAGGCAACAAAAACCCAGAATAACCGACGGGCTAAACTGGCCAAGGAGGACAAATATCGAGGGCAAGAAGAGAAGGAAGAATTTAATATTCTAAAATATCTATAGAAACAATAACTTCGGTCCACTCCTGGGGGGGGCAGAACTAAATTTCCGAAAAGCCCGCGAGATGGTGATCCATTTGACAGTAACACAGGGGAACGGGACAGAGTTTCAGTGCGAAGAAAGAGGAAGGTTGCACGAAACCCTTTTTCAAACAAGGCCTACGGACGTTATACAAGACAGAAAATGGCAAAAAGTCACCCGAGCCAGAATAGGAGAAGAAGAACGCCAAGACACACTCTAAATGATTCAGACGGTGGGCGCGGGCGAAAGGGCGGAAGGTATAACGAAAGTGAAGAGCGTCTCTCATACTGAACGAAGAAAGGAACTAACAGTGCTCCCGAAACCAACACACAGAGCAGATCCCGGGGGGACAAACAAAGAGGACAAGGTAGAAAATAAAAAAGCACAAGCACTGCAGAATGACAAATGATCTCCCGACCCACTCATATGGTACACACACAAGAGAGCAGTTACAACGTGGGAAAGGTTACTTAATCCGACAGAGGGGTCTCATCGGCACGGACTGAACTCTTCTTGCCACCAGCGCCAGGGTGGGTCGGCTAAGGAAAACTCGCGAAGTCAGTCGGACATATAAGTTAAAAGGGAAGTAGGGGCAAGCGCTACCGAAAAACGATCGTCTGCGACACCAATGAACTGGTAAGAGCGAAAAAAGAATCCAGGCGCAATCAAAGTTGGAAAAAGGAAGAAAGGGGTAAACAACGATCCACCTTACGGAATATAACCTTCTAAGAGAAAAACGCGCGCTAAGGCAAAAAAGCGTGTTGATTGAGTAAAACAAGTAGGGGAAACCAAAGAGGCACAGCAAAAGTAGAGGAAGAGTTTCAGGAGCAACGGTTAGGGAAAGGGTCATGAAAAAAAGAAAGTTTAAGAAAATTAAAAATAGAAGGAAAAGCAGGCCAGGAGGGGATGGTCTCGTCGCCCGTGGAACTCTTACAGCCTTGGACTCCGGAGAAGAAGGCCGGCGGAAGGAGGAACTTCTGAAGGATATCTTGGGGACTGAAGGAAGAAGGAATTGGTCCAGGTCTGTCTCGCATCCCTATGTATTTCAGCTGGCGAGTTGGCGCCAAGGGCTGAACAGATTGGCCAGCGGTGCGGGAGCTAAAAATTCTGCTCGTATTCTCGGGGGAGAGAGTCTACAATGGAGGAGCAATACGAGACTTCTATTTCGAACCCAAAAAATCAGGGGGGGACACCTGTCAGAGCGAAACACAGGGACCGGAAAGAGAGATAACATGCACAAAAAAGAAATTTTCCAAAAAAGGCCCTTAAGAAATCCAGCGTGTAGTTTCCGGAACGAACTTGAGCCGATGGCACGGTTTGCAAAAGAAATCCCACATACGACTAGCAAGGGGGATTTCATAGACCAGCTCACTACTGCCTGCACGGACGGGGAAATGCAAGCGTAACCTTAAGAAAAGAGGGGACTTCCGCTAAAATAAAAAAGTTGGGGGACCAGCAAGATTGCAACATAAAGGGGACAGGACCAGATACGTCAAAGTAGTGGAAGGAGAGTAAAAAGAGAAAAAAAGGTCTCGCAACTATAAGAGGGAACATCTGCAGAAAGGAGCAGGGGGGCGTGATCGCAAAATTCGACGGTGGGGCGCCTTGAAGCGACCACTATGGACGAAAAGACGATAAAGGGAGTGAAGGGGGGGGAAGACCGCAGCTTACTGCTAACACGCCATAAGGAGTCTCGGGAAGTTGTTGGGGGTTTCTCGCGCAAGACAGGGGATACAAGGAGGGAATAGGATCAACAAGTGGAATCAGGTGGACGCACTCTTTGAAAAACGAACTCAACCAGACTCTATCTAGGGGAGATGAAAACACACGAAGTTACCTCATCGTGATCGGACAAAAAAAATGGCAAAAGGCGAACATCAAGTAGAAGATAGGGGGGAGGGTCACCTTATACTTCTATGGTAAAAGAGGTTTCTAAACAAACCCACGGCGCAACCGTAAGGGAGGGGGAAATAACGGTGTAGGGAGGGGAAATAAAAAGAAACCTCTCGTGAAAAGGGACTTCCATTTCGAATGGGTACAAAAATCGTACCTAAATGAGAGCTAGAAACGGGATGAAGTTCAAGGAAGGAAAGGGGAGAGGCTGCCAAATCTCCGCGAGAGTGGGACATCCTATTTACATCGAGAAGGTGCGTTGGGCCAGAAGCGCCGAGGACATTGTAGAGTAAGAAGACATCGGGAAGACTACATGAGTAGCAGCTCCAGAGGAAGGAAGAAGAGTGTTCCGAAAGAACTGGGAACCTAGAAAAACACAACACGGAGGAGGTAAAAAGTGAGATAAACGGGCAAGAAACAAGAAACTAACCGGCATGACGGATCAGTAGCTGCGCCAACTCAGGGAAGAGGCGTCCGCATAGGGGGAGAGGGAATCGACAGGTGGGGGGGGGTGGGAAAACCGAGCTGTGGCCAACGAAGATCAAGGGGGACACGGTCAAGACTCTAGTATATGTTCTCGGCTCAGGGCAAAGTAATAAGGACGTTCATCACTACGATCTCGAGAGAGGAAGGAGTGAGAAAACTGGGTCGGCAAACATAGAAAGAGAAGAATTGAAAGACGGAACTAAAGACACACAAGAATCCCGAAGTGTGGTCTCGGAGGAGACAAAGGATTTACGAAATGGGGCCGTGGGGAGTGGTGCAACAAAACGACTCGGAAAACACAGACAGACCATGAGTCAAGAAGGAAGCTGTCGCCTTGCGTGAATGGTCCGAGAAGAGAGGGCACGGTCTCTTCATACGAAAACTTGTCGCTATTCCTGGCGGAAGAGTGGAGCAAAGGGGCCAACGTCGAATCAAGGAGTGAGAAGACAGCTAGAAGGGGAAAGAACGATTGCTGCAGATTTAAACCTCGCGAACAAGCGTCTATTTCGGAAGGTAGATCACTGTGGGTGCGGGAGGTAAGAAAGAATGCAGCGCAGCGTGGGGGGGTCTAAGGAAAGAAAGGTCGCAGGTCACGTCATAAAAGGAGAATTGGGAGATGATTTGGATAGAGGGGCTGGAGGAAATCATAGAAGTTGCGGCCATACAAAAGTTGCTTAAGTTGCGCGCGGCCTCAGAAGAGAGCAACAGTAACGGATCGGGGGGCAGACCGAAAACGTCGAGAGGGAGCGTTCGTTGGGGGGAGGTCCACAACTTATTGGATGACGCCATGGTCGGGAAGGCAGTTGAAGTGGATTTGGGGGGGGGAGTAACCTAGGTGTTCCCCCGACAGTGAGAAAAAGCGTTATGAGGGGGACTGGGACATACGCTCTGGGCTAGTAGAAGAAACAAGGGGATCTTTAGGAGAAAAAACAAGAAAGGGAAGAGCAAGGAAGTGGAGCGATTGAAAGCGCGAATCTTGCTCTGGAAAAGGGGGCGTAGGGGCAGAATGTGGACGGGCGGTCAATGTGCAGAAAGTAGTACGTTTTCCGTGTATATCTGGTGGTGGCGAAAGAGAAGGAAACTGTCCGGGCGAATTTAGGCGGAAAAAATCTCTCAAGAACGATTAGCGAAAAGGAGGGCGAAAATCAAAACTTAGGACGGATATCATGGAGACAACGAAGAAAATTTAGGAATAAACGGGATTGCGAGAACAGAACGGGGGGAAATCGGGGGGGGGATCAAGGGGCTCGGAAGAAAGCCAGATCAATGTCGAACGAAAAGTGAATAGGATTCGGCCCATTGTTAGAAGGATTTCTCACGGAGGTATAGCAAGCGATTCAAAACGGGAGAACCCTTCTTAAGAGTCTTTTAAGATGCATGAACGAGAAAAAAGGAAGGGTTCATTATAAGAACCCGATAGTGATCGGGGGGGTTCCGTACTATAGATAAAGAGAGTGATATAGTGACATGGGGGTTTTGTCAAAACTGGTGGACTAAATCAAAAGTTTGTCGAGTAGGAGACGTGCTGGGACCGTAGAAAGGGCAAGGAGGGAAGAGGCTTGTGAAACAGGGGGTGGTTTTCACACGAACCCCTTTGATTGCATGCCAAAAAGAACAAAAAAGAATGAGGGGGTGGGGTAGAGCGGAGGCGAAAACTCAACTGGAGTGAGATAAAAGGGCTGAGCCTGCCTTCCGTAAGAAAAGGGTACTCGCAACCGTATGCAATAAATAGCCCTTGGGTCAAAAAAGGAGGATGAGGAATTGATGGAGCCCGGAGTGGCTTCAAGGAGCTAGGGAATGACCGAGCGGTGTCGGGGGGAAACGACGGGTAGAATAGGTGGGCTGACCCAGTCGTTGGCAGTTGGTAAAGGGGAGAAAGGTGCGGGGGGGGGTGGGGGGTGGGGTAGGTCGAAGGTTTCAGTTGAGGGCGGGAAAGTGGAAGCTGGGGCGATGTGAGAGGGCAATCTAAGGCCACGGAGGAAGGGCGAGTGCGGTAACAGTTCTATCTCTAAACTCAGACATAGAAAAGAGTGACAGAAGGTGCGACTTGGGGTTATATTTAGTTAGAATACTATTGCGACTGGCGAAGTAGGACGAAGGGTTTAGAGGGGGTCGTTACCGTGGGCTTTGGGATAATCGGTTTGGAGGGGGGTTTAAAAGGAGCTACCTGAAGGGATATGGACTCACGTACGGCAGGGGGGGGGGAATGGACGAAAAGTCCCCTTAAAAAATGGATCCATCGCTTTGGGAGGGGGGGCACTTCACTATCGAAGTTGGGGAGCAGAAAAGAAGTGACTGGGTAGATAACTCTGAGATGCACATAGTAACGGAGGGAAGAGAAGTTTGATTCAATTTGGATACTCGACCTGTGGACCTATGGAAGGAGGAAAAAAGATCGGGAATCGGGTGCTTCTCTAGGGGGTGCGAAATGATGCACGAATTGGGGGAATCAAGATCCACCCGGACGATCCAGCTTAAAAGGAGGGACACAAGGTGACTTTCCGTTCACGTTTTCGTGGGGGGAGGTATTGACAGATAAAGGTGCTCCGAGTTCAAAAAAGTTGGGCCCAATATTTGGGAGATGGGGTAGGGGGGGAAAGGGAACGCACAGAGAACCTTATATCTATCTCACTCAAGTGGAGAAGGAAGAAGAGTGGGGGGGGAAAGGAGCGGTATAGAGGCTGACCGACTCAAGGCCGGTGAGGCTCATCATTGGCCGTCGTGGTATGGGGGATAATAAAAGCGGTGTTCGCAGCTTAAACCTTCCAACCCACGACCACGTCGACAAAGGATGGGGGATAGTAGATCCCGCTGAACTGTTCTAAAAAAAAAAAAAAATCATACACATGTGCTCGATAAAAAGGGACTTGTAAACTCATGTGCCAATTCCTAATAGGGGGAAAAGGTCAACAGAAGATCACGGCGAAACGGGGGTATCACGCTTTAGGACCCGGAAAACCAGGACGAGAAGATGCGAGAATGACTACGATAAACTTATTCTTTAGCTTACTTTAGGATATTTACCAACGGAAAACTAGATTGATGTGTAAAGTGACAATTTCCAAACACCAAGGAGAAAAGTCTCTACCAATCCAGAGTATTGAATTACAGTGACAAACGGAATGGCGGACTGAAGCGGGATCCTCTCGAACTTTTGAATGCGAAAGATAAACTGGAAATCATAGAAGATCGAAAGGGGCGAAAGCAAAAAATCGTGAGAGGCGACCTCCGAAAAGGGGGGGTAATGGGAAAAAAGTCAGTTCCAACAGTACTCTTCACGACACAGAAACATGGTGCAATCCTATCCTGCCCTAGGGGGGGGGGGTCTGAGTTGAATGGGGGCAACGCTAGGAAGATGAATAGACCGAGCCTTAGGTCTTATCACAAACAAAAAGGGAGAGGGGGAAAGAAAAAAGAGAGAACACTCTGTAGAGAAGTGGGAACTCCTCCTGCTCAAAGAAAGCTCCACCGCTATGCCTTATAAAAAGTCAAAGTTAGACTGCGGGGAACATTGAACGGGTCCAAGCCAAAAGTCAATGAGAATCGCCGCCACGGAGGGGGGGCTGTAGCCGTCGAAATAGGAGATATTTCCAATTGGATCGGGCAGTCCAGGAGTTATTAATCAGAGGCCCAAGGTGCAAAAAGGGGGTGGAACTAGCAAACGGATTGCCCGAGGAAAATTGAAAGGGGAGGTCTTGGAAGAAGACTAGAAATCACTAATACTTGGGAAAAGGAGAACAACGGCACCTTAACACTCCTTCGAGGAGGGGGGCCGGTCTTTTATTCGAGCTATTCCGGGGCCGGGCAGAACGAGGACCAAAGGGGGAAACTACGTTCACGCGCTCGTGAAAAACAGTTAATCGCATTGACCATGACAAGATGGGGGGCTAGGGATTACGGCTTGTCATGATTCTGTCCCGGGGTGGGGTCGCTCAGGGGTCGAGGGAGATCATAGGAAAACTTAGTGATCTGGGATGCGGTGATTGACGGATTACCAGGCATGGGGGGGGGGTCAACTTGGAATTGATGCCAAGAAACAGAAAAAGAAACAGGGGCGAAGAAAAGGAGTCTTCGGATCAGCTTCTTCACACGGAGGAGAAGATCAAAAAACGGTGCGTTTTCAAAAGAAAGGGAGGAAAATCAATAGCCTTTTGCTTGTGAAGACGTGGGTGGGGGCAATCCAGGAAGAAAACAGCAGTGGCTAAACTGACAACGAGGAGCACGCTTGGCTCTAGACATCAGGTCCACAGTTAACTATGGAGCCCGGGGGTAAGTCATCTGTGCCAAGAGCCTTTGATCATCCCCAATGTCAGGAAGGGCATACGATTTCAAACAAAGAAAAAAGAGACATATATCTTAAAAAACCTTGTATAATAGTGAAAAGGAGCGAAGTCACATTGAAAAAACGAGCTAGGCAATAAAGAATCAGACTACACAAGAAAGAAGGGAGGAAAAAAAAGAACCTAGATGCCCGAAGGGGGGGCAAAGTGCATAGAATAGAGTAGACTTCCTCAGCAGGAAGAGATGAACCTTAACGTGCAAAAAAGGGGCCGTGGCAAGAGACGGCAAGCAACGACCAGAAGAGGATAAGGGCTAATAAAATGGTCAACCGCAAGCTCCCAAGGAAACACAAAAATAAAAAGCGTCAAAGTCGTAAGCCTACCTCCATAGAGCTACGAGACCTGCCATAACAAGACATAGAAGCAGAAGGGATAGCGGTTGCGATCCGACGTAAACCGCCGTAATTTTAGAACAAGGAGCTTACGCAAATCCAGCGCAACAGCAGCCACACAAAAAGACCCCTCTATAATGGAAAAAACACACCCACAAGTCCGCACATCTGAAACCAAACAAAAAGAAAAACTCCTAAGGGTCCAAAGGGAGAACCGGTAAGCAACTCTCACAAAACAATAAAAAAGGATTGGAAATCCTACTTGGAAGGAATCTGAAGAAATATAGGGAGCTCAAGAAATTATACTCTCAGAGGAACAAAGGGCGTCCCTAGTGGTGCATCGGTTGAAAGAGGACACTTCAGGAAGGGAAGGGCCATGAGGGATAAAGACTTGCTACGGCAACGCAAGAGGGATAGACCGGTCTCTACTAATGTAGCTTCGAGAAAACCCATGCAACGGTATGACTCCGACGAAAAGAAAGCGTAAATCAAATTCTGGGGTTGTCGAAAGTGAAAGAAGCCTATAGAACGCTAACTTCTAAGCACGTCTACACTCCGAAAAAATCTAAGGGGAGTTTCGACGCGTGGGGGGGGTATGAAAAAGGGCAGGGGAACCCCAAAGCGGAATCATATATCAATAGTCGAGTGAGATAAGAGGTAAGGGGAAGGTCCAAAAATGAAAAGATATAGTGGGGAGATAAATCATGAAATGATCAGACTTAGGTTGAATAGCCGTTCTGCACAAGAGCTAAATTCATAAAGTCCTGGAGTGTAGTATGTTGCATATCCTTTAACTAGGTACTATAAAAGTGGAAAGACATCACTAGCTTGGAATGTAAAGAAAAAGTACTTAAATTCTTTAGATAACAGAAATCAGGAAGATTCTAAAGGGAAAAGGGGTCGGGCTAGTTCATAATAGGAGTGTAGGATCCGGTTCTCAAGATCTTCCCACGACGACTTGACCTCATGTGTAGTAGATCACACCCAAACCCTTATCTGGGAGGGGGAAGGGACGAAAACGCGGTGGAAACGAAAAAGTCGTCGGGCTTCGCCAGACAAGGGGAAGTGAGGGGGGGATGGAAGACCAAAAACCATCTTGCCAACTGAAAACGTCTCACAGTAAAGGGAGAAAGCAGAAGAACGACCTCTCGATAATTCTGAAACCCGCAAATTGAAAGGACAAGGAGACGCAGGTGAAGAGCATCGTTTGATCCGGAAACTGGGATCCTACCTTGCCGGGGGGGGGAGGGAGAAGTAAAATCCAATGATAGAGGGGGGAAAAAAAAATGAGAAGGGAATCATCTCCCAGAGAAAAAAAGGGGGAAGGCAATGAGGGTTAAAAGGAAGAGCTGTAGGAAAAAACGTAAACTTCCGTCCTCATCGCAGGGTGAAAAGCAAGAAAGGTTTGCAGCTAACGAATCCGTAAAAAACCGCGAAGGGTCGTGAGCCCACCTAGAAGGGAAATGTGCAGCTTTTCGCGAGCAAGCAAAAAAAACTGGGGAGAGTGGATCAAAAAGAGAACGATCAATCCAGAAAGAGCGTTGCAAGAGAAAACTGAGAGTCACGACCAAGGCGACGTTGAATGGAAGCCTTTTAACTCTAACCAGAGACATGTCCTAAAGGAGGCGTAGCGAGTACGAGGCGAACAGCTACGAAGAAAAGAAGGGGAAAGAAGCGCTGGGAAGGGGGGGAATCTATAGCGCCCATTCCTGGGGGGGGAAGGGGCCTCATTGAAGTGCTTCCGATCTCTGAACGATCAGCACTGGGAAAGGCGGGGTTGCCGTCAAACCAGTTCAGAAATAAGCGCCTGGGGGGGTGGTGGGGAGAAAAGAGAGGCGATGAACCGACGATCTTGGTCAAGCATTAAGAGGTACAAGAGAGTCACGACATTCTCCGTGAAAGCAGAGGGAAGTGGGGAGGGAGAGGTCTTAAAACTTGTTAGGACACTCACCAGTCGAAAGGAGGTAGGAAGCAAGGGTTGTAGGATAGGAAAAAAGAAACGTGCTTTGCCTATTTCCGGGTACGTTTACATTTCGAAGGGGAATACTGGAGAGGCCGAGCTCAAGTCGCTCGATTCTCTATCTAGAGAGAGGGGGGGGGTCTGTAAGAAAACGTATTAGAAAAGGGGGGAAGCGTACCAGAAACCTGAGATGGAAGAAAGAGTTGAATCGAGATGGGTGGCCCACAAAAGGGAGAGAATGACTTGTCGAGCGACACATGGCCACGGAGATCGTCCATTAGGGGGCAAGAAGCAGCAGCTCGTCAACGGCAAAGTAGCTGGGATCGGGCCCGTTC
>Ga0179593_1426753_pt1 | contig 13757 bp, 11 predicted proteins | sample CZODoug2_1_08_16_FD_185931 | JGI IMG/M metagenome (GOLD analysis project Ga0179593, IMG submission 185931) | Vadose zone soil fungal communities from Angelo Coast Range Reserve, California, USA - CZODoug2_1_08_16fungal (PacBio error correction) | ecosystem: Environmental > Terrestrial > Soil >...
CCATCTGGACAGGAAGAAATTCCAAAGTGGGGGAGCGAGGAAACCGAAACGAGGACCAGAAAAATGAGGATCAGTTGTGCCTCTAGAGGTTACAACCAATTGGCAAAACTACAATAAAAGCGAGGAAAAAACGAGCGACTCAGATAGCTGTCCTAGACACGCAGCTAATCCCGAGGAAGAAAGTCTCCTCCGGGGAACGGATGTGGAAAAGAAAGGAGGAGTGGTGGAAGGATGGTGTAGGGGAACTCATCGACTGGGTCATTTCAGGGAGTCGGTTCGATCCACCACCTAATCCAGCACTATATGGCGTTTAAATAATTCGGGAATGGTCATCGGCAGCGGAACGTCAGAGCAGGCCGAACGGAGGCCCACATCAGTAAGGATAAAGGGTCCGGTCCAGTAAAGAACGGGAATTTGTTAGATGGCCCATCGGAGATCAGGGAAGCGGTCATAGGGGGGAGAGACATCGCCCAAGGAGCGGTCCCGGAATTCTTCTAAAAACGGGTAGTCAAGTGTAAAGGCAGAGGAAGGCCTAAAAAGTAGAGACAAGGACGCGTGCAAATCAAAAAACGACCGTCAGGACAAGCCAAAAAGTTGAGTGAAATGAAGTGGTCCGGAGGGTGGTGACCGGGCCACGAAGGGTCGGAATATTCGAAAGTACACCTCACAGAGTCGCTGTAAAAAAAGAAAAAGAGGCGTAGAAACGCGCACGTAACTGCTAAAAATTCGGCTTTAAGACCAATAGCCTTTCTAAGAGCGATTTTCTTCGGGCCCGAAGGTGGGGGGAAAGAGGGTGATCGGAAAGAATGGAAGAGGGGTTATACTCGGACGTTATAGGACCTCAAAGTGTCATAGGTAAGGCAGGTTGAAGAGAGGTGGGCTTGCTCCCTTGAAAGGGTGACTAGTATAGAAATTATGGAGAAAGGAAGTTTCTTACGAGTCTTTAGGGGTGAATAGGAAAAGAGGCTCCCAACCCGGAGGGAGGGGAACGGTTTCAAAAAGCCTGTTTTCAGTCAGGTTACGCATGCTCGTCTAAGTTGGAGAGGGGGGGAGGGCTGCGGACTTGGTTTATTTAGAAACGTGGTCTAGGTTGAGGGCTGTTAGTGGGACGAGAGCGGAGGGGAAAAGTTCACGGAAGGGGTGTTACCAGCTTCGGCCTCCTTCCAGCGACCCAAGCGGACGGGAGGAACACAAAAAACCAGGAGTCTGGTTGGGTCAAAAGAAAATAAGGGAGGAGGAGATAGCGGAGGGAGGTCGGAAGGAAGGGGGATCCAGTTTCGGAATTTCCCGTCCATCTCGCAGTCGAAGAGAACGGTATTCTCCAGAAACGGGCGGTGTTCTGAGCTAGAGTGCACATTAAAAAAAAGGTTTAAAATAGAACGCCAGTGACGGAGAAAATTCCATTCCAGGGCTGTCCTTATCAACCTGAACAAAAAAAAAAAAAGAAAAAACAAAAACCCAAAAACAAGTAGTCAACTACGGTAGCATTGGTGTACAAAAGAAACTCCTGAAAGAAGGGTGGAATGTCATGTAGGAAATCTAGAAGAGCAGGGGGGAATGAAAGGATAACTGTGGGGCAAAAGGAGGATCTTGGTGGCCAACCAGAGAGGCCCAGTGTGAGCTATTATAGGGGTGTTCAGGAGTTGGAGGGTTGAGACGGAAAACACCGGCGGTCTCTGTTATGTTGCTGAGGACCGGGAGGACTGTAGACGAACGCGGAGAAAAGAAACGATCCTTGAAGATCTTGAACGGAGATGGGGTCCCGTTCCCGGATGGAAAAAGGGGGCGTTATGAACAATTACGGTGGAATGGGGGAGGGTAGAAGATTGATCGGAAAGAGATGTGCATGGACGATTCCGTTGTTTTTTGGGTTGAGCTCCCTGCTTGGGGGAAAAACGAGCTTACTCAAGATCTGGAACATTGCCGGGGCAGGTAGGAGGGACATCCGACTGACGGGTCAAGAGCGTGAGCGTCGAAGTGCGGAAAAGGGGCTATCTCTAAAAAACAAACACAAAATTAGGAAAGAGTAATATTGAGAAAGGTGCCGCTAGCTGGGACGCGCTCGCGGCGGCGGGGAGCGATCCACTACTCGCAGTCGGGGGTAAGAAGAAAAAAGGGGAGGGCCAGAAGCGAGGACCCGCTCGTCGTTTCTTAAACGAAGGTAGGAGCACCGTAAGACCAACTGGAAGATTAAACGAAGAGAAGAGCCCGTCGAGCAGCGGACGACAACACCGAAGTGGCAATCCATCACAAGGCGTGAAATAAACGGCAAGGGAATCACCAAGAAGAAGAAGAAGTTGCGCCTAGTCTCACAGATACCCTTACTCTGACCACCAGAACACGGATAAGCCTGGTGCGTGAGAGAACCAACGAAAACTGAGTCATATAGAGAAAATGGCCTCAGACTGTGGTTGGAGTGACAACCCACATCATCCGAAGGGGGAAAAAAGGAGCAATTAGGGCCAAAAAGCGAAAGAGCGAATCCATGTCACATCTAAAGAGACTGGCGTTCTGGGGGGGCGCCACATCGGACAGGCAGGTTGGTGTTCGCCTTTGAAAGGTGATCCAGGGCCCGGCCTGCCATGGAAAATTAGTGCTCTCTTAACATAGGGACGGATGGGAAAAGGGGGTTCAGGTTAAAAGGCCTCAGATAGGTCAGCATAGATCCTTTCAGAATCGTAAGGTGCGTTGGAAACTGCGCGGAAAGGAAAAGGGGAAACGCAAAAGAAAATGCAATGAAGCCTCCTCCGCCGTGATAGCCTCTCAAGAAAAGATCTTACCCATCCCATACACTTTGCGGGCAGCCGGGTGCTCGGAAGGAAGGGAGCAAAAGGACACGAGGTACCAAAAGGTGTTAAGGAAAGGTCCAAAAACCATTCGTCAACTAAGCCACATAAAAAGAAAAAAGAAAGGAAGAAGAAACACCCACGACGAAACGGGAAACAGTATGACTCAACTCTTACCCGGAGGTAACACTCCGTAGAAGGAAGAGTGAAAGAAAAGAAGGGTTACGATGGAAAGTAAAATCCACCAAGATGAATCCCTCCAACCGAGTATCCACCAAAGTATGAAAGATCGTCAACCAATAAAAGGGACTAAAGAACATGAAGAAAAAACGGAAGAAATCCTTCCATACGGGGAAGGTCCTCGACAACATCGGAAGCACCCCATGGATGGAAATCACGTCTCCCCAAGATCAAACGAACAGAGAGTAAAGACCAGGCTCGAGGGAAGGATAACGGAGGGTTCTTGATAATCCGCGGTTGATGTTGTTGGAAAGCGAACGAAGGGGAGGGGGGACTTGCCCGAAAGGGGTTATCCGAACCTTCGACCATTGTGAAAAGTCATGCCATCAAGAAGGAGAAGGAAGGAACCCGCGTCTTTCTAATGGAAGACGGCATGGGGGGTCTACAGCCCGAGCACTCGTCTGAGCATAAGGGCAGCTACAAACAAGAAAGAAGGGGTAAACTTGACAAGGAGAATTGAAAAGTTGATCCACAAAAATGGGGATAGAAGAGGGACCGGGGCCATCATCCCCATCTACAAAGCCATTCCACTGGACTAGGAAAGGGGCAAGATCATGGGGGGAGACGGCGAGAGAGGAATGACGTGGATGACCAACAAGGAAGGGGAAAACAGAACTGCCGGGGGAGACCACACGATAAGAGGCTGTGGAATCGTGGGAATATCCGCCACTTAGGAAATGGCGAAAAACACATCATTAAAAAGAGACGTGTCGGGAGCCCAGAGGGGGAGGAGGGACGTACCGATAAAAAGAGCGAAGGACGCCTGGAATGACGGGGCCTCGTCCATCATCGCGACGAGTTTTCCACGCGGTGAGTATTAAGCGTTCCTTTTGGGTCGCCGCTAAGAGACAGCCTGGGGCGATGGGGAGGGGAGTGTAGCCCAGGGTTGGCAGGAAGAAGTGGCCTGCTATCGAAAAGAAAAAAAAACTAGGTTAATAGAGATCGGCCAAAAAAAAAATTGGGGCGTATAACTAAATAGAACAACGCCCGGAGGAGAACAATTTTGACAAGCAAACACCAAGAACCCCGGTACTCCTCAACAGAGAGGGGGAAAAAAGAAGAGAACTCGAAGGGGGGGGGAAGGGAAAACATATTCGAAAGGGCGCGCCCCTAGCTGAGAGGTGCTCCTGACCCCGAGTCTCCAGAAAAAAACAACAAAAAGGCTCGTGGTAAGGAGTGAGGACAACGGAGGGAGAAGGGGAGGAGGCTCCACACGGGGGTTCAAGAAAGATGAGAGTCGTTAAAGAGGAGGTTCCTGGAAAGAAAGAAAGTCTACAACTCTCAGCAGCTTAACCACCGATGAGGACCAAAATCTGAGAAGGAGAAAATGAAAGGAAAGGTAGATGGGGGGATAAAGGGAACACTCGGGATAAGGAAAAAACGTATAGGAAAAAGCGACCCAAGGACAAAAAAAAAAACACTTCTTAAACATCTTTTTATCTAAGATTTCACTGCAGAGTATACTTCACGTACACGAGGAACGACCATTCCCAGATGAAGAGAACGAAGCTGGGTCTGACATCCGAAGAGGATATGTTTAAAAAAAAGGGGGGGGGGACAAGTGCAGGAAAAGAAGGGTCGTGATCAAAGATAAAGGGCCATTACAGACTCAGACTAGTTCTTCCACAAATACCAAGGCGTCTAACTCCACGTGACTAGGCACCAAGAGTTCAAAAAATTCAGGAAAGGGTAGGAACTTCTAGGGGACGACGGTGGGGGGAAAAGGATCGTCACTGGACATGGGGGTGAGACTGGTGGCTTACCGTCCAGGGGAGGGTAACATTCCTCGGGGGCGGGGAGATTCGTCATCCCGAGAGTTGAAAGGAGAGACTAAAGGCGGGGGAAGACACGGTGGGAGGAGAGTCGGGGAAGGGTTGATCAGAGCCTCGTCTCAAAAAACCAGTAGGGAGGCAACGTTGCTGTCTATTGAGGGGGGCGCTAAGGGTACCATTCTGAAGAAGGTTCTCTTTGCACAGAAGGGGGATGGCAGAGTGTTTATTGTCCGGAGGGGGGAGAGGGTGGACCAGTGAGGGTATGCCATATAGGCTGTGTTTCCCTCGAACAAACGGGTTTTTACCAGGACTATGCGGACCCTTCTTCCAAAGGGTACCAAAACGAAATAAAAAAAGATAAGGGGTATACAGACTGGGGGGGTAGCGATGCGGAGAAAAACGGAGACTGGGCAAGGGAAAGGTAACGTTTAAACTTGCCCGTCCTCGCGCAAAAGGGGGGGAAAGGTAGGCTCTAAAAATTAATCAGGGCTTTGTACATCTAAAAAAGGTCACAAGGAAAAACAGGTCTCCGCTCAAGGAAGGAAAGAGAAAACTTCCATGCAGGAGGGCCGGGAACCCGGATAAAAAACGAAATGCGTCACAAAACCGTACATGGTTGATGGTTGTCCACTGACGAACCCCGCGCGGCCTCCGTGAAGGGGGGGAAGAAGTGATGGGAAGAGAGTGGGCCTCCGCTCAGTTTTGTAAAACGGCGGTACAGGTTGGAGATACAACAAGGAGGGGGGAAAAGGGGGGCGAGGTATGAGGGTCAATGAGGGTTAAATAGGGAAAGGGAACGGGGCGGCTCATTGTTAAAGGAGGTAGACCGGGGCCAGCGGAAAAAAGGTCCGGATTATCTGCGGGCGTTAGGGGCCAACGGGGGGGGGGGGAAAAAACAGGGGAGGACGCATGGGCTTTATTCCTTTAACACGTTTGGTACTCTTGAGGGAGGGGAGACGGGACGTTCATAGGGAAGGAGGGCACGTGTGGCAGCGTGGGGGGGAATGTTCTCCGACCGTAGGGGGAAAAAAAACGAAAGGGGTAGACGCGGCTCTTGCCAGACTGTTTCGGTTGTGCCTAAATCCATATTCGTGTTAAAAAATCCGGGCCAAGGAGAGGCTGCGGGGAAGACACGGGGCGGACAAGGAGAGAGACCACAACAACTGGGGAAAGGAGATAGGGCGAAGTGTGGACGCACAGAGCTCAAGAAAGCGTCGACCGGCGCGGGGGGGAAAAGAGAAAACCTGTACAGAAGAAACAATCACACCACTCCATCAGAGGAGACGAGATCGGACGTTTGATGAAGAATCCGGATGAGAACGGGTAACCCCACTGGAGGCGACCATAATTCGCCTCGACGAGACAGGAAAATCAGCAAGGAGAAATCCCAAGGGAAACAACTATTACCTCCATCAAATGGGAAAAGAAAAGGCCGTCCATCAGATCCCTCCACAAGATAAACCCGGTGTGTCTGATCATCTTCTGTTCAAAACATCCAGAGAAAAGAAGGAAGGAAAAAAGAACTAAAAAAAAGGTACTCAGAATGTTTTAGAAAAGAAACTGAAAACTCAAGCGAAGAAGGCTCCTCATGTTTTGTAGTGAGCCACCCCCAGCCATAAACGCCTGGAGGGCCAGGAGAACTGAGAGGGGAGAAGAATGACTACGAAAAGGGAGGACAGCGAAGAGGGAGTGGGCAAACATAAACTACAAAGAGGGGTTTGACCTGGTCCAGGGAAACGGACCGGCCGTCCGAATGGAATTGAGAGCTGAAAGCGTAAAAAACTAGGGGCAACCGTGCAGGGGACGGAAGCGCACCATATAAAAGAGGAGCAGGCGCAGAAGAACGAAAGAAGGAGGGGGAGAGCGAGGGGAGGGGAAAACAGCGCAAACGGATGAAAGACGCTCTCGAGCCTCGCCTCCCGAATATGGGTCTTGCCCCAAAAAGAGGGGGCAAATGCGTGAGGGGGGACTAGCAAAAACGTCCTCATACTAAGGGGAGAAAAACAGTGTTACAGGGAAAAGGGGCCAACCGAGCGCTAAAGGGTGAAAAGAAAGAACTAACCGAAAACGCTCCAGAAACTCCCGCGAACTAAACCGACTAGCACAATGCCCCCTAGACACCGTCGAAGACTCCCGGGCAAAAAGAAAAGAGTGGCAATGCCTCGACAACTTTCAAAAGAACTGGGGGCGGCGGGGGCTGGGGAAGGGACACCCGACCGACGAGGAACTACAAAGAAAGGGATAACGAACGTCGATCCAAACGCTGAAAAAACTCAAGGTACTAAAAAGAAAAATGAAGGGGAGGGAAACATAAACTCAAGAAGGACAAACGTACCTCACTTCCTACCCTAGAGAGATCACCCCATGGGTGCACAGGAAAGACAACCGCATCACCAAAAGAAAAAGAACAGAGCTTAAAAAAAAAAGCTCTCGCCGGCGTGTCCATACGGTTGCTGGGAAGGGAGGTCAAGAACGGGTTTTGAACGAGGGGAAAGAGTAAAGAGTGTGAAGGGAAAAATCGGGGGGGGGACACAAGGGCTTGGAAGGACATTTGTTACCAGTCAAAAGAACTAATAAAAAAGGGAAAGAACCCGCTTGCTGAGAAAGGATTGGACGGAAGACGTGTCACTTCCGGGGGGAAAAAAGGGAGAGAAACGACTGAAAATGGGTGAAACGGCCTCAAAAGGGAATTGGCAGCGGGGAAAGACCCCCTACTCGTCGGGGGGGAAATATCATCGAAATGGGGAAAAGAAAAAAACCGCGAACTAGAGGGTCGGGTCATGATAAACTAAGGGGGGGAATTCCGGAGCTGAGAGGGGGAGGGGGAAGACGGCAGAGGAAAGAGAAAAAACTCCTTTCGGCATATCGGGAATTGCATCGGGTTGGTTTGGGGAGAAAGAATGAAGACATAACGTCGATGCTGACAAAAAAAAGAAGGGTACCACAGAGGAACGTGCTGTCCATCGGGGGGGATGAGGGCGGAAAAGTTCAGCTAGGGGGAGGAGAAAGCGAATGACTGGGGGGGATCCCAGCGTAAAGGCATCGAGTGGGGGTAAAAAACTCTGTGATGTAGTAGGTGGCCGTGTGTGGTCCCTCTAGGGGAACAACCTTGGCTAGCCGCAATGTTCGAGTGAATTTCGTCTCACGCTCCAAATTTTGATCAGGGACGACCTCAAAGAGACAACAACACAAAATAGGAATTAAAGGAAGGGGAAAGCAAAGAAAAGGGGACGGAGAACGAAGAGAAGACTCCGGAGAGCAAAGGATTTACCGAGGAGGAAAAAGCTACCCCAAACAAGATCGTAGTCTACCATCACAGAGGAGGGGGAAAGATCTAAGACGGGGAAGGGAAGAGCAGTAAATGAAAAATAGCCAGGAGAGAAAAAGGAAAGTTTCCGCCACCAAAGTTGAAACTCCCCGCAAGGAAGGGGGGAAGGATGTCTTGTAACTCATAGGAGAAGGTGTAAGGCGAATCGAAAAATCCTATACTCAATAAATCAGGGAAATGGAAGAAGGAGAGGGGGTCGGGTAAGAACTGAGGAGACGCTCCGAGAAAAAATATTCTCAAAAACTCGGAGGGGAAACGGAAAGCAAACTAAAAGGAGAAGGGGGGTTTCCGTTAACCTGTATGACAAAGCGAGGGGGGGGGGATAGGAAAAAATCCCAAGGAGAAGGTCCCGTGAATGGAGGCTCACTTTTGCGAAATCTGTATCAAAAAGAAAAGAAGTCCGAAGAGTACGACCACTTAAGATCAAGACTCTGTGCTGAATGGTCAGGGGCGAATAGTGATGTCATGGGAAGGGGGGAAGAAATCCAAGGGTTCTGATCAATGAGACTCTCTGTGAAAGGAACTCAAACTCAAAAAGGAGGTCCAACAACACGCGGGGAAGGAGGAAAAACGAAGAAGAAATCCCAGTGCGCGATCAATTCAGGGGACGCTGTTTCTTGGAAAAAAGGGGGGGGGATGAAGGGAGTCAAGGGGAAATGGGGTTATCGGGGAGGTTTTGGAACCTTCCCAAGTTGGGGGGAAAGGGTAGGCGTCGCTTAGGGGGGGAGTTTCCAATCTGGTTTAAAGTAGAAGTGTGACTAATTCTATACCCGGAGATGATCCAGGATGAAGATAGAGGTTAGGGGTGAAACTTCCCGCTTGGAAAACAAAAAAACGAGCATGGAGTTCTAGAATTGTAACGGCGAGGTAACTAATGGAGAGGGGGAAGACGGGGGGGATAGGGTGGCAGGGCGATGGTTATTGGGAAGGTCGGGGCTTGGTCTCGTTTAGGTCAGGAGAGAGAATAGGCTGGTAAGGTCCCAACCTTAACATTGTTGGAAAGGGAGGGCTCGGCCCGGCCTGGAAAACGACGAAAAGCGGCTTATGGGAAAGAAAAAAAGTCTGTAGGGGGGTTCAAGAATAGTGTCTGCTAAAAAAAGGCGAGTAAGCAATGTCGAAAGGGTCTTCTGTTGAAATGCCCTCGAGCACGAAAAAGACGGGAGAGAAACTGCTCCAGGTCGGGTCTAGAAGTGTTACAGGAAACCTGGTGTGACAAAGAAAAAAAGCAGCGGAGAAAGGAAAGGAAGGGGGCGGCAATTTCCATATCACAAAGAAATCAGGACAAAAAAATCTCGAATTTGTATTTTCAAAAGGGAACCAGGAGCTGTACTCAGGCCTTATCCTTAGATGCGATGAATTAGCGGGGAAAAAGAAAGGTGGTCCAAAGAAGACGGTTTTTTCTCCCTCATATGACCAAGGGTGGGTATCGGTCGGAAGGGGAGGGTGGCGTGGGTTCTAAGATCGGCGAATTGTGATGTGGTTTTTGGGTTGCGTATGAAGGGAAAGGGGGAAGTCGTGATCTAAGGGGGAGAAGAAATGGAAAAATGGGAGATTCTTCGGTGGATTGGGGGGTCAAATTGAATGTGGGAAAGTGGAAGGGATGTCAATTAGGTGGAAAAAGGGCGTGAAGAAGTGAGCTAGGTCTCTCGGGGGGGGGACACTTGGCTCATCAAGTTGGGGGGACCCAAGGTTTAAGACAACCCTAGGAAAGAGGAAGACTGACTGGTAAAGCCTGAAAGGCGGGGGAGAAGTCAGACAGGAGAAGAGATCGGTTGAATCTTGCAGAAAGGAGGAAGAAAAACCAACGGGATGATAAGAGAGAACCTGAAAGGAAACGCAAGAAACAGCTTGAGGGAAGAAAACTCCACGAAGGCACTCCGCACAGGTCCAAACAAAGCCGCAGGCTTCCCGCTCGTCGTGACTTAGAGCCTCTTGAGGCAACCCCTGAAAAACCAACTTGAGCAAGTGCCCAGGGCCTCAAAAAAACCCTTCGGAAAGGTCGAACCTGTGTTGGACCTCCATCCACCACTTAAAAAAAAGCCAGGAAGAAAAACCGAAGGAGAACGACGGATAGGTGCTTATAAGCATATTAAAGCCAGCCTAAAGAAAAACCAAGGACGGACCCTCAACATCACAAGAGCCTGCAGGGAAAAGGAGGAAAACAAGAAAAGGGAAACCTCCCAATAAAACGAGACAGAAGGAAATAAGATTGGGGGGGGGAGAGCAACCCCCAGAGCAGAATTTTCCCACAGTGAGCTATGGGAAACCAGAATCAATAATTAAGGAAGCGACAAAGAGTCGTGGACAGAAAAAAGATGACCTGCGGGGGGTGGTGAACTCCTTCAATTGGAAAAGTCCGGGACAAGTCCTCAAAAGCATTGTGGCTCTAGGCCTCTTTACTGAGGGGAACCGTTGGTTATATCAAACGCAAAAGATACCAAGAGGATCAGTGCGAGGAAGAAGGAGGCGTTGCTGCTAAGGAAAGTAAACGCAAAAGAAACGGGGTAGAAGAATCCAGAAAAGGAACCGCCTCGCCTACAAGATGGAAAAGCCAGACCACCCTGTAGGACCCTCCTTGCTGGAAATGCATGCCCGGGGGAAGAAGACGAGTACAAAAAGGGTAAGGTTGGAAAACGCCTCTCTCGTCATGGGGGGGGGAAGCAATCTGCACCAAAGAACCCCACGAAAATAACCCACGACTCATCCATGGCAACCTAGCAAGACTAGGGAATGATACAAAGAGCGAACAATCAGGTCCGGAAAAGAAATCACGTGGGGGAGGAAGGGAGAAAGAAGCCCAAAGAACTCTCTCAATCACCCTACTGGATCACACATCGCATATCGTCAAAAAACTCAGAAAGGGTACGAACGAAACGAATGGTAGAAGGAAGTCCAAAGAGAAGACTTCCCTCAAAAGGAAGTCAATAGGAAAACTATAGGAAAAAAAAGTGAGAATAAACGGGAACAACAAGCTAATAAAAGCGCTGACGACAAAGAACGGGAAAGGAAGGGGATTGAAGGAATGGCAGGGTCCCGGTAGGGTGGTTAGTTAACTACAGGTTAAATTTCTTTCAACCAGACATTTGGGGAATCCAGAGGGGGGGCAGAAACATTGGGGGGAAAAAGGAAAGGAATACCGAAAAAACAAAAGCCTACCCCGCGTCAAATGTAAGAGAACGTACGCCGTTGTGGGAAAAGCCGAAGTTGACTACAGAATGGGACCCTTAAAAAAAAGGCCAGGTTACAAAAGTGTGAAGGGGAACCCCAGAGAAGGGTAGGGAAGAGGGCGTTTACAACTGTCAAAGAGAAAAAGCTCCTACCCGCAGGGGGAAGAACATGAAATCAGGACACGCATAGGATGCAGGGAAAAAGAGAGAGGAAAGCTGCTAAGTCGGCAAAAAGAGAGGACCAGAAACAAAAGAAGGGGCGGCACGAGAAGATGGATGCGGCGGTGTTTGGAGAAAGGCCTTCCGACAATGCGCTACCCCAAGCTCGAGACGAAAAACAAAAATTGCTGTAAGAGGGACCTCTGAATCATCAAGAAAAAAGGGGAAGGAGGGGGGGGGGGGGGAGAGACAGAGCAATAACGCTCGATGTTGTCCATCGTGCGGGGACATTCGTGAAGGGGGGTCTCCGTTCTAAAAAAAAAACAGTGGTATCAAACTTGTTCTCTCAGAGGGAAAAGTTTGGCAGTACGCCATGGAAATGCAGGAAAAGCGAACAACAAAAACGGAGGAAAGGAGGAAGGAAGGACCAGAGAGGAAGGGAAGGGGAAGGACGGAGAAACGACTCTGGGAAACTCGCCCAGCTGCTACGCAAAGTTGGAAAAAGCGGAGACCCAAAAAAAAAAATTACTCTACCGGAGGAAGAAAAAGGCGAAACTCTCAGGGGCCGAGCAAAGAAGTCAGACAGGGGCGCTCGGAAGAGAGGAAGGGGGAGCCAAAGCTAGGAGAGCCCCTACAAGGCGATGGGATGAGTCGTTGCTCAATCTTTCACAGGGGATAGGGACTGGGACTAAAACCAAAGATGACCAAAAACATCTCTTCAAGAACAAGTAGGGTCAGGGAGGTTCGATGTGAACGGAAAAAACGATAACTAAAGGGCGCAAACTCGCACACATCAGGGTCGAGGATAAAGTGGCCATTAACTCTCTGGGAAATAGAATTTCCAATGCACGCTGATATAAAAAAATCGAGTTAGAGATAGTTCGCAAACAGGGAGAGGGCCAGGGGAAAACCTTCGGCTGAGAAGGTGTCTGAATCTTTACAAAAAAGCAACGGGCCACGACAAAGTCGGGACCCTAGAAACTCTTTTTAAATAAACTGGGAAACGAAAACCACAAACAAAGGGGGAAAAAAAAAAAAAGAAGGGGAAAGAAGGGCAATGAAGTGGTCAGGACGTGAACGAAAAGCCATCTTCAGACACTCTCAAGGTCTGCTCAAGAAATAGGGATCGAACGCCCCAGTATAAAAAAGGAAAAGGGAAGGAGGAGAAAAAAAAAGCTGGTCGGTATGTATGACTTTCTGAAAACGGGTAAAAAAACTCATGTGTGTACGGGTGGAGGGCGTCACTTCCGGGGGGGCGGAGGGAGGGGGAATCCATGCCCTTTATAAATCTTAGGCTAATGTTTAGCAGGTTTAAAAAAAAAGTCGGGGGTGCTTCAAAGGGAAACGGGGGTTAATAGGGCAAAGAAAAACCGTTCGAAAACGAGGGGGGAGGAGCGGATGGTAGGGGTGGTCGTTCTAGAAACCCTTCGTAAAAATTTCCTAAAAAGTCTGAGGAGCAGGACGGAAATTGGGGAGGATTTGCATTTGAGGAGGGGGAGTAGTTCGCGGAGGGGGTAGCGGGTTTCCTAGGGGGTCGTGGAGTGGACGAATGGGGGTGGAAAAAAGGAACGTACAAAGTGGGGTGTTCCCTCTGAAAGCAAATTCCTTCCGCGCTTCACGCGGCGTGCAGACCAAATCGGAACATAAATTGGAAAAGCGTCGGCGGAGGGAGGAGGGAAGGTAAGCCGTTTAAGAATGTAGGGAAAGGCCTCTCACAACAAGAAGGGGGAAAGAAATCACGTGCAGCTAGGTATAGTGCGCTCCGGAAGTGAAAAAAGACACAAAAAAAAGGGGACAGCGGACCCAAAGGTCATCTAGCACTTCCCTCTTGTCCGAAACAATTAAGAGGATCAAAAAAACCGAAGAAAATTGAAGGGGCCACACAATCGCGTGGTCCAAACGGGGAAAAAGAAACCTCTGTCTACTAAAGGGAAGAGCGAAAAAGGAAAGATGCGGGGGGGGCGAAACTCAAAAAAACAGAAAAAAGGGAATCAAAGGTTTCGAAGGCGACGTGGGTCGGCGTGTTTATCTCCGAAAACTGTGATGTTGGAGAAAAGACCTTAAAATGGACTACGCGATCAGAAACTCACGGATATCTGAACGGGTCGGGGGGGGGGAAAAGGGAAAAGAGGGGGGGTCTTAGCAATGAGTTTGGTAAGGGGGGAACTTGAGAGTGCTCTACTTCTCAAAAGTGTAGGGTGGTAGTGCAGGGTTTAGGGAGCCTACCGAAGGTTGATAAAAAAGACTGACACGCGATCTGGTCCGTAAAGGGTGGGAAGGATAGGGAAAAAAGGCCGGAGGCGTT
>Ga0179593_1480729_pt1:0-5000 | contig 13757 bp, 18 predicted proteins | sample CZODoug2_1_08_16_FD_185931 | JGI IMG/M metagenome (GOLD analysis project Ga0179593, IMG submission 185931) | Vadose zone soil fungal communities from Angelo Coast Range Reserve, California, USA - CZODoug2_1_08_16fungal (PacBio error correction) | ecosystem: Environmental > Terrestrial >...
TGCGAATAGATGGGAGCTGTGAATAAGGATTGTTGAGCAAGGCTTACACGCGGGGAACAACACTAATGCAAAAAGGCTAGAGGGAAAAATACTAGAAGAGGTGGCTTTGTAAAGGGGGGGGGGGGGGGGGGGGGGAAAGGAGACGTGGAGGAAGATGGCGCGTCAGACTGAATGCAAAGGGGGGGATTATTCGCGGGAGAAAGGAACGTGATGAAAAACTTGATTCGAAAAGGAAACAATGGATAGAGCAGAGAGCGTGGTCGTGAGAACGCGTTTTTTGAGCGAATGGAAGAATATGGGGACATCGAAGAGACATGTACATAGGGGGGGGGGTGTCCACCTAAAGGGAAGGAACGACGAGGCGGGCGCAGTGAAAAACAGAGGGGCTTAGAGGGGGAAAGCATCGTAAGAGGTGTTCAGGGAAGCGGGTGTAGTCAGGGGCTTACGGGCGGTTGTGAAAGGACAGAAAAAGTAAGGGGTGCGGAGACTAGCAGGGTTGGCCCAGGTGACAGAAACTTGGGGGAGTGGCCGGTTTCGTATTAAATGGACGGTAGGGGGGGAAGGGAAAGTTTCTTGTCTCGCGCAAAAAAAAATGAAAAGAAAAGAGTCCAGAACGTCCTCGGAAAAAAGGACAAAACCAAAGGGACTCGAAAAACCGGCCCTCCATCAAAAGAGGGAACTGTCAAAAACATTCTCAACAAAGAAAGAAAAAACGCCAAGAGGCCTTCAAAAAAACAAGAAGCCTAACGTAAAGAAAATCAACCCCTCCTACTCCGGGGAAGGCCCCGCAGAACGTGAAAGCGCTACCGAAAAGAAGGCCTGGAAAGCTCCGGGAAGATGGGGGTAAAAACTGGTGAGGTAATAAGGAGTTCCCCTAATTTAAAAAAAGAAAAGCCAAAAAAAAGTACCGCAAACCGCTAATCAAAAAAACATTAAAGGCCCTGTGCGGCCAAAAAGTCCCTGTAATCTCACGCGACAAAAAAAAAGAACAGGGGTGGTTTTCAATGAAGAGGTACTCGAAGAAAAAACCGTGCTACATTGAGACTGGCCCAAACAAAAAAAGCACATGTACTCTCGTAGGGATAACCAACCAGAGGAATTTTGGTTGTGGGCATGAGTGGGTTAAAACCATGCAATGGGTAAAGTAAAAGAAAGAGACAAAGGAAACGATCGATGTAGCCGAGGCGAGCGTTATAGTGGCCCAAGTGGGAAAAAAAAACCTGGGAAAAAGCCTCAGTTCCCAGGACTGCCCATCGGAATAGGAAATTGTATAAATCAAGGGTCGTTAATCGAATTCAAAACAAGACCAAAAAGGAGATGTCAAGGAAAAAAAATGGTAAATGAGAACAGGGCAAAAACTTCGGAGAGAAGAAAGAGCCCGCGAGCACTAAAAAAAAAACATGCAATAAGCTCCAAAGATGCCTTCACCCTCCCGTCGGCCTTCGACTAGACTTCCCTTTCCCCCTTCAGAAAAAAAAAAAAATGTGACGAAACGATCGAAAAGTACCTGGGAAAAAAAAGAGACCCCATAAACGAAAGGAAAATTCCCACGACGGGGCTCCGAACCAAACAAAAGAAGACATCGCTCTTCAACCATCCCAAAAGAAAATCAGAATGGCAAATACCATAAAAAGAGGACAGGGGGGGGGGGGGGTAAAAAAGGCGTTGAGATAGGAAGGGGAAAGAGGGGGAGGAGTAGGGGCGGGGTAGAGACGAGGAAAGATGGGGGAGCGAGTAGGGGGAGAGGGCGACTGGACATACCCCACCAAAAGAACAGAATGGCGACTCACCTAATCTAGGGGAAAAGACTCCGAAGCGGGTAACGAACAGCTTGTAGAGCTCCTCGACGTTACTGAAACTTGCATAGCGACTGAAAAATAAGCTACCTGCAGGCCCAGACCTTCTTAACGAGACAATCGACAAAAAAGTCCAACAGCCCCTCGCGAAGAAAAAAACCCCGAAAAAATCGACTAAAAGAAACCAAGGCGGAAGAGCCCAGCGCCTTGAAAAAAACAGGGAAAGGACAATGAAAAAAAACCCCCTAAGGAAAGATAACCCCTAAATGGCAAAAAAAACCTCAGGAGAGCCAAGTGGGGCAGCATCCAATACCCTTCCAAACGGGGAAACCGTCAAATAAAAAACGAAGGACGCCGACCGCACCGACGCCCAAAAATTAGAAACCCTTCTTCTTCGCAGAAGGGGGATTGCGACCCGCTGTCGGAGAACTCTCCCTGGAGCATCAAAAGGATGTCCTCTCCCGCTTTCTCAATCAAAAAAAAAGGGCTTCGCTGGCCTGTCCAAAAAAAAAAAGGAGCCACGAACAGCGTCCGGATATCGTCCCTCATCGCCCTCGAAGAAAAAAGGGGGGGAGAAAGCTGCAGTAGGGGGGGGAAAGACTCCGCCCACCAACTAAAAACAAATCCAAGGGGGGAGGGACAACCACCCCCCGCAAGAAAGGATGCATATACCTGACTTGAAAAGCTGTTCAGACGGGAAAAAGTTTCAGAACCCCCCCTAAATTCTGGAGGTCTCTGCGTGCTAAAAAGCGATAGAACTAAGAACATCACTCAAATCTAGAAAAGTCAAACAGTTGTGTTTTTTTTTTTAAGAGATTGGAAGAGATTGGAGGAAGATGTTGGAGTGAGGGGGTAAGGGGAAAGGGGGTGTGTGATATAAGTTGGGGAAGTGTGGAAGCATGGATAGGAGGTCTCAAAAAAACGGGAGGGATGTCCCGCTCTAGTCGGTTTTCACAGGGGCTCTCATGACGGGCCATCCGCCTATATTTGCCCGCCGAGGCGTAGAGATTTTGTGGGGGGACCAGGTGTCCAACTTCGGCAAAAAATAGCAGTCTGTGTGCGCGCAAAGCCCATACTTTCTTGAGGGGGGGTTTGGAATTTGGCTTGGGGGAAGTCCTCCTCTGTTGATGTTGGCTGGGATGGAAAGACCCGCCACGCCGCTACTTATCAAATTGGGTAGTAGGCGCTTCAGAGCACGCGAGATCAACCGTGTGGGGGAACCCTGGCACGAGCGAGCTTGTTTGGGAAACCCAATTTTCTTGAAAGAAGGAAACTATTCCTCCATTGCGAGGCGAGGTAGATGGAGAGCCAAGCAAAAAGTCTTACTCCAAAGCACGTATTGACAAGTTAGAGAAACGGGGTTTAGTGGGATGGAAAAAAGGGCTTCGCGGAGGGAAATGGATTACAGGGGTCTCGCGTTAGTCTCTAAAGAAAAAGGGGGGGTGTAAGGCTTGGGCTGGTTGAGAAATAGGAGTAGAAAGACTCTGGAAGGAGAAGGATGGGGGGTTTCTGGGACGAGGTGGGCTTCCTGTGTCCTGGGGGTCCCTCAGGTGAAGAGGGCTTTCATGTCCGAGGAGTGACTAGAGAAGTTCTCTGGGGCGTCGGGGCGGGTGGCGCGATTGGCGTTGGACGTTTGAAGGGGCGGAATGGGCAGGAGGAAAGCTGAGAGGACAGAAAACGGTGGGCCGAAGTTCCGATGAACTTGGAAAAGAAGCGGGTTCGTAACAAAGGGAATGGGAGGATGGTTAAAAAGCCCGTAATAGAGTGTTAAGGCCGGACCAGTCACGCTGAGGGGGGGGTTTGATCTTGCTGGGACCTCTTAGAGGAGAGGGGGGTTGTTGATAAAAATTAGAATGTCGTCGAAAAAGGGTGTCCGGAGAGGCTGGAAGAAAAAGGGTCGAGGCGGTCAGATCTATGGGTGTTGGCGGAGGGCATGGGAGGTGAACCTTAGGAGGGGATGCTTGGGCGCTACTGGGGAAAGCGGAGAGCTAGGGGGGGACAGAACTTTTTGGGAAAGAGAAGGACGGAATAGCATTTTTGGGACCCACGTGCGAGGAGCCGTAACAAAATAAAATCCTGGGCTGTAAAGGGGGGAATCGCACAATCCGCGGTCTCAACGGGAATATCCCCCAAAAGGTTGCCGGGGGAGGGGGAAGCTTACGAAGGAGGGGGGGGGAAAAAGGATTTTGAAGAAGGGGTTTGCGCAAAGAGAAGAACTTACAAGAAGAGAATGAGAACGATGGCAAATTCAGTTGGGAAGGGGATTCATTCTACACAGGCCAGGATATCAACAAATAAGCGGAAAATTCCGATATAAAGACTATACATGTAGGGGTTGTTCGGGGGGGGGGGGCCAGAGAATGTCGCAAGGTGAAGGGAGGAGAACTAGTACTTTGCAACACAGACGGTGAGTAAGGTCGTGAATAGGCACCGGGGAAAAGGGGATTGCGCCAACAAAGATTATCGCGATAGAGGGAGATACCGTTTGGGGGGAGGGTATGAGGAACTTTATTTGAACTTAGGTCATGCGTTTGTGTAACAATATAAGTCAAGTAATAGTCTCGAGGGGGGGAGGGTGGCTCGAATTATGATGTAGACAGAAGGATAGGCGCTGGTGAGGGGAGTCGGCTCGGGTAGGGTGGAATTACTAGGGCGGGGAAGAAGGTTGGAGGATATGTCTATTTGCAACATGACAGTAGGAGGTGTTTCACATTTTTGAGGATAGGCAGGGGCTGTGGGTTTGGGGGCGGGGGGGAGTCCGAAGGGGGGATGCTGGAATCTTCAAAACGGGGAGGAGGAAGAGGGGAATTAAGAACATTCCTGACTAAAGAAAAAATCCCAGAACACCCAGAAAGAATGACCACGAAAAGAACCAGGCGTCACCGGAAAAGAAGGGGCAACAAAGGACTAAATCAAAATACGAAAAAACGCACTATTGGCCTGGACCAATCGAACGAACCCAGAGAAATCCTACGGCCCCGAAAGGAAAAAACCAAGTTCTAAAAGATACATACCAAGACCGAAGCTCGCAAGACTCTGAAAATGATATGGTAAGGTTACAGGGGGGTAATTCCCTCATCTCCAAGGAAGGTCCAAACACCCGCTATCGAGATGTCATTAGGCAGTGGCGAAACAGGTCCACCGGTGCCGGTCTTCAAGGACGGAATCAAAGGACCTCAGTAAAAGGGGGGTGGGAGATTGGAA
>Ga0179593_1480729_pt1:10000-13757 | contig 13757 bp, 18 predicted proteins | sample CZODoug2_1_08_16_FD_185931 | JGI IMG/M metagenome (GOLD analysis project Ga0179593, IMG submission 185931) | Vadose zone soil fungal communities from Angelo Coast Range Reserve, California, USA - CZODoug2_1_08_16fungal (PacBio error correction) | ecosystem: Environmental >...
AAAGGCCAATAGGAAGAAGATCGGGGTTGATAAAACTGTCGAAGAGGATAGGTTTCTTAAAGTCTATGGGGAAGGGGGTGAACAGAATTTTCAAAAATCAAAAAAAACACCCAGGAACTATCGAAGACCATTCCGAAGATCTGAGGAAAATCATCCCTGATCAGTATCGAAAATAAGAATCAGAAAAAGCAACTAAAAGGGAAAGGAACCGTCACCCCAAAAAAAAACAAGACTACAGGCGCGGGTAAAAATGATAAAAAATCCCTCTCCTCCCCAGTCGAAATTAGAAAAACCAGAAGGGGGGCAACCGCCGAACAAGCGAACGCTAGGGCCTCACCCAGCTCAACACATGGAAGAAACCTCTCCTGGCGACTCGCAAGAAATGAGATGGTTGCGGAAGAGCGGGGGGGGGAAAAGAGGAGAGGCGTGGTGAGGGGAAGGGAGGGATGTAAAAGAGGGGAGAAGGGGGATTAGAGGACGGAGGGGAAGAGAGTAGGCAACGGGTAAAAGAGGGGTAGGGATGACGTGGGAAGGAGGGGATGGGAGAAGAAAGGGAGAAGGGGTCGCGTGAAAGGGGGGGAAAGCGGCGACGGGATAGAGTGGAACGGAGAGGGAAAGGGGGCAAGATGCAAAGAAAGAGGGAAGGCGAAAGTAGGAAGGGGATGTAGCGTCAATGAAAAGGGGTTGGGAGGTGACAGGGAAAAGGGCCTGAGTTAGGCCAGGTACGGAGGACAGGATAGGCGTAGGGGAGTGGTCAGGCAGTGAGGGAGGGGGTAAGTTTTACAGGGCAGGGAAGGGGAAAGCGGAGGTTGAAGTAGAGGATAGCAGAGGGGAGGGAAGCGGAGGGGTCGGGGGGAAAAGAAAGAGGTGGGGGAAGAGAAAGGGAGGGACGGACGGGAGGGAAAGAAAATGAGTCGAGTGGGGGGAAGGAAGGGAGAATGGATGCGGGGAGGTGAGTAAGGGAGGGAAAACGAGGAGAAGCAAAGTGAAGATCAAAAGAGAGAGGAGGTAGGAAGAAGGCGTGGGCGGGGAGCGCGGGAGAGGGGCGCTGGGGAGTAAGCAAGTGAAGGAGGGGGAGGAGGGGAAGAGAGCATGGGGGGGGATGGAGGGCGGGTGGAAAGGGGGGATCCTTACCCAGAGACAAGAAAAAGACTGAGCCGAAAACGGCTACGTGATACCTCCACGAATCGACCTAACCAGCCAAAGAGAGAGGATACGGGAACAAAAAGACGATACGTCATACCTCAAAAGGGACTTGCACATACGGAATTCGATCCACCTGGGAAAAACCGGAACTCAAGGCTCCATCGGTCTAAAAAAGACCTAATCCAAGTCGACGTAAGAAACCACACAGAGACTAAAAATAGGGATCCAGAGGAGCACCTCCATTAAGGTATGAATGCAACCCCCCCTCGAAAGGACTTCCTGAGAAGACCCCTAATCAAGGACAAGAAGAATAAAAAACAGTAAAGCAAGTCCTAATACCAGCCAAAACGGGCCCGTTAATCCATAAAAAAACTCCGCCCAAATCGTCTGCAGACAACCGAAAAAAGCAAAAGCCTATCTTAACATGCATTAGGATAGGTTCGGGTCGACCAGGGCTTCGAAGGACAGCTGGGGAATCTCGATGGCTTCTCCCGTAGAGAATCCAACGTTCTTAGGAAAGCTCTTGACACAAAAGGGCGGGCTCGTAGGGCTCCCAAGGGCTGATAAATACGAAAACGAGAGTCCAGAGAAAGTCCATACATCTAGTAGCAGATTAAGCAACCCCAAGAAAATCTTAGAAAAAATGGACCGCGAAACACCTTCGAAAAACACACTGTTAGCTCACGCATCTCAGAAGGGACCCCTTTGTCATCTAAAAGTTCGGTGAGGAAAAAGTATGAATAGGAGTCCACAGTCATCTGCTTAGGGACTGTCCTGACAACTCATGAGAAGCAGAAAGGTGAACAAAAAAGAAAAGGGGGAGGAGAAGAAGGTTGAGGGTGAGAGAGGGAACGAAAGGGGACGCAAGTGGGGGAGAATGTTATGGGAATTTATTCATAATGGGGAAACAAGGAGACAGTTGTACCAGGAGAGAGATAAAAAGAGGGAACGGGGGGTGGTGGGGAGGTCAGGTACCCTTTGGTCTTCTTTCTCCTGGCTATAGGGCTATTCGTGAACATGTAACAGTCTTTGCTGTCTGTTTCCTCCTGCGAGGATCTGTGCGCCGCAGGGTCGGGGAAGTGATTTGAAGGGAGGGGGGAAGGATGAAATCCGGAAAGTAACTTCGAGCAAATATTGGGGAAAAGGAAAGAGAGAAGTGGAGGAAAGGAAAGAGAAGCGAGGCACGGAGAGAGGTAAGACGAAAAGTAGCAGCAGAATAAAAAGAAGGAGGAGGTCAGAGTTGTGGAGGGAACAGTGGGCGGGATTGAAGGATGAGAGGGGGTGTCAGTAGGGATTAGGTCTTGGAACCATTGTGGAGGTCGGAGGGGGTCTTGAAAAGGGGTCAGAAATGGAACGGAGGGGGGGTGGGGACCTGTTCACGAAGTGGTGGGAATATCCAAATGCTCGTCTGGAGGTCATCGGTTAGGAGACGTGTCGTCTTATCAGTTCTCTCTGGGAGATGTGGTTACTGTGTAGGGCGAGGAACAGTCGGAAAGAGGCGGGTGGAAAAGGGAGTAACGCGCGGAGGTGTCCGACTTTCCCTAAGCTGGGGAGGAGGTGACCGATTGTCTGGAGGGAAAGAACGGCCAGGCTTCGGAGAGTCTGGTAGTAAGCTGAAAGGACGGCGGCTAGGGGGACAAATTGGGGGGGAAGGAAAAGAAATGTGAGATTGGTTGGAGGCAAAAGGGTGGAAAAAAGTCTTCGAGAAATTGGGGGGAGGGACTGGATCAAAGGGAATGGGAAAGCCGAGAGATAGGGGGGTGGTGGGCTGAGGGCTTGTCGGGAATGGTCGGTGAGGAGGTGTTGCTCTAATTCAAGATCTCTAGAGAGCAGAGAGGTTAGAGTTAAGCTACTCGGGTTGTCCCGGGCAGGAAGGTTCACCAGCCATCCAAGCAGGGTTCGGGTGGTTATGCGGTCGAAGTCCGCAGATAAGGAGAAAACGGTTGCTAGAAAACATGCATTGGACCCGGAGGGGAGCTGAAGTGAAAGGGGGAGGCTAAGAAATGGGTTAAAAACTGAGGAATAGAGGAAAAACAAATCTGAAAGCGAGGAGTCATTAGAGAATTTGAGGATGCGGAAACAAGCATGATAGACCACCAATGAAGTCTGAGAGGGGGAGTAGACTGAAGAAAAAGAAAAGGTTTTTGTTAGGGGGGTTTTGGGGTGGCAAAAGGGGAGAAGAAGGGGCGAGTCTTCAGGTAGAATGACCCAAAAGAAGAGGGAAGTCTTTAAAAGGTCATGACAACGTTCAGGGTTGGCAATGTCCCAATAGGGGGGGATCAGATAAGGGCTGGAGTAGAGTTATGAGGTAAGAAGGGGGGGAGGGTTTCTAAGAAAAGAATTTGGGGAAAATATAGGAAAGGAGGAGGGTCGAAACTCTGAGAGAAGGGGGAGTACGAAGGATAAAGGAGGAGACTTGGAACATCTGAGGAGGTGGGCCGGGGAGGTTTGGAGGAGTGACTGTAGGGGGTGTGGTAAGGAGAGAATGAGGGGTTGAAGCGGGTGCGGGACTCGTGGAGGCTATGTTGCCCATGGGACTGAGGGGAGATGGTACGGGTAGTCTAAGGGAGGATTGTTGGGGGAAGATGGTATTATAAGAGGTTAAACTGGC
>Ga0179593_1484152_pt1 | contig 13757 bp, 25 predicted proteins | sample CZODoug2_1_08_16_FD_185931 | JGI IMG/M metagenome (GOLD analysis project Ga0179593, IMG submission 185931) | Vadose zone soil fungal communities from Angelo Coast Range Reserve, California, USA - CZODoug2_1_08_16fungal (PacBio error correction) | ecosystem: Environmental > Terrestrial > Soil >...
TCGAAAAAGGAGAAAAGAAGAAGGAAATTAAGACGAGAAGAGCCAGTCTGGGGATGTGGAAGTAACACTGTCTGGGGGTCGTAAACGTGCAGTTTGAAGCAAAACCGAAGGAAATCAAAAGGTAAAAAAGGAAGAGGGGGGAAAGAGACTGAAAGGAGGAAAAACAACCGATAGGCCGACGAGAGCAACAAAATTTTTTCCAAACGCGGGGTCGAATAGGAAGGGGCCCGGCGACCTGGGGGGGGGTAAAAAGGGGGCGGTCTTTTTTGTTTGTGCGGAGTTGGGGGGGGGGGGGAAAACGAAAAGAGAGGAAGAAAAATTCCAGCAAAGGAGAACAACGGAAACGTAAGACCACCCTTAGGGACACAGAAGGGGAAAACCGAGTTAAAGTTCATTGACTCTGACAAAACGCGAACCAAGGGGAGGGAGGGTCAGGGGGAATTGGACCAGCGGATTGACGTAGAGGAAATCTGTGCCCTTAAAAGTCCGTACGGCCCAGACGCGGGGAATCGCCGTTCACTCTTGAGGGCGGGGCAAAGAAGAAAAAAAAAAAAAGGAGGGGGTTATTTCTTTTCTGAAGGGAGACTGTGCCCCCAAGAAAAAAAAAAAAAAGAGGAAAAGGCGATTGGGGAGGATTATGAAAGTAAAAGAGAAAAGAACCAGAGTCGCCTGTGGACAACAGTGGATGCAGAAGAGGGGGGGGAGGCCCAGTGAGGGCAAAGGGAGAGGAGGGAGGAGTGGACTTACCCCGGCAGTGTGGGGGGAAGGGAGGGGGGAAAACTTCAAAATGGAAAAAACCAACAGGGAGAGTGGGGTCTGAGGGAAGGAAAGGGATTATGGGAATTTCGAGGATATGGTGTTTGACGAGTGGGAGAAAGGAGTATAAGAAGGAAGGAAAAGGAGGAAACTCAATCGTGTGTGGGGGGAAGACATAGGATGTTGGACGTACGGCTACGCAAACGGGGTCTTGTAACACGAGCATGTCGACGTAATTGAAAAATTGAATTCCACTTTGAGTTTGGGGGTGGTTCGTGACCTTTGAACCAGGAGGGGTAGACAGGGAGTGGTAGGTCGTAAGGGTTTCTTCTGCAAGGGGGGACGCCCTGACGGAAAAAAAAAAAAGTGGGCAAGGAAGAGACGAGAAAGCTAATAAGAAAATGGGACCCAATGACTGGGAAAGGGGAATGGGGGCACGGAAAAAGAAGGAAGTGGTGAGGGTAGACGCCCCAAGACGTGATGCAGGGTGGGAGGAGAAAGGAGGGGAGTGAAAGGAACAGCACTAAAAGGCCATGAGGGGGCGAGGTGGAAATGTGGGAAATGGGAACTAAACTGTGAGTTATGGTTCATTGTTCTAACTGCGCATGCTGCCAAAGGCCAAAAGGGGGGGGGGATGGAACTGGTCCTGTCCTGGTCGGGGGACTACGAACAAATGCGGGGAAAAGGCAGTGAGACAGTGTGTAAAATCATAACTAACCAACGGGGGGACGCTGAAAAGGCTTCTTTTTGAACCGAACTAATACGTGGGCGCTGGGTTTTAACAGGATGAACAATTCGCCTGAACAAGTTAAAATTTTCGGAAATTGGACGGGAGGGGTCTGAACGAATATCTAGAAATTGGTGAAAAATGTCTGTGCGGGCCAAGTATGTTAATGGGTGAAGCCGAACAATGCCTTGGCAAAGCAGGAAAAAGGAAGAATCTCCAAAAACCCAAAACCCTAAGAGGGGCCACAGCACGGGGGACAGAAAAAAAAAAAAAATTGGTAGGTCTTTTGCAGTTTAATGGGAGCTTTGGGGGAAGAGGGGAGGCATTGGGGGGAAAAGAATCAAACTTGTGGCCGGCCACCAATGAACGGGGAACAGAGAGATCTCCTGGACCAATGAAACCACGAGGCGAAGGGGGGGCAAAGGGGATGTGAGCCGAAGGAATTTCAAAAGGCAAAGAAACGGGGGAAGAGGGGGGAGGGCTGGTGTTCCAACACGGATACGCCCGGAATAGAAGGAGAAAAATGCCTAATAAAAATGAAAACCGAAAGTTGGTAAAAAAAGGAAAAAGACGGAAAATGGTTTTTTAGCAACGTCGCCAAAAACCGGGCGAGGGAAAAAGGAACATAGGAGGCCATGTTCGAAGTGGGGGTTGGAAGCAGAAACGACGAGTCCCCGGGCTTGATGACACGAAGGCGGGGGGGCACGGAAGGGGGGAGGAACGGAAACCAAAAAAAGGAAAATTTCTTTAGACGAAGGAGTGGACCGGGTTGAAAGGAACCTGAGTCAGACGGGAAACAAGAGATCTCTTCAAAAAAAAAAAACAAAAAGGAGAGAAGAAAAAAAAAAAAGATGGAGGGAACACCTCGAAAAGAACGGTAAACATAAAAACTAAACACGCAAGAAGCAGAAGGACAAAGCAAGGACACCCCGAAGGAGGGTACAAGCAAAAAAAAACAATCAGGGCGTGCACTTCGGAAAAAAAGAAATGGCAACGAGGGAATGGGACCAGAAAGAAAAACGGCCGGGCTTAGAAAAGGCGGCAAAAAAATAACCGCTCGGAACGGGTGTAAAGAAGCCGAGCCGGCAGGAGGAAAGGGGAGCACCGGGACCCCACTCCTAATCGTGCACATTGCGAACACGTACTGCGGCGAAAAAGAAACCCAAAGCAGGCCGAATGGCTAAAAGTACTGGGGAGAAATTTTGACGCCTTCTGAACCCCAGGTGGGTGGGAGGCCAAACCAGGACCTCCCACAAACAGGCCACGAAATCCAACGCCTCAAGGAGGCAAGAAAAACTGAAGAAAAGAAAAGAAAGAAAAGAGGGAACTGATGAGCTGTGGAGCAAATGGCGCCGGAGATTACCCCACCGGACTTGGGCCAAACGAAGACAACCCGAGAAAAAAAAAACTCACAGGATGAAATCAGTAGAGGGAGAAACATCTCAAAAAGAATTTTCAAGGGGTGTTCAGGCGGCGGAAAACCGAGGGGGGGGCAAGACTTGGGAGAACATCTCAACGATTGAAAGACGAAGAAGAACGCCCCTGCCAGGGGACAAAGCGGCCAGACCCGCGAAGTCCCAGGAGGCGATTAAAAGGGTTCCAAATTGGAATAGGAAAGGGAAAAAAAAAAAAAAGGGAAAGGACCCGATTACACCTCGAAAAAGGGAACATCAATCGAAGAGGAGCAAAAAGAAATCCAAGAAGAGAGTAGTAAAAGCATAAAAATCACTCTCCGCCTCTAATCAGAAGGACAAAAAACTCCATAGTCAAGGCAAAAAAAAAAGCCTAATACGGAAGCAGAGGTACCAGAAAGAAAAATCAGCGGGACAAGAAATACGCCCCATTATGCCCTAACGCCCTTGTGACAGGTAAAATAGAGGGAAAAGGTGAGAGAGAAAAGGAACAAGGGGGGGGTTCGATCTCCACAAAATACGACCAGAGCAGAAACTTAAAAGAAGAATAAAACGGCAAAAGAGAGAAAAAGAAAAAAAGAATAAAAGTGAATAAGGAAAGAGGTTCAAAAGGGGCAGCGTCACAAAGGAGAAGAGGAAAACGATAAACACCTTGCAACATCAAAGGGATGAAGCATGCTACCTCAGACCGAAAAGAGACAGGACACGCAGAAACTTCCCCGAAACGAACCACAGGACAGATACGGGCAGCAGAAAAAAAAAAAAGATCAGGACAGGGTTGTATCTACGTCAAAAAACAGGGGGTCAATACAGGAAAATGATGAAGAAAAAAGAGAGACTCTCCCACTGAAAAGCACGAAAAAAACAAAAAAGGCCAAGGGATATGAAGAAAAAGGGTGGGGGGGGAAAAAAGAAGAAAATGGGGGACTATTATCGCGCATGAAAGTAAAAAGCCGAACAAACAACAAAGGGGAAACAATGCCGAGGACCAGAAACCCGTCAGAAAAAAACATCGAAGCGGAAGAGCCAAGAACCGAAAAAAACTTTGACCAAATCGGGAAGGTTAAGTATGAACACTGAGGTAGGGGGGAAAGTCCAAAAACACGGGGAACCGGCAGTTCCAGATAAAAAAGGCAAAAGAGCCGGGTGGGCCGAAATTCAAGACAGCCAATGTGTCGAAGTTCATCAGAGAAGTGAAAAAATGGGCCTGGGCCAGGATTTGACGCAAAAAAAAAAATGAGGGTGAAACAAGGCGGAGGTAGGAGGGGCAAACATTGTCTACGGCGTTATGGTTACGGGCCGCAAAAGAAGACCAAAAGATGACAAGGGGGGAGAAAGGGGGAATGCCAGAGGCCTGGACCGAAATCCGAGAAAACAACTCGCGGGGGGGCAGCAAATCGGGGTGGGGGCCACACGTACCGCCGAACTGGACGATCTCCGGCGAACTTCCCTTCGACTTGATAGTCAAACGGAAGGCCGGGAAAAAAAAACACCGCTTAGAAAGAAACAAAGGGGACGGAAACGTTGAAAGAACGACCAAAAGACCACTTCAGCAAAGAGATCAGTCTCAAAACCAAAGCCATGTGCAGTCCGATATCGAGCACGAAACAAAAAAAAAGGGGGAGTAGAAAAGACTATAATCGACAGGATAAAACCAAAATTGAAGAGAGAGAAATAAAGGAGGACCCGAAGCCGTGGTCGGTGGCGTCAGGAAAGCGACCGTTGTTTGAGGAAAAAGAACAGGGGGGGGGCAAGGGCCCAGCGACTAAAAGACCGAGGAAAAGAAGAATTGTTGGTAGAAAAAGGCGGCCCCATTCCAGCAACGTCAACAGAGGGAGCAACCGCGAGAGCGAGGGGTTACGGGGGTCCCTTGAAGAAGAAAGGAAAAAGGGGTGCCGTACGCCCTTTGGGATGGTCAGTCGTCCCTTTTGGCCCGAACAATAGGGGGAAACAGGAGAGAGGGGAAAAAAAAAAAACAAACTAATACGGCGAAAAAACCAACATGATGGGTGCGAAGGAAAAGAGAGGGGGGCAACGAAGTACGGGATGGTGAAACGTCAGAAGACGACAAACACTCCCTTGGCAAATCAAGCTTAGTTGAGGAAAAGGATCGAACAAGGGACCTTAGATTAAAAAGGCCAACGAGCCGGTTGAGGTGGGAAAATGTAAAACTCCGGATGGACCAAATTCACGGCAGGGTACCACCCGGGAACGTCACCCAGGGTCCTAATAGACCCTGGGAGAGGCGGAAAAATGCGAAAAGAAAAAATGCGGCCCAAGGGGGAGATAGGTTTACTGTTGAAATATGGGTAAACAAGAAAAAAAACGAAGTCTCCTGGACACTGACATAGATTGAGGAAGCCAAAATGATTTTCAAAAAAAAGGCGAATTAACGGCAGGATGACGAGAAATTGGTGACCGTCGTAAGTAGATCTTTTGAATTGGAAAGGGTCAGTAGAGTACAAAAGCTGGGAACGGGTCACGGCCCGGAGGGAAGGGGGGAGGAGGGAAAGGAGCAGGGTGATTGGCCTATTGTGCGGGGGGAAAGTACAAAAAGTCATAAGAAGCGCATTGAGGGTGGGAAAGAGTTCAGAAGGGTGAACGCTTTTACATGAGGGGGGGAAAAAAAAAACCGGCGCAGAGGGGAAAAGGGGCACATTTGGAAACAATTAACAAGGGGTATGCGTGCCAAGAATTTTGGTGGGGCAGGAGGGAAAAAAAAAGGAAACCTTCTCATTGGGGCAAAACAGCCGACCTAGCTTGGAACCGGGTAGTATAGCATAAAAAACTGACAGCGAAGAAAGGAAAAAGGGGACACAGCTTGTTCTTTAGTCAGGGAACCTTAAAGGAAGGGAAAAGTGTGTCGGGTAGAAAGAACCACTAAACGATCAGTCAGGGTGAGAGGGGGAAGGGGGGGGGGGGCAGAATATTCCTGTCTGGCCAAGGGAGACCGTCGGGGACGTAGGACACAAAAAAACACAGGGAGGAGGGGATTGGAAGGTCCTCGTAAAGGAAGAAATACCGCCCGCTCGTCCCTTGCGCCGAAAAGGGTGGGAAAAGGGCTAAACGTCAACGCACAAAAAAGAATCAAGGGCCACTAGGGGCCGGGTGGGGGAATCTTCCCGAGTCCGGGTATCTTTGGTCAAAGGGAAAGGTAGGGGAGTTTTGGTCCGAAGGGAAGATTGGGTCGCAAAACAAATGGTTGGGGAACTTTAATGAAAGAGGCGAAAAGAAGACACATTCAATTGACAGACGTGCACGGGTTGGTCGAAAGAGACAAAGTAGGGAAAAGGGGGGGAGTGATAGGACTTCGGGGGGAGGTGAAGCAAAAATCCGCATGTGGGGGGAAGGAAGGAAATCCGTGGTCAAGGCGGCGAAAGTTTCAAGGGCCAACAAACGCAAATTTCCATAGTGTCGAGGGGTGACAAGGCAAGGGGAAAAGGAGGACATTGGGGCGGTGTTTGACAGAGTTGGGCGCACCGGCGGGGGGAGGGGAGCCTTTTTTCGAGAAAAAACAAACCAGGAAAAAGACCTGAATTGGACCTTCCAATGACAAGCGGGTGGAACGAAGGCGGGGCAATGGGCAGGCGGGGGAAACGGGGAAGTAAACGGGGTCTAAAAAAAGGAAATTCCCTCTTCGGTTTGGTGGGTCCACAAAGAAGGGGCCAAGGACAAGTACAAACCAGTGGAAAAAAGATGACAGTCAAGGGAATGTAGAGTTGGTCACCCAAATGGGTTGGAATAATTTCCATGAGCCCGGGGCTTGCACAACGTGGGGGGTTGGCAAACCGGAAGGGCCGAACAACCAGAAGGGTGTTTTATTACCTCGGGAGGTGAAAAAAATTGGGGGACGTCCGAGGAAGAAGGGGAAAACGAAGGAAGGGAGGTGACGGGTAGAGACCTCGACGAGCATCACTCCTGGAAAAAAACAAAAAAGGGAAGGAAAAAGGGAAGAGAGGACTTGGAAAGGTAACTTCGCATAGAGGACCAGAAGAGGTCCGCTAAAAAAAAAATGCCCCTCAAAAATCAAACAAAAATCGGGTTACGGAGATTGAGGAGAAACGAAGGAGCCGAAGAGGAAATGGGCAACGGGGAAAAAAAAACAACTTCTTGTAACAAAAATCCCCAAGGGAGGCAAGCAAAAAGGTGCAAAATCGGCAACGGTGTAGAACAAAACAACTATGCAAGGCAAGGAGAATGGTGGAACACACAGCAAAACGAACGAAAGGCGTCCTAACACTTCACTTAGGCGGAAAGCACCGAGGACCCGCTTGAACAAAAGAAAAAACAGGGAAAAGGGCAAGGAGACGTCGGGAAAAAGTGCATGGTGGAGCACCTCCCAACAAACCGCAAGGCAAGAAAAAAGGAAAAAAAAGAAGTCCCCTCCTTAAACAAAGAGCAAAAAGAAACGACGAAAGATGAGTCGGCGTTGGAGGGCAGAGGGAGAACCTGAACAAAGGAAAAGAAGGAAAGGCAGTGTCCCTAACGCGCAGAAAGAAGAAAACCCACCGAACGGGAGTGAAATTCAATAAGTCGAGGGAGAAAAAGGGGCCAAAGCCAACAGTTCCTTGGGTCGGGCAGGGGGGGCGGGGAAACTGGGGTAAAAAAAAAAAAAAAACACGAAAAACGATGAGCGATACTCACCGGAATCAAAAAAGCCGAACAGACAGAAGCTGGGGAAAGAGGAAAAAGGACTTCCTTTGTCAACGTTGATCATGGGGCAGCGAAAAAAAGAAAAGTTAAAAAAAATCCCAAGCTCCAAACAGTGCTAGAAAGGCCAGCAAAAAAATGCGGAGGACGAAGGGTACAAAAAAAAAAAAAAAAAAAAAAAAAACAAACTAAGACAAGCGGGAACCCAAATAAAAAAAGACGACGAAGAATGCAGACGCCAAAGAGCATGCGGGAACGCCTAAAAATAGCGCAACGAAACTATCAAAAGGGGAAGGAGCGTGAGACTAACCCAGGAGGGACCCAAAACCAACAGGAAAAAGGTCAAAGGGGGGGGTAAATTATTAAATCTCGAACAGTAAACGACGCACCGGAAGAAGGGGTAGAAAGGCGAACAAAGGGGACACGCGACCTGGTAAGAGCAAAAAAATACTAAAACTAAAGGCGGAAGAAAAAAGTGGGGACTCGCCCAATTGAAAGAAGAGCCGTCCAAACAAGCGGATGAAGAAAGATGCCCCAAACGATTTTTCACCCAAAGGGACCAAAAAAGACAGAACCCAAAAGAAAAACCGACCGCGAAGGTGGCCAAAGAAAAAAAACCGGGGAAAATTGACCGGTAACGAAAAAAGGGAGAGAACGTGGTCGGAAAAAAAAAGAGGAGCAAAAAGGAAGTCAAAAATCGGACCGCCCCCGAGCAGAAAAAAAGTCAGGCCCAAATGGGGAACGCACGCCCCCAAGAAAGAATCTTCTCAAAAAAAGGGTGGGACAACAAGACGGGGAAAGGGAGAGAAAAACTTTCAAAAAAAAAAGACAACCCAATCGGCATGCCAGGAGACAAGTGAAGACAGCTCCAAAGCAATGACGCGGCACACACGTCAACAGCGACCTCCTTTAAAAAGTGCGAGCAAAACAGGAAAGGAAAAAAGGGGCGGAAAAAAAAAAGAAAAATGTCCTCCTAAGGAAAGAAGGTGGGGAAACTCAAGAAAGGAAAACAGCAGAAGGGGGGGCGGACGGGTCTGGGGAAAAAGTCCGAGGAAAGCAAAATTAAAAGGAGGGAGACTCAGAGGCGATTTTCGACGGCGAGAAGAACCCGTCTGTGAGTGACGAAAAGACAGCAGAAAAAAAAAAAAAATATGGCTCACTTAAAAAGGAAAAACTAGAAGAAGGCGGTGACCAGCGAAAAAAAACGGCGCTCAGAGGGAGTCAACGGGGGGGGAAAATCCCCAGGAAGACAGGGGGGAGAAATCCAAAAAAGAAACTCCTTAAAGCTCCAGGAAGGAGGAAACGAGGCCGCCAGGAACTTCAAAAGCCCCACAAGGGCTGGACCGCCAAAAAGGAAAGGCACGTTCACGACACACGAAAGCCCAAATATCAGCAGAAGAGTGAAAACTAGGGAAAGGAGAAGGCGGCGAGATCACAGAAAAACACAAAACAACAAAAAAAAAACAACAGTATGAGGAAGGAAAAGAGAAAAAATCAGAAAACCAAGAGACCCCTACGAGAGTCACGGCAGAGCAAATGGTGACCGGTGCTAGGGAAAAAAAAGCCAGTCAAAACTTGGTTTGGATTAAAAAAGCGGTTTTGGCGGGGGAAAAGCAAAGCAAACCGAAAGAAAGAAAAACAAGCCGATATGGGCGTTAGTTTTTTCGAAAGGGAAACCAAACCCCGGCGAGGGAAGAGGGAACCAAACTGAATGAGTTCCGAAAGGAAGAAAAAGCGAAGGGGGGGGAACGGGAACACACGGACCGAATAAGAAAGACTTTCCAGTAGCAAGGGTAGGAGCTAAGGGGAGGTCAATGTTGGGCTGGGGGGGGGACACGAAGGTGCTAAAAGGGGCTACGTCGGGATCAGAAGACGGCGCAGACAGGGATGTCGGCGGGTGATAGGGTCCTTCCTCCCTTGGTAAACCATAAAAACGCGAACAAAAGGGCGGGCGGGAGCTTAGGAAAAGGGCGCTGGTTCCGTAGGAAGGAATCACACGTGAAAGGCACGGAATCAAGGGGGGGGGACGGCAAGAATCCGAAGGGGGAAACTGAACTCAACATCGGGGGCTGCAAGTCTCCGATGGACCGGACAAAAGGGGAAAGGGCTAGGAAGAAAAGGAAGTGAACACCTTCAGCAATTTGCGAATCGGGGTTGGCAACCGGGCGGGGGATAGAAACGACAGAAGAAAAAATCGGGACCTGTCAAGTTGAAAAAACCTTGATGAGACAGAGGTAGGGTGGAGGGGCCAAGGCAGTAGAGTTTTGAAAAAGGGGCGAATTTAGGAGCGGCCGGGGGCCAAGAGGGGAGAAAAGTGGGGACGTCGGAAATGATCATGAAAAGTCCGGACGAGCCAAAAGGGGGGGAAAAAGGATGGTGGATGGCTCAAACAAAAATGAACGGGGGGGGGGGGTGGGGAAAGGAACGAAAAAGGAAACGGGGGAGAAATGGTGGCTATGGGAATTGGACGACACTTCAAAAAGGCGGGGACAAAAAAGAGGGGGGGGGAAAAAAAAAGGTCAGGACTGTTTGGAAAAAGAAGTCGTTGAGGGCCTTGAGCGGTCCACACATTTGTCATGCCCTCCGGTTGTGGGGGGCCGTCGGGGAAAAAAAAACCGGGGCTTAAAAAAAAAAATGTTGAAAAAGGGACAGTTTCAGGACCAAAAGAGGGCCCCTCGAAAAACCCATGTGGGGCCGAGTATGCCGCGAAGAACGGAAAATTAAAAGGACAAAATGGAAAAAAAAAAACAGCTGGAACTGGGGCCAAGGGCTCTTGTGTCTCACGTTGGGAAAGGGAAATGGTTTCGGGTAGAAAAAAGACCGACCGTGACCGGGATAAAAGACCGTAAGGCGATGAGGAAGGGAGGGTTGAAAGTCAGAGGGGTGAACTGCCAAATGACCCAGGCCTTAATCAAATTAGGGGAAAATGGAACGCCTTCTTAGGAAAAAGGGGGGAGGTGAAGGGATTCGTCGCGCCACCCTGAACTTGCCAGAGTGCAGGGAAAAGAGCTGGTTGGAAAAAGGGACTCAGGGTTCAAAAAAAGAACGGAATGAGGAAAGAAAATTAAAAAAAGAAAACAAAGGAGCAGGGGGGGGGGGATGCCTTGGCGAGAAGAGGGAATGAAATTGAGGGAGCAAGCAGGAGTTGTCTCAAACCAGGTGGGGGGGAACAGGAAGAAAAGGGAAGAACCCGCAAACACAAGACAAGAAGAGGCGGGGGCCCTCCTTCTTTCTGAATCGACGAGAGAATGGAGTTGGAAAAAGAGTTGGGGTTCTTTTCCATCTGGTGATGGGGGATAGAAGCAAAAAGCCGCGGGGGTGCGAAGACCAGACTGCAAACACTGCGAATTCCGCCGGAACTTATGATGGGAGGAGGATTTCCTTGGCTTCCCCTGGGAGGGGTGTGAGGGTGCGCGCGGGTTGGTGGGATGTCAAAGGGGGAGGAAACCAGGGGGATTAACTAAACTCCAAAAATGTTCCGGAAGGTCCATAAAGCGGTGGGAAAAAGGGGGAAGGGCGGAAAAGCTTTTTGTGAGTTGTCAGAAGACGGCAAAAAGCAAGAGAAAAAAAAAAACGGAAGAATGGATGGTGGTGAAAACATCATTAAGCCCCGAACTAGGACCCTGAATGCACCCACAGGTTGCCCAGATGCACAAGGTTGGATTGAGAAGGAGGTGAAAAGGACATTGGGGCAAAGAAACTACCAAACCAAGAAGGAAAACCATGGGTTACCACACAAGCGCTGGACTGGGGACGCAAAAGCGACCGCAAAAGAAATGGGTTGTGATGGGAAGGACACCCGTCGGTGCATGACTTTTTTGGGACTGAGCGAGAGTTGGGGGGAGAACTTAATTTGTGGGCCCGGGAAAGACATCCCCTAAAGAAAGAGCGAGCACAACAACACGGAGTCTTAGGAGAGAGAGAGATGATCCCGAGAACTTAAAAAAGCCGCAAAAGCATGTAAGACAGACCAGGGGCAGGTGCCAACCTCCTGAGCATCACCAAACTAGGGACGGACGGTCTGCGGAAAACCAGAAAAGGGGGAAGAAAAGCGATGGAAAGGGGCCGAAAAAAAGAAAAACGGTAAAACGGACCAGCTAAGATAAAAGCTCCGGCGGCACAGAGAAAAAAGGCAGCGGCCACAGAAGTTTTTATTGAAGGACCCTAAAAGGCGAAATGTTGGAAAAAAAAAACCCGACGAAAAAACCCGGGGGTCTCACGGGACGACCGAGGACGCACAAAAAAAGACTGAAAGAATGGAAAAAAAGTAAAGTCTGGTCAAAAAAAGGAAAGAAGGCCGAGAAAGAGGGGGTGAGGGGCAAAGAAAAGGGGAAATAACGAAACAACTCTCATCCCGAAGAACTAAGGCAAGCCTGAAAAAAAAAGGAAAGAAAGACAAAATGACAAAATCATCGACAAGGAGCAAGGAGGGGAAGAAAACGCAAACCTGCAGAAAGACCGTCTTTCAACAAACCCCTCACCGCCACGAACTGTTGGAAACACAACCGCAAAGACACCGGCAGAAGGCAAATCTCGAGCGAGGTGAAGGACAAACGAGCGGCAAAAACGGAAAAACGGTTCAATTTCATAGGGGCGTGAAGCAAGGGCAACCCCGATGACGAAAAAAAAGATAAGAAAAGAAGAAAGAACCAAAAGAACCAAGGAGTCCAGACGCCGAAAAGGACCACAAATCAGGTAAGATTACAAAGGCGACGGGGACATTGCCCACCGAGGTCATGACAAGTTCTCTAACGACTCAAAAGAAGTAAAAACAGCCAAACGGAAAGAGGGAACAAAAGGCCAAGGGAAGGACCCAGAAAATATGGACGCAACCTCCCTAAATAAGAAAGAAACCATAAACATACGCAGGCCCTCAAGTCATCAGAAGAGGGTGGAAAGAAAGAATTCGATTCTCGAAAAATCTGGGGAATCACTGAAAGGACTCTTATAAAGAAACCTCGCTTAAGAAAGAAAAAAAAAAAAAAAAAAAGAAACAAAACAAAGAGAGAGAAAAGAAAAGCCACAAAAAAAAACAGAGAAAAAAAAAAAAGAAAAAACAAAAAAGAAAAAAACACACACAAAACCCAACAAATCGGAAAAAAACCTCCCCACAAAGAAAGCCATCCCTCCAAAACAGTGGAAAAAGGGTAAATGGTCCTTTATAGATAGACTATTAACGATCGGCCATTTTTCAAGGAAGTTCGCCACACAATAGGGTCTATCCAAAAATACGAAAAAATTAAGACTAAAACCACGGCCCCCTTCTTGCAAAAAAGGAAATTGGAAGAGGGAAAATTCAAGCGCGGGCAGAACCAGCAGCTCCAAAAGCTTTGAAAAAACCTATTCTCATCTAATGCACGGCATCTAAATAGAAAGGAGAAAAGAGGAGAGGATACTTAACGGACTAAAAATCACTTCAAAAACAGAAGACACCGCTCCCACCGGGTGTTTTGATAACAAGGAATCAAAAAAGTGAGACGGCCAACAAGTCTCGGAAAGAAAGAAACCCTAAACGCGAACCGAAGTTGCATAATATCACCCGATTTCGGCACAGAGCCAGGGGGGGGCCCACCGCCTTCGTTTCAGCGGGAAAAGAGAAGGTAGAAAAAACAAAAAACAAAAAAACCCAACAAAAATCCCAAGACAGGGGGAAGTCAGAAGAACATATCAACCAAGCAGGGTCGGAAGCGGGAAAAAAGATTCGCGGCAAAGAAGCGTGTTAACTGAAAAAAAAACGTCGAAGAAACGACCACGTACCAAAGTGTGTCACTACAGGATCAAATAGACAAGTTACCTCAAATCAAAGGCCAAGCCAATTTTTACTGGTAGTCGAGAAAAAAATGAATATCGGATTAACCATCCCGTCCAAGAAGGAGGGACCCCCGGATCACTTCGTCAATTTGACAGACGGGAGACGGCAAACAAAAAAATTTATGGAAACCCTACAAACTCTAAAAAGCGAACGAAAAGGCAAATTTAAGAAGGGGAGCACGAAAGTCACGGCCCGGCAGCGGGACAGGTACACAATCCCAAGGCCACCCGCCCAGCCAGTGGGGAGAGAGACAGGAACAAAAAAAAAAAGCCTCTCTCCTTTAAGGGGTCAGGATGAAAAGCAAAGGAGGACGCAAAAAAGGGGAAGGCACTTCGAGGACGCCACCGAGAGATTTCCTCGAAAGCACCAGGAAAGCGGAAACGTACAGAGTAGGAGAAAT